>FWWM01002169.1_pt1 | contig 54612 bp, 52 predicted proteins | sample 2228351 | NCBI WGS metagenome assembly FWWM01 (sample SAMEA103939774, study PRJEB20133) | metagenome | reverse complement strand
ATGAGAGCTGGGAGAATACAGGCTTCATCTCAAAATGATCTTTGAGAAATCTTTATAAATCCTCATAGAGATAGTGTTGCGATAAGTCTCCGGGGTGGTGGGCTAGGCTTCAAAGGTATATGTATTCGATACAACTCTGCGTGATGGTGAACAGACACCCGGTGTAGCTCTTACTGTGGATGAGAAGATAGAGATAGCAAGGGCTCTCGACGAGCTGGGTGTGAATGTTATAGAGGCTGGGTTCCCGATCACGAGTAAGGGTGAGTTCGATGCTGTAAAAAAGATCTCGGGCCTTGGCTTGAGCGCAAAGATCTGTGCGCTTGCGAGAACAAATATAAAGGATATGGAGCTCGCTCTCGATGCCGATGTTGATAGGGTGCATGTGTTTATAGCAACCTCGGATCTGCATTTGAAATATAAGCTTGGCATAGCCCGCGAAGAGGCGCTTAGAAGAGTTGTGGGGTCTATAGAGTATCTAAAATCACATGGGATAGAGATCGAGTTCTCTGCTGAGGATGCGACAAGAAGCGATCTATCGTTTCTGAAGCAAGTATACTCAGCAGCGGTAGAGGCAGGGGCACACTATCTCGACATCCCAGATACTGTTGGAACAGCGACTCCTGAGCATATGGCCATGCTAGTTAGAGAGATAGTGAGCATCTCGAGGGATAGAATAGTTAGTGTTCACTGCCACAATGATTTCGGCCTGGCAACAGCTAACAGCATAGCCGGGGTTCTGGCAGGTGCAAGGCAGGTTCATGTCACTGTCAATGGTATTGGCGAGAGGGCTGGCAATGCGAGTCTTGAGGAGGTTGTGATGGCCCTAAAGATCCTCTATGGCTTCGATCTAGATATAAGGACTGAAAGGCTTGTCGAGGTATCAAAATTAGTGTCAAGGTTAACAGGGATCTCTGTCCAACCTAACAAGGCTATCGTTGGTAGAAACGCCTTTGGCCATGAGAGTGGAATACACACCCACGGGATCTTGAGAAACCCGACTACCTACGAGCCATTCCCACCAGAGCTTGTTGGTGCTAGGAGATGGCTTGCGGTGGGGAAGCATGCCGGGTCTCACGGTATAAGGGCTAGGCTTGAGGAGCTGGGCTTCAAGGTATCTGACGAGCAGTTAAAATTGATTGTGGAGAGGATCAAGTCTCTCGGTGATATGGGTAGAAGGGTTACCGATGAGGATCTCATAGAAATAGCTACCGAGATCCTGGGGCACAGATCTGTAGCCAACCGCGTGGCAGATCTAGTCGAGGTTGGCGTGAATAGCACAAGCACTGGAACAAGATCTATACTTAGGGTATCCATAGGTGGCAGTATATATGAGCTCTATGGCAACGGCAGCGGGGGCATTGATTCAGTAATAGATGCTGTAACCAGGACCCCAGTTATAGGTGGCATTAAAATCAAAGACTACTCGGTTAAAGTGATCCAGATCAACGGGGGGATCGGTGTTGAGGCTTCAGTAACCCTTGAAACACAGCAGGGCTTCTATGTGAGCACGAGCTCCGTAAAACCAGATCCCCATTGGGCATTGGCAGAAGCTATAGTGAGGGCTATAAACCTGATCATGTACCGTGTGCGTGAGGAGAAAGAACATGTATAGAATAGCATGGGTTAAAGGCGATGGTATAGGCCCCGAGATCTCCGACGCCTCTCTAGAAACTATCTATGCTGTTGAAAGCGTCTATGGGTTATCATTCGATATAAGGTTCTATGATGCTGGCGATGAGTGTTTAAGAAGAAGAGGTGTAGCCCTACCGGGCGAGACTATAGAGGGCATAAGATCCGCCGATGCCTCGATAAAAGGCCCTGTCGGAGATACAGCGATGGATGTTATAGTGAGGCTCAGACAGCTACTAGATCTATATGCCAACATAAGACCTGCTAAAAGCTATAGAGGAGTTCCGAGTATAAAGCCCATAGATCTGGTGATTGTTAGAGAGAACACAGAGGATCTGTATAAGGGGTACGAGTTTGAGGTTGGAGACGCCGTCGTTGCCCTCAGGATAATTAGTGAGAAGGCTAGCAGAAGGATTGCTAGAGTTGCTGGGGAGATCGCCTCTAGGAGGAGAGGGATCGTAACTATAGTTCATAAGGCTAACGTGCTTAGAAAGAGCTGTGGCCTCTTTCTCAGAGTAGCTAGGGAGGAGCTCTCTAAATACAATGTGGTTGTGAAGGACATGCTTGTAGATGCAGCAAGCATGGCGCTGGTGAGAAACCCAGAGTCATTCGACACAATATTAACGACAAACATGTTCGGAGATATACTAAGCGACGAAGCAGCACAGATCTCTGGGAGTATCGGGCTAGCTCCCTCGGGAAATATAGGTGATAACACAGGACTATTCGAGCCTGTTCACGGAGCAGCCCCAGATATAGCTGGTAAGGGTATAGCCAACCCATATGCTATGATCCTGTCGATCTCAATGATGCTAGATTGGCTTGGGAAAAAGGAGAACGACAATAGATTGCTCAATGCATCAAAAGAACTTGAAAGAGCAGTTGAAGAAGCAATAAGTAGAGGGTGCAAGACTCCCGATATAGATGGTTCTATGAGGACCCATGACGTCGGGCTATGTGTTGCTAAGATTATTAGAGACCTAAAGGGCTGGGGGGACTGATGGGTAGAACCATTTTTGAAAAGATCTGGGAGCTTCACCTCATAGCTAGTGAAGGCGATAGACATTTGATATATATAGATAGACATTATATACACGAAGTAACATCGCCAGTAGCATTTGAGAGGCTGAGGATCTCTGGGAGAAAGGTTAGAAGACCTGACCTGACTATCGCTGTTATGGATCACAATGTACCCACACACGATAGAACGTTGCCCATTAGCGATAGGCTCTCACTAGAGCAGATGGAAGCCCTTAGAAGAAATGCTCATGATCATGGAATAATGCTTTTCGACTACTATAGCCCCTATCAGGGGATAGTGCACGTAATAGGCCCCGAGCTGGGGCTAACGCTCCCAGGGATGACAATAGCGTGCGGTGATAGCCACACCTCAACCCACGGAGCGCTGGGAGCACTGGCTTTTGGTATAGGCACTAGTGAGGTTGAGCATGTCTTAGCAACGCAGGCTCTGTGGATAAAGAAGCCAAAGACCATGGAGGTGAGGCTGAGGGGCAGGACAAGGCTGGGTGTGATGTCTAAAGATGTTGTTCTGGCATTGATAGGCTCTATAGGGGCTGGCGGAGCTATAGGACACGTGATCGAGTATAGAGGTGAGTATATAGATCATTTAAATGCTGAGGAGAGAATGACCCTTACCAACATGGCTGTAGAGGCCGGTGCTAGGAGCGCTATAATATCGCCAGACGATAAGACCGTGGATTATCTGAGGGGAAGGCCTTTTGCTCCCAAGGGCGAGGAGTGGGATGAGGCAGTCAAATCCTGGAGATCTCTTGCAACAGATCCTGGGGCTAGGTTTGATAGAAAGTTCGAAATGGATGTATCCTCAATAGAGCCTCAGGTAACATGGGGCACATCGCCAGCCATGGTTTTAAGTGTTAATGGCGTAGTTCCCGATCCCAGCGAGTATGAGGATAAAGTGATGAGAGCATCTGTTGAGAAGGCTCTAAAGTATATGGGACTTAAGCCTGGTACTAAAATAACAGATATATCTATTGACAGGGTGTTCATAGGATCTTGCACAAACGCCAGGCTCTACGACCTAATACAGGCTGCAAGGGTCGTGAAGGGTAGGAATGTAAAGAGCGGTGTGAGGGCAATGGTTGTCCCCGGCTCCCAGCTGGTTAAGAGAAACGCTGAGAGGCTGGGTCTACACAGGATCTTCATAGATGCTGGTTTTGAGTGGAGGAACTCAGGCTGTAGCCTCTGTATAGGTATGAACGAGGATAGGCTATCGCCCGGCGAGAGGTGTGCAAGCACATCTAACAGGAATTTTGAGAATAGACAGGGCCCGGGCGGGAGGACCCACCTGGTAAGCCCCATGATGGCTGCAGCCACAGCCATAGAGGGCCGCTTTGTAGATGTCAGAGAGCTTGAGATCAAGCCTGTGGAGGAGGTCGTAGATCTAGATGTTCTTGAGAAGCTCGGATACTCCTGGATCCCGGGGTGATCATTAATGCCCGGGCTTAAGGTTATAGAGGGCAAGGCAGCCCCACTGCCAATTGATAACATAGATACAGACCAGATAATCCCGGCCCAGTTCCTTAAAATAAGCAAGAGAGAGGGACTTGGAAAATATCTATTCTACAGGTGGAGATACGACGAGGAGGGAAGACCCAAGGGGGGCTTTGTGCTCGATGACGATCGCTTTAAGGGGGCATCAATATTGATAACAGGCCATAACTTCGGAATAGGATCGTCTAGAGAGCATGCTGTGTGGGCCCTTATTGACTACGGAATAAGGGCTATAATATCGACATCCTTCGGCGACATATTCTATGAAAACGCGGCTAGAAACGGGCTTGCATGTATAAAGCTAAGCAGCGATCTCGTGAAAGAGCTTCTCGAAAGAGCATCGAGGGGGGATCTGGTGGTTAGAATAGATCTCGAGAGAAGGGTGGTTGAATACGAAGGTAAGACTGTGCAATTTGATATGGATGATGGGGCGAGGAAGATGCTGATGCTCGGCTTAGATGAGGTGAGCATAACGCTACAATACTATGAGGATGCCATAAGAGCCTTTGAAGAAAGACTGGGGAAGCGATTCTCAATAACCACAGGCACTTTCACCACGTTATAGCAGTGCTTGCTAGGCAACTACAATTATATAATTATATCTTAATCTATATTTCGCTTTACTCTCAACAGCCTGATGTAATCCCTATCTCTCGGCTATGCTGAACACCTCATGATCTTTCCTAGCCAGGGAATCCTCAATGAAGAGATAAAAAGATACACTCAAAATCCTTACAAGCTTCATGCAGAAGTAACAAGAACAATGAAAACGATCAATAAAAAGATCTAGCCTATTCCTAGCCACTTTTTCCATATGCTTATAAATTCGCTTCTAACCTCGGGCTTTATGATCTGTCAAGCAGCTGATCGCCAAGCCTAGTTACTAGGATCTTCTTAACATTATCTTGGATGTAGCCGAGAGATAGCTCTGGCTTAAATGGATTGTTAATCATTACAACAACATTCATAGTCTCAGCAAGCGCTCGTTGCCTCTCTTCGGAGAACGCGAACTCTAAGAAGAGCTTAGCAGCATTAACATTCTTAGCCTCCTTAGTTATGAACATATACTCTGGAACAATGACTACAATATCACTTGGAATAAAACAGCCACCCTGGGATCTGTTGCTGCCTCTTTATATGCGTGATTAGCCACTAAGCCGGTCGATATGATTGCTTGACCTGTTTTAATCATCTCTATCTAGGGGCCTGTTGCTGGTTGTAGCACGACCCCAATGGATCCTGCAGCGCTGAGCATCCCTCTGATCAGCTCTGGCCCGGTTTTATATAGATAGTAGGTAAATGTTAATCCAAATGAACTTCTCTCTATCAAATGTGGCGATGCTTCTAGATAGAAACAGATCTTTCCTCTCTGTTGGAAGTCTCAAGAGCTCTCTATAGGACTTAGGAGCAAGATCCTTGGGGTCTTCTCCGTATTATATATAGGAGCAACTAAGTATAGCTGTGGAGCGTATGCTATGTCTCTATATTAGCAATATCAGGGAGTTTATCATAGATCGTGAGCCTATATGGCTGGGCACTCCCCCCAAGTACTAATTTGTATTGAAGATCGGCACCACCAGACCGCAGAATATCCGCTGTTGGGGCCCCAGCGGCTTTCTCACTAACATATTTATTATAGAGAGCAGCAGAGCCTAACCCCACATACTGTAGATCTATAAATGGGTATTTCGCCTTAAAAGCCCTTTAGCAATGGCTCAGCGCTCTGCCTATCATGTGTGCTGTAGATCACAAGCTTACCCTCTTTCTTAGCAGTCTCTATTATGGGTGTCAATAGCTCTTCTCTCGATGGTGTTTGCTGAACAGAGGTGGCCTGCTGGGTAGCGAGGGTGATAGTTTGGGTCTGAGCAACCCTCTGTGTGATCGTTAATATCTCTTTAGTAGCCGGAGCCGTGGGAGCAGACATCTGACCAGCAATAAAGCCGAGACCTGCAGCCACAGCTACTGTAACAATAATTGCTACCGGTATATTGTTCTCATCTTTACTAGATCGCGTTGCATTGAATACACCGATAATCATAATGTAAATACCATTTATTCTTTTCTTTCTTAATTAACGGAATAACAACATACCACTTCATTTTCTCAATAATTATGGATCTCTTTGCAACACTATAGCATACGGGATCTTCTAAGAACCCTCCCAGCCTTTGCATTTTTCAAGAGCCTGCCCCTCTCTACCGATATTTGTCCATTGACCACCACATATTCTATGCCTTTGGGGTAAGAATGGGGGTTCTCATATGTTGCTGTATCCTCTATTGTGTAGTAGTTGAAGATCACTATATCTGCCTTGAAGCCCGGCCTTATGATACCTCTATCCCAGAGCCCTAGCTTTCTGGCTGGCAGTGAGGTCATCTTCCTAATAGCCTCTGGAAGCGATAGGATCTTGCTCTCTCTAACATATCTAGCTATTATCCTTGGGAATGTTCCATAGCTCCTGGGATGCGGCTTCCCAACACCTGGCCTTACTACTGAGCCATCGCTTCCTATAGCGACCAGGGGGTGTTTTATAGCTGCCTCGACATCCTCTCTTCTCATGCCAAAGATAATCATTCTTGTGGCTAGGCCGTCTTCGAGGAGCATTCTAACCACGGCTTCCACAGGGTCTACTCCCATTTTCTCCGCTATTTTATCTATCCTCAGCCCCTCGAACTCCTTATGGCTAGGAGAATAGGAGATCGCTATATCAGACCACGAGACGTATCTATCCTCGAGGGCTATGCCTCCCAGGCTCTGCCTAAGCCTCTCAAGAGTAGAGGGGTCTGAGAGCTTCTTCATAACCTCTTCTCGAGACCCCTCCCTAACATCCCTCGGAAGCACAGCGGTCAGTGTCGTTGATGAGGCTTCGTAGGGGTACGCGTCTGCAGATATATCATACCCCCTCGATACATACTCCGCTATGAGATCAAGGGCTATAGATACCTTACCCCAGCTAGGCCTTCCGCTGGCCTTTATATGGGAGATCTCTACAGAGGCCCCCGACTCAAGCCCTATAGTTATAGCCTCGATCACAGAGTCTATGAGCCCAACTCCCTCGTTCCTCATATGGGTTGCATATATGCCGCCATATCTGGCCACAACCCTGCTTAGCTCTATAAGCTCTCTAGTGTCGGCAAACATGCTTGGTATGTATATCAAACCGCTACTGATCCCGAAGGCCCCCGAGATCATGGCCTCTTCAACGTGCTTTTTCATCTCCTCAAGTTCTTTCTCAGATGCTTTTCTATCGATATAGCCTATCACAGCAGATCTGATCATTCCGTGGCCCACGAGAGGAGCTATATTTATAGAAGGCCCTGCCCTCTCAAGAGCATCTAAATACTCGCCAAAACTGCTCCACGATACATCTACACCGGGGTTCTGTTTCCTCACATACTCCCTATAATCTTTATTAACATCTGTTATAGGTGCTGGCGATGATCCACAGTTGCCTGTAACCATCGTGGTAACGCCCTGCATGATATAGTTATCAGCGCTCGGCATCTCCAGAATCGATAGATCGCTGTGGTTATGCATATCTATAAACCCAGGGGCTACATATAGATCCCTAGCATCTATGTATCTCTCAGCCTGAATACCAGAGAGATCCCCAACAACCTGTATAGTATCACCAACAACCCCTATATCGCCCCTAAAAGGGGGAGATCCTGTTCCATCAACTATAACCCCTCCCCTGATAACAAGATCATATCTAGCCAAAACAAGCACCATAGATAATGTGAAGCCAAAAGCTAATAACAATCTCTCAAAAATAGATGCCTCTCCCCATCATTAGTTCTCGACCACAACCCCCCAACCCCCTAAAGAGCCGAACCCCGCCCAAAACACGGGGCCCCAAAACAAGGCGCATCATTCGAACAAAATACAAAGATCATCTACCCCAATTCTCATCACAGATCAGAGGGCATGACTCAAATCATCCACACCAATAATAGATGCTCCTTGACAACTTATAAGGCCGATCAAATACTATATAATTGGCGGCGGTCGTCTAGCCTGGTCTAGGACGCCGGCCTTCCGAGCCGGAAATCCCGGGTTCAAATCCCGGCCGCCGCATTAAAGAACTAAAGGTATGACTGGAAAACCTATGAATCGTAGATGTTAAATTTGGATTGTCTCCATAAGACAGAATGATTCCTGAGCATATATAGCAGGCAGCAAAGGTTCTAAGACGATCCTTGATGTTGGTGATAGCAACATCTACAGACATTTAAAGAGAAGCTATGCCAATCAATAATATCACCTCCCATTCCATGAGGATGGGTTTTCATCTCAACCTCAGGATCTCTAGATCTATCTACCCTTCAATCTGGCTGAAATAGGGGGAGGATCTAAGATGGTTTAAAAACATATTGGCGTTCAGTATCTCTGGCATTCTCTAGTCACTGGAATATTTAATAGCTGTATTACTTACCGTATTTCGGTGTTAGTTGAGCACTATAATCACGGTTAGAGTTCCTAGAGAGCTTAAGGAGAAGCTTAAGAAACATAATATTGATATCAGCAATGTTGTTAGAGAACTCCTTACGAAATATGTTGAGGAGCTTGAGACAAGGGAGCTTCTCGAAGAGCTTGATCGAATTAGAAGTGAGCTGGGCGATAAGGTGGATCCTAATCGCGTGGCGGAGCTAGTTAGAGAGGATCGTGATCGTTGATCTATCTGCTGGACGCCTCCGTATTATATCCACTCATAGTTAGATATGGAAGGGCGCTTGTGGAAACACGCCGCAGTGATATATATGCAACGGATCTCGCTATTTACGAGCTGGGAAACGCCCTATGGAAAGAGCACAAGCTCGGGATAATCACTGAGGAACAAGCCATACGGGTGGCTAAACTCGTAAAGGAGCTCATCTCGAGAAACATAGTTAATGTTGTCAGCTATACACAACTAGATCTAGATCGGGTGCTCAGAATAGCCATCACGTATGAAGGTAGGCTAACATTCTACGACGCACCATACATAGCAGCAGCTGAAGTGCTCAGAGCAACGCTAGCTACAGAGGATAACAGATTGAAGAATATTGGGGGAAAATTTATTAGCATCATTGGATATGAGGATCTCGTTAAGCAACTATCTCTACAAGGCTAGCAATCTATAATCCCCTCCCCGCCTTAAAGGGTTAGGCTTTCAGTTGTAGACCCAGCGGATGAGGTGATCCAGAGGGCATTGAAGCATGCCCTGATACTGATCACAGATCTCGAGATCAATCTACTGCCCAGAGGCTGAGCTGGATGCTCTCTAGGCTAGAGAGGATGAATGAGGCTTAACATGACCTAATAGATATGCTCTCTCACTAAGTAATAGCCCTTTCTACTATACAGCACAATAAACCATCGGATAAGAATGGTTTAGATAGGACTGTGAGAGGCTTCCTGAAAGGCTTCTCTCAGCTTTTTCCACGCGGTGTCTAGATCTTCTGGCAGTACTTTTGCCCCTCCTGTTATTGGCATGAAGTTTGTATCGCCGCCCCATCGGGGGACTATGTGGATATGTATATGGCTCTCAAGACCTGCTCCCGCTACTCTCCCTATGTTGATCCCTATGTTGAAGCCCTGGGGCGAGTAGGCTTCTCTCAGGGCTCTCAGGCTTTTCTTCATAGTTTCTACTAGATCTATTGCCTCATCTTGATCGAGAGACTCTAGCTCTGCTACATGCCTATACGGCGCTATCATTATATGCCCCGTGTTATATGGATATGAGTTGAGGATCACGAACACCTTTCTAGATCTATATACTATATATGAATCCTCATCCCTCTTCGACACAGCATCGCATAGAAAACACCCCTGCATCCTGTCTGCGCTCTTTATATAGCTCATTCTCCAAGGCGCCCACAGTATCTTCAAAACAGCCACCTAGAGGATCGCTATGGCCTCAATCTCTATGGGAGCATCTCTAGGCAGCCTGGCAACCTGGACTGTTGTTCTAGCCGGGTATGGTGGTTTGAAGAACCTTTGATACACCTCGTTGAACTCCTGGAACTTCGATATGTCAGCCAGGTAGGCTGTGACCTTAACAATGTTCTCAAGATCCCCTCCAGCATCCCTAACGATCGATCTTATGTTGTTGAGCACTACCTCAACAGCTTTGGAGAACGGTTCTTTTACAAGCTCACCAGTCAAAGGATCTATTGGGATCTGGCCTGACACAAACAAGATCCTTCCATAAGCAACTATCCCATGGCTATAAGGCCCAGCAGGCCTAGGAGCACCTCTGCTCTCAACAGCCCTTTTCTCCAAAGCATCTCCCGAGTGTTCTTGACTACGCCAAATATAAGATCTTTCTAGATCTCTGAAAGCAAAAATAAACCTAAATTCTCTCTATTCTAGAGCCGGTTTTCCTCATAGAGGCTATTAATATAAGCTCAAGGAGATCATAATATGGGGATTCTGGCTTGAGCGTCACGTTCGCAGAGCTAGGTGATCTGAGGGTAGGCAGCTATCTAATAATAGATGGTGAGCCATGCAGAGTCGTGGAGATCTCTAAGGCAAAAACAGGCAAACACGGATCTGCTAAGGCACATGTAGTAGCTATCTCGATAGTGAGCGGTGTTAAGAAGACCCTAGTAGCGCCTGTCGATACCAGGGTAGAGGTGCCAATAATAGATAAGAGGATAGGGCAAGTGCTTGCTGTGAGCGATAGGAGTATCCAGGTAATGGATATGGAGAGCTTCGAGACTTTCGAGGCAGAGCCTCCCAAAGACAAGGATCTGCTCAAGAGAATAGCCCCTGGCAAAGAGGTAGAGTACTGGGTTATCATGGGTAGGAGGATAGTTATGAATGTGAGAGGATAGATGTTTTGAAGAGCCTCGAGAAGATCAAGGAAGCCGTGGTAAGGTTTGTAAAGGGCTCTGACCCCTATGAGCAGGCTGTAGAGGTTTTTATAAAGGATCTGCAGAAAATACTGATCCAGGCAGATGTGAATGTAAAGCTGGTCTACGAGCTCACCAACAAGATCAAAGAGCAGGCAAGAACCTCAGAACCGCCCCCAGGCTTCTCAAGGAGAGACTGGTTTATAAAAATAGTATATGACAGCCTAGCCGAGCTCTTCGGAGGAGACAGATCGCCGAGCATCATACCACCAAAACAGCCCTACGTAATACTAATGGTGGGCATCCAGGGATCCGGTAAGACCACAACCTGTGCCAAAATCTCCTACTTCTACAAAAAGCAGGGATACAAACCATGCATGGTTGCGGCGGACACCTACAGGCCCGGCGCATATGAACAGCTCGCCCAGCTAGCCAGCATGATCGGTGTTCCTATATATGGAGAGCCGGGATCCCAGGATCCAGTGGGGATCGCTGTGAGAGGTGTCGAGACCATGATCAAGAGGGGATGCAACATAATAACAGTAGATACAGCGGGGAGACATGGCTATGGATCCGAGCAAGCTCTGCTCGAAGAGATGAAGAACATAGCCAGCTCGATAAACCCTAGCGAGGTGATGCTAGTCCTTGACGCAACCATTGGCCAGAGAGCCTATGACCTTGCTAAAAGATTTCACGAAGCAACACCAATAGGATCCATAGTGGTTACGAAGCTCGATGGAAGCGCTAGGGGTGGGGGAGCGCTATCGGCTGTGGCCGCTACAGGAGCAGTGATCAAGTTCATAGGAACTGGGGAGAAGGTTGACGAGATAGAGGTATTCAACCCCAGGAGGTTTGTTGGAAGGATACTCGGGCTCGGGGATATAGAGGGCATAGTAGAGAAGTTCAGGGCCCTTGAGGAGAGCAGGGAGCTTGAGAAGAGGCTGAGCAACGCAATAGCTACTGGCAGGCTCTCTCTCGTCGATGTTTATGTTCAGATTAAGAGTATCTTAAAGATGGGCCCCCTGGCAAAGATCCTTCAGATGATCCCCGGCTTGTCGGGGCTGGTCATAGGGGATGAGGAGGCTAAGATTGGTGAGAAGAAGATGAGGAGATGGATAAATATAATGGATTCGATGACCTATGAGGAGCTCCAAAACCCAAAGATCCTGGATAAGAGCAGGATAAGAAGAATAGCGATAGGCTCGGGAACAAGCGTTGAAGAGGTGAAGGAGCTGCTAAACTACTACGAGAACCTGCAGAGAATCATTAGAGAGGTTAAGAGAAGAAGAATCCCTCTTATAAAGGGTCTTAAGAGGGCTGATATAGAGGCTGAGTAGAGATCAGGCCAAAGATAAGGATTATACTCGTGGGAATCGAGGGCTCGATAAACCTTGGAATGATAGCCAGGCTCTGTAAGAACTTCGAAGCAGACGAGCTCTACCTAGTGAACCCGAAGGCGCATATAAACGAGGAGGCAGCGAGCTTCGCCGCGGGCGGTAGAGAGTGCCTTGAAAAAGCCGTTATAGTGGATAGCATGGAGAAGGCCATAGAGGGCTCCGACATTGTTGTATGCACATCATCAATAGTTACTGAGAAGAGCGACCCGCTCAGACAGCCAGTGGAGCTCAAGGATCTCGTTGCAATGATAGAGGGTAAAGAGCTGGCCTCACTGGTATTTGGTAGAGAGAGCACCGGTCTCACGAGGACGGAGCTCGAGAGATGCAATGTATACCTCCACATAGAGGCTAGCCAGGCATACCCCGCTCTGAACCTCTCCCACGCTGTTGCCATAACCCTCTACGAGATCTTTAGGAGAAGAAAGATCAAAAGCTCCATAGATATAGTTGGGAGACCATCGCAAGAGGACTATAGAATAGCTATGGAATACATAGCCAGGGCTGCAAAGCTTACCATGAACGATGAGAGACAAAGGATCTCGGCTATAAAGAGTCTCGAGAGAATAATATATAGATCAAATCCCACCAAGATGGAGCTCTCATACCTAATACTACTGCTTAGAAGACTCCTAAAATATTCTGAGAAGCGGTAATAAGGGCTGGTCACGTGGTACTAAGATGGAGGAGTATGCACCAAAACCACATATTGAAACAAGGTGGGAATTAGATAGAGAAGAGATCGATCAGATAATCGACCCTAAATCACCACTCATACTATGTCGGCCTCATCACTAATGGCTGGCATAATCACTTTAGCCTAACAACCTCTATCCTATATGCCTCTGGAAGCTTCGATTCAGCCCTTATCAACGCCTCTTTAGCCGCCTCAACATGCTTCTCACTGCTAACATAGACGACAATCACATCGTCGCCAGGCATAACTATAGCTGCAACACCGACGGGCTTTCCAAAGGCTAGCCTCATACCATCCTGAAGCCTATCAGCACCGGCGAAGGCAAGCATCTTGTTCTCCCTGAGAACGTGGTGTGGATATCTCTTAACAACTAGGAAGAAGTTCTCCTCACCAACCCTTGTGGAGAGATATCTATGGGCAGCTATACGCGCCGCTTCAAGGGCATTGTGCCTGGCTATGCATTTAGACGTTGCCACAAGCTTGACGGCGAACTTATAATCACCCTTAGGGTTTCCCATCGTGAATTTAGTTATCTTTGGCGGTGGAACACCCTGGATATACTCTTTCCTAGTATATGCTGGCTTCTCCTGCTGTGTATAGCACCTGGCAGGCCTGAGAGGCATATCTATACCCATTAGCTCTAATCGTAAGGCCCGTTATAAGTATAACTTATCTTCTTAGCCAAGATCCCCAATAGATCCTCGATCCTATGGGGTCTCAGGGAAATCCTGTATTCTCTCTCCTCCATCAATAGATCTGAGTAGAGCTTCAGCAACTCTCCTCTAAGCTTCTCCATATAGCTCTTCAACCCCCCACCACTCTCTTCCCCCTCAAGACCACAGATCAAGGCCTCAGATACCATGGATAGCACTGCTGAGAATCTATGAGGCAAGCTACCAGGTAGATCCTCGAACGATGGGGCCTGATCACCTCGATCCTTGCACGACGAGATATACATGTTCCTCAACACGTCGAAGCTAGCCCTATCCCACGTGGATCTCCACACAATGTCTCTGAGACCGCCTAGCATGCTCTCAGTTATTTAGTTCCTAACACACTAATATCGAGGAACCCTTATGAACAGCGCTTTCTGGATCATCTCTATATTTATCTACACCCTCCTCATGATCTACTCTATATTGTATGTGGTGAGCAGGCTTAGAGACTATGGAGGCGTTAGGAGAGTGATTAGCTACATAGGCAGGGTTAATAAAGCGAAGCTACATAGGCTCTCTGTTGATGTGCTTTTACAGGGGAGGTTCTTCAGATGGGGCGGCGAGCCCGTTATCGAGGGGATCTTTAGGGGTGTTGCTATATATTCCTATGCCCTCATAATGCTTCTCTCCCTCATATTCTCCTTAGCTATATTGTTTGTTGAGAGCATTGCTCTGGATCCTCTGCGCGTTGCAATAGCATTTCTCGGGGGTGTGGCCCTAGCATCTGGGATTATTATTCTCATCGGTATGAGGCCTAGGAAGGAGGGGAGAAGCTGGTTGATAGAGCTAAACAGATCGATAGAGCTAAACAGATCTGATCTAGCCTATATAGCTCTGATCCCAATAATCGGAGCCATAGCTCTATCGAGCATCGGTGTCAGAGAATCTATAGCACTGGCCCTCATGATATCGCCCCTCCCGGTTCTCATGACGCCCCGCACCAGGTTCTGGTACAACATAGCGTCAGCAATAAACGCTCTTGTCAACGAGCAGAGGATCCCTGGAAGGCTCCCCACACCCTTTAAGCTCACAGAGCTGAGCGAAGAGGCCCTCGATAAGATCAAAGTCGGGATAGGCTTCTTCAACGACATCGACACAAAACTACTAATAAACCTAGACTCATGCGCCAACTGCGGCCTATGCGATAGTGTCTGCCCGGCATACGCTGTTGGGAGGCCTCTATCCCCTAGAAAGGTTGTGCTTGTAATGAGACAAGCAGCTAGGGAGGATCCTGGGAAGCTGGTTGTGGATCTCCTACAAGACGATACTTTCTGGGCTTGCACCACATGCAGCGCGTGTGTAGATATATGCCCCATGGGTGTGGATCACGTTCCCCTGATAGTTGATGTTAGAAGATGGCTTGTGTTCGGCTCGAGAATGGATCAGAAGAAGATCTCATTGATATCCAGCATAGCCCAGAGCGGCAATAGCGTTGGGATGCCTAACTACGGCAGGCACGAGTGGATCAGGAGCCTGGGGGTCCCTCTAGCCGAGGAGACAAGAGAGTATGACTACCTCCTATGGGTGGGTTGCATGGGTAGCTTCGACGACAGGGCCAAAAGAGTTATACAGGCTTTCCTCGAGGTTTTGAAGAGCGCTGGGATCAGGGTTGCAGTGCTAGGCGACTCTGAGATGTGTTGCGGAGACCCCTTGAGAAGGCTTGGTGAGGAGAGCAGGTTCCAGGATATAGCTTTGAGGAACATAGAGTTGTTCAAAAAGCTAGGCGTTAAGAGGATCGTTACTATATGTCCCCACGGGTACAATATTTTCAAGAACGAGTATAGGGATCTAGATCCCAGCTTCGATGTAGAGGTTCTCCACCACTCACAGCTTCTCCCAAAGCTCGTGGGGGAGGGAAAGATAAGGCCCAAGGCTAGAGTAGATGGCACGGTTACTCTGCACGACTCATGCTACATAGCAAGGATAAATGGTATCGTCGACGAGCCGAGGAAGATTATAAGGATCTCGAGCAACAGCTATAGAGAAGCTCTAAGAAGCGGTCGCAAGACATTTTGCTGTGGAGCTGGAGGATCTAACTACTGGTACGATGTTCCCGAGAGAAAGAGAATATCTGTAGAGAGGGTTGAGGAGCTAGCATCACTAGGATCAAACATCATTGCTGCAGAATGCCCCTTCTGCATAGCTATGCTTGAGGACGCTATAAGAAACCTGGGGCTTGAGAAGAACATAAAGGTTAAGGATCTATCGGAGCTGTTGAGAGAAGCAGGTGCATAGCATGCCAAGCCGAGGAAACATATTTCTCCCCACACAGCTAGCAGTTGTAGAAACAATATCTAAGATATATGGCAACCCACTTGCAGCCCCCAATAAGGCGTGCTATGAGTGGGCCAGAGATCTTGGGCTTAGGAGGGGTGGAGAAACCGTTCTATATACCGGGTGCTTATATCAGCTCATGGCATATGCAGGATCCCTCGTGAATCTCTATCAAAGGCTGGGAGGCCTCGGGTTAAGAGTCGCTGGGGTTCTTTCGAGCATGGCCCCCGGGCTCTTCTCATGGCTAGTATCTAGATTTGTGAAGCCTAACCCCAGGGCCAGTGAGTACGCAACAAGATCTCTGAGATCTATAGTCAAGGTTCTAAGAACAAGCAACATCGATTTTGGATATCTATATGAAGATGATATATATTCAGGGGTATATCTATACGAGCTGGGCCTCGAGGATGCCTTTACGAGACATGCCCTCAGCGTATACAATAGGCTTAGAGAAAGAGGCGTTAAGAGGGCAATAACCATAGATCCTCATACCACGTACGTGTTGAGAGAGATCTATCCCCGCTATATAGAGGGCTTCGACATAGAGGTGAGGCATTATCTAGAACTGGTTAGACACAAGGGTGAAGAACCTCAAAAAACCCCTCTATCTAGGAGGGATTCTACGAGCAAAATACCCGTGATCCACGATTCATGCTATATGGTTAGAAAGCTAGGGCTGTATGAAGCTGTTAGAGGCGCGGCGCGCAATATACGCTATATAGAGCCCAAAAACAGCGGGGCCAGGACGCTCTGTTGCGGGGGCCCTATAGAGGGGGTATCTCCGGAGCTTTCCCTAAAGATCGCTGTGAGGAGGGCTAAAGAGCTTATGTCAACGGGGAGTGATGGTGTGATTGTTATGTGCCCCATATGCTATACCAACCTAGATAGGGCTTTTAGGGTGTTGGGGCTCGGCAACATAGCTATCAGAGATCTTGCCGAGGAGATCGTGGCGGAGGGCTAGCCCACAGAGAGGCCTTAACACTGCCTAAATACCTAGACAGTATCACTAAGTGTTCTTGAAATCTATCCACGCCTTGTCTCCTTTGCTTGGTGTTCTACCGTAGTGCTTATATACCTATCATGGTGTGAGCATTTTCTATGAGGTTAGGATACATGGTATCGATTGACGAGATCGAGAAGCATCTGGGCTCCAGGGTTAGAGATCCTTATGGTAGAGTCTTGGGCACTCTATCGTCCATATACTCAGATGTTGATGGAAGCGTTACCGGGATAGAGGTTATGAGAGAGGATGGCCACCTGCTATACATACCATCAGAGAGGGTAAACGTGTCCCCAGAGTCTGTGATAGTTATGCCAGAGTGGAGGGTAGAGGCTATAAGGGCTGAGCAGCAGCTTGATAGGGCTAGGAAGAGAGCGAGGGCTCTTGAAGAGCTATTCTCCTCAAAAGATATCGGCTCACAATCATACGAGGAGCTGAAGAAAGGCTTAGAGGCCACTCTATCGAGGCTGAAGGAGAAGACAAAGAGTGTTAGGGGTATGCTTAGAAAGAGGCTTGGAGAGCTTGAGGACGAGATCCTTCATATAGATAAGGCTATAAACCACCTAAAGCTGGGCTACACAGCGGGCGAGATTGGGGAGCAGAGGTATAAGACGAGCATAGAGGGGCTGAGAAGCTCTAAAGCAAAGGCCATTGATGAGAAGAGCGATATAGAGAAACACCTAGAGCTTCTAGATAGGCTAGAGAGCGACACTATAGTTCCCCAAAAGATCCCTGTGGAGGTTCAGGCTCCACAGCTAAAGATAGAGGCTCCACAACAAGCCCCGGCCAAACCCATAGAGGTCAGGATCGTATCCTCGTAACGCCGCCCAGCCCCTGGAAGGGGTGTTATCTGTGGATCCGATAGTGGGGGGAGATGTTGAGAGGAGATGGTGGGGCCACGATGTGATAACGAAGATATTCTCGGGAATAGCTAGGGCTGTATCTAAAAAAGATAGTACTTTGAAGAGGGCTCTCGAGCAGATCCTTGTGGAACTTGATCTAAGCTACAACGCTATAGAGGAAGTAGCTAGAAAGATGCAGAGAAGATATAACGAGCTATATACCCAGGCTCTGAGAGCTGTTACCGAGAAGAACATAGCCAGGGCAACTATATATGCTAATGAGATGGTGGAGATAAAAAAGATCTATAGGAGGCTTAGGATAGCCCTCACATTCATAGAGCAGTTAAAGCTAAGGGTAGGCACTCTGAGCGAGCTTGATAAGATAAGGCCATCCCTCATAGAGTTCCAGAGACTCCTAGATCTATTGAAGCCGCAGATAGCCCCTATAGTGCCCAACGTAGCAGTATCTCTCGAGAGAGTAATGGGCGAGATAAACGCAATAACAGGGGCTACATCGACGCCAGAGCCTATGCTAGAGCACACAGTGAAGCCAGATTCGAGGGAGGCCTCTGAGCTGCTTAAAAAGATAATAGCCGATGCTGATAGAAGTGTTGACGAAACCCTGCCCCAAATGCTCCCAGAGCTTGCGAGGCTCGTAACCATAGATCTTAACGAGGATACTGTGTCACTACCGCCTGATGTGTATGCTGTTATGACCAACCACTATAAGCAGCAGGGCGAGGCGAGAACATCTAAGGAAGCGAGGGCAGCAGAGCAGAGAGGATCTATAGGCCATGGCGGAAAACATATAAGATCGCACGAGGATCTTGACAAGGCTCTCCTAGACTATATAATGTCTAGGGGAGGCTTTCTAGACATCGAGGACTTCACGAGGATCTATGGATGCTCTAGAGAAGATGTAATGGCATCGCTGGACAGGCTTGTCAAGAGCAACAAGATCAGCATTGTTAGATAGGGATGGGATTATATTGAGCAGCTACTCGGCAAATCTTTTAGAGAAGACTGCAAAGGAATATGCCGATAGAGCCGTTATGGCCGAAAGGGCTGGCAACTATGAAGATGCTATCAAATACTATAGAGCAGCAGCACGGATCCTTAGGAGGATCTTGAGCATAAACCCTGACACCGGCTTAAGAGAAGCCTATGTAGAGTTCATAAGGAGCTATGAAGAGAGGGCGGCTTTTCTAGAGAGGGGCCTAGAGAAGATAGGCTTTGCGGGTAGAGATGCTGGTAGCAGCTCGCCAGACTTTGAAAGAGATCTTGTGAAAGAGCCTCCGAGAATAACTTTCGAAGACATAGTAGATCTTGAGGAGGTTAAGAAGGCTATCAAGAAAGCGATAATCTATCCCGTAAAAAGACCAGATCTATATGTAGATAAGATAGGCTGGGATAAAGGGATACTCTTCTTCGGGCCTCCTGGGAATGGCAAGACAATGCTTGCCGCGGCAGTAGCTAACGAGATCAAGGCTGCCTTCATACCTATTGACGCTTCCGATATAATGTCCAAATGGCTCGGAGATGCTGAGAAGAACGTCAAGAGGATCTTTGACACTGCTAGAGAGAAAGCTAGAAGCGGTAGGCCCGTGATCATAGTTATAGATGAGGTTGACTCCCTGATGGGTGTCTTCTCATCAGAGGTTGGGGGCGAGGTGAGGGTTAGGAACCAGTTTCTAAAGGAAATGGATGGGCTTTATAGCAAGGGAGGCAGAGAACTGATCTTCGTTATAGGGACTACTAACAAGCCCTGGTCTCTTGATATAGGGTTTATAAGGAGATTCCAAAAGAGGATCTATGTTCCAAGCCCGAACTATGAAACCAGGCTGGCCCTTCTAAAACACTATTGCAGAAACCTCGAGCTAGACCCCAGCGTTAATCTTGAAGAGATAGCTAGAGCAACCGAGGGGTACTCTGCAAGCGATATAGTCGATATAGTCAGGGAAGCCTACTCCAAGGTTGTGGACGAGCTCTTCGAAAAAGGATCTATAGGCGATAGGCCCAGAAAGATACAGATGAAAGACTTCATGGAAGCTATATCGAGAAGAAAGCCCAGCATATCCCAGGATATGCTACAAAGCTATGAGGAATGGAACAATAGGTTCGGAGCCATATAGATCTCCGGGATAGTGGTAACAACCAACTAAGCCTTGCTTTTTAAGATCTTCTCCCATTCCTAATATAAACTCTGTCTAATAAGGCCGGGGGGATTCGGGCTAGAATGGCTCTTAGACCTCCTACGAGGATCTAGCCTGTGTGGGAGCGCATTGATCTAGCTAACCTTGGTTTTAACTCTATATCGTTGTAGAAGATCTTATTCTACAGAGCATGCATATAAGCTCATTGTATCTCCTGTCCAAGCATCTATAGCAAGCTATTCTGCCGCACAAGATGCAACTAGCTATGGCTAGGTTTTCTCCACATATCCTGCACATAAGGGATCTACATATTGTGCAGATACCACCAGATCCCATGTGATCCTTGCAGGCACCGCGGCCGCATTTCAAGCATCTGGATGCCGCTGTATTTTCCCAACATATCTCGCACAGGTTTTCCGCGCCGTGGCTATGTTTCCTCAACACTCAGGATCTTCCTCTATTATCCCAGGCCTCGATCATAGATCTAGCGAAATCCGTTATCACAGCCTCTGGGGATTTAGAGAGCATTATCGCAGATGCTACTAGAACCCCTTCTGCTCCAAGCCCTATAGCTTTCACGATATCATCTCTAGAAGATATCCCAGCACCTGCCAGTACCGCTATATTTTGCGAAACAGCCTCAGAGATCGTTTTCACAGCCTTGACGCCCTCGATAATTATCTCAGGCCTGGCTTTGGAGACAGCCACACCGCTTCCTATAAGCTCTGGGGGCTCTAGAGCTATGGCGCTTGGCTTAACGTGCCTCGCCACTATTTCTGCAAAGCCGGTGCTATCGGCACACACTATGGTGCCAAGCCCCATAGATCTAGCGATCTCAGATACTCTAACAATAGCCCATAGATCCATCTGGTTCTCGCTATGGTTCACCAGAACACCTTTAACACCAATATCCCTTAGAGCTTCTATGGGCACGTGGCCCGTGTGTGCACCATAGTATAGAGGTTCTGCATGCTGTGCATATACATCTATACCAACGCTTCTAGCTATAAGAGAGGTTTCCAGAAGCGGTGGGGCTATCACTATATTGAGGCCCGTCTCTATAGACACCTTCTCGGCAGCCTTGGCTATGCTTAGCCCCGACTGGCCATAAGAGGTGCGGTATGTTTTAAAATTGATTACCATGACGGGAATCTTCATTAAAGATCCTCTTCTAGTCGCGCTCCTTATCCTCTCTCGCCGGTGTTAGGAGCTCCGACGTGGTTTTAGGCTTAGCAGCCTTTCTCTCCCCTGTTTCAACGAATCTCCCCCCAAGTCTTTGGAGAACCTCTGGGAGTGTTGTGTATTCCATCTCCTCAGGCCCAAGCCTGTGCGGCATCATAGGCCCATGCCTTCTCATATAGTCTGTTATCACTAGAGCTATCCTCCTAGCCTCATCGAACGCAACATCATCGAACAGATCAGCTGGGCCTACCAGCTTAGCATTCTTAACGTTGAAGCCGAGTGCAACGACCCTCGGGGGCCCGTCAAACCTAGTTACCTTAGCATGCCTCAGCCCTACTGGCATTAGAGGTCCATAGTGGCTTCCCCTCATCCACCCAGCCACTAGGTGGGGATGTGCAAAGGCCTCCAGGATCTCTCCAACAGCTGGAAAGCCGCTCTGGGCCCTCACTATAGCTACCGGATCGTCTTTACCAACATATCTACCAGCTATCAGGCTCAGCCTCTCAACGCTCACCACAGCAGCTATTTCATTATCGCTTTTCCTATGAACCCTCCTCACTATAAACCTCCCAGGTGTCCCTATAAGGGCGAGCAGATCATAGATCTCTTCGGGAGCGTTGAGGGTTATCTCCCTGCCCTCAAAGGCATCATATACTGTGAACTTGAAGCCCTGGTGAAGCCTGGGATCTATTACCAGGCCAGCGGTATTGAAGGGATCGGCGAATATTCTGTACATAGGCAGGCTAAAGGCTCCTGGCTCCGTCTTATCAGCCATAAAGATCACTATAGGTTCTGAGGGCCTCTCCTCAAACTCCATCTCAGCAACCCCGGGGCCGAGCCCCCTAATGTTGCCGCTAAAAGCATCGCTCAACAGATCCTGTCCAGCAGCGTATAGCCCGAGCTCTTTAGCAACCCTAGCAGCCTCTTTAAAAGCGTTCCATGCTAGCTCGTGCACAGGCTGGTTATCAACACCCCTTCTATGGGTCATTATCAGCTGTAGATCGTCACCAACGTTCGTCACATAATAATCAACTATTATGCCCTTCGACTTCCCCTCAGCAAGGATCCTGGACGCAATGGCAAGAGTATCTGGGTGAACTATGTGATGACCAGCTAGGGAGCCGATATCGGCCTTTATGACCGATACGGTTGTTCTCTCCTTGCTCAAAGATACCCACCGCTCATTACTGTCCTAGCAGGCTAATAAACATTAATCAATAAAACCCATAAAAAGATCTTTACACCCAACAATACTCACCGCACATATGGATCTCAACAATAAAACCTGAATGTTATTAGTATACCTAGTAAAAACACGAGATATGTCGACGCTAAGTGTGACAAGAAATATTATTAGATCCACCTCGATGAGGACGAGCTAGATATGCTGAAAGAAAACACGCTATAGTAAAAACATGGGAAGGGGGCTCTGATAACAGCGAGACGTGTTGTCTCAGCTAGGGCAAAGCCTTTAGGATCGTGGGAAAGCCCATCAAGAGGAGCGATCCTCTCATCTTCTGAAGGAGTTACTCTCATCCACAATATAGTAGACCTATGGCTGAAAAGCTAAAAAGCTATTCATTATACATTGTGCGATCCGCTTTTCCCATAACGACTTTCTTAGCCTTTAGAGCCTTGGCTATATATTCAAAAGAGTATTCAGGCCACGTGTGTGAGCCGCACGAGTAAACATCAACTGTGGCGAACTCGAATTCAGGCCACGTGTGTATCGATATATGGCTCTCCAGTATTATCGCAACCACGGATATCCCCACACCTATCTTCCAGATCTTTATATCTAGGAGGTTCATGTTACCAACCTTTGCCGCAGCTATAACGATCTTCTCGAGCTCGTAGGGGTTTCTCAGAATCTCTGGATCACAGCCATATAGATTTCCATAGACATGCTTACCAATAACCCTAGCATTTGCCTGTCTAGCCTGGTTAATGAGAGAAAAAGCTACAGCCTTCTCCATCCCCCTACCCCCTCCCCTTATAGGATAATAATTCACATCTTTTAAGCAATAATGGCGATATACCGGCTGTGGATAGATCTGGGTCTGTTCTTGTATCTCTCTGATACGGAGCATATTGATGCATAAACCCACTGCCAAAGATTCCTATTAGCAGTAGTCACACATACATCTAGATCTCTAATTAATGGCCTTCTCTCTGCACTGAGGGGGTTTTTGGTTGTGGGGCTGGGGTAGCAGTGCTTGTTAGGGTTGTTTGGATCTCTCCATGCCCTCCAGTGCTACTAGGTATGCTGACACGGAATGCCTATCAAGCCCAGCCTATAGGAACTATAAACACACCAATAGCCCGAATGTGTGAAGAGGAACAAAGCCCCTAAACAACCAGAGCAGCCAAACCAACAGCCCAGCCAGAGCCATGCCACAATAAAACCCAGAACAGCCTCAAAAGACCATGAAAAACACAACAAACGCCCCGAGGTGGGCGGCAGAGGAAGCCTTTGATTAAATGCTCATCTCTATAGTTATCTTTTTATACATGGGTCCCCGTCGCTTCACCTCAATCACCGCTCAGCGGGGGAGTCCGGTCATCCCTACATGCTCTGCTTCTTAGGGGGTATTTAGCTTTGAGTATTGGCCGAATATCATATAAGACCATCTGTGTATTAGTTGGTAGATGGTGCTCGCTTTTGTCAGCTGCAAGTATTGAGAGTTTCAAGGCTATTTCTCCCTCAGAGTTCTTCTATAGGAATAAGGAGCTTGCCGGCTTCTCGAATCCGGCGAGGGCTCTTTATCAGACTGTTAGGGAGCTTACTGAGAATGCTCTCGACGCTACCGATGCTCACAACATACTCCCAGAGATCAATATAGCTATAGAGAGGAGTGATTCACAAAACGAGGATATCTACACAGTGACTGTTCAGGACAATGGCATAGGGATCCCGCCCCACTATGTGCCACAGGCTTTTGGCATGGTTTTGTTTAGCAGCAAATATACGTTGAGACAGACTAGGGGGATGTTTGGTCTTGGTGCTAAGATGGTTGTGCTCTATGGGCAGATAACAGTGGGCAAGCCTGTTGAGGTTATCACGAGCCCTATCAAGTCATCGAGGATCTATGGATTCAAACTGATGATAGATATAAAGAACAACGAGCCGATCGTTATTGAGAGATCCTCATGGCCTAAGGAGGGCGAGTGGCACGGCACCATGGTTAAGGTCTCGATATTGGGGGACTGGCAGAGATCTAAGAGCAAGATCATCGATTACATTAGGAGAACCCACATAATAGCTCCATATGCAACCATATATTTCAGAGATCCAGAGGGCAAGGTATATCTCTTCAAAAGGGTTACAGAGCTCATACCAAAACCCCCTAGAAAGGCTAAGCCACACCCAATAGGCGTTGATCTAGAGATGCTTAAAATGATGCTAGCAACAACTAGGAGAAAGACTCTTCAAGAGTTTCTTAAAAACGATTTCCAGGGGGTTGGAAGCATAACTGCAGAAAGGATCCTCAGGACCGCTGGGCTGGAAGGCGATAGAAGCCCTAAAAGACTCTCTCAAGAGGAGATCGAGAGGCTGGCAGACGCGATCAAAAAGTACGATGGCTTTAGAAGACCCTCAGCAGATCACCTGTCATCTATAGGTGAAGAGATCCTGAAGATAGGCCTCAACAGCATGTTCAAACCAGAGTTCGTGGAAGCCGTTACCAGGAAGCCTACAAGCTATGCCGGCCATGCTGTGATAATAGAGACAGGAATAGCATATGGCGGCTCGGTACCTATGGCCAACGACCCCACAGAGATCCTCTTGCTTAGGTTCGCTAACAAGATACCCCTGCTCTATGACGAGGGATCCGATGTGTCTTTCAAGGTAATATCCACAATGGATTGGAGGGACTATGAGGTGGAGTTCCCAGCACCGGTTGCGGTTCTTGTCCACGTGTGCAGCACTAAGGTACCCTATAAGGGTGTTGGTAAGGAGAGCATAGCTGATGTGCCTGAGATAGAGTCTGAGATAAGGAACGGCTTGAGAGAAGTGGCGAGAAGCCTTAGGAACTATCTCTCTAAGAAGAAGAGAGAGGAGGAGGTAGCTAAGAGGGCCTACTCCATAATAAAATATATACCCGAGATCTCTAGAAGCCTCTCATCAATAGTAGGGATAAAGGATGGTGAGAGCATAATTGGGGAGAAACTTCTATCTATGGCGAGAGCGAAGCTGGGTATAGAGATTAAGAGTATAAAGGACGTAGTGATAGGTGTTGAGTAGAGGGTTTCAGCCCAGGTCTATGTAGGGTTCTGATCACCTCTATAGGGTTATAGTATAAATATACTATTCCAAGGATATTTTCTACAGAGAGGCATTGCAATAGCTCTGGGGGGTTATTTTGGCGACATATATCTCTAAAGTTGATCTAGAGGCTAGGAAGAGGGCTGCAGAGATACTTAGATCCAAGTTCTTCGAGATATATAAGTCAATAGAAAGCGGCATCGAGCCCAAAATGAGCATCCCAAAGAGAACCCTCTCGAACACCATATATGATGAGAAGAGAAAGCTCCTAGTACTCGGGGAGGAGATGCTTGTAAGGAGATTTCTAGATGCCCATGAGGCGAGGAGATACATGCAGACAGTGCTCATGGCATCGATCATATATCAATCGCTTATTAATAACGAGTACCCCACCATAAGGGATCTCTACTATAGAGGTAAGCACACCATAAGATACAGGGATCATAGGGGGAAGGTTAATGAGGAGAACACGTGGGACGAGCAGGCTGAAAGCGACTCTGTTCTACGCGATATAGAGGTATACACATACCTCTTGAGGGAGGACATGCTAATACTATCAAAGGAGAAAGGAAAAGTGGTGGGGGATATGAGAATAAAGAGCGGGGACGATATAATAGATCTTAGCAAGATGGGGCACGGAGCATATGCTATAGAGCCAACGCCAGATCTAATAGAGTTTAAGGACGTCAACGCCGAGTTCGTCTTGGTCGTGGAGAAAGACGCTGTTTTCCAACAGCTCCACCGAGCGCGGTTCTGGAAAAAATACAGGGCTATTCTTGTTACGAGCGCAGGGCAGCCAGACAGGGCTACTAGGAGGTTTGTTAGAAGGCTTAATGAGGAGCTCGGCCTCCCTGTATATATTATAACGGACAGCGATCCCTATGGGTTCTATATCTACAGCGTTTTCAAGATAGGTTCTATAACTCTATCCTATGAGAGTGAGAGGCTGGCAACGCCTAACGCTAGGTTCCTAGGCGTCGCTATGAGCGATATTTTTGGTGACCCATCATCTGGGAAGAAACCCTACCTCTCCGAGGCCGAGAGGAGGAACTATATAATCAAAGCCAAGGATATGGATCTAAAGAGGGCTAGAGAGCTGAGGAACTATAAGTGGTTCCAAACCAAGGAGTGGGAGAGAGAACTCGATATTTTTGAGGAGAAAAAAGCTAAGCTCGAGATAGAGGCTCTAACGAGCAAGGGGCTGAGCTTCTTAATGGATAGCTATATACCAGTCAAAATATCTGGGGGTGGATGGATAGATTGAGCAGCCAGGAGCTGGTTAAAATTCTAGAGCTTATAGGAAACCCAGCCCCCCTCATAGATCAAACGCTATTAAAACCGGAAGCCGGCCCGAAGGTTTTCGAGAGATTTGTAAACGAGAGCGATCAATATGGCTTCAGAGCGCTTGTGGTTCCACTAAATAGACTACCCCTCGTCGCACAGATAAGCAGGACACCAGTAGCCGCTGTAATAGCCTTTCCCCATGGCAATATAGGGCTGGGGCTAAAGTTGAGAGAGATAGAGGATGCAGCGTCGAAAGGGGCTAGAGAGGTTGATGTTGTAGCCGATATAGGGCTCATAGCTGAGGGGCTGTGGAGCGATGTTGAGAAAGAGGTGGTAGCGATAGTCGATAGAGCTAGGGAGCTGGGGCTTGGAAGCAAGATCATAGTTGAGACAGGCTATCTTTCAAAGGAGCAGATAGATGTTGTTAGCAGAATCGTGGCTAAGGCGGGCGCCAACTATGTCAAAACATCCACTGGATTCGGCCCGAGGGGAGCTAGTGTCGAAGATGTTGTTATAATGAAGAGCGCCGTGATGGGGAGCAAGACGGGTGTTAAGGCTTCGGGGGGGATAAGAACTATATGGGATCTCGCTCTGATGAGGATCGCTGGTGCTGATATCATAGGAAGCTCCTCAGGCGTGGAGATAGTTAAGCAATATAGATCTTTGGTCAAGACGTAGCGCCACCGTGAATCTTTCGATAACAAGCCTCTAGTTTCCTGCAAAGTGTTTAAGAGCTGGCAAAACTAACACTGATCAGCTGGAACTATGTGTCTAGCCCCGAGGGAGGATTTCCCAGAGATCATTGAGAGAGGCGTGATCTATCTTGATAGCGCTGCAAGCACCCTCAAACCAAGACAGGTTGTAGAGGCGATGGCCAGGTTTGCGATCCATAGCTACTCAAACGTCCACAGAGGGGTCTATGGCCTCAGCATAGAGGCTTCGAAAGCCTATGAGGATTCCCACGAGGATGTCGCAAGATTTGTGGGGGGAAGGTGGGATGAGGTAATATTTGTCAGAAACACCTCAGAAGCGATACAGCTAGCAGTCCTAACACTGCTCTTTAACGGATACATTAAGCAGGGGGACGAGATAATAGCCACACAGGCTGATCACCACAGCCTGATCCTACCGCTAGCTAGAGTAGCTAGGTTTATCGGCGCCAAGCTCAGAGCAATACCCCTGGATAGCGAGGGGAAACCAATGTGGGATCTGCTGCCAAGCATTATTAGCAAGAGAACGAGGGTAGTGGCTTTCTCCCACAAGTCAAACGTAACTGGCTATACAAGCGATGCGAAGAAGATCGCTAAGATGGCTCATGAGCAGGGAGCCCTTGTGATCGTAGACGGAGCCCAGTCTGTTCCCTACATGAAGATAGACGTAAGAGATCTGGATATAGATTTTCTAGCATTTAGCAGCCATAAAATGTTAGGGCCAACCGGCATAGGGGTTCTCTGGGGTAGGATAGATCTGCTTGAGAAGCTAGAACCCCCTCTAGGCGGTGGGGGAACCGTGAAGAGGGTGAGGCTTGTGGGCGAGGATCTAGAGATATTGTGGGAAGAGTCTCCGTGGAAATTCGAAGCCGGAACCCCGCCCATAATAGAGGCTATAGGCCTGTCAGAGGCTGTTAGATATCTCGAGAGAATAGGTATTGAAAAGATCTATGAGCATGTGGGGAGACTCACAGAAATAGCGATAAGATCTTTGGAGAGGCTTGGAGACCCCATAGAGATCATAGGCCCCAGGGATCCTGGTAAAAGAAGCGGCATAGCCACATTCACCATTAAGGGCTCGAGCCCAGATACTGTGGGCATGTGGCTAGATAGGAGGAGAATAGCTGTTAGAACAGGTCTACACTGTGCCCACATGCTCCACGATAGCTTAGGCCGCGGCGATGGGAGTGTCAGGGCGAGTTTCTATGTATATAATTGTGAAGAAGATGTAGAAGCCCTTGTAGATGCTATAGGAAGCTATATAGAGCGAAACAGAGATAAAAAGATCTAATCTTGGGCTACAGAGCTTATCGATGCCTCGCCACATACGGGATCATTTATGTTCTCCTTGCGAACATCATCTATTACATAAAGGCCCCAACCACTTGGAAACCAGATCTTTCTCCCAATAGGCTTGAGCCTAGTGCATTTGAAGAGAGGTGAGTAGATCACGTAGCTCTCATACTCTCCCCCCTCACCAGCTGGGGAGAACATATATTTCCTTGAGAGCCTGAGAAGCTTCTCAACATCATCCCTGCTTTCTATAAGCCTGCCCACCCATTCCTCCGTGAAGCCCATGGCCATTGCCCCCACGATCATGAATCTAACCCCGTACTCGAAAACCTCGAGCTCCAAAACCCTCTCTTGATCCATTCCCCATAGCGGTGACACATGCTCCACCCCCAGACTCTTTGCCATCGAGTCGAACCTCTTCTTCTGATACACACTAGCTATCCCTCCAGTAACGATCATATCGGCTTTCACCTGATCCACAGCTATTTCCAGCTCCCTGAGGACTTCTCTATCTTCATCAGAGCCAGCGATCTCCACGATCTTTAGCGGTAGGCCCATAACATCCCCGTGGATCGCTGCCCATCTGGTATTGATCGTGTGGAGCAGGTAGGAGTCATCCTTAGGAGTCACGATGGTTAACAGAAGAGCAGGCTCTGCCCTAAGCTCCCTCATAGCTATAATGGTTGCCGTATGGCTATCCTTACCCCCCGTGTATAGCGAGATAAACCTGGCCATGGGCTATGACCCCCACTAGCGGATCTCTTTAAATCTAAACACTATTGGAAAACAGAGTAGCTGTATAGCTATTACTGCTTCTTCCTAGGAACAGATGATGGGGGAATAACTGTTGGAAGGGGAAGCCCTGCTGCCTTTCTATTCCTAATCCAGAACTCCCTTCTATTCCTAACCCTGGGTACGAGGTTTCTCTTAGGCTTGGGAGGTATCTTTGGTGTTGCATTTCTCACCTTCCCAGCCTTTGTCATCGATCCGTGCGTCGGCATGGCCAGCTCCTGCATAGATATATCTCTAGGGACCTAATATTTTATCGCTCTTCCACAACAACTCCTATCAATAGCTATAACAATCATAGCCTCTGCTTATATTGTTACCAGCGACGATATTATTTTGGGATGCCTGATGACTATAGACGCTGTTTGTGGTATGGAAGTAGATCCTAGGAAGACTCCCCATAAATCTATATATAAAGGTAAGATCTATTACTTCTGCTCTAGCATGTGTAAGAAAGAGTTTGAGAGAGATCCTGATTATTATTTAAAGCACGGGCCCAAGGGCATGCCCGGCGAGGAGCATCACCACTAAAACAGAGCCGAGGGGTTTTGGTTGAGAGAGGAGGTATATAGAGTTATCGGCATGCACTGCGCATCGTGCTCCATAGCTATTCAGAGGAGTCTCTCGAAGCTGGGTGTCGAGGCCTCTGTAAGCCTGGCATCTGATGAGGCTAGGGTTAGATACGATTCTTCGAGGGTTAGGCCGAAAGATGTGGTTAACGCTATAAGAAAGGCCGGGTATGATGTTTATAAAGAAGAGGCTGTATACATAGTTAAGAACCTCAATAGCTATGACGATGAGAAGCTCATCGTAGAGAAGCTCGGTGATCTCGAGGGGGTTATAGAGATACATGCCAGCCATATTGATAGAAGCGTGAGGATCCTCTACAACCCCCTAGCGGTTAGACAGCAATTGCTCATAGATACCCTGAAATCCCTGGGATACGGGGTCGAGGCTATAAAGACCGAGGCCGAGGTTGAAGATATAGGCTCTAAGATAGCTGCAGAGGATCTCAATAGGCTTAAAATATATACACTTATATCTCTCCCAGCATCTATGGTGCTAGCTATATACTATATGATCGGCTATATGGGCTACCCACCGCCGCTTTGGGGAGATCCCGTGCTTAGGGATCTATTGGTGGGAGTGCCCCTATCAACCCTAGTGCTCTTTATAGGCTCTCTAAGGTTTCTCAAAACCGCGGCAAGATCCTTTGCCAATCTGAGCCCCGGAATGGATTCACTAGTGATCCTGGGAACATATTCTGCTTATATATTCTCTCTAGCATCAACATTCGGTCTCATCAAGGGCGAGCCGTTCTACGAAGCCTCAGCCGTTGTTATGTCATTCATACTTCTCGGCAGATACATAGAGGCTAGGCTGAAGCTGAGAACAGGAGAGGCTGTTAAAAAGCTGGCAGAGCTTCAGAGCAGGAGTGCCAGGGTTATCAGAGGCGGGGCCGAGGTCGAGATCCCCATAGAGGATGTCAGGGTAGGGGATCTGGTGGTTGTAAAGCCTGGAGAGAAGATCCCCGTGGATGGTGTTGTTAAAGATGGTAGGGGCTATGTTGATGAGTCAGCCATGACGGGCGAGCCAGCCCCCGTTGAAAAATCACCGGGGGATCCTGTGTTTGCAGGGACAACGATCCTAAGGGGATCTCTGATCATATACACAACACGGGTTGGTAAAGATACTGTTCTCGGCCAGATCATAAGGCTTGTTAGGATAGCCCAGAACTCGAGGCCAAAGATCCAGGGGATTGTTGACAGAATATCAGGGATCTTCACGTGGCTCGTTATAGCTATAGCCATATCGACACTAGCATATTGGGTGTTAATAGCCGGTGCCCCCCTGAGCATAGCCATAGTATTTGTGGCTTCCGTGCTAGTAGTGGCGTGCCCATGCGCACTAGGCCTAGCCACCCCTGCAGCAATAGTGACTGGCTTTGGAAGGGGAGCACAGCTCGGCATATTGATAAAAGATGCAGGTATCCTCGACAGGATCCAGAGGATAAGAACCATTGTGTTCGATAAGACAGGAACCCTAACGCTGGGGAAACCAGGTGTTAGGGTGGTTAAGCCCCTTAGTGAGGAGATAAGTGAAAAGGAAGTGATCATGTTGGCAGCTGTGGCTGAGAAGAGAAGTGAGCACCCAATAGCCCAGGCAATAGTTGAGAAGGCCAGAGAGATGGGGCTAGCTGTGGGCGAGCCCGAGGCCTTTGAGAACATACCGGGCCAGGGTGTGATCGCCTGGGTGGGCGGCAGAACCGTGGCTGCTGGGAATGATAAGCTGATGAGAGGCTTTGAGGTTGAGGTGAGCGATAGCGTTAAAAAGATCTCTGAAGAGCTGATGAGGGAGGGCCTTACAGTGGTCTATATAGCCGTTGAGGGAAAGCTTGTTGGCATGATAGGGGTTGGTGACTCTATAAGATCTGAAGCTGTCGATGTGGTCAGGGCTCTTAGGTCGAGGGGTTATAGGGTTGTTATGCTTACAGGCGATAAGGAGCTCTCGGCAAGGGCGATAGCGTCTAGGATAGGTATAGATGAGGTTATAGCTGAGGCCTCTCCAGAGGACAAGGCAGAGATCATAGATAAGCTGAAGAGCTCCAGAGGCGTAGCCATGGTTGGCGATGGTATAAACGACGCAGCCTCTCTCAGCAGAGCTGATCTAGGGATAGCAATGGGGGGCGGGACAGATATAGCTAGGGAGGCGGGCGATGTTATCTTGGTTAAAGAGGATCTCAGAGGCGTTGTGAAGGCCATATATCTTCTGAGAGCGATAAGAAGAAAGATCTATTACAACTTATTCTGGGCATTCATATATAACATAGCATTGATACCAATAGCAGCAGGAGCGCTATACCAAACAACAGGGCTCTACCTAAGACCCGAGCTTGCGGGAATAGCAATGGCTCTTAGTAGCATCTCTGTTACGGTATCTTCACAAACCCTAAGGACTTTCTCCCCAGCCAGCGAGGGGGATCATGAGTAACGGTTTTCCCGCCTTTCTCAAAAAGAACCTGTGCCACAAGCATCTATCCCCCGGTGGGATTTTGTTCCGCGTATTTTCCCGTGAGAGACTACGTATCCTTTATCACCCTCCCCCGCCCTACTCATATTCGGGTGATATGGTGGGAGATGCGAAATCAAAAACGGATCTTCTTAAAAGAACGGTGGGTTTGGCACTGCTAATTATGATTCTGATCTCACCGCTAGCTATAGCTAGGCAGCTCTACGCCCAAACTACAACAACCCCGGTTAGTGCTGGTGAGGGTAAGTGTCCTGGAGGCTATGTCAACGCTATCCTCCTGGCAAACATATCTATAGACAGGCTTCTCAATATAGCGTATCAGAATAACATAAAGCTAGATCAGGAGCTTATAGCCAGGGCTAAGGCCATATATAACCTCTCGATCAACGCGGTAGCCTCTATGGATAGCAGTGGCTGTAAGAAGCTATACAGCGATCTAGTAGCAGTGATAAAGAATCTATTGGCAAGCGTGGGGCTAGAGCTAGAGCCAGAGGCTAGGGGGGCTTATGAGAGAGCAACCCTTAGAGCGGCCCAGAGGGCTCTCAATATCTCTACGGCGCTGAATCTAAGTGATATAAAAGCAGAGATCGAGGCCAAGATCGGTTCTGGGAATGTGTCGGTGAAGGATCTCGAGAAATGGGAGATCAAGATACGGGGTGAAGAGATATCACTCAAGGTGCAGATCGTTGTGAGTATTGTGAAAGGATCTATTGAGGAAAAAATACTAACCCCTGGTGATGGGACTAAAGCTTTGAAAGACATATCGATAGCTGAGGAGATCCTTAATAGAGTCATAGAGCTCTTGCTAAGGATAAACGCGAGCCCCAATGCCATCCAAGCCATCGAGAGAGCGTTGCTTAATATAAAAGAGGCTAGATCTATATTGGAGAGTGAAAAAAACCTCCCAGAAGTCAACAGACTCAGGGCTATTGCTGACAGGCTTGAGGCTCGGATAAAAGCTCTCAACACAACCATAGGCTCTGTGAATCTTCCGAGCGATGTTCTCACAAGGATCAAGAGCCTTCTCAACGAATCCCTTAAAGAGATCACAGAAGCCAGGGCAGAGATCTCGAAAGGAAACCTCAGCTATGCTGAGAAGCTCCTCAGAGAAGCTTATGACAAGCTAAGAGAGGCTGAGGATCTATTCAGAGAAGCGGCTAAGGCTGTTAGCAAGAAAGCTGAGGATCTATTGGAGCTTAGAGAGGAGCTGGAAGAGCTCATAAGGGATCTTGCGAAGCTGGAGAGGGAGTTTAACCACATGCTAGCCCAGATAAAGATCCAGGACCAGGGTGTTGAGGAGCTGGTAAGCAGAATCCATGCTGATATAGAGCAGGCCAACAAACTGATCGCCAATATAACGGATCTTATAAAGCAGGGGAAGATAGACGAGGCTAAGGAGCTGATGAATAGGTTAGAAAACATAGTAAGGATCATAGAGAGAAATATAGAGATGCTTAAAAAACTGATCGAGAGGCTGACTGAGGAGCTGGAAGAGCTCACAGAGGAGCTCGATGACATATCTAAAGAGATAGCAGATCTTAGAAGAATGTTCGAGGATCTAGTTAAGAAGGCCTCAAACACGACAGATCAGAGAGTTAAGACTCTTATAGATAATATACAGAAGATGTTCAACGATCTGAACTCAGCTATCGACAACATAAAAAAGCTTATAGATGCTGGGAAATTCTCTGAGGCCAGGGCTATTATAGAAGAGGCTGTAAAGCCACTTATAGAAAGTATAGAGGAGGCTATAGAGAGCCTCTCAGAGATCCTAGAGGAAATTGGTAGGGGAAGAAAATAGCTAGATTAATTTTCACCCCATCATATAAAATCTAGTGGCGATGGTGAATCCGGTGAGGAGAGCAATATCAATAGCAATAACCATACTGCTATTAGCAATGTTTTCAGCGACAGCCTATTCCCAGGATGTTAGCAGGGCTCTCATAGTGATCAACTCTGATGGAACGATAGATGTTTTTCTAACAATATATATGGATGCTTCAAGCGAGCTGGTTGCATCTATAGATCTTCCTGTGAAGCCGATCCCGGGATCTGTCTCTGTTTCACCGGTAGATGTTATTGCTCAGCCTCTCCCAAACGACACTCTCGCTATCCTTAAGCCCAGAGGTGTTTCTAAGATCGATATAAGCTACATAGGATCTATAAACGTCTCCGGAGGGATCATAGGGGCTGTAATAACATACCCACAGTGGGCTGATAACGTAACGATCAGGATACATAGAAACATAGCCCTGGTAAGTGTGCCCACAAATATAACTACGATCAATATATTTGGTGAATACGTAATAGTAGGGCTTGCGAAAGGATCTAGATGGGATCTAGAGTACACAGTTGCACAGCCACCAACAACACCCACGGGAGGCACTGTTCCAGCCACAACAGCACAGGAAATAGCTACAGCCCCGGCTTTCGCGCCCCCCATATTAATGATAGTAGCAATAGCTGGTGCCGGTGCCCTAGCAGCAGTTGTGATAATATTTATGAGGAGATCTAGGAGAGAGGAGCCGGGGTATCTAGACTCAACAGATAGAGAGATCTTGAGAACTATAGAGAAGCTTGGCGAGGCCTCTGCCAGAGATATTATGAGCTATACAAACCTGCCAAGGACGACGCTCTACAGAAGACTGAACAAGATGATCAGCTTGGGAATCATAGGCACCAAAGCAAAGGGCGGTATAACCTACTACTATATGTTGAAGAAGCCAGATTAGCAATGATCCCCCTATCAGGCGGAAACAATGCCTTTCGAGTAGGGGGTTGTCGAATGCCCTTAAAGATCTTCTGAAGATCTGTTTGATCCTCTTCTAAGCTTATTAGAATGGGCCTATATATAATCTCGGAAAATCCCTCGGCCTCACGGATCGATGCCCTGATAAGCATTCTACTAGCTATTGTGCAGATAGCCGTTGGAGTTGGTTTAGCTCTTTCAGCATGACAATAGCCCTTAACCTCCTCAACAGATTGACAAAAGGTTTAGATGAGCTCAGCGAGCTGAGGAAAGGAAACACAGCTGTTGGGGTCTATATAGCTGGCATCCTGGTGGCTGTTGCCAATGTTATTGGGCAGGCGCTGCTGGGATAGCCAGAGCTAGGAGGCGCTGGGTGCTCGAGGCCCTTGTAGGGGGTTGTGTAGCTCTTCATAGGCCTCCCCTAGCTATATTGCTATAACGCTGGCTCAGAACGCTATATATATATCCATGGTTGGGAAACTCTCGGGAAAGATAGGGGCACCATCAATAACTCAGGAGATGTCTAGAGGCAACACAGCCCTTGCTGAAATGCTCTTTGGAGCGTTTTTCGCAACATCCACAGTTATAAGCCAGTCGATAGGATTTATCTCACAACCAATAGCAGAGGCTCTAGGAATAGTGAGCAGATAGACCGTATATATAACCACGGGTTTTTCTGGGAAAAACCCTATAAGCTCCCACTATATTGATTCTAGTGGAGCCGCGGTAGTATAGCCCGGTCAAGCCCTGCGCCGAGAGTATGCGGGCCTCTCGAGCCCGTGACCCGGGTTCAAATCCCGGCCGCGGCACCAGATCTTTTTTACTTCTCTTCAAAACCCCACGCTGCAACATGTATATGTATCACACCTTTACACTGATTTCAGAAAGCCGAGCCCTCTATTGGTAGGCTCTAGCCCTATCCTAGGTTTTGGACATGCTATCTCGATAAAAAGGCCTTTATGGCTATGAAGGCTAGGGCGGCTCCCAGCAATATGGAGGATGATGGGAAGCTATAATGGGTATTGTTTCGCCTATGGTTGTGATGATAGGGTGTATAGGATTCTGAGGAGAGCGCCTACGTTGATTATAACTATCATGGGTAGGGTTAGAGTCTTCATTAGGCCCGTGTGAACTGTCTGTAGGGCAGCAGGGATCTTGAGCATAAATATGTTGCCAACAAAGCCGAGGGCTAGGGAATGCGTAGGAGATCCATGTACCCCGGATCTTCGCTAGCCCTGAGAAAATGCCCAACAATCCCCATGGTATTGAGAGCTTTATCGACACCCCGTACTCTCTGGGGCTCTTTTGGGGTTATCGAGATAGATATTCTAGAGAAGACTATTCGGAGCGTTGGCAACGGTGCTAGATCTATAAAAGATCTAAAGCCATACGAGATCAAAACCATAATGCTTAAAAGATCCTTGTGATCGATTAGCACAGAGATCCTTGGAAGAAAAGCTATTCATCGCAAGCTATCATATTAGTTATTCGCGGGGATGCGTTTCTGCTTAATAGTAACGCATAGGGCTGACAGGGTGTGTTTGTTAGAATGTGTCAGAGGCTCTGCATAGCCGGGTCAGCGGGGCAGATCGCATCACCGATCAGTCGATGGCGTATACATCATGCCAATAATTAGTTATCGCCTCCTGGAAAAAATATCGCCAGATCAGTGTTGGCTGGCTTATTGCTAATAGATTGCTAGGGTATCTATATATCCCGGGAGCTCGATGGGCACGGGCTTGAATAGATCTAGGCCTAGGCTCTATATAACTAGGGAGATATTCGATGAGGCTCTGAAGAAGCTCGATGATGTCTATGACTATGAGGTGTGGGATAGGTATCAGCACCCGCCCTATGAGTATCTAAAGAGGAAGCTTGTTGATTTCGACGCTGTGCTCAGCCTGCCTACGGATCGATTTGACTGTGAGATGCTTAGGATCATCTCCCCCAGGATGAGGATCATTGCCAACATAGCCGTTGGCTACGATAATATAGATATTGAGTGTGCAACTAGATATGGTGTTTACATAACCAACACCCCCGATGTTCTTACAGAAGCCACTGCAGATCTGGCCTTCGCGCTGATCCTAGCGGTTGCCAGGAGGATCGTTGAGGCGGATCACTTCGTCAGGTGGGGCGAGTGGATGAGGATCGGAACACCTCTCCATCCTAAGATGATGCTGGGAATCGATCTCTATGGAAAGACCATAGGGATAATAGGCATGGGGAGAATAGGAAGTGCTGTGGCTAGAAGGGCTAAAGCCTTTGGGATGAAGATCATTTACCATAGCAGGAAGAGACTTCCCGAGAACATCGAGAGGGAGCTCGGCGCTGAGTACAGGGATCTAGAGGATCTTCTCTCGAGCAGCGACATAGTATCCATACACGTCCCGCTAACCAGAGAGACAAGACATATGATCAATAGGGAGAGGCTCAGCAGAGTAAAGAGAGGAGCCATGATAATAAACACGTCCCGAGGAGCGGTGATAGATACCGAGGCCCTGGTAGAGGCCCTGGATAAGGGCTGGATAGCCGGTGCAGGGCTAGATGTGTTTGAGGAAGAGCCCCTAAATCCAAACCACCCCCTCACCAGGTTTAAAAACGTGGTTCTCACACCCCACATAGGATCCGCTACTAGGGAGACAAGGCTCGCAATGGCGCTTCTAGCAGTAGAGAATCTATTGGCATTCGCAGCTGGGAGAGAGCCTCCAACGCTTGTTAACAAAGATGTATTAAAGATCAGATCCCCTGGGTTTAATCTCAACCGCTCCTAACAACATATTTTTTCTTAAAAGCCTCAGCCACATCCACATCAACCAGATTAGCTATTGAGAGAAGCCATGCAAACACATCAGCCATCTCCCCCTCAATAGAGCCCTTATCACCGCTCAGCAGAGCCCCAGCAAGCTCCCCAACCTCCTCAACAAACCACGTGAATGTCGCAAAAACCCCTCTCCCCCTATCTCTCTGTATATAGAGCCTAGCTATGAGATCCTGGGCTTCTTTGATATCCATCCTAGGCACCAGCAAAAATTGATGTGAGGGACTATTAACTATAGAATAGCTAGGCAGTTTCTTCAGATGGTGGCGGGGTTCATGGTAGCGGGGGGTGGATTTGAACCACCGACCTCGGGGTTATGAGCCCCGCGGGCTACCTGGCTGCCCTACCCCGCTGCGCTGCCCCGCCATTTATATATTTAGTACAGTGGGCTTTTATCCTTTGCATATAATTATAAACATGTGGTCCGTATGAGACTGGTAGGCCTGATCAGCATGATAGTAGGGATAGGGGTTGTTGTCCAATACGCGTTGGGGCTTAGCATAAGCTCTGGCGGGCTCTACTATCTCAGGGATCTCCATGCCTCTATCGGAACCCTCGGCCTGATCCTCATGGCCTATCTATTCTATAGCTCGATAAGGATTCAAGGATCCGCATCTCTCAAAGTCTCATCGTTTCTAGCCTTTCTAGTGACCCTCTCTCAAGTAGTCCTTGGATTCCATATCTATTTCTCACCCTCTATACTTCTCACCAACATCCACACAATCCTAGGCGGCGTGCTCATAGCCTTGATAGCCATAACGGGCTATCTCTCAATAAGATCCTCTAGAGCCAGGAGAAGCTAGTGGGCAGCGCGAAGTTTCCATCCCTGGCAACTTCTGCCCCGGGAAGTCGCCAAGAAGGATCAATAGTTCTCTTGCCCGCTCTTAACTAGCCCCTAGACCTTATGAGCAAGCCTACATACACCGACACCATCAGAAGAACTAGCAACAATGCTGAGACTATGGCTAGGCTCTTATCACCCATCTTTAGAGAGGCAGCGAGGGTGACGATTATAGATATAACCACACCTGCTATTAGGGCGATGGCTGAGAGCGCAAGAATCCCGACAGGATCTCCTTTAAAGATCAAATCAACGAGATCGGTTACACTTGCACCTTTAAAGGCCGGGGCTCCGCTAGGTAAAGAGCCCTGGGTATGGAGCTTATAAAAGATCCCTAGTGCTATTATTGTTAGGGATACGGCCACCGACAGTCTTAGAATATTGTATACAGTCCTCTCAACAGGTCTAGAGAGGCTCATCTATAAACCCCTCCCTATCATCTCAACAGCTAGGAGCCATACAACGGCTGTGAATATATACCTAAGTGTCCTACTAGCAAGCCTGTTGAGGATCCTTGACGATATATAGGATCCAAGTATAACCCCGGGGACTAGTAGAGATACAAGCACAGGGTCTGTGTAGCCTAGAACAAGGTACTGAATACCCCCCGACGTTGCAGTCAGCCCTATCATGAAGGAGCTCGTGGCAGTAGATACCTTAAACGGAAGCCCCATTATATAATCCATAAATAGAACCTTGAAGGCCCCAGCCCCTATTCCCAGAAGGCCTGAGATGATCCCTGCGCCTATCATTGAGAGGAAGGAGAGAGGATATCTAGATCCGGTGTATTCTATATAGGCTTTCCTCCTCTCATCATAGTACCTCCCCCTGAGGCTAAGCATCGCCGAGATCCTATCCTGGTTGCTGTGCCTAACTATAAAATCGAGATCACCAGATCCTCTTGATATTATTCCGGGGAGAGGCGCTATTACCAGCACAACCCCGAATACTATGTATAGAAGCTTGGTGGGGGTGTATAGGTTTATGAGAACCCCAACTATAGATCCCAGCATTGTTGCCACAGCGAGCGAGTAGCCCACCCTCAGGTTAGCAATGCCCCTTGCTAGATAGCTAGCACCGCTTGTGCTGCTGCTAGCAATAGTGGTTATTATCCCAGATCCGATCGCTACCCTCAGAGGAACCCCCAAATAGCTCACAAGGATCGGTATTGCTATGGCGCTGCCGCCTAAACCGGTTAAAGCGCCTATAAGCCCTCCTAGAAAGCCTGTTAAGAAGATCATGATCGCCTCTGCATAGGCTTCTATCCCCTCCACCTCCACAAAAATACGAGTCCTGGGGAAGATAATAAGGAATCACTTGCCCAGAACCATTGATGAGAATCTTGAGAGCCTCTTAAGGCTCTCCATAGCCTCCTTTCTACCCAGCTTTGCTTTCTCAACAGCCTCTTCGAGGGTGATGATCGTTCTTTCTAAAAGATCCCGCCTCACTCTATATGGAACCCCATCTTTTCCACCATGTGCGTACGAGTATCTGAAGGGATCTATAGGGTGGCTCACAGGATCCCTGTTAGATGGTGTATAACCATATATAAGATCCGCTACGAGAGCCAGAGCCCTCATAGCCTCGGGCCCAAAGCCCCTCACCCCTATAATATCGATCAACTTTCTGGCCCCCTCCAGCTGAGCTCTATTTATAGCATCTATTAGATCTCTATTGATATTAATAGGTCTGTAATACCCTACCGTGAACTCTTTTCTAGAGCCTCCACAAGGATCCCCTATAAGTGTTCTCTTACCCCGTATACACGCGTCGGCAAGAGCTATATCTCTCACTATCTTTGAGGCGCTCTGTGAAAAAAGATCCTCGATCAGCCTCACAGCTTCGATCGAGTCTCTATCGACCAGGTTGAGGGGCTTGAGGATCTGGTTCGATGCTAAGCCGCTGTGGGGATCCTGTGGTATGTTCTTGAAGGTCTCGCTAGATATGTGGTATCTCCTAGCATATCTGGTAGAAACATTCATACCCTGCTGAACTATCGCCCAGAAACCATCTCTAGACACCATGATCCCGTGTATATAGATCTGGTGGCCGTCTTGGAGCAGCACGCTATCAACCTTAGCCCCTATATAGCTCGCCCTCCTGATCGCGGTTCCCTGATCCTCGCCCAGAACGAGCTTCTTAGCAGCTGCAACACTCTCCTCAGGGATCTTTCTCGACTCGGCGCCCTTACCGCCCAGAACCACAAAACCTAGATCTCTCTCCCAACTAATGCTCTTAAGAACCCTCAGAACAACCGTTGTGGATCCGCTGCTATCCCAATCCATCCCTATAACATTGCTGAAGGCCTGGAACCAAAAAGGATCCGAGAATCTCTTAACCACCTCGCCAGGACCGTATTCCTCAACAAGCACCTCTATTATAGCTCGCCCGAGCCTCAACATATACTCATAAAGCCACCTAGGAACCGCGCCGCTATGCAACGGCAGCTCAGCTATACCCTCCACCGCGCCCCCAACTAATAGATCCCGTTATAGGACGATATATAGACAAGGCCTCGCTGTTGCTGAAAACCTCTGCTATTAGGTATAGAGAAGATGCCTAGACAGCATCTCGTAAAGAGCGAGGCGCCATCCCAGCCGTGCTATTATATATCTATTGAGATATATATAGGTTAGTAATAATATCTTGGGAGAAAGTTGAGGCTGCCTTTCGACGTGGTTGAGGAGTATATATCAACACCTGTAAAGGCGATGCTTGCTAGGAGGCTTTGGGCCGAGGGGTATGCGCAAACCCAGATAGCCAGGATCCTTGGGGTGACGCAGCCAACCGTTAACATATATATAAGAAGCCCTGTATACTCCGAGGAGAAGATCCTGGAAAAGATCTCTAGAGCAGGGGTAGATAGGGCTGAGTTCCACTCCCTAGTAGAGAGGCTATTGCTATTAATCAGAGAAGGTGGGAAGATAGATGCTATGACCATGCTCACAGAACATGTGCTAAGATGGCTCTCCGGGCTAATGCTATGCGATGCCCACAGAAGATTAGATCCAAGCATACCGGCTAATTGTAAAATATGCTCGGAGCTCATACAGATACCCCCCGGCGTGGGTGTGCTCAAGGCCCTGGAAAGCGCATACGAACACCTATCTCGCGAGAAATGCGTGTATGTCTTGGTCCCAGAGGTTCTCATGAACATAGCATATGCTAGAGAGGATGCAGCATCTCTGGGTGATATAGCGGCCTTTCCGGGTAGGATAACCAGGGCGGGGAGGGGAATAGCGGCTGTGTCTAAGCCCTCGTGGGGTGCTAGCAGGCATCTTGGGAGGATACTGCTTAGTGTTTATAAGAGAAGGAGAGATCTTAGGGCGATAGCCAATATAAAGGTTATGAGGTGCATAGCCAGGGCTCTCGAGGAGCTCGGGCTGAGATACACGGTGATCCAGCAGCGAGATGGCTATGTAGCTGAAGACACGATAATAGCTGATGTTGCTAGAGCATTTATAGATCATAATGCCGACGCTGTAATAGATCTAGGGGGGATCGGGATAGAGCCTATAACCTACATAGGTGGAAGAGATCCCATGGAGGTTTCCAAAAGGATCTCAATGATAGCCAATATATGCTCACGAGACCTAGATCTCGAGTGCTAGGACAAATATACTGAGTGAACAAACATAGTGTAGGGGCTATGGTTATAGATGGTTATGCAGACCAGCGTGCTTGTAGGCATAATAGGCAAGACCAACGTGGGCAAATCAACACTGTTCTCAGCATTGACACTAATACCAGTAAAGATCGAGAACAGACCCTTCGTAACCCTGGAACCCAACGTGGGGATAGGCTATGTTAGACAGGAATGCCCCCACAAGATCCTGGGATTGTCGAGATGCGATGCCAGGAACTCGGTATGTATAGAAGGAAACAGATTCGTTCCAGTAAAAATAATAGATGTCCCCGGACTAGTCCCAGGAGCCCGTGAGGGGAGAGGGCTTGGGAACAAGTTCCTCGACAGCCTTAGGCAGGCTGATGCTCTGCTCCATGTTATAGATGCATCGGGCTCCACAGACCCTGAGGGCAGGCCTGCTAAGCCAGGAAGCTATGATCCGTACGAGGATGTTGTTTTAATAGAAAAGGAGTTCGATCTATGGCTAGCATCTATAATAAAGAGCGATTGGAACAGGTTTTCAAAAACCCTTGACTCCCTACCGCTCTCAGACGCTATAGAGAGGCTCTCACAGAGGCTCTCAGGCCTCTCTATAGCGAAGAGCCATGTTGCGAGAGCTCTGGATGAGACCAAGCTAGCTGGAACCAGGTTCTCGTCTTGGAGAGATGAGGAGATACAGATCTTTGCATCTTCTCTGAGGAAGGTTTCGAAGCCCACAGTGATAGTTGCTAATAAGGCCGATATCCCGGAGTCTATCGATATTATAAAGAGCCTTGAGAAAAGGCTTCAAGGCAGGATCATAATACCGGTGTCTGCCGAGGCTGAGCTGGCTCTCAGGAGAGCGTCTTCAGCAGGGTTGATAAAATATATCCCGGGGGATCCCAGCTACACATTAATAGATAGAGGCAGGATAACCCCTGCCCAGGAGAGGGCCCTCGAGAAGATAAGATCTTTTATGGAGAGATGCGGAGGGACAGGCGCTCAAAAGGTGATCAATACAGCTGTTTTCCAGGCGCTCGACATGATCGTTGTCTACCCGGTGGAAGATCCTGTGAGGATGAGCGACGGCTCTGGAAACATCCTGCCAGACGCGATTCTAGCTAGAAGAGGCACCACGGCTAGAGAGCTTGCATACATGATCCACACAGAGCTCGGCGAGGGATTCTTATACGCTGTTGATGCCAAAACCAGGGCCAGGCTGGGTGCAGACCACGTGCTGAGAGATGGGGATATAATAAGGATAGTTTCTACTAGAAAGAAGCAGGCTAAATAGAATATCGCTGTTTTCTCAACAAAAATCGATGCCCATGGAAAAGCCCAGCTATATCTATGCTTAGATCATGATCGAGACGCTATCTACATGAGATCTTTTTGTCATAAATAAGGCCTTTGCTGAAATATTATTAGAGATCTCATGGTAAGGGGAGATCGAGAGGAGGTTGATAAGGGTCTCGAGATAACTAGGGGCATGCTTAGAAAGATTCTTAAGGGCAACTATACCAACTTTAGAAGAAACTATAAGAAGATCTTGAAGATAATAAGAAAGACGAGGCACAGAACGCTTGTCGTCGTAACTGGATCTGATCCTGTGAAGCAGGGGCTAATAGTAGCAGATCTTATAGGCATATTCTCGGCCAAAGCGGTTGGAAAGGTGAAGGTTCTATATGTATATCACGATGAGTTTGCAGAGGAGATGATAAGGGTTAGGGTCTTTAGAGAACTTCTACCGAAGCTGGGGGGAGATGTTGAGATAGAGGTGGCTAGGTACGAGGATTCTGAGGAGTATCTGGGCACAACATTCAATGCACTCATAATGGATCTAAGTGATAGTTTGAAGCCTAACGATGTGGGGAGGCTTGTAGGGGTTGTGGAGGGCGGAGGGGTAATAATATTTATAACGCCGCCGCTTGAGAAGTGGCCCAATGCGAGGAATCTTTTTAGAGAAGAGCTGGCTGTTCCCCAGAAACCTGTTCCTAGGAATGTTTTTGTGAGATGGTTCATAGATAATCTGCTTAGAGGCAGTGGTATCAGCATCTATGACTCGGATCAAGATGGGATAGTGAAGATCGCTGACCAGCCCAAGAGATCTCCCAAGGGGGAGAAGATAGAGATCCCGCCTGAGACAAGGTTTCCCAAAGAGATCTATTCTAAAGCCCTCACAATGGATCAGGTTAGGGTTATACAGGGGCTTGAGAAGCTCATAGAGAAGCCTAGAAAGAGAACCTCGATAGTAGTTATATCAGATAGGGGTAGGGGTAAGAGCAGCGCGATAGGAATAGGGATCATAGGCTTGATAAACGAGCTCTCAAAGGTTAAGAACAAAGTTAGGGTTGGCGTTACGGCAAGATCTCTTCTAAGCGTTGAGCAGCTCATGAAGATGGCTATAGATACCCTCGAAACAATGAAGATCCCATATAGGGTTGTTAAGAGATCTGGGAGGGTGATAGAGATCAGGGGCGAAAAGTTCTCCATAGAGTACTGGGAGCCATCTGTGATCCCAAAGCTAGACCTAGATATAGCTGTTGTCGACGAGGCCGCCGGGCTCCCCGTAGATATTCTGTGGAGGATCTGGGAGTCGAGCAACAGGTCTATATTTGCAACAACTGTTCACGGATACGAGGGGGCTGGGAGAGGCTTTACCATAAGGTTTCTCAGAAGGATAAGATCTGATGGGAAGTCGTTCACAGAGGTTATAGAGATGAGCGAGCCTATAAGATACGCTGCCGACGACCCCATAGAGGCGTGGCAGTTCAGAGCACTCCTCCTAGACGCCGAGCCTGAGAAGCTAGATGAGAAAGATCTGGAGGCCATAGCTAGAGATGAGCTCGTGTATCTAAAACTAGATCCCGAGGAACTCTTTACTGAGGAAGGTGAGCCCCTGCTAAAAAGCCTCTTCGGGATCTATGTGCAGGCCCACTATAGAAACGAGCCAGACGATCTTGGCATGATAGCTGATGCTCCCCACCATAGTGTGAGGGCTATGGCAACCTCCAGCGGCAAGATCGTTGCTTCGGCTCAGCTCGCGGAGGAGGGGCCTATAGAGAGCGGCCTGGGATCTATATTGGTTGCTGGAAAAATGCCGGGAAATATAATCCCAGATAGGATTGTTAAGCACTATAGGCTTATAGACTTCGCAAGAACCGTGGGGTGGAGAATAGTTAGAATAGCTGTCCATCCAGATGTTCAGGGAAGGGGCATAGGGTCTCTGTTTTTGAGGAAAATAGAGGAGGAGGCTGTTTCAAGAGGATACTCGTGGATCGGGTCTGGCTTTGGAGCTACTGAAGAGCTTCTTAACTTCTGGATAAAGAACGGGTTCACACCAGCCCACATGTCCCCCGAGAGAAACCCTGTTTCTGGTGAATATACGTGTATAGTTATGAAACCCCTGGGGAGAGATGCCGAGAGGATCGTTGAGATTGTGAGCAACAGGTTTAGAAAGAGAGTTCTAGAGAGCATGCATGACACTTATAAGGATCTCGAGCCAGAGGTGGCCAGGCTTCTGCTGAGGCCCCAGAGATTCCCAGATAGATCTATAGGGGCTGGGCAAAGCTTCGACAAGATAGATCTTGAGAGGCTTGTGCTATACGTGAGGGGGATCATGACCTACGAGGTGTGCAACGATGTAGTAGCTGAGATCGTGAGGGGCTACTGGAATGGGTTCTATCCCTCCGTCGAGCTTGATAAGAACGAGGAGCTGCTAACGATTGTCAAGACCCTCCAGGGGCATCCCTGGCCGTATGTGGAGAAAACGCTCAGGGTATCTGAAAAAGCCGCGATAGATCTTATGAGGGCTATAGCTAAAAAGATCCTGGTTGCTATGGGCTATAATGTAGATCTAGAGCTCAGAGGGGTCAGGGTCGGAGAGATAGATAGTAACTGCTAAACCATAGTAAAGCTACAGCTGGCTTATTACTCTATCAAGCTCCTCTCTAACTATTGCCTCAAGATCGCTTAGATGGATCCTGGTGAGATGGAGATAAGCTCCCCTCTTGGTATAAGGCCCCCCGCCGCATAATCTGCAGTACAGCGATGAGCCTCTTTTAAGCAAAAGAGTTCTTGCAATTTCTCCAAGAGATCTTGAGATCCCTTCTCTCAACATGACATCCAACCTGAACCCCAAACCCTCTATCCCGCTGGAAAGGGTTCCAGGCTCTAAAGCCTCTTTTATGCATATCCTCACCAGAACCGGTATAGATATTGGGTATCTCTCTATACTACCTCTACCCACAAGCTATTTGCTAGAGGCCTTAATAGCAGCTATATCTTACAGGATCTATCTGCACGGCGGCCCCACGCTAGGTTTAATAGCCTCTCAGCTTTTTAGTATTAATACACAATACTGGTGTGAGAGCTATGGATGAGTATGTGGGTTTCGCCGTGGAGATCCTTAGGGATCTTATAAGCGTGCCCACAGTGAATCCTCCTGGGTATGGTTATAAGAGGTGCTCCGAGATAATTGCGAGGAGAATAAGTGAGGCTGGGTTTGATGTTGAGGTAATAGAGATCCCTGAAGATTATCTAGACAAACACTATCCATATTCACCCCAGCATAGTGGGTATCCCAGGTATATTGTTTATGCTAGGAGAGGCAGCTGGGGTAGGGTTCTTCACTTCAACGGCCACTACGATGTGGTGCCTCCAGGGAGCGGGTGGACGAGAGACCCCTTTACCCCTGTGGTGGAGGGCAATAGGATCTATGGTAGAGGTGCTACTGACATGAAGGGAGGTATAGCGGCGGCTATAGCAGCGCTTAAAAAGATCCGCGACTCCGGTGTTGGGAAGAGCCTCACGATCGAGGCTGCTTTTGTTCCCGATGAGGAGTCCGGGGGTGTTGGAACCAGGTATTATGTCGAGAAAGCAAAAAAGATCCCGGGGTATGTGGTTATAGCAGAGCCAAGCACCTCGGGAAAGCTGGTTATAGGCCATAAGGGGCTGGTTAGAGGTGTTGTCAGTGTATATGGGAAGCAGGTTCATGCAAGCGCTCCTTGGCTCGGTGAGAACGCGTTTTTAAAGGCCTCTGAGCTTGCTCTGAAATTCATGGAGATCTATAGACCCATACTCAGATCGAGATCCACTAGGGCCCCTATCGAGGATCCCGAGGCTTCTCACCCAACAATAAATCTAGGGGGCTATGCCGAGTCCCTCTCGAAAAAAGACAATACTGTGCCCGGCGAGTTTGTCTTCAGCTTTGACAGAAGGGTTATCCCTGAAGAAGATATCGAGAAAGTTGTGGAGGAGATCAGAGCCTCGTTTGAAGATGCATCGAGGATTGTTGGAGCTAGATATGGGGTGAGGATCCTAAGCGCGGTTCCACCAGCAATAACCCCGCAGGACGCAGCTATAGTGAGCATCGCTAGATCATGTATAGAGAAGAGGCTGGGCAAGAGCCCCAGGATATTGATAAGCACGGGGAGAAATGATAGCGTTTACTATAGGATCAGAGGCTCAGAGGTTATAACCTTTGGCCCGGGGGTTGAGGGTGTAGCCCACATGCCTGATGAGTATAACTCGATAGATGAGATAGGCAGAGCAATAGAGGTGTATCTATGTATCGCGAGAACCCTAGATTCCATGTGAATCTTCTAAACATAAGCTGACCTATTATTGTTAATACTGTGGAAATGTATCTAGGCTCTCGATGGTTAGAAGCCGTTATGGGCAATTATTTAAATAGCAACACGGGTGAAGCAACACCATGGGGCTTATCATGTCTATAGATGCTCATAGCTCTGTGGATATGGTGGGCAACGCTATATGGAGCGCGGAAGAGGATCTGTGGGAGCCTTCTCAACCAGTTATCTATGCATTAAAGATAATAGATCTTATAGCGACTAAGAAAGATCCCGAGCGGAAGCTAGGCCTAGATAGAGAATTGAGGCTCTACATCTCCAAATGGATCTCCAGCCTAAAGCTATTCAGATATGATAATGAATTCGCGGGATACATAGTGATGAATGGCCTCCCCGAAAGCCTTATCGAAAGGGTTGAAGCAAGCCTAGAAGATCTTATGATCGCTACTTCTATAATACTATCAGAAGATCGCGTGCCTCTCAGCGACGCAATAAGCTATATGGATCTTCTTGAGAAGACCATAGGGATAAGATCTAGAGGTGACTATATATCACAGCTAATACTCAGAAGAGGAAGGCTCAGCGATATAGCGTCAAGAATAGCGCTAGCGATCCTCTACATAATCTCTTACTACATAGCCTCACACGAGCATGTCGAGGAATAGGTGCCGCCGCCGGGATTCGAACCCGGGACCTCCGGGTTCCCCAGGCGACCTCGGCTCTCAGCACCGTATGAGCCCGGCGCTCTGGCCAGCTGAGCTACGGCGGCTCCTTATGTGTATATCTTTACGGTTTTATAAGTAATCATGCTCTTAGCTCTGTTATCGTTTCTGGAGCTATTTATAATCCTCCTTATGGCTTCTCTTATAACTTCAGATCTGTTCATCCCGTGCTTTTCTGCATATCTATCTAGCAGCTCTATGGTCTCCTCATCCAGCTTCACACTAATCACTTTTAGCACCACTGCTCATCCCTACCTCTGTTTAGAGTAGGGTTTGATATTTGCCTTGCCATATAGTTTTTACATAGGGAGAGATTGCTGAAATTATCGCCAGCTCTAAAGGATCTAGCTAGATCCTTATGGAATAGAGTGGGAGCTATAAGATGTAAAGGGATCTCTTGACCTAGAAGCCCCAACACTCAAGGTGGAGGAACAGTGTTTAGAACAAAAAATCTAGAGGATCACTTTGTTTATCTCTCCACACAGATCCTCCGATCCTAGATCCTTGTATGGGAGCACAATAGTTCCCTCGCCGAGGCACGTAGCGTCTCCCACATATACTCCGTCGCCAACTACACATCTCTTAGAGATCCTTGCCCATCTGCCCACATAGCTCCCCTCACCAACTATGGAGTTTATTATAGTGGCGCTCTGATCAACAATGGTTCTCTCCATGAGGAGGCTTCCCACTATAAGGGCGTCTCTACCTATCTTAGCGTCTCTCATAATTATCGTGCCGCCCCTAACTGTTGCTCCATCTTCTATGCTGACCCCATCCCCTATGTAGATCGGTGGGGTTGTCTCAACATTACCATTGACCGAGGCCTTGGGGCTTATATAGATGCCGTCTCTGCTAAGCATGTTCAGAGCATCTAGGTTTGCCTTTATATAGCCCTCAGGCATCCCTATGTCGTTCCACACATCGTCATGTATATATGCATACACATCCCCCGATTTGAGGAGCCTTGGCATAAGATCCCTTCCTATGCCCTGCTTCTTCCCCATCTCTATATGCTTTATCGCCTCCTCGCTGAATACATAGATGCCCGCATTTATATAGCCAGGCCCCTCTATTGATGGCTTCTCCACAAACCCCCTAACCTTATTATCTCTATCTATATCGACAACCCCGAATCTTCTTACATCCTGAACCCTTGTTATAACGATCGTAGCTATACCCCCCCTAGCCTTGTGGTAGCGATATACATGGTCAATCCTGACTGTGCTGAAAACATCGCCATAGACAACAATCACAGGGTATTCCACACCGAGCCTCTTATCTATCTCCCTCAGAGGCCCTGCATCCCCCAGCGGTATGTGCTCAACATAGTGATCTATATTTATAACACGCCTCCATTTCGAAAGAACATGCCCCAAGATCTTATCATACATATGGTGAAGAGCCAGAGTGATTCTCTTAACACCGCTTCTCAAAGCCTCATCGATCACCCAGTCCACAAGAGGCCTATCAAGAATAGGGAGAAGGGCTTTGGGCCTTGTAAGCGTTAGCGGCCTGAGCCTCGTGGCATACCCACCAGCAAGTATGATCATGTGCATCATACCCACGCGATATATAGTTTGAATGAGGGGTTATAACTATTTGTGCTCAGATAATGATAGAGCCGCCGGCGGGATTTGAACCCGCGACCACCGGCTGTCCCGGGCGACCTCGGCTCGTTCTAACCGTACAAGGCCGGCGCTCTACCAGCTGAGCTACGGCGGCTCCAATATGTTTTCTATTCTCTGGGGTTTATAAGCGGTTTCTCTTTACACGAGCAACCCGTGAACCCGGGTGTTATGATAATAGCTTTTATACCCCGTAGTAATTAACATATATGGGTATAACCAGTGGAAGAAGCTGTAGCTGGTCAGAGATATATTATATATTTTGAAGAGGCCCCCGAGGATATAAACATAGTTGGCGGCAAAGCCCTAGGAATAATCAGGCTTGTTAGGAATAAAATCCCCACCACACCTGGCTTTATAATAACCATGGGCGCTTTCAAGGCCTTTCTTAAGCAGAGCGGGCTTGGAAGGATTATAGAGAGCGCTATAAGCTCTCTTGAGGAGAAGGGATCCCCGGAAAGGATTAGCAGGGATCTTGTGGAGAGGATAGAATCTGCAGAGATCCCAGGAGATATAGCTAGGCAGGTTATAGAGGCTTATAGAGATCTATGTATAAGAGCCACGGGCAGTGAGAACTGTAGAGTTGCTGTGAGAAGCTCAGCAGTTGCTGAGGATCTCAGCAGCGCCGCTTTTGCAGGACAGCATGATACTTTTTTAAATGTTATAGGGCCTGAAGACGTTATCCAGGCTTTGAAGAAGTGCTGGGCCTCTCTATTCAATGCAAGGGCTCTTGTATATAGAAAAGCTAAGGGTCTTGTGAACATGGAGAGCATCTTGATGGCCGTTATTGTTCAAATCATGGTTGATTCTAGATCCTCTGGCGTTACATTCACAGTTAATCCACTCGATGGGGATCCAAACATAGTTGTGATCGAGAGCATATGGGGTCTGGGAGAGTATATAGTGAGAGGGGTTGTAACACCCGATAAACTCGTGATCGATAAGAAGAGCCTCAAGGTGGTGGAGAAGTTCGTCTCAAAGAAAGATAGAGAGATGATCTTCGATCCCGCTAAGAAGGCTAATAGTGAGAGACCTGTTGATGAGAAAAGAGCCGGCGAGCCGAGCATATCAGACCAAGAGGCTGAAGAGATAGCGAGAATAGCTATAAAGCTTGAAGAGATCTTGGGAACCCCTGTAGATATAGAGTGGGCCATAGATGGCAATGGAAAGCTCTACGTGCTCCAGGTAAGGCCTGTTACAAGCCTGCCAAAACCCCAGCAACCCAGGGTTAGCAGGGCCGAGGAGAAGAGGATCTTCAAGGGGCTTGCGGCATCGCCTGGGATAGCTATTGGTAGGGCAAAGATCCTCAGGGATATAGGTGAGGCTAAGACCAAAGGATTCGACAGGGGGGAGGTTCTCGTAACGCTGATGACAGACCCCGACTGGGTTCCGATAATGAGGATAGCGTCAGCAATAGTAACAGAGAGAGGCGGCGTTACAAGCCATGCAGCAATAACTGCCAGAGAGCTCGGGATCCCCGCTGTTGTTGGTGTGCACGGGATAGTTGATTCCATAAGAGATGGAGAGATCCTCAAGGTGGATGGGGGTAGAGGCGTTATAGAGGTTATGGAGAGCCCGGAGGCTCAGAAGATGGTGATGAATAACGGCGCTGTTGAGGTGAGCCTCGCAACCTCCCAGGCTAGGGCTGAGGAGAGGGCTTTGGAGGAGCTCTACATACCAACAGCTACTAAGATATACATGAACCTGGGCGAGCCGGAAGCCATAGAGAGATACCTCAGGCTCCCCTTCGACGGGATAGGCCTCATGAGGATCGAGTTCGTGATATCGAGCTGGGTTAGCTACCACCCACTCTATCTAATAAAAACCGAGAGGCAGGAGTTCTTCATAGATAGGCTTGCAAGCGGTATAGCCATGGTTGCCTCAAAGATCTCTCCGAGGCCTGTTGTTGTTAGGTTCAGCGATTTCAAGAGCAACGAGTATAAGAAGCTAATAGGAGGAGAGGAGTTCGAACCAGATGAGAGAAACCCGATGCTGGGTTGGAGGGGGGCTTCGAGATATATACATCCCCTATATAGAGAGGCCTTCAAGTTGGAGCTCAAAGCGATAAAGAGGGTTAGAGAAGATATGGGGCTTAAGAACGTGTGGGTAATGATTCCAATGGTTAGAACAACATGGGAGGCCGAGAGGATCATAGAGCTCATGGCTGAAGAGGATCTGAGTAGCTCGAGGGACTTTAAAATATGGGCAATGGCTGAGGTTCCTTCAGTGGCTTTCCTAATAGACGAGTTCTCTAAATACTTCGACGGCTTCAGCATAGGCAGCAACGACCTCACGCAGCTGGTTCTCGGGATAGATAGAGACTCAGATCTGCTAAGCTCTATGGGATACTTCGACGAAAGAGATGAGGCAGTGCTCAAGGCGATGAGGATGATAATAAGGGGTGCTAGGAGAAACAGAAGGACGGTCTCTATATGTGGACAGGCGCCGAGCTATTATCCAGAGATAGTTGAGTTCCTAGTGAGGGAGGGTGTAGACAGCATCTCAGTAAACCCGGACGCCGTGATCAGCACAAGACGTATGGTGGCAGGCATAGAGAGAAAAATACTCCTAGAATCCCTTAGCAGCATTAGGAACAAGAGAAAAGCTTAGAAGAAAATCGTCCATATATCGGAGATCCAGGTTTCGCTATAACAACAATCAGCCAGTTCTCCCTATAACTTAAGAGCTTTATTACCTGGGCAGAATTCGATAGAGGGATCTAGCTCCATAGCGTGAACTAAAAAGTGGTCTGAGACAGACCAGTTTTATTTAAAAACCGGTCTGTAATAGACTGAGTGGTAGAGTATGAGGATAGAGGACTTTAAATATGTCATCGCTGAGTGGCTAAGCCATGGCATCCCCGAGGTTAAGGATAGAGAGACCGCCCTGCCCCTAGATCCCAACTTGATCGTTGCTGTGACAGGTGCTAGGAGGAGTGGCAAAACATATCTTTTGTTCTCAACGATCAAGAGGATCGTGGAAAGCGGTAGAGCCGATCTCGATGAGATCCTCTATATAGATCTTGAGCATGTGAGGCTGAGAGGATTGTCAGCAAAGGATCTCGATGATATGCTCGTAGCATTTCAAGAACTTACCGGTAAGAAGCCTAAGTATATTTTTCTCGACGAGCTGCAGGTTGTGAAAGACTATGGTGGGTGGTTTAGGAGGAGGCTTGATGCTAAGATATATATCACGGGATCTTCGTCCTCACTAACACCCAAGAAGATCGCTGAGGAGCTGAGGGGTAGGTGTGTGAATTATGAGATGTACCCGCTATCCTTTAGAGAATATTTATCATTCCTGGGCTATGAGCCCAAGCCCGAGGTCCTTATTTATAGCGATGAGAAGGGGAAGATCCTCTCAATGTTAGGGGAATATCTCTACCACGGCTCATACCCAGCGATCGTCTTTGAGAGCGATAAGAAGCGCTTATTGAGGGCTTATTTTGATTCAGTCCTGGTTAGGGATCTCGGCGGGGATCCCGTGGCAGAGGTGTTCGCCACATATATCATATCTAACTATGCCCAGCTTATAACGGTAAACAAGATTTATAGCTATCTCAGGTCGCTCGGCTTCTCGATAGGCAAGGAGAGGATCATAGATCTGCTTAGAAGAGCTAGGGAAGCTTATTTCGCATCCACCGTCGAGATCTTTCAGAAGAGTGAGAGAAAGAGAAGGGCTAATCCCAAAAAAATCTATATAATAGATACGGGGTATCCAACAGCTCTCGGATACGGGTTCTCGATATCGAGGGCTATGGAGAATGTTGTATATCTCGAGCTTCTCAGAAGAGGTGAGGTTGAGATATACTATTGGAAAGAGTATGGGAAGAGCAATGGTGCTGAGGTTGATTTCGTAATAGCCAGGAATTTTGAGGTGGAGGAACTGATCCAGGTGATCTATGCTGAAGACGAGATAAAAGAAAGAGAGTTGAGAGCTCTGAAAAAGGCACAGAAGGAGCTAAAGCCAAAGAAATCTACTATATTGACGTGGAATTATCGTGGCAATATAGATGGTGTAGAGGCGATACCTCT
>FWWM01002168.1_pt1 | contig 54617 bp, 43 predicted proteins | sample 2228351 | NCBI WGS metagenome assembly FWWM01 (sample SAMEA103939774, study PRJEB20133) | metagenome | reverse complement strand
GGGGAGGGGGTGCGGGGGAGGGGGGAAGGGGACACCGCCCCTTGGCACCCTCCCCCGCTACGCTACCGCCGGAAGAACCTGGCCAGCTGGCGGCCGTAGAAGTCTTTGGCGTCTTCGTCGGAGGGGGGGCTGAAGGTGGTGGCGCCTTTGCCTTCGGGGCGTTTCTTGGTGACGATGCCCTTTTCGCCGAAGAGTTTCAGGGCGTTCTGGAAGTTGGCTTCGGACAGGGCCTCGGAGCGCTCCACTTCGCCCAGCTTGTGGAGTTTCTGGCCGATATTGAAGATGCGTTTGAGGAATTCCTTCTCGCTCCGGGGCTTTTTCTGGAGGTACTTGATGGAGCGGAAGACGATCCAGTAGGAGTCCAGGTAGTTGTACAGCAGGTTGGCGAAGTAGGCCAGTTCCTTGAGGCCGGCGGCGGTGAGGGCGTAGCGGCTTCCTTCGGCGTCCAGGGGCACCACCACCTCCCGGGAGGAGAAATACTCCAGGATGTGGTTCACCTGGACTTCGGGGTCCAGCTCTTCGTAAATGAATTCGTATTTGAAGAGGTCCTGAAGGAAGCGCAGGTCCTCCACCACCTGGCGGCGCTCGAAGTCCACCCCCTGGCCCGAAAGGATGGAGAGCGAGGCCATGGATACCGGCAAAAAGAAGTGGATGATGTTGTTCTTATAGTACTCTAGCAAGGGCCGCTTGGTTTCATCGATGCTGTAGCCGCCCAAGCCCAGTTCATCGGCCAGGCCCTCTTCCTGTTCGATGCGGGTAATGAGTTTCCGTCCTTCGCACAGACTGAGGGTCTCCTCCACCGCCTGAGGCAGGTTGTTCAGCGAGTCAGCCTGGCGCACCCCTTTGAACTGCAAATAGCCGTGCAGGACCTGGATGATCCGGAAGAGCTCCCGGCGATAGACCCCTTTGCGGGGGTAGGTGAGGAGGGCGGCGCACACCAGCGCAAAGGGGGTGACCACCGACACCCGGTTGATGGCCTGGATGACCTGAAAGGAAAGCTCCAAACTGAGGCGGCGGAGGTCCTCGGCTTGGGCCAGATCGTAGGAGGGATGCTGGTCCAGGTACTCCTTCAGGGAGAGGGGCGGACTGAACTGGATGTAAGCCCGACCGTAGCGGCGTTTCAGGAACTTGCGGGCCTTCACCAACTGGCCTACGGATTCCGCCTCCTTTTTCTTCCCCCCCAGTTCTTGGAGATAAGCCTTTTCCTCCAAAACCTGATCGTAACCGATGAAGGTAGGTACCAGGATAAGATCGGGGGCGGCCCCTTCCTTGAACGTCCTCAAGACCATGTTCATCAGGCCCATTTTGGGCAGCACCAGCTTGCCGGTGCGGGAGCGGCCGCCCTCGATGAAAAACTCCAGGTTGTGGCCGGTCTTGACCAGGGTTTTGAGGTAGGTGTAGAGCACCTCGGCATACAGCTTGGCGCCGTGAAACCGCCGCCGGATGAAAAAGGCCCCGGTGTTGCGGAAGATCCAGGAAAGGGGCCAGAAGGCCAAATTTTTACCGGCGGCGATGCGGGGAGTGGCCACATGGTGATGATAGATCTGGTGGTTGAGGATAAGGTAATCCAGGTGGCTTTTGTGGCAGGGGACAAAGACGAGGTTGCCCCTTTCCCGGGCCCGGCGCACCGCTTCAAAGCCTTCGGCGTCGAAGACGATGCCGTCAAAGAGGTTCTGGGAGAGCCAGGTGACGGTCCGGTCCATGAGGGCCATTAGGATGACGTTGGTATCGGAGGCGATCTCCCAGAAGTAGTCCTGGGCAGACTTTTTCACCTTGGAGAGCTTTTTCTTCTCGGCTTCGGCCAGGTGCTCCATGAACTGGGTGAGGCCGGGATCAGTCAGGGTGAGCTCCAGAAATTCCTCCCGGGACTTGATGACCGGCCCCATCACCACCCGTTGTTTCAGGTCGATGCGGGAGATGAGTTCCCGCCGCACCTCCTGGGCCACCTGACTGAGGCGCTCGGTGTCGGGATGGACGGCCAGCACCTCTTTCAGGTTGATGGGGTCACCCACCTCCACTACCGCTTTTTTGGCCTTAAAGAAACAGAGGACCAGCTTCCTTAAGCGGCCGGGGTTCTCCCGGTCGCCAAAAAAGAGATCCAGGAGCCCCTTCTCTTCCCGGGCCGGTTCCCGACTCAACAAGATGAGCTGGGGCACAAGAAAGATGGGGAAATCCAGGCCGGCTTGCAGCTCCAGCAGGTGTCGGATGGGGTCCTCCCGGGGCTTGAGGAAACGCTGGCGAAAGCCCACGGAGTCCACCAAAAACAACAGGGAAGCCCGCCGGTCCTGCAAAATCCGCTGAAAATAGCCATCCCGGAAGGGTTGGGGCCACGCCCGTTTGCGGGTGAAGTAGTTCAGGGCGGCCGAGATGATCTGCACCAGATGGGATAAGGGCTGCCACATCCAGAGGTTGAGGTCGAAGGCGACTTCCGGGGCCGGCATGCCCAGTTGTTGGTAGCGTCGGTTGAAAAAGAGGAAATCAAGGTGGCTGCGATACTTCAGGGCATACACCACCACCCCCTGCCGGGCCAGTTCCTTGAGGCGTTCCTGATAGCGGGGGTTTACGGTTATTCGGGCGAAAAATGGATCCAGCGTATAGCGCAGCATCCACCCCGGGCGCTTGGGAAGGTAGCCGGGATAGTGGTATTCATGCCCGCCCAGCCACGCGGTGAAGCGCTGCAGGAGCCCTCTGAACCAAGAGCGGGGCGGGTCTCCTGGCGCGAGGCGCGGGGTCTCGGGGGGGGTTGGTGCGGGCGAATGCATGGGTTTTGCAGTTCCTGGATTGGAAGTACGCAGCCGAAACGTCATAACTATAAATGAATCCCCCGCCCTGTCAATCCCACTGCTCCGGAAAGAAACCGCCTTGGCGCCTTCCGGAGCCGAACTCAGCCACCCGGCTCGGCAGGCACCCGGGCAGCCGCCTCCGCAGGGCGCCGGCCTTCGCCCACCAAGCGGATGAGGAGGATGGAGAATTCGTACATGACGTAGATGGGAATGGCCACCACGGTCATGGTGACCACATCGGCGTGAAATGCGGCGATGACCGCGCTCAGGAGGATCGCCAGACGCCGCTGCCCCGCCAACATCTCCCGGGTTACGATCCCCACCCGGGCCAGGATAAGAAAGATCAAGGGCAGCTCAAAGATCACCCCGAACAGGAGCATCAGACGCAGACAGAAACTGATGTACTGCGACAGGTTGAGCATGGAATAAAGAATGTCGCTCTCATAGGCCAGGGAAAAGGAAATGATGAGGGGCCACACCAGATAGAGGAAAAAGATATCCCCCACCACAAAGGCCACGGTGCCCAAAGGCACAAAAAAATAGACATAGCGCCTCTCCCAGGGATACAGGGCCGGGGCCAGAAAGAGCCACATTTGGTAAAGAATCACCGGAAAGGCCAGGGCCACCCCGGTGAGCAGCGACACCTTCATCTGGACAAAAAAGGGCTCCAGTGGCGCCATGTAGTTAAGCCGATGGGGGACCACCTGGGGGGGGTCCGGTTTGAGGCCCAACTTGGCCGCCAGACGGGGAAACGAGGCCGCAATCCATGAGGAAACGGCGTATTGCATATGCTGCGTCAGGGAAGGCTCCGTCAAGGGGCGCTGGATGAAGCGCTGCACGGTGGGCGCCAACGGCCAGGAGATCATCATGGCGACGAAGAGCGCCGCCAGCGACACGATGAGGCGCTTGCGCAGGTCGTTCAGGTGTTCAAAAAATGACATCTCCGTCATAACTGCTCCCGTCGCCGCGTCGCGGCCTGTTCGGGTCAGCATCGAGGGAAAAACCGGGAACCCTGTTCTGGCGGCCCTTTTCTTAAGACCCCATGGGTTCCATTGTATTCCATCGCCCGGAGGAGGGCAACGCCGGCCGTCCCCGGCGGCGGGTCACACCACGGTGACCCGGCGGGGGGCATGGGTGAGCCATTCCACCCCGGAGGCGGTCAGGCGGCAGGTGTCTTCCTGCCCCACCATGCCGATGCCGGGGAGGAAAAATTTGGGCTCAAAGGCCAATACCATGTCGGCCTCCAGGGTATACGGGGAGCGGGCCGTGAGCAGGGGCCACTCATCCAGTTCCAACCCCAGCCCATGGGCCAGAAAGCTCACCCGATCCTCGCCCACTCCCATGAAGCATTGCGACAAACCGCCGTCCTGCACCACGGCCCACACTTTTTGGTACAAGTCTCCCGGCCTCACCCCGGCCTTGGCCTCGGTTTCAAACAGCCGATAAAGCTCCTCCACCACGGCAAAGGCCCGCCAGGCGGCCTCGGGCAGGCCGCCAATGGCATACATGCGGGTCATATCAGCGATGTACCCGCCCACGCAGGCGGCCAGGTCCACGCTGATGGGTTCGTAGGGTGCCAGGGCTTTGTGGGAAGGTCCCTGGGGGAAGGCGGGGCTGAACCCGAGTCCCCCTGAAGGCGTGTCGGTGTAAGCTGCGGCCAGGCTGGAGGACCCGGACAGCACATGGCCGTAGAACATCTCCAGGTCCCAGCGGCGAAAGCGCACCAGCCCCTGGTGCCCCAAAGAGCGCAGGCGGTACTCCAACAAGGCGGACAACTCCAATTCGGAGCGGCCCGGGGTCAGAAGCTCCGCCACCCCGGCGTGCACCTCGGCCAGCATGGCCGCCGCCGCCCGGATCTGCTCAAGTTCGTAGGCCGATTTCACCATGCGCTGACGACGGATCAGGGGGGAAACATCCCGGGTCTGCACCTGGGGAAAAAGCCTTTGGGTGAGGTGGAGGAAGAGGGCGGCGGGCAGGACGTCCAGCTCCAGACCCAACGGCCCGGTTTCCGGGCTCAGGTCCGCCACCAGGGCGGGCAGTTCCGACAGATTGCGGTAAGTTACCAGCGGCCAAGGGGAATCTCCCGGCCGCAGCCGCTCCAGAGGTCTCCTCACCAACAGCCGCACCGGTCCGTCGGCCGCCACCGCCAGAAATCCTTCCACAATGGTGCCGGTGTAGTAATAGAGATCCGCCGGCTGGCGCACCAGGGCCAGGGAGATCCCCTCTTCTTTCAGAAGGGTTTTGAAAATGTCCATACGGACGGTGAGTTCGGCGGCGGGTACGAATTGCATGGTTCTTCCTGCAAACGGTCAGAATTAGGGGAAAAAAACCTGCCCGCAGAGCGGCTTCCCTGCCCTTACAATTTGGGGCTGCGGTGCGAACTTCCTACAAAAGAAGTTCGGGCACCAAAACCCCAGCCGGCGGCCGCTCCTTGGGAAAAGCCGGGCCGCCCATCAAGTCCCGGGGTCATAGACCACGACATGCAGGGCCCCCGGCCCCTGCGCGCCCAACACGAGGATTTTTTCTATGTCCGCGGTGCGGGTGGGCCCGGTGAGCCAGGTCAAGAGCGGCCCGGGCTGATGAGCGGTAAGGTCCAGCGCCTCATCAAGGGAAAGCTGGGCCCGATCTGCAGGAACCACCACCACCTGCCGGCAGGCCCGAAAAGGGAGCCAGGCGGCGGGGCCAGGCGGCGGAGCCAGAAGCGCACTGCCGGTTTCCGGCACCGCCCCTAGCCCCACGCTCACCACCGTATCGGCCTCCGGCCCCCATTCCCCGGCGGCCGCCTGGGCCTGCAGTCCCCGGTCCTGCAGAGCCTTAACCACCGGGGCCAGCCACGGATGGTGCTCCAGCCAAATGGGGCCCTCAGCCAGGGAGGCAAGGAAGGCCGCCAACGCAGCGCTGCCTGAGAGGTGGACAACGTCGCTCCCGGCCTCGACAAAACGGCCCCCAGGCAAGTCCCGGGCAGACTCCGGCGTGTTGGTCCCGCCCCCCTCCCTCTCCCGCGGCGGCAGGGTGAACCCTGTTGCGGCCACTGCGGCACTCCTGCTCTCCCCTTCCGGAGACGGCAGCCCCGGCCCGCTCAGGGCATGAAAACTCGCCGAAGCCGGCGGCGCTCCCAGAATTTCGCCCACGGAATGCCTCAGGAGGGTCTGCGGCACCCGCCGCACCCACTGCTCGGCTCGCCGATAAAGACCGGGCCGCCTCGCCACCTCCCCCAAGAAGGAGGCCAATCGGCGAAGGGACCGGTAGCGGCGGCTTCGGCGGCGCACCTTGAGGATCAGATCGGGAAGCGGAATGGCAGCCGGACAGACGTCGCCGCAGGCCCCGCATTGGGTGCACAGATCGGGAAGATCGCCCCAAGGCGGCACATACGGCGCCAGGAGTATGCCGATGGCGCCAGGATACACCCGGCCGTAAAGATGGGCGCCCCCCACCTGGAACACCGGGCAGATGTTCAGACAAGCCCCACAGCGCAGGCAAAACAGAGCCTCCCGCAGTTCCGGATCCCGGCCCAGGCGACGGCGGCCATTATCCAAGAGGAGCAGGTAGAAGGCCTGGCCTCCCATCGGCCCTTCTTTCAGGCCCTTGAGCATGTGCACCAAGGCAGTGAGGCGCTGGCCGGTGGCGCTGGCGGGGAGCAGCCGGAGGAACACTGCCAGGTCCGCCAGCCTGGGTATGAGCTTTTCCAGCCCCATCACCGCCAGGTGCACGGCCGGGGAGCAGGCGGTGCGCCGGAGATTTCCTTCATTTTCCAGGAACACCAGGGTGCCGTCGGGAACCGCGAAATTGACCCCGGTGATGCCCAGTTGCACGGCCTCGAACCGGGGCGCCAGGTGTCGGCGGGCGGCGCCGCACAGAGCCTCCGGCTCGGCGGGCTGGGCGTATCCCAGGTGGCGGGCGAAAAGACGGGCGATATCCAGGCGGTTCAGGTGCAAGGCAGGGGCGGTGATATGGGCGGGCGGGTGCCCGGCCAACTGTACGATAAATTCCCCCAAATCCGTCTCGGTGACCGTAAGCCCGGCCGCGGCCAAGGCGGGATTCAGGCCGATCTCTTCGGTGGTCATGGACTTGGATTTGACCACCGTGCGCACCCCATGGCGGCGGGCCACTTCCAAAATCTGGGCCCGGGCCTGGGCGGCGTCCGGGGCCACGAGCACCTGGCCGCCCCAAGCCCTTACCGCGCCGCTCAGACGTTCCAGGTTGGTCTCCCAGGCCGCCATGGCCTCCCGCTTCAAATCCCTGGCTTGCCGCCGCCAGGCCTCCCACTGGCGGTAGTCCTTAAGCAGGCGTTCCCGGGCGGCCAAGGCCCGGTGGGTGGCCAGCCGGACGGCTTCGGGATTGAGGGGAAGAGAAGACGGGGCTCCCAACGCCGGCCCTCATTATTCTACATACGGCAGGTTTTCCGGACTTTCCAGAATGAGGTTCAGGTATTCGTTGATCTGCTCTTCCAACCAGGGATGCTGGTCCATCTGGCTTAACAAGGTGGTCATGACCTCCCGAAATTCCGCCGGCAGCAGGTCGGACTGCAAGCGGCCCCGGAGAAAGGCCAACAGGGCTTTTAAGGAGACAAAGCCTTGGCGCTTTCCAAAGCGGGCCAGGATCTCCGCCATATCCGCCCGCACATGATCCCGGGCATTTTCGGCCAAAAAACGCCAGGGCAGGGAACCGCTCAGCAGGGCGGCGGCCAGGAAAAAGGAATAATAAAAGCGTTGGCCGCTTTGCCAGGCTCCTTCCAGCAGGGCCCGGTTTTGGGGTTCCTGGCCAAAGGCCTCCAGGGCCCGGCGATAGGGCCGTTCCAGATAGATATTGCAGATCTGCCAAACCAGCATCAGATTGATGATGATCATGCCCAGCAGATTCACGTTCCGGAGGGAGGGCAACACCAAGCTGGACTGGCTCCACAGGAAATAAAAAAAGGTGAGGGCTAGGATCACCAGGCGCACCAAGCGGGGGCGAGCAGCCACCACCGTCTGATCGCGGCGGCGGGAAAGCAGAAAAATGAACATCCCGGTAAAAATGATCACCTGGGTGAGGGCGGAAAACTTCACTTCGGTCAGAAAACCCCACATGACGAAGGCCTCCGGGTGAACGTGGTCATTGGTTAGGTTATATCGAAACCACGGGGAAAAGGAAAATGATTGCGCGACCTGGGATGCGGCCCTACCAGGAACGTTCTTTGGGAGCCACGCCCCCCGCCGGCACGTTCCTGGGGCAGCCATGGCCCTGGCTCACGAAAGGCGGCCCGGCGGGGGCGGCGCCCGGTCCCTGAGGCCCTTCCCCAGGCCACAAATCGGCCTGGCTAAGGGAGGCTCCCGGTTGGCTTGGCAGGTCCGCCGGCTCCGCCTCGCAGGGCACCGCGCCCCGGAAGCGTCCCCGGTTCTCAGGAGGGCAACTCGAAAATCTTGATGGCCGCCTGTTGGCGTTCCTTGGAAAGCCAGGCATCGAAAAGGACCTGCCTTTTGCTCTCCAGCAGTTGCTCCTTCAACTTTTGCTGCTCTTTGGCGAAGTCCTCGGCGGCCGGTGGGCGCCGGCTTTTAAACACCAGGATATAATATGCATCCTTGAAAAACAGGGGCTTAGGTGGGTAAGGATTGGCGGCCGACAGCCGAAAGGCGGTACTGGTCAGGGTTTCGGCCAAGGGCTGCTTCATGAAGCCCTGGACCCGGGTGAAAGGGCCGCTGTCTTGCAAAGGCAACCCCGCCTGGGCTGCCACTTTGGCCAGCGGCTCTCCCTGGCGCAGGCGGGTGAGAAGCAGGTCGGCCTCTTTTTCCGCCTGGGTTTTGGCCAGCCGACGGGCCACCGCCAGGCGTACCTGCTCTTTGGCCTGCTCGAAGGGCAGCGTGGTGGCAGGGTGGCGCTCCATGGCCTGCATGATGACAAAACCCTGGGGGGTGTCCAAGACCCGGCTCACTTCTTGAACCTGGAGCGCTAAGGCGGTTTCTTTGAAGGCACGGCTTAATTCCAAACCGGGGAAGGTGTCCCCCAGGCCGAAGGAGGGGGTTTCCTTCAGCGGCAGGCGAAGCCGTTGGGCGGCCTCGACAAAATTGCCGCCCATCAGCTCGATCCTGGCCTGCCGGGCCGCTTCCTCGGCCAGGGTGCGGCCCTTTTCTTCCCGCAGCCGCTGGGTGGCCTGTTCCCTTGCCTGAGCCCCAGGGATTTTCTCCGTCTCCTTGATCTCTTCCAATTTGATGAGGTGCAAGCCGGCGGGAGTCTGGGCCAAGGCCACCTCCCCCGGTTTCAAACCAAAGGCCACACGCTCCCAGGCCGGAGATTTCTCCCCCCGTTTCACCACCGGCAGTTCGCCGCCCTTGGCTTTGCCGGCCGGGTCCTCCGAATACGTTTGGGCTAACTTGGCGAAGTCCGCCCCGGCCTTGGCCTGTCGCAGGAGCCCCTGGGCCTTTTTCTGCACTTCTTGGCGCTTGGCCGGGGTCATGGCCGCCGGCAGGGCCAAAAAGATTTCCCGCACCCGGATGACCTTGGGCCGGCTGAACTCTGCGGCATGCTCTTCCAGGTAGTCGTCCACCTCCTTCGGGGAGACCACCGCCTTTGAAGCATATTCCCGGGGATCAAAGACCACATACCGCACCTTCACCCGGTCAGGGGTGCGAAACTCCTGGAGGTGCTCCCGGTAGTAGGCCGCCATCTCCTCCTCGGTGGGCTTCTGCTGCGCCACAAAGCGCTCGGGGGTAACCGTCAGAAAGCTGACCTCCACCTCCTCTTTGGCCAAGCGGTAGATTTCCTTTAGTTCCTCCTCCGACACCTTGGCAAACCCGGTAATCGCCTGGATCAGGCGTTGGCTGAGGAGGAGGCGACGCTCCTGGGCCTCAAAGTCCGCCGGACTCAGGCGGGCCCGACTCAGGGTGCCCAGATAACGGCGCTGGCTGAAGCGGCCGTCCTCCTGGAACACCGGCAGGGTCTGGATATGCTCCCGCAGCTCGGCATCGGTTACGCTCAGGCCCAAACGGCGGGCCCCTTGCTGGATGAGTTCCTCCTCGATGAGCATCTCCAGGGCGCGTTCCTTGAGACGCAAGGCCTTCAGGTCCTCTTCCTTCAGCTCGCCTTGGGCCTGGTCCTGGTAGCTGCGAAGCAGTTGGTTATACTGCCGGTAATACGTGCTCATGAGGATGGGGACGCCGTTCACCGTGGCCGCTTCCTCGAAGCGTTGGGATTTGAAGCCGCCGATGCCCCAGAAAATGAAGACCACCACAATGGCCCCGATGGCCGCGGCAATGAACCAGGAACGGGAATGCTTGCGAAAAATTTTCAACATAGGAAGAAAACCTAGCCCAACACTTTAGCGGAACGTCCGAGGGGATGCCGAACTCCACACGCCTTGGGGCCTTTTCCTGCCGACCCCTCCCTGCAAAGGGAAGGCGCAGCCCGGCCGGTAAAAACCATGGGGCCCTTCCCCCTTCGGTTCAGCGGCCCTCCTTCAGCCACTTCTGCGCCTCTTTGGCCTCTGGGCTCTGCGGATATTTTTGGACGAGCTTTTTTAAGGTGGCCTGATAATTGGCCCGCTGCTGCAACTGATTATAACACAAAGCCTGGCGCAGCATGGCCGCCGGGGCCAGCACGCTTTTGGGATGCTGGGTTACCAGTTTGTTGAATTCTATGCCGGCTTCTTTGTATTTCTTTTCCTGATAGAAGCTGTCAGCCAGGTAAAAGCGGGCTTCCGCTGCCTTGGCCCCCTGGGGTTGGCTCCGGAGATAGGCATGGAATTTCTCCCGGGCGGCGGCGTACTTCTTTCCCTGATAGAGGCGCATCCCGTCGCTGAAGGTCTTGTCTTCCACCCCGGTTTTGGCAGGAGCGGGAGGTGCAGGGGTGGGGGCCTTGGATGCCGGCGCCTTGGCCTGGAAACCGGAGGGCCGCTCCGGGGCTGCGGTGGCAGCCTGTTCCAAGGCCCGCACTTGACTTTCCAGGTTGCTGACCCTGGCCTCCAGCGCCCGCACCTGCTCGGCCAAATCCGGCGGCCGGGTTTCCTGAACGGGGGCGGCGGCAGGGGCGCCGGTCTCACCGCCGGGAGCAGGCGCAGCCGCCACCGAGGGGGTCGGCCTCACCCGCCCGGTAAGAACATACGGATCACAGGCCAGGAGGGAAAAAGCCAGCAGAACCAATAAAAGCATCATACTCTTTTGCTGCCTCGGCATGGGAGTCCTCCATCTGCCTGAAATGCACCACCTGCCGACGTCAGGCTCAGAAAATGGTTCATCATATGGCGCGGGGAGTGGATTTGTCAAGGGGAACGCCCCCTTCGGGGTGCCGCCGCCTCGCCCGTCACCTTGCCCCGGGCGCCTCCTTTGGAGTAAGATGAAGGAGACCAGGGAGTCCACCGAGGGCCGCGGGGTTGGGTCCCGGCCACCGCCTTCCCCGGCTCCTGCTGCCATCTCTTAACCCTGAGGAGTCCATGCCCGCCTCACCCTTTGTCCATCTGCACGTGCATACGGCCTACAGCCTGCTGGACGGCGCCATCCGCATCCCCGATCTGTTGGCCCGCGCCCAGGAGCTGGAAATGCCGGCCTTGGCCATCACGGACCACGGCACCCTGTTCGGCGTCCTGGACTTCTACCAGAAGGCCAACCAGGCGGGTATCAAACCTCTTTTGGGCTGCGAGGTTTATGTCACGCCGGGCAGCCGCCACGACAAAAAGGGGGCGGGCAAAGGGGAATATCACCATCTGGTGCTCCTGGCCATGGACAATGAGGGCTACCACAACCTGGTGCGGTTGGTGACCAAAGCGCACCTGGAGGGCTTCTACTACAAACCTCGGGTGGACAAGGAGCTGCTGCAGGAGCTGAACCGCGGCCTCATCGCCCTGTCCTCCTGCTTGCACGGCGAGGTGCCCCGGCTGCTTTTGGCCGGCGACGAAGCCGGGGCGAAGGCCGCCGCCCAGGAGTATGCCGAGATCTTCTCGGAGGAACGCTTTTATCTGGAGGTCCAGGCCAACCATACCCCTGAGCAGTTGCAGGTGAACGCCCAACTCCTGGAACTGGGCCGGCGCCTGAACCTGCCGGTGGTGGCTACCAACGACTGCCACTATCTGAAGCCGGAAGATGTGCGGGCCCATGACGTGCTGCTGTGCATCCAGACCGGGAAGACCATCAACACCGCCGGACGCATGTCCTTCGCCACCGACCAGCTCTATTTTAAGACCCCGGAGGAAATGGCCCGGGAATTCCCCGATCCCCTCGTCCTGGCCCGCACCTGGGAGATTGCCCAACGCTGCAACGTCACCCTGGAGCTGGGGACGCTGCATTTCCCCACCTTCCCCGCCGCCCGGGGGGAAAGCACCGCCGAGCTCTTGAGGAAACAGGCCACCGAAGGGCTCAAAGCCCGCCTGGCCGCCCGACCACCCGCCCGGCCCGAGGCGGAGTATTGGCAGCGTCTCACCTATGAGCTGGACCTCCTGGAGAAGATGGGATTCGCCGCCTATTTCCTGGTGGTGGCCGACATCATCGCCTTCGCCCGCAAGCGGCACATCCCGGTGGGCCCCGGCCGGGGCTCCGCCGCCGGCAGCCTGGTGGCCTACGCCTTGAAAATCACCGACCTGGACCCCCTTGCCCATGGGTTGTTCTTTGAGCGGTTTTTAAACCCCGAGCGGGTGAGCCCGCCCGACATCGACATGGACTTCTGCTTTGAGCGCCGGGGCGAGATCATCTCCTACGTGGCCAAGACCTACGGCTGGGAAAACGTGGCCCAAATCACCACCTTCGGCAGCATGAAGACCCGCCAGGTCATTCGGGACGTCGGCCGAGCGCTGGAAGTGCCCTACGCTGAGGTGGACAAGATCGCCAAGCTGGTGCCGGAGCAGTTGGGCATCACCTTGGCCCAGGCTTTGGAGCGGGAGCCGCGGCTGAAGGAGCTGCGGGACACCGACCCCACGGTGCGGGACATCCTCACCATTGCCGCCACCCTGGAAGGTTTGCCCCGCCACGCCTCCACCCATGCCGCCGGCTTGGTCATCGGAGACAAGCCCTTGTGGGAGTATCTCCCCCTATACAAAGGCAACAAGGGCGAGCTGGTGACCCAGTTCGACATGAAGGGAGTGGAAAAGGTGGGGCTGGTGAAATTTGACTTTCTGGGACTGCGCACCCTCACGGTCATTGACAATGCCGTGCGCCTGGTGCGCCGTCACCACCAGCCGGACTTTGAGATCAGCGCCATCCCCTTGGACGATCCGGATACCTATGCACTTCTCCAGGCTGCCAACACCGCCGGGGTCTTCCAGTTGGAGTCCGCGGGCATGCGCAATCTCATGCTGCGTCTCAAGCCCTCCACTTTTGAGGACATTGTGGCCCTGGTGGCCCTCTACCGGCCCGGCCCCATGGAAAGCGGCATGCATCTGGATTACGTGCAGCGCAAACACGGCGAGGAGCCGGTCACCTATCTGCTGCCGGAATTGGAGCCCATCCTCAAGGAGACCTACGGGGTCATCCTCTACCAGGAGCAGGTGATGCAAATCGCCGCTGCGGTCTCCGGCTACTCCTTGGCGGAGGCGGACATCCTGCGCCGGGCCATGGGCAAAAAGATCCCGGAGGTGATGGCGGCCCAGCGGCAGCGGTTCCTGGAGGGGGCCGCGGCCAGAGGCGTGCCCCGGGACAAAGCGGACACCCTGTTCAGCCTTATAGAAAAATTCGCCGGCTACGGCTTCAACAAGTCCCATTCCGCCGCCTATGCGCTGATCGCTTTCCAGACCGCGTATTTAAAGGCCCACTACCCCCTGGAGTTCCTGGCCGCCTTATTGAACAGCGAAATCAACAACACCGCCGCCCTGGCCAAGCATATCCTGGAAGCCCGGGAGCAGGGGATCCATCTCCTTCCCCCCGACCTCAACCTGAGTGATCGGGATTTCACGGTGGAAGGGGACAAGGTGCGCTACGGCCTGGCCGGGGTGAAGAACGTGGGTCTGGGTGCCATCCAGGAAATCCTGGCGGAACGGCAAAAAGGCCCCTTCACCGGGTTCATGGACCTCCTCGTCCGCCTCAACCTCAGCCGGGTAAACCGCAAGGTGTTGGAAGCCCTCATCCAGGCCGGGGCCCTGGACAGCCTCATCGCCAACCGGGCCCGCCTGCTGCACGCCCTGGAAGCGGCTCTGGAGCGGGCCCAGAGTCTCAAGCGCCAGGCCGCCACCCGCCAGATGAGCATGTTCGGCGGCCTGGAGGAAATCGCCAGCGACGACTGGCTGCCCGAGGTTCCCGATTGGGACGGCCCCGAGAAGCTGAGCCGGGAAAAGGAGGCCTTGGGGGTGTACCTCACCGGCCACCCCCTGGATGGCCACCGCCACCTCCTGAAGGCCTGGGTCAAGGTGACCACCGCCGACTTGCCTGAGCTTGCCGACGGCGAGGAGGTGGCTCTGGGGGTGGTGGTCACCTCCCTGAAGGAAAAGACAGGCAAAAAGGGGGGACGCCTGGCCATTTTAACGGTGGAGGATCTGGCGGGCTCGGTGGAGGTGCTGGTCTTTAAGGACCTCCTGGACAAGGCCGCCGGCTGGCTGGCCCAACCCGGTCTGCCCTTGTGGCTTAAAGGTTCGGTGATTCAAGAGGAGCAAGGAGCCAAGATCCGGGCCGTGGAGATCGCCCCCCTGGCCACGGCCCTGCCCCGCTGGCCGGCCCGGCTGGACCTGCGCCTGGAGGCCGCCTCGGTGACGGTGGAGCAGCTCGCCGCCCTCAAGGAAATCCTTAGCCGCCACCGCGGTCCGGTCCCCGCCGCCCTCCACTTCCTCCACCCGGAGGAGGAAGCGGTGTTGGCCCTGCCCGAAGACCTGGCCCTCACCCCTTCCGAGGCCCTGGCCAACGAGGTCAACCGCCTTTTCGGCTACCCGGCCCTGAGCTGGTGAGGGCGCAGGCGGCAAAGGGAGAACCGCGCCCAGCCGCGCCGGCTTCCCCCCGACCCCATGACGGGAGGGAAGGCAGAGGGCGGAGGCTGCAACACATCCCCTCTTCCCCGCCCGGCCCCTAAATTTCCCTTCCCCTCGCCGGAGTTCCTGGTATAATCCGGCGGGAAACGAGGCGGACCCATGCAGGGAGATCTTTCCGGCACCACCATCCTGGTCACCGGCAGCGCCGGGTTTATCGGCTTCCATGTGGCCCAAGCCCTGCTGGCGCGGGGGGCCCGGGTGGTGGGGTTGGACAACTTCAATGACTATTACTCCCCCCAACTGAAGCGGGACCGGGACCGGGAGCTGAGGCGCCACCCGGCCTTTGTCTCCCGGGAGCTGGATCTGGTGGATTTGGCCGGCCTTAAGGCCCTGTTGGCGGAATTCTGTCCGGCCAAGATCTGCCACCTGGCCGCCCAAGCCGGGGTGCGCTACTCCCTTGTCAACCCCTTTGCTTATCAGAAGTCCAATCTGGAGGGGTTTTTGAACCTCCTGGAGCTGGCCCGCCACCACAGAGTGGAGCGCCTGGTGTACGCCTCCAGCTCCAGTGTCTATGGGGGGTTGACGGAGCTGCCCTTTTCTGAGGAGCAGCGGGTGGACACCCCCATCAGTTTGTACGCCGCCACCAAGCGGGCCAATGAGCTTATGGCCCACGCCTACACCCACCTCTTCGGGTTGCCCACCGTGGGCCTGCGCCTGTTCACCGTGTACGGCCCCTGGGGCAGGCCGGACATGGCCATGTGGCTCTTTGCCGATGCCATGCTCAAGCAACGCCCCATCAAGGTTTTCAACTACGGTCGTATGGAACGGGACTTCACCTACATTGACGATGCGGTGGCCGGCATCGTGGCGGCCCTGACGGTGGCGGGCCTGGAGCCCTTTGAGATCTTCAACCTGGGCAACCACCGGGCGGAACCCCTGACCAAGGTCATCCGGCTGCTGGAGGAGACCTTGGGGGTCAAGGCCCGGCAGGAACTGTTGCCCCTGCAACCCGGCGACGTACCCGCCACGTTTGCCGACATTTCCCGGGCCCGCGCCAAACTGGGCTTTTCCCCCAGCACGCCCATCGACACGGGTATTCCCCGCTTCATCCAGTGGTATAAAGCTTACCACGGCTTGCCGGCTTAGTTTTCCCGAGCCAACCTGTTGCCCTCTCTTCCCCGGTGACCTTCCCGCCCTGAGCTTTGTCAGAAATTTTTGCTAGCCGAAAAGAATTTTATTGACAAATTTTTTCCGCCGTTTTGAAATGGAAACGCTTTCTCAGGTTATCCCTGATAATAATCTCAGGCATTATTAAGTTTTTTATCAACAATACCCTGAACGATCGGTGTCCGCATCTAGACGCACCCATCCGCCACAAGGTGCCAGGGGGGCGTGCATGAGATTCCGTGGCCATCCCCTTCCCTTCCCGGGGGGCAAGTTCCCCTGAGCAGGACTGTGCCATGTTTATCCAAGCCTTGCGGTTGTTTTGGGCCGACCGGCGGGGCCGCCTGCCATATCGTCGCTTCCTGGACCGGGAAGACCGGTCCCGCCGCCTGGCCGCCCAGGATGCCTCGCTGTTGACGCTGGCCCTGGGGCTTTGTTACCTCATCTGGCTGGCGGCCGTGGTGCTGCGCACCCGGGGGATCCCGGACCTGGCTTTCCTGGCTGCGGAAAGCCTGGCCTTTCTCCTCCTGGTCCTCCTGGCCTTCGACATCTGGCGGCTCCGCTTCCACCGGCCCGAGGGCCTCCCCCTCACTTCCCACCCGCCGGTGGACATCTTTGTGACCTGCTGCGGCGAACCTTTCCCCGTCATTCACACCACGCTTCAGGCCGTCAGTCGCATCGCGTACCAGCCCGCGACCGTGTACGTCCTGGATGACGGCGGCTCCTCCCAGGTGGCCGCCGCCGCCCGCGCCTTGGGTTTCCGCTACTGTTCCCGCCTGGCCGCCAACGTCCCCCGGCAAGATTCCAAAAGCGGCAACCTCAATTACGGCCTGAGCCTGAGCCAAGGGGAGTTCATCCTGGTTCTGGACGCCGATCAGGTACCGCACCCCGACATTTTGGACCGGATGATGGGATTTTTCCAGTTGCCGCGGGTGGCCTACGTGCAATCCCGCCAGGCATTCTTTCTGCCGGAGGGCGACCCCTTTTACAACCGGGACGAAATCTTTTACGAGGTCATTCAGCCGAGCAACGACCAGGCCAATGCCGTGGTTTCCTGCGGCTCCGGGGTGATTTATCGTCGTCAGGCCCTGGCAGAGATGGGAGGCTTTGCCACCTGGAACCTCACGGAAGATCTCACCACTTCATATGAGCTGCTGAGCCGGGGCTGGAAGGGCATTTATTTTCCCTACGCCCTCACCCGGGGGCTGGCCCCCCAGCATCTGGCCGGGGTCTATCGCCAGCGTTTCCAGTGGTGCCTGGACACCATGCGGCTCTTTTTTTGGGACAACCCCCTGGTCAAGCCCGGCCTGACCCTCAGTCAGCGCCTGCACTTCCTGGTGATCATGGTGAGCTATCTGGTGAGCGGCCTGGTGTTTCCAATCTTTTATTTCATCCCCCTGCTCGTCTATTGGCAGGGGCACTCCTTTCTCCAAGGTCAGGAATGGCACTATTTGGCCTTGAGGGGCGCCTACCTGGGGGGCATGATTTTCATGTTCCGCTACCTCTTTTTCCGCAAAGCCGCCGCCAAACAATTCCGGATGCTGTGCGCCCTGTTCCCGATTTATGCCGCCGCCATCGGCGCGGCGCTTTTTTACCCGCCAGGGCGCAAGCCCACATATCGGCTGAACAATCACGCCCCCTTCGCCGAGGTTTGGCCGTGGTGGTGCCTGGTGCCGCATCTCGTGGTGGTGGGACTCCATGCCACGCTGCCCTTTCTCTCGCTGCAGTTCGGTTGGGCCCCCCTGAAGCTGGTGGTGTTCAACGCCTTGTTCTCGGCGTTTGTCATCTGGGTGCTGACCGACCTCATCGTGGTCAGCCTGCAGCGCCCCCGCTTTGCTCCCGCCATGGATCCCCGACAGGTATATGGCGTCTAAAGGTCGCTGCCTCCTGGCTCTGGTGCCCCTGGCCTTCCTCACCGGGGTCTTTTCCTTGGCGTACCGCCAGGATCCGGATTTCTGGCGCTCGCCCCTGACCTTGTATCAATCGGCCCAGGAGGCCGAGACGCGCCAGGAATTGCCGCTGGCCATCCGCCTGGCGGAAAAATCCTGGCGCCGGGCTCCTGACAATTCCGACTGCGGCACCTTCCTCGGTTGGCTCTACCTGAAGGCTGGCCAGCCGGAGAAAGCCCTGGCCCTTTTTTCCGCCATTTGGTCCCGGGACCAGAACGCCACCGCCGCGCTGAAAGGCCTGGCCCAAAGCCTGGACCTGTTGGATCGGCGTGCCGAGGCCCTGGATCTTTTGGGCCGCCATCTCGATGCCCATCCTGAGGATGCCGAGGTGCTGCTTTTCGCCGCCCAGATGAGCAGCAGTCGGGAGGAGGATCGGGAGTTGGCGCTGAAATATTACCGGCAGCTCTACCGCCTCCGGGGTGATGCCCAGGTGCGCCGCCAGCTCGTGGACCTGCTCAGCTCCTTACATCGTTTCGGCGAGGCCATTCCCCTCCAAGAAGAGGAAGCGGCCACCCACCCGCAGGACCCGGAAGCACTCCATCGGCTGGCCCTGCTCCATTATTGGCAGCGGGACTACCAAGCCGCCACCGCGGTCTTTGAACGGCTCCTGGAGCGGGTCAAAGATCAGCCCCTCTGGCGGGAGGAGGCCGCCAAGGCGGCGGAGGCCGCCGGCGACGAGGACGCCGCCCTGAAGCACTATCTGTGGCTCTACGGGAAAAATCAGGGCAAAAAGGAGCACGCCGTGAAGCTGGCCCGCCTGTGGTCACAAAAGGGCAAGCACCAGGAGGCCGCGGCGATCCTGAGCCCCCTGCTGGACGATCAGCCGGACCCGGACCTAAAGCGCTGGTACGCACTGGAGCTGTTGCTCACCGGAGACCTGGACGGAGCTCACCGGGTGTACCGTCAGGCTTGGGAGGCCGGGGACACCCACCAGGAGACCATCATCAATCTGGCCCGTTTATACGGCCGGCAACGGCAGTTCAGCAGGGCCGCGGCCATGTGGGACGAAGCGCGGCGCCGGCAGCTCATACGGGGGGAACTCCGCTGGGAGGCCGCCCTCACCTACTCCTATGCCCACCGCTATGGTGAGGCTGTGGAGCTCCTGAAAACGATTCCCCGAGATCATCCCAAGTACCCAAAAATCCAATTTTTTTTGGGGCAGCTCCATTTTTACCAGAAGCACTGGAACCTGGCCTCCCACTATTTGCAGGCCTACCTGGAAAAACAGCCGGATGATCTGGAGGCCAAACGGCTTTTGGCGGAGGCCTTGGCCTTCCAACCCGAAAGACTCGAAGAGGCCAGCGGGGCGTATGGCGAGTTGGCGAACCGCGGCGGGGATCCGGGAGCGCGGCTGAGACGCATCGCCTTGCTCTTGGAGGCCGGGAAGTGGGAGACGGCGGAGAAAGAGCTGAAGTCCTGTCCCCCCGCCCCGGAACCGCAACTCCTCCAGGAGCAGGCCCGTCTCTGCCTGTGGGCAGGGGACCTGGAGGGGGCGCTGGCCTGCCTCAAGCAGTGGCTGCACCAGCAGCCCCATAACCTCTCAGCCCGGCTGCTTCAAGCCCGGACGCTCATCCATTTGGGTCGGCCAGGCGAGGCCCAGGAGGCGCTCCGCAGGCTCCCCACCTCCGGGACTGACCCGCAAAGCCGGGCCGTATTAGTGGTGGCCATTGAAGCGGCCCTGGCCCAAAAGGATTGGACCGCCGCCAGCCACTTGGCCCTGCGGTTGTTCGGTTCCCAGTTCCGGGGCGGGATCCGACCGCCCCAAGACTGGCGGGAAGCCCGGCGCCGGCTCCAGGAGTACACCCGCCCCGAAGGGAAAGACGACAACGCCCTGGAGGTGAAACCGGCTTCGTGGGGCCAAGCGGTCCCGGGGGACAGCCAGGCCCTCAATCTGGAGGAGCGGACCTGGGTGGCCAGGGCCTTGTGTCACCACCCCTCCCCGGAGGCGGTGGATATTGGGGTTGACCTCGCCGTAGTGAACCTCCGCCACAATCGCTACCACCATGCCTCCCTGCTCATCCTGGAGCATCTGGCCCCGCGCCTTTCCCGCTATGAGGATCTCTCCCGGCTGGTGTACCGCATTCCCGGCATCCGGGTGGATGGGCCGGAATACGCGGCGACCTTGGCGTATTTTAATGCCAACTCCGGCCGCCATGGCGGCAAGCTGGATTACCTGCTTCATGTGCTGCGGGAATATCGCCGCCATAAGCCCCCCCGCAATCCCGGAGAGCTCCTGGGGCTCGCTGCTCTGGCCATGGAATTGGAAGCGCCCCGGGTGGCGGCGGAATACTTCCGCCTGGCCCAGCGGATGAAACCCCAGGATGCCCGGATTGCCCAACTGCTGAGCCAATGCCAGATGATGCAGGGGGAGTTCGGCCCGCTCTTGGCCCGGTCTGCCTCCCTCCCGAAGGAGTCCCAGGACCTGCTGGCCCAAGCCAGACTGTATTTAATGCGGGGGCAATATGCCGGGGTGGAGGCCACCGCCGCCCAAATTCCCCCCACGCACCCGGATTATGTCCGGTGCCAACTCCTTTTGGTTCAGGCCCAGCGGCTGGAACGGCGGTATCCCGAGGCTCTGCGGACCCTCGAGGGAATCGCCGACCGGGCGCCGGCTCCGGAAGTGCTCATGGAAAAGGCCCAGATTCTGGAGGGGCAGGGGGATCGCCGCGCCGCTGAGGTCTATGAGGCGGTCATCCGCAGCCAGCCCCACTCCCAAACCGCCCGGGTGGCCGCCGCCCGGCGGGCCCGGGCGCGCGGCGATTGGACCCGCGCCTACGACGCCTATGCCCAAGCCTTACAACACGCTCCCCAGGACGTGGCCCTTTTAAATGAGCTTGAATTTGTCAAACAGCAGATGCGCCCTCAACTCGCAGCCCGGGGGTTTGCGTACCCCCGCGGCGAACGCCGGCCGGAAGAAGGGGTGCGGCCCTGGCAATTTTCCCGCTACGACCGGGACTGGCCGCAACATTCCGCCAAAATGAGCCGGCCTCCCATCCTGGTGCCGGAATCTCTGTATTTTGACGACAGCAACGGCATTTACGGCACGATCTTCCGAGCCTCCGCAGGCTTCCGCATCGGCCGCACTTTGCCGCTTCATCTGGCGGTGGAATTCCGGGAATACCATCAGACCGCCACTTCCCAGAACCTGGGGGGCACGCGGATCCACAAAGAGATCATCACCGACCGCACCCGGGTGCGCCGCCTGGAGGTGGCAGCCGGCTTGGGTCCCCTCTCTCTGCATGACCGCCTCCGGCTGAGCGGGGAGCTCATCTGGCGCGGTTACGGAAAACGGCTGGAGCAGGAAGTGTACCGGGAAGGACACCTTTTCGAGGGGGGCGGACAAGCCACCAGCAGCTTTTCCACCAGCATTGACAAGGATCATCGTGACCGCATGTTGGGATCTTGCAAGCTGGATTTCGCCCTCTCATCTCAGACCGACGTATGGGTGCGATACAGCCGCCGGGACATTTTCGATCAGGATCCCCATGTATATCCGCGGCTTTTTCAAAGCGTCAGCAATTTGGCCGCTGCCGGGGTGATCACCTATCACCAGGTGGATCTGGGGGCAGCCCACCAGTTCCGCCCCGGCCTGGAATGGCAAACCAATCTTGCAGGCGCCTTTTTTTCCGACCACAACCGCCGGTTCACCCTCTATCAGGGAGTATCGTGGGAAGCGCTGGGCAATCAGCGCATGCGGCTTACCTTCACCCCTCACTATTACCTGGCGCTGTATCAGAAACAGGACAGCAATTATTTCAGCCCCCCTTCCTACCACGCCCTGGGGCTGACGGTGGATTTTCACCGGCAGGTGTTCCGTCTCCCCACCCTGATTTTGCAGGGGTCCCTGCAGGCAGTGGGCCAACATGGCACCTGGGGGCCGGCCTTCCAGGGCCTGGCGGCGTTGGAATGGGAGCCGGTGCACAACTTTTTCTTGGATCCCCACGTGTTTTATTTTCGGGAGTGGGTGGACAATTATCACATACTCAGCGCCGGCCTGTCGCTGAGATACGTTTTTTAAGGCCGTTTTCCCAAATTTCCCCCCGCTGCTCTGCTTTGCCGCCGCTCACGGGGCAAGGCCTCGCACGGGGAGCAGGTCCATCATGCACCTTCTCAGGAAAGTCTCCTCCGATTCTCCCTGGCTGCCGGGGCTGCTGGTTTTCTCCGTCCTATGTGGCTGCGCCGAGGTAACCCGGCCTACTCCTTCCGCCCTGGAGGTGGAGGAGTGCCAGCTGGCCGCCGTGAAGCGGCACCCGTTTAAATCCTGGTCCTGGGAACGTGCCTCTCGCGTGTTCCTCCGGGAGCTGGCCGTCCTTCCCCAGGTCCACGGGCGCACTTACCCTTTCTTGGGGTTCAACTGGTGGGTTACGGAGGGTGAGCGGGTGGTCATTGACAACGTCTGGGAACCTTCCCCAGCTCATGACGCCGGCCTCAAGCAGGGGGATATTCTGCTGGCGGTGCACAACTGGCCCCTTCATCCCTGGGTTCGGGATTGGGATGAAAAGACCCGGGTGGCCCATGAGGTTTTCCGCTCCGCCTTCTGGACGGCTCCCCGCCCTCAGTATGGGGAAAAAAATGCCGAGCGGTTGCGCCTGCTTACCCTGCCCGGGGAGGTCCTCGTAGCCCTGATGCTGGACCTGAAATATATCCGCATGGAAAGCCGGGAGCGCTACTTATGCGGACCCGTGGAACTTCTGGTGCAGCGGGACGGGGAAAAGTTTTCCGTTACCCTGTTCCCGCAACATCTGCCGGCCGAATACGCCATCTTGGTGGATTCTCATGACCGCACCATCAACGCCTATGCGGCCCCCGGCCGGGTCATTCTCACCCGGCGGCTTTTGTCCTTCTGCATAAACGACGATGAGCTGGCGCTGGTGGTGGGCCATGAGCTGGCCCATCAGGCCCTCGGTCACTTGGTGCGCGGGGCCGGTCATCGCCGTTTGGGCGGCCTGGCAGGGAAATTGTGGCAGTTGACCGGGGTGGTGGCCACCCAGTCCCTCTACAACCTCATGCATCTCCGCCGGGCCGTCTGGCAGGAGGAGCGCTCCCCCGGAGTAGTGGCCGACGCGGTGGTGAGTGCCTTTTCCCGGGAAGACGAGCGGGAAGCGGACATTTACGGCCTGTGGTACGCATTCCAGGCGGGATACAACCTGGAGCGCGGCCTGGCCGTTTGGGAGCGCCTGGGCGCCGTGTTGCACGATCCCTTCGAGGCCACCTATTTTTTGAGCCACCACCCTGCTCCCATGGAGCGGCTGGCCCGACTCAAAAAAGTCGCCTCCTTGTTCAAGGCCGGCAAGGCCGCAGAGGTTTTGCTTCAGGCACCCTCCCTGGAGCATCGGCCACCCCCTCTTTAACTTCGCATGGTTTGGAGGTTTCCATGTCCTGGCTCTCGACTCTCCTGGTGGAATGCCGCAGTCTTTCTCTTCTTCTCCTCCTTGTGGGCCTCGCCGGCCTCATGGTCTGGCGCTGCCAGAAAAAAGGCGAATTTTTGCGGCGTCGGGCCCGCATCGCCCGGCGCCTTCTGGTGGAATAAGGATTCCGCCAATTTTCTGCTTGCCCCGGCCAGGTTGCCTGCGAAACCCCGGGCCGACCTCATCCTTCGCCTTGGCCGCCGCCCGCCGGTAAATTCCCCCTGCCTTGGAAGCAATTCCGAGAACGGGTGGCCCCTCGAATCAGGAGCAGCCTTCCCCCGGCCTAACCGGGAGAAGCAGGGTAACCCACGTCTCCCCCGGCCGGCTTTCCACCTCCAGACGACCGTGATAGGGAGCCAACAGGCGCTGGGCTAAAAACAAGCCCAACCCGGGGTGTTCCCCTGCTCCACCTGTTTTGGTGGTAAAAAACGGCTTTCCCAAATGCGGGAGAAGAGCCGCCGGAATGCCGATCCCGGTATCCCCCACCCTAAGGCGGCGCACGCCTCCGGAGTATTCGGTGATCACCCGCAATTCCCGTGTGGTGCTTGCGGCCATGGCCTCCAGGGCATTGTCCACGATATTGCGGAAACTTTGGGCCAGGTCAATATAATGGCCCCAGACCGGCGGAAGCCCCGGGGCCCAATGGCATTGCAGCGTGACCTGGTGCTTGAAAAAAAGATTTTCCCGATAAAGGGACAGCTCCTCCTGAAGGAGGCGGTTTACATCCAGATAGCGGCAGTCTTCCTCTCTTTCGTTCAGACCTTGGTCAATGAGGCGCCCCACCACGGCCCCCAGGTGCTCCACTTGCTGGCGCAGCTGCTCCAGGCGTTGACTCCGGCGGACGTTGAGCTCCTGAAGCGGCCGCCCGGCTTCGCCCATCCCTTCCAGAAGACACCGTTCCTGATGCGCCTCCTGGTCCAGGAGCTCCAGATGGAAAGACATCACCTGCAGGGGGCTGGCCAGGTTGTGAATGATCCCCAGGCAGCGCCGCCCCACGGCGCCATGGCGGAGGGAGCGGGCCAACTCCCTGAAGCAGAGTTCGAGAGGATCGGTATCGGGCGCCGCCGACCGCCGAGGCAGTGGCTCGCCCTTCAGGTTTCCAGGCATGTTTTTGGGACGCCCTCCTTGAGGGGATGCAACTCCGGACAGGGGTTTCCCTGCGGCCGTCGTCGTCACGCCAGGTTTCTTTCAGCCAATAGCAGGATTCATGCCGAGCCAAGGGGTTGCTCCGCCTCCTTAGCCGCGGCGGAGCGCAGGCGGCCAGACCGCGCCGATCCTCGGCCCCCCTTCCTCCCCCTGCCCTGCAAGTATGGTATTTGAAGGGGCCATCGCCGGGAAAGCCTAGACTTGCTCCCCGGCGGCCGAAGCTCGGTCGTTTTTGCCGGTCAGATCCCCCTGACGAGCATCCTCCTCGGGGTCGATTCCGGGCTTTTAAGCCGGGGTGAGGGCAATCCGGGAGGGGAATGGGAAAGAGGAGCGTACCTCCACTGGCCGGGGCATGAACAGGGCTAAGAATCGCTCGGTCAGGTGCGGATCGAATTGGCTTCCCGCCTGGGCTTTGATCTCCGCCAGGGCCTCGCTGGCGGTAAACCGCCGCCGGTAGGGGCGATCGCTGGTGAGGGCATCATACACATCTGCCAGGGAAATGACCCGGCACAGCAAGGGGATGTCGGCCCCGGCCAAGCCCCGGGGATAGCCGCGGCCGTCCCAGCGTTCATGATGGAACAAAATGATTTCCCGCTCCGCGCGGCTGAGCTTCAGAGGCTCCACGATTCTCTCCCCGATAAGGGGGTGGGTGGTGATGAGGGCCCGCTCCTCTGGGGTGAGAGGACCAGGCTTCAGGAGGATGGTGTCACTGATGCCGATTTTGCCGATATCATGCAGGAAGGCTGCGTTCTTCAGGGCGGCCACTTCCGCCGGACCCAGATTCAGGTGGCGGGCGAACCACACCGCAATTTCAGTTACCCGGGTGGAGTGATGTGCGGTGTAAGGATCCCTGGCCGCCAGGGTTCTGAGCAGGGATTGAATGGCTTCCTTGAGGAAAGGGCCCGGCGTTTCCGGCGGGCCGGGCACACTCACCGGGGCGGCACCAAGGCTGCCGGGGGGGTCCGGGCTTTCCCAGCCATCCGGCCACCGACTGCCAAAAGGATCGCTTTTGATGCCGTTCATTGCTTCCAGGATTGCCTGATATCAGACCAGCAGCCGTTGTTTGAGGGCGTGGTATTCATGCTCCGACAGCAGCCGCTCCTGGTACAGCAGCCGCAATCGGTCCAAATCCCCCTGGAGGGGACCGAGGGACTGAAATTCGCCTGCCGGTCTAAGTACCTGGGAAGATGGTGGGGCGGCCGCTTTTGGCTGGCCGGCGGCCTCCTCCCGGACCAGGGTGGCGAGTTGAGCGGAGAGATCCTCCAGCTTTGTCAGCAGGGCTTGGTTTTCCTGGTACAGGGCCCGAAGCTGCGCCGCTTTGGCCACGGCAATGTCAATCTCCTGGAGCTTAAAGGGCTTGCGCAGGTAGTCCGAGGCCCCTTCCCGGATGGCTTGAATGGCGCTGTCAATGGAAGCGTAGCCGGTCATCAGCAGCACCAAAGGCGGGGGGTCCAGCTGCCGGGCGGCTCGGAGCACGGTGAGGCCATCCGCCCCCGGCATGATCAGGTCGGTGATCACCAGGAAAAACTTTTCCTGCGCCAGGCAGGCCAGCGCCTCTGAACCGTCCCGGGCCAAAGTGACCCGGTAACCCCGCTCCCGCAAAAACCCCCTGAGGGCATCACCCAAATTGGGGTCGTCTTCGGCGATGAGAATGGCAAGGTGGGTATCGACCTCAGCCAAAGCGCCACGGCCTCCTCCCAAGCGATTTAGAGCCCCTGGGGCGAACGGCGTCGGGGGGTCAGCCCCCGCCGATGGACCGTTGGGGCCACTCATTCTTTATTTTCTCTTATCGGCTTCCCACGCGGCCGGATTAAAAACCGGCCTCAGAATGCCAAGGGGGAAAACGGGCCGCCGGGCGCAGACTCGGCTGGCCTCTGAAGGGGGCCGGGGACCGGCCCTGGGAGGGGGAAAAGGGACCTCGGCCGCCCGAGGGCAAGGATCTTTGGGCCGTGACAGGGAGGGCCAAGCCGCCCAACGGGGAAGCGGCATCCCGCCTGCCGTCTTGGCCGGCGGGGCGCCCCCGCAGCTTCCGGGGCCCTTAAAAAAAGTCGGTGAGGAAGGGGTTATGCGCCTTTTCGGCCGCCAGGGTGGAATGGGGCGAGCCACCGTAATCGTGGCCGGGCCAGATGATGGTGTCATCCGGCAGCGGCATGATCTTTTCGGCCAGGGACTGGATGAGGAGGTCCAAAGAGCCCCCCGGCAGATCGGTGCGACCGGCGGCCTCCACAAACAGGGTGTCGCCGGTGAACAGGTGGCCGGGAAAGTAAAGGCAGACAGCCCCCGGAGTGTGGCCCGGGGTGTGGAGGATCACGCCTTCATAGGTACCCAACGGCAACCGGTGGCCGTCTTCCACGGGAACGTCCACCCGGGTCAGAGGGGGAAAGCCTCCCCGACGGGCCTCCGCCTGCATCTCGGGGCGCCGGAAAAACTCCCAATCCAGCCGGTGCATGACCACCGGGGCCCCGGTGCGGGCCGCCCAATAGTCATTGCCGGCGGTGTGATCGGCGTGGCCGTGGGTGTTGACAATCCAACGCAGCCGCCAGCCTTCCCGGGTCAGCAGGGCTTCCAGGGTCGGCGCCGGGCCGCCCGGATCCACCAGCAACGCTTCGCCGCCGGCGGGGCAGGCCACCAGGTAGGTGATGATGTCCAGAGGCCCAATGGTTTCGGCGGTAATGCGCAAAGGCATGGTGCTGTCCACAGGGCGGGGGGAGCGGCTGTCCTGCGGCCGTCCCCTTGTCCACCACGGTTATTTGTTCAAGTATTGAAACAGCATCTGCTGGTTGCGCAGGGCATAGAGCGTGGCTTTGACAGCCTGCACGTTGGCCAGCTCATAGTCTCTGACCGCCTGGCTGCGGATTTGGTCGCTGGCATCCTCCTGCCCCTGGCGCCTTAGCTGGTCGGCCCTTTTTTCTTTTTCCTCGGCGCTCTTAAAGAGCCGCTCATGCTGGGCGTAGGCCTCATCGTGAAGCTTTTTGTTGATGGCCTCCTGCTGGAGTTCCTTTTCCGTCAGCTCCCGGCCCGCCTGGGAAGGGCCGCACTCCTTGATGAGGATGGTGAACAGGGAGTTGGCCTCTTTCAGCAGGGTTTTGGCCTCAGCGGTGTATTTGGCATTGAGCTTTCTTTCCGCATCGTTCAGAAGTTTCACCGCCCGCTTGTAGATGATGCTGTGGTCGGGGCCGCACACAGGCTGCGGGCTCTTCGTGGCGGAGGGCGCGGGCGCCGCGGGGGGGCCCGGGGTTTGGGCCGCCGCCCCGCCGCTCAAGGCGCCCAGGAACAGGCAGGCAAGAAGCCAATGGCAGACGCGCAAGAAGTTCATGGAAATTTCCTCGGTCGGGATTAATGGAGCCGGAAGGTGTCGGTCAAGGCCCGCCGGAAGCGGGGACGGTAAATCAGCTCAAAGGCCGTCTCCTTGCTGGGAAAGAGCTTCAAGGCCTGGCAGCGGACATTTTCCACCACCTGGACGGCTTCCTCCAATGTGAAGGTGCCGGCCCGGATCTCCTTTATGGCCAGATCCACCAGAAACCGGAGGTAACGGAGATTGCGGTTTTCCTCCCGCAAGGCCTGAAGGGAATATGGGGGTTGGCTCACCGTGCGCTTCATCCTGGGAGGGGGGATTCTCCGGTGGCATCCTCGGTCACGCCCCCCCCTCGTTAAAGAAAAGTTGGCAACCCTTATTCTATCTTTGCCTCATTGGGCTGTAAAGGCAAAAGGCCCATCTCCCGGGGAGGGCTGGAGCCGGCCGTGGAACTTCCGGGAGCCCTGGGAGGCCCCGTCAGGGTAATGTCCACGGCAATGCCTTCCTTGGCTTTGGCCACCTGGGCGGCCTTGTCCCAATCAATCCGCGGCGCCAGGCGATAGGTGGCCGCCAGATGTTTAAGCAAGGCCAGATAGTTTTTCTCCCGGCCATAAATATCCGGGTGGGTCTCCAAATAGATGCGGTCCTGGACGATGGCCACCTTGACGGGCTGGTAGATGATCTTCACCGGGGTGCCCACCTCCACCTGGGGAAAAAGCTCGGCAATGTCCTGAGGCAGCATGCGGATGCACCCATGCGAGGCAGAGGTACCGATGGACCAGGGACGGTTGGTGGCGTGAAGTCCCACGCCGGGAGCCGAGGTCCCCAGCCAGTACTCGCCCAAGGGATTGTCCGGGCCCGGCGGGACCCGCTCCAGCACCTCCCGGCCGCTGTTGGCCATTTCTTCCTGGATGGAGGCCGGCACGATCCAGGTGGGATTTCTGGCCTTGTTGACGATGCGGTAGTCACCGGTGGGGGTGGGCCAACTGCGGCGGCCTACGGCCAGGGAGTAGCGCCGCTGATAGGCACCGTTGACAAAATGGTAGAGCGTCAGCTCCGGCAGATTGATGAGCAGCCCATGAGTGATATCCGAGGGAATGATATGGGTGTTGTTGACCTTCAGGGTCATGCCTTTTTTCAAGCGGTAGGGCTTTTTCAGGTCATTGTGCCGGGCCAGCACCTGCCAGCGCACCCCCTTTTGCAGGGCCAGGTTGCTAAGATGCATGCTTTTTTCCACCACCACCTCCTCCAGCCCGCCGCCCAAGGCGGTATAAAGATTCAGGGAGGGGAGGGAGGCGCCGGCCAAGGAGGTGACCCCCAGGAGAAGCAAGGCGAAGAGCAGGAGAGACAGGGGCCGCATATCAGTAAGTCACCTCAACGAGATAGGGATAATGGTCAGAAGGATAACGGCCCTGGCGATGGTCCGTGAGGATCCAGGCGCCCGTGACCTGAAAGGGAGGGCTGATCAGGATCCAGTCAATACGGCTGCCCCGGGGCTGGCCGGCGAAATCATGCTGGGTGGTGGGATCATCCCCCGGGGGGTGCAGCAGGCGCCAGGAATCCTGCAAGGGACTGTTGGGCCCCAAAAGTTCCCGGTGCACCGCGGCGTCCGGCGGCTCGTTGAAATCCCCCGCCAGAATGAGGGGACGACCCAGGCCGAAAAAATGCTCCCGGATCATCCGGGAACCCTGCAGCCGGGCCTCTCCGGAAATATGGTCCAGATGGGTGTTGAGGAACAGGAATTTCAGGTTCCGGCCGATCTCCTGAAACAGCCCGAAGGTCACCATGCGGGGAAAGGCGCTGTCCCAGCTCTTGCTGCGGTGCAGCCGGGGGGTCTGGGAGAGCCAGAACTCATCCCCTTCCACTGCGGTGACGCCGGCCTCCCGGTAGAAGATGGTGGGATACTGGCAGGTAACATCCACCTCCCGATGGGCGGTCAGGGGCAGATAGCCGGGCAAATGGGCGCTGAGATAGTCCAATTGCGGGACGGTCCCCTCCTGGGTGGCCAATAAGTCCGGGGCATGGTTGAGGATGACCTCGGCCACCAACTCCTTGCGATGGCTCCATTCGTTGGGGCCGTCGGCCGGATTGGCAAACCTGAGATTGAAGGTCATGAGGCGCATACGTGATCCTCAGGCGAAACGCAGCGGCAGCGGTTGCGGAAAGAAGAGTTCCTGGCACTGCCGCAGGAAATAGGCGTCGGTCATGGAGGCGATGAAGTCCCGCACCACCGCCGCCGGTCCGCTCTCCTCCAGGTAGTCCGGCGCCATCTCGTCCAGAAAATCCCGCCAGATGGGGGAGTCCCGGCGCTGCTCCCGAACATCCCGCAAAAAGCGGGCGAAGAGGTCGGCGCACAGCTCGCCGATCTTGTCGGTCTCCTGTTTGATTTTTGGGTTGTTGTAGATGTGTTCGTAATTGAAGACCTTCAGAGCCTTGAGAGCCTCTCCTACTTCGGGGGTGTACCCCACGTAATTTTTTTGGTGGCTGTGGGCGATGAGGTCGGTGACCAGGGCATAGACGATGGCCCCGTTGGTGGCTCCCAGGCGCTCCACCACCAAGGGCGGCAGATCCTCCCGGCGCACCAGGTTGAGGACGATGGCGTCCTCCAGATCCCGGCCGATGTAACTGATGGTGTCGGCCAACCGCACCACACACCCCTCCAGGGTCATGGGCCGCAGATCTGCTTCAGGCTGTTCCAGCTTGCGGCGGATTTCGGCCTCCAAGGCCTCGAAGTTCTTTTCCCGTTCCGGAGCCAGGCGCTCCAGATGGCTTTCGCCGTCGTGGCAAAGAATACCGTCCAGGACCTGAAGGGATAGATTCAGCCCCCGCCCCCCTTTTTCCACCCGGTCCAGGAAGCGCACCCCCTGAAGGCTGTGGAGGAAGGGCCCGATGCCATGGGCCTGGCAGATCTCCGAGAGGATGCGTTCCCCGTCGTGGCCGAAGGGAGGGTGGCCGATGTCGTGGCCCAGGGCGATGGCCTCCAGAAGATCTTCATTCAAGCGCAGGTAGCGGCCAATGGTGCGGGCGATCTTGGAGAGGAGCTGGACATGCAGCACCCGGTGGCTGATGTGCTCATGCTCCACCAGGTAAAAGACCTGGGTCTTGTCAATGTAGCGCGTGTAGGCCCGGGAATGGAGGATGCGGTCGGCGTCCACCGCGAAGTCCAGGCGGTGGCCCAGCGCGATGCGCTCTTCGAAGCGCCGTCGGGCCGCCTGGGCACTCTTGGTGGCATAGGGCGACAGCCAGGTTTCTTCTTCGCGGTTCAACTGTCGCCTGAGTTCCCCCAAATCAACCATGGCACCCGAAATTACCCCTTGTCCATCATACCACAGACCCGGGGGGTGCCTCAAGCCTGTTTGCCCGCCGGCGACGGATGACCTTCGCTGCAAGGTATGGTAAAATATCATTCAAACTTTTTCCGGCGGCGGGATGACTCCCGCCCCGGCTGACGCCCCCAAACGAACCCCGTCCCTGTGGGGGGCGGGCCAGCTCAGGCGCCACCGGCCCAAGGAGGACGTATGATCAAAGTGCTGCTGGAGCGGACCATCAAGGGGAAACACGTCAGCGACATCGTCCGGTTGCTGAGACAGATGCGGGTGTTGGCCATGCAGCAGCCGGGCTACATTTCCGGCGAGACTCTGCACGCCCTGGATGACCCCAACGATTACCTGGTCATCAGCACCTGGGAGTCTCTGGAGCACTGGGAGGCTTACTTCAAGAGCCCGGAGCGCCAGAAATTGCAGGCGGAGCTGGATTCTTACCTGACCTCCCCCACCCGCCTCAGGGTCTATACCTACTAAGGGCGGCTTGACTGGGTGATCGCCAGGGGAGGGGGTCAATGGCCTGGGGCCTGATCCCCTCCCCGACCCTCCTCGCGCCCGGAGGCTTTCCTCCGGGCCGATTTTCTCCCGCCCCCTGAACTTCCCTTCGACACTTGGGTTCGTAATCTGCAAGGGCTGAGGTCTCCGGGGCTTTTTGCTCTGCGGGTCATGGTTGGCGGGACCCGGCCGGCCGTCTATTTTTCCCGGGTGCCCCTGGCTGTGCACCAAGCCCCGGTTTCCGCGGAAACAATCTCACCCTTTCCCGTTCTGCCGATAATTTCTCCGGATAGCCAACTTTTTTGTGGAAATCATTAAGTTATTCGGCTGCTGAGCCGACAGGGTATAAGAAAACGTCCTGAGGCCGTGCATGTCAAAGAGCAGTTCCCCTTGGTGGCGCTATGGGCGCCTGGTGGCAATCCTGCTGGCGCTGACCAGCGGCGGCTGCGAAGTTCTCTTTCCGCCCCCCCTGGTGGGGGTGATCGTATGGACCACGGAAGTCCCGGCCTTTTTGGACAACTGGCAGGGGGTTTGGGAAGGCTTGCGGGAAGAGGGCTTCCTGGATGGGATCAATATGCGCCTGCGGGTGATCAATGCCATGGGACGCCGGGACGAAGCAGCTTTGGCGGCGAACGAGTTCCAGGCGGCGGGGGCCAGGCTCCTCATCACCGTGGGCACCATCCCCACCTTGGTGGCCCTGGAGGTGACCCGGGGAGGCCGCCTGCCGTTAATATATTCCATGGTAGCAACACCGGAGAAGCACGGTCTGGCCGACCCGGCGAACCCCGAAAGCGCCCGCCTGACCGGTACAAGCAGCGAGGTGCCCGCCTACGAGCAATTGCTCTTTCTGCTGCAGGCCAAGCCTGGTTTAAGGCGCCTGGGCGTGCTGTTTTGCTCGGCCACCCCCCAGGCGGTGGCCACCGGCCATGACGCCGTGGATGCGGCCGGGCACTTGGGGCTGGCGGCCTGTTGGGAGGCCGTGTCCGACGACCGGCCCGAACTGCTCCAGGAGGCCATAGACCTACTGGTGGCCCAACGGGTGGAGGCGGTGTTCCTTCCTGCCGATCCGGTGCTGGCTACCCCCCGCAACCTGCGGTTCATCTGTGAGCGCCTCCAGGAGGTCCGGCTGCCCCTCATGGCGCCCACCGGCTCCTGTGTGGCAAACGGCGCCTTGCTGGCCTACCATGCCGATTTCATTGACCTCGGACGGCAGGCCGGCCGTCAGGCGGCCCACGTGCTCCGGGGAGTGCCCCCTTATGAGGTGGCCCGGCAACGGCCGCTGGTCAAGCGGTTGACCCTCAATCTCGCGGCGGCCCAGGGTCTGGGGCTGACCCTGCCTTGGCAACTTTTGAGCCGGGCCCAGGATTTTCACCGGTAGGGGGGTCATAACGAGGCCGAGATGAGCGACCTGGCGGCTGGCCCCCGAAAACGGTGGCGGCTTGTGAACCGCAACCACGCGGCCCACACGTTCCGGTTCCGGATTCTCCTCACGGGGATTCTTATCGGCGTCGTTCCCCTGTTCACCATCAGTTTCGCCTTCCACGTCCTCACCCGTTCCCAGGAGCACCACCTCACCGCCTCCTTGATGGACATCCTGACCCGGGAAGGCCAGCGGCTGGAGCGGCAACAGCAGGCCATGATCATGGACCAGGTGCGCACCCTGGCCCTGAACCTTGCCCTGGATATTTCCCACCACCTGCAGTTCCACGGTCACGCCGGCTGGGAGGCGCTGAAAGCCGCTCCCGCGTTTCGCCGGGCCGCCCTGCAATCCTTGGGATCGTTGGCGGAAACCTTCCTGCTGGAGGGCCGCCAGGCCCGCATTCTCCTGCATGCCCGGACGGAACTGGAGGGCGCCCCCCTGGAGGCGGTGCTTTCGGTGGCCGACCCGGCCGAAACCTTCGGCCGGTGGCCGGCCACCCAGCCCTTCTTACAGGTCCCGCTCCTCTCCGTGGCCGGGCAGCCGGCGCGGGTGCAGGCCATCTTCGTCCGGGTGCCCTCCCTCCCTCCGGGCTTCCCGGAATTGTTCTTGGCGGTGCTCCCTCACCCCGAAGAGCTGGCGCGCCTGGTGGCGCCCGCCCACTCGGTTCTGAAAACCGCCCTGAACCAGAGCAATACCCTTCTCAATTACCGTTTGCGCCGATTTCAGAACCAAATAGTGCTCTTACTCCTGGGACTGGGATTGTTGGGATTTTTTGCCACCTTGCTGCTGGCCCGGCGGCTGACCGCGGGTATCGCGGCGCTGAGCAAAGCGGCGGAAGCCTTCAACCGGGGCGACCTGGACTACCGTCTTAACGCCGCCAGCGATGATGAGTTCTCCCGTTTGGGGCAGACCCTCAACCGCATGGCTGCCAGCCTGAAGGAAAACACCGTCTCTCGCTTCCTGTGGGAAAACACCTTCAATATCATCCCCGATCTCATCATGATCCTTGACCAAGACCAGCGCCTCACCCGCCTCAATCAAGCCGCCGCCCAATACCTGGGGATTACCCCGGAGGAGGCGGTGGGCCGCCCCTGCCGCGAGGTTATGCCCGGCCCGGTGGAATCGGCGTTTGCCACCTTTTTTCCGGGGAGCCTGGACTTCTCTTTACCGAACCGGGGACGCAACGAATTTTACTGGGAGCACCAAGGGCGCACGTTTCTGGGCACCATCAATCTGTTGCAGGACGGGGGGGGCAGACACCTGGGGGCGGTCCTGGTGGCCCGGGACATCACTACGGTACAGCAGATGCAGCGGGATTTGGCCCAGGCTTCGCATTTCCTCAACCAAATCATCAACGCGGCCCCCTTAGCTCTGTCCGTGGTCAACGCCGCCGGTTTGTTTACCCACGTCAACCCCCAGGTGGCCGTGGAATATGGCTATTCCCCCGAAGAGCTGCTGGACCGCCACTTCTCCATCATGTATGCCAACGAGACCGAGTTGGAGCGCGTCCTCACGATGTTGCGGCAGCGCGGCGAAGTGCTCAATCAGCAGGTGCAATTTCTGCACAAGAACGGCCATCGGGTGCCGGCCCGCCTCTCCATCCGCAAGCTGTACGGCGAAAACGGCGAGGTGTTGGGATCGGTGGCCTTAAGCAGCAACATCTCCGAGGAAATCAGTCTGAAGCGGCAACTGGAGGCCGCCCAAAAACAGGAGACCATCGCCACGTTGGCCAGCGGCTTGGCGCACAATTTCAACAACCTGCTGATGATCATCATCGGCCTCACCACCCTGATGCTTTCCAAGATTTCCCCGGATCACCCGTTTTACGGGGATTTGCAGGAAATTGAGCGCCAGGTGAAGGCCGGCCGGGAAATCACCCGCAAACTGTTGTCTTTTCATCGGGGCACCAGCGAGGAAATCCGTCCCCTCGACCTGAACAACCTGGTGGAATTCACCGCTGACATGTTTGCCCGCACCCGCCGGGAACTCACGGTGGTCAAGGAACTGGACCGCAACCTGCCGGCCGTGGAGGCCGACCCCGGTCAGCTCCAACAGGTACTCATGAACCTGCTCATTAACGCCTGGCATGCCATGCCCAACGGCGGCCGCATCACGCTGCGTACCCAAACCGTGACCCTCAGCCACTGGTCAGAGCCGCACTTCAACCCGGAGCCCGGCGTGTATGTGTGCCTCAGCGTGGCTGATACCGGTATTGGCATGGACGAAGAGACCAAGGCCCACCTTTTCGAACCCTTTTTCACTACCAAGGAGCCGGGGCAGGGAAGCGGTCTGGGACTGGCATCCGCCCAACGCATCATCAAGCATCATCAGGGAGCCATCCGGGTAATCAGCAGCCCCGGTGAGGGCGCCACCTTTGAAATTTTCCTGCCGGCCAGCCAATCACCCCCCCTGGCCCTGACGCCGGTGCACAGTCAGGTTGTCACCGGGCGGGGCACCATTTTGGTAGTCGATGATGAACCCCTGCTGCGCCGGGTGGCCAGCAAGTTGTTGCAGAAATTGGGCTATCAGGTCCTGGAAGCCGCGGACGGCGAGACGGCTATTGCCATCTTCCAAGAAAACTCCGCCCATATTGATCTGGTAATGCTGGATATGGTCATGCCCGGCCTCAATGGCTACCAGACCCTGGAGCGCCTCAGGAGCCTCAATCCTCACCTCCCCGTCCTCATCTGCAGCGGTTATGGGGAAGAACACCATCACAACCTCCCTCCAGACGTGGGTTTCCTCTCCAAACCTTATCCCTTAGAAACCCTCTCCCAGCACATCTCTGAGGCGTTACGGCGCCGGCTGCACTGAGTCCTCGGTCCTTCCTCCCTCCCTCTGGCCCCTTTTCCCTCTCTCCTGGTCATGGGGGCAGCAGAAGGTCAGGTCTCTTGGCGGTCTTTGCCGGGCCCTTTGAGAGAGGAACCCCTTGGCTTTCTGAAAAGGTCTATGATAAAAATAAAACTTTAAACTTATAGATAACTCGTTCATGCCGCTTTGGGAATATCTGGAGGAGTTCCTGACCTACCTTAAGGTGGAGCGCCAACTGTCGCCCCACACGGTGCGCAACTACGCCGCAGATTTGAGCCAGTTTCTGGGGTTCTGGGAAACCGAACACCCCGGTCAGCCCCTGGAGATGGCCACTTACCGGGATCTCCGTTCCTATTTGGCCCAAGTCCTGAAGGGCCGGCGCAAAACTACCCTGGCCCGGAAGCTCGCCAGTCTGCGGACATTTTTCAAATATTTACAGCGCCAGGGGGTGATGGAGTCCAATCCCGGGGCGCTGGCCCCCACCCCGAAACTGGACAAGACCTTACCCCGGTTCTTGAGCGTGGACGAGGTGTTCCATCTGCTGGCCCAAACCGCCGAGGCCAACGACTTCCAATCCCTCCGGGATCGGGCCATCCTGGAGGTCTTGTATGCCGGGGGGTTACGTCTGGCGGAGCTGGCCGGTCTGACCCTGGCCGACCTGGACCTGAAGGGTGGCGTGGTTAAGGTCTTTGGCAAAGGCGCCAAAGAGCGCCTGGCCTTTCTTGGCCGCACTGCTCGGGAGGCCTTGGCCGCTTATCTGCCGGTTCGGCAGCACCTCCTGGAGCACATGGGGGTGGACTCGATGGCCCTGTTCGTCAACCGGCAAGGCCGCCCCTTCAGTGCAAGAAGCATCGCCCGGGTAGTGGCGGCCTGGGCCCGGAAAGCGGGCCTGCCCGGAGGCCTGAGCCCCCACGGCCTCCGGCACAGCTTCGCCACCCACCTCCTGGAGGGCGGCGCGGACCTGAGGACGGTGCAGGAGCTTTTGGGCCACGCCAGCATCTCCAGCACCCAGCGCTACCTGCACCTGGACCTGGACCACCTGATGGCCGAATATGACCGGACGCATCCGAGGGGTGGGAGTAAGTGATTGAGGGAGGGCCGGGGGAGCCTGGCTCCCCCGCCCTCCCCCAAGCCCCCGATAGGGGTTTGGAGGTGGGGGCTTGGGGGAAGGGGTAAGGGTCTTAGACCCTTAGCCCCCTCCCCCAGATAAAAGAGGGTTAACATGAAATCACACAGGGAATACTGGCGGGGCACCACGGTGCTCATGGTGCGCCAGGGCGGCAAGGTGGCGGTGGCCGGGGACGGCCAGGTGAGCCTGGGCGACATGGTCATGAAGCACCGGGCCAAGAAGGTGCGCCGCCTCTACCACGGCAAGGTCATCGTGGGTTTTGCCGGGGCCGCGGCGGACGCCCTGACGCTCTTTGAACGCCTGGAGGCCAAGTTGGAGGCCCACCGGGGAAACCTCACCCGGGCGGTGGTGGAACTGGCCAAGGACTGGCGCACCGACAAGGTGCTGCGGCGCCTGGAGGCCCTGCTCCTGGCTGTGGACGCTAAAGAAACCTTCCTCATCACCGGTACCGGCGACGTCATCGAGCCCGACGAAGGGGTCATGGCCATCGGCTCCGGCGCACCCTACGCCCTGGCCGCGGCCCGGGCTCTTATGACCCACACCCAGCTTTCCCCCGCCGAGATCTGCCGGGAGGCCATGGAGATCGCCGGGTCGTTGTGTGTGTATACCAATAGTGAGATTCTGATTGAAGAGATATGAAGGTAGAGAGAGGATATCATGGAATATATAACCAGTAGAGGATATTATCTGCCCGAGCCTTCTCAGGATTTTGCGGAGAGGTTCGGGTTTATTCTATTATTTTTTGGTACGAAACTTTTAAGAAAAGAATTACTTGGAAGTCAATGGCTACAGATATTGAAATATATTTTATAACGATAAGAATAAGTTGAGAAAAAGACTCTCTTCAAGATTTGGAGATTTTGATATTAATCAACCTTATTATGTCAATGGGCCTCAAAAAGGATATTGTATAGCCATTAAAGTTGAACCTCTTTATCGGATAAGCTTGGCTAAGCCTGATGCCATAAGGTTTCCGCAACTAGGATGCTTTAGAGTAAATGAAGAAATTTCAAGGGATTGGCTAAAATTATGAAGCTTGAATATATGTAAATTTTTTCGGTCGGCGCTAATCCTACTTTTTTCTTTTGGCCAAGGTTGAGAGCTGACGGGTTTCAATAAGGACAAGCATTATGGCATTAATAAAATTACCCCGGGGTTCAGGCGACCAACTCACCCCCCGGGAGATCGTCGCCGAGCTGGATAAATACATCGTGGGGCAGGAGGAGGCCAAGAAGTCCGTGGCCATCGCCTTGCGCAACCGCTGGCGCCGCCAGCAGATCCCCGAGCACCTGCGGGATGAGATCGCGCCCAAGAACATCATCATGATCGGCCCCACCGGCGTGGGCAAGACCGAAATCGCCCGCCGGCTGGCCAAGCTGGCCCACTCGCCGTTTCTCAAAATTGAGGCCACCAAGTTCACCGAGGTGGGCTACGTGGGCCGGGACGTGGAGTCCATGGTGCGGGACCTCATGGAGCTGGCGGTGGGCATGGTGAAGGCCGAAGAGCGAGACAAGGTCAGGGCCAAGGCCGAGGAGGCGGTGGAGGAGCGGCTGCTGCAACTGCTGCTGCCCGCCGGGCCGGCCAAAGCAGCCGCAGCCGACAGCGAGGCCCGGCCCACCCGGGAGAAGCTGCGCCAGATGTTGCGGGAAGGCCGCCTGGAGGACCGACTGGTGGAGTTGGAGGTCGCCCAGAAGACCACCCCGGTGGTGGAAATCTTTTCCAGCGCCGGCATGGAAGAGCTGGAGTTCAATTTTAAGGAGATGCTGGGCAATCTTCTCCCCGGCCGCTCCAAGACCCGACGGGTCAAGGTTTCCGAGGCCCGGGAGATCCTCTACCAGGAGGAGTCCCAGCGTCTCATTGATATGGACCGGGTGGTGGAGGAGGCCCGGCGCAAGGTGGAGCAGCACGGCATCATTTTCCTGGATGAGATCGATAAGATCGTGGGCCGGGACCACGGCCGGGGCCCGGATGTCTCCCGGGAGGGAGTGCAGCGGGACCTCCTGCCCATCGTCGAGGGCACCACGGTGACCACCAAATACGGCATGGTGAAGACGGACCACATCCTGTTCATCGCTTCCGGCGCCTTCCACCTCTCCAAGCCCTCGGACCTCATTCCGGAGATGCAGGGCCGCTTCCCCATCCGGGTGGAGCTCACCCCTTTGGGGCCGGCCGAGTTCGAGCGCATCCTCACCGAGCCGGAAAACGCCCTCATCAAGCAATACCAAGCCCTGATGGCCACCGAGGGCATCACCCTGGACTTCACCCCGGAGGCCATCCGGGAGTTGGCGGCCCTGGCCACCCGGGTAAACGAACGCACGGAAAACATCGGCGCCCGACGCCTCCACACGGTAATGGAAAAACTCCTGGAGGACGTGTCCTTCAACGCCCCGGACCTGGGCCCCCAAACCATCACCATCACCGCCGGCTACGTCCGGGAACGCCTGGCCAACTTGATCGAAGACGAGGACCTGAGCCGGTATATCTTGTAGGAGGAACGGAAGATTTGGGAGTGGGGGCCAGGGGCCAAAAGGCCCCTGCCCCCTCTCCCAAGCCCTCTCCCCCAACCCCATAAAGGGGGTTGGGAGGGGAGTTTGAGGGGAGGGCGGGGGAGCCACCGCTCCCCCAGCCCTCTCCTCAAATGAATCCACTAACAGATCATGACCCAGGAATGGATTGCCAAGGCTGAAGTCCTCCTGGAGGCGCTGCCGTATCTCAGGCGTTTCCAGGGGCAGACGTTGGTCATCAAGTACGGCGGTGCGGCCCAGCAGGACCCGGGGTTGAAGCAGGGCTTCGCCCAGGACATCACCCTGCTCCAGTACCTGGGGATTCATGTGGTGGTGGTGCATGGCGGCGGGCCGCAGATCGGGCAACTGCTGAAGGAATTGCACATCCCCACCCGCTTTGTGGAGGGCATGCGGGTCACTGACCAGGCCACTATGGACGTGGTGGAGATGGTGCTGGCCGGCAAGATCAACAAGGAGATCGTCAATCTCATCAACACTGCGGGGGGCCGGGCCGTGGGGCTTTCCGGCAAGGACGGGCGGCTGCTCTCGGCCCAGAAGATGGAGTATTACCGGCCCCGGGAGGACGAACCGCCGGAGATCATTGACATCGGTCTGGTGGGGGAGGTGACGGCAGTGAACACCGACCTCATCCGCACCCTGCTGGCGCAGCACTTCATCCCGGTGATCGCGCCGGTGGGCGTGGGCGAAGCGGGCGAGACCTACAACATCAACGCCGATTTGGTGGCCGGCGCGGTGGCCGGGGCTTTGGCCGCGGCCAAGCTCATTTTGCTGACCGACGTGCCCGGCGTCCTGGACCGGGAAGGCCGGCTGGTCTCCAGCCTGACCCGGCTGGAGGCCGTGCGGCTGCTGGAGGAAGGCACCGCCGCGGGCGGCATGATCCCCAAGCTCAAGTGCTGCCTGGAGGCCATTGAAGAGGGGGTGGCCAAGGCCCACATCCTGGACGGCCGGGTGCCCCATGCGGTGCTGTTGGAGATCTTTACCGACCAAGGCGTGGGCACAGAGATTGTTGGATAGGAAGTTACGCGGGGCGGGCCGGGGAAACGCGGTTCCCCGCCTCCCCTCCCAACCCGTTTTCCGGGGTTGGGGGGAGGAGTTCGACGGAGGGGGAGGGGGCCATCGGTCCCTGGCCTCCATCCCCGAAGATACGGGAGGGATGGTGTCTCAATCGAACTGGATTGGCCGGGCGGACCGGGTGGTGATGCAGACTTACGGCCGTCAGCCCCTGGTGCTGGTCCAAGGTGAGGGCTGCCGGGTCTGGGACGAGGCAGGCACCGCATATCTGGACTTCGTGGCAGGATTAGCGGTATGCAACCTGGGCCATGCCCATCCCGCCGTCGCTGCGGCCGCCGCAGAACAGCTCACCCGGCTGGTGCATGTCTCCAATTTGTATTACACCACTCCTATGGTGGAGTTGGCGGAAACCCTGGTGCGCCTGAGCTTTGCGGACCGGGCGTTTTTTTGCAACAGCGGCGCCGAAGCTATGGAGGGCCTCATCAAGCTCTGCCGGCGCTATAGTCGTGAGAAATTCGGACCGGGACGGCACAAGATCATCTGCATGCAGAACTCCTTTCATGGCCGCACCTTCGGGGCACTGTCCGCCACCGGCCAGGAAAAATTTTGGCAGGGCTTTGAACCGCTGCTCCCGGGCTTCGCCTTCGTGCCCTTCAACGACTTGGCCGCCCTGGAGGCGGCGGTGGACGACGAGACCTGCGCCGTGCTCCTGGAACCCATCCAGGGCGAGGGCGGGGTGAACGTTCCGGACCCCGGGTATCTGCCGGCGGTTCGCGCCCTGTGCGACCGAAAGGGCATCCTCCTGGCCATGGACGAGGTCCAGACCGGGCTGGGGCGTACCGGTAAGCTCTTTGCCCACGAGCATTTCGGCGTGACCCCGGACGTCATGGCCCTGGCCAAGGGGCTGGCCAACGGCCTGCCCATGGGCGCGCTCCTGGCCACCGCGGAGGTGGCCCGGGGTTTTGTGCCCGGCGCGCATGCCAGCACCTTCGGGGGCGGCCCGGTCATCGCCCGGGCGGCCCTGGCGGCCCTGGAGATTCTGGGCTCGCCCGCTTTCCTGGCGGAAGTTCGGGAAAAAGGAGCTTATCTGGGGCAGCGCCTCCAGGAATTGGCCAGCCGCCTGCCCGTCATCACCCAGGTCCGGGGTCTGGGGCTCATGTGGGGCCTGGAGCTCTCCCAGGAAGGGACGGCCCTGGTGACCGCAGCCCGGGAGCGGGGCCTGCTCGTCAATTGCACCCAGGGGAACGTCATCCGTCTGCTGCCGCCGTTGATCGTTACCCGAGAAGAGATTGACCAGGGGTTGGACATTCTGACCCGGGCTTTCGAGGCAACGTTTTCATGAACCGCCATCTCCTTACTCTGCTGGATCTGACGGGGGAAGAAATCTCCCATTTACTCAGGCGGGCCCACGAGCTGAAGGCCTTGCAGCACCAGGGCCGTTGTCCCCGACCGCTTGCCGGCCGCACATTGGCCATGATCTTCGACAAGCCCTCCACCCGCACCCGGGTGTCCTTTGAGGCCGGCATGGTACAGTTGGGAGGCGCCACCATTTATCTGGAGCGGGGTCAGACCCAGCTCTCCCGGGCTGAGCCGCTTTCCGACACCGCCCGGGTGCTGTCCCGCTACGTGGACGCGGTGGTGGTGCGCACCTTCGCCCAGGAGATGCTGGAGGAGTTGGCTTTCCATGCCACCATCCCCATCATCAACGGCCTCACCGACACGCACCATCCCTGCCAGGTCCTGGCCGACCTGATGACCGTGGAGGAGCGTTTCGGGAGGCTGAACGGCCTCAAGGTGGCCTGGGTGGGGGACGGCAACAACGTGGCCAACTCCTGGATTACCGCGGCCCTGCGCCTGGACTTCGAGCTGCACCTGGCCTGCCCGCCGGGCTACGAGCCGGACCCGGCCCTGATGAGGCAGGCCCAGAAGGAAAACAAACAGGTAATGCTCACCGCGGACCCGCTGGCCGCGGTGGCCGGCGCCCGGGTGATCAACACTGACGTCTGGGCCAGCATGGGCCAGGAGGGAGAGGCGGAAAAGCGAAAAGCGATCTTTCGCCCCTACCAGGTGAACGCTGAGCTGCTGCGCCAGGCTGCGCCGGATGCCATTGTGCTCCATTGCCTGCCGGCCCACCGGGGAGAGGAGATCACCGGCGAGGTCCTGGACGGGCCGCAGTCCGCGGCCTGGGACCAGGCGGAAAACCGGCTTCATTCCCAGAAGGCCCTCTTGGAATGGCTGCTGGTGGGGAAATGAGTTCCTTTGGGAGGCAGCGCAAAGGCGCAATCCCCTGCTCATCCCTCCCTCCAATGGGGCGCAGGCCCTCCGCTGGTCAATTCCAGGCCATGGAAACGCACCCCGCCTCTTTCTGGCTTCGGAGGTAAGGAACATGCCAGGTACCTTCGTCGGCCAAAAATTGAGGCGATTGGTGGTCTGGTTGGCGATTTTAGGAGGAGTCTGGGCAGCCCCCGCGCCAGCCGGGGAGTCCGGCCACGTGTCCTGCGATGCCTCCGGCTGCGGCTATGCCGAAAAACTGGTGATCGGCGGCGGCAGAAATTCCCCCGCCGTCACCGGCTACTGCTCCCAATGCCGGGACTTCAAGCGGCTGAAACTGGCGAATTGGGGGGAGTATCGGCAAGGGCACCACTGCCCGGCCTGCGGGAAGCCGCTCCAGCCCATCTTCAGCGGCGAGGCGGTGGCTCAAGTTCCTTGTCCCCGTTGTGGCGGGCTGAGCCTGAAATATCAAAGGAAGGTCAACTTCGATTGAAGCTCTGGAATCCGTTTTTTGGATGAGTTTAATAACGTTGCGTTAAGACGGGATGAACGTATGACTGCCATCAAGAAAATCGTCCTGGCCTACTCCGGTGGGCTGGACACCTCCGTGATCCTCAAGTGGCTGAAAGAAACCTATCGTTGTCAGGTGGTGGCCTTCTGCGCCGACATCGGACAGGGGGAGGAAGTGGCTGAGGTGGCCGCCAAAGCCAAAGCCACCGGCGCCGACGAAGTGCATATCCTGGACCGCCGGGAGGAATTCGTGCGGGACTTCGTCTTTCCCATGCTGCGGGCCAACGCGGTGTATGAGGGATCCTATCTTTTGGGCACCTCCATCGCCCGGCCCCTCATCGCCAAGGCCCAGGTGGAGGTGGCCCGGATCACCGGGGCCGACGCGGTGTCCCACGGGGCCACCGGGAAAGGGAATGACCAGGTGCGCTTCGAACTCACCTACACCGCCCTGGCCCCGGATCTCACCATCATCGCACCCTGGCGGGAGTGGGACCTGGCGGGCCGGGAGGATTTGGTGCTTTATGCCCGGGTGCATGGCATCCCGGTGCCCGTCAGCGCGGCCAAACCCTATTCCATGGACCGCAATCTTTTGCACCTGAGCTTTGAAGGCGGCATCCTGGAGGATCCCTGGGCCGAGCCGCCGGCGGACATGTTTGTCCTCACCAGACCCCCGGAAGCGGCTCCGGAGGCGCCCCGCTACCTGGAGATCGACTTTGAGGCCGGCGACCCGGTGGCCGTGGACGGCGAACGCTTGAGCCCTGCTGCCCTGTTGGCCCGCCTGAACGAGATCGGCGGGGAGCATGGGATAGGCCGGGTGGACCTGGTGGAGAACCGGTACGTGGGCCTGAAGTCCCGGGGTGTGTACGAAACCCCGGGGGGCACCATCATCCAGGCGGCCCACCGGGCGGTGGAGTCCCTCACCCTGGACCGGGAGGTCCTGCACTTACGGGACAGCCTTATCCCCCGCTACGCCGAGCTGGTGTACTACGGCTACTGGTTCGCACCGGAGCGCTACGCCCTGCAAAGCCTCATGGATGAGGCGCAAAAGTCCGTCACCGGCACCGCCCGTCTGAAGCTCTATAAGGGCACCGTCACCGTGGTGGGCCGCAAATCTCCCTATTCCCTGTACCGGCCGGATTTGGCCACCTTCGAGGCCGGCGGCAGTTACCGCCAGGCCGACGCCACCGGCTTCATCCGCTTGAACGCCCTGCGCCTGAAAATCCGGGCGCAGTTGGCGGGGAAGTGAGCAATTGAGGGGTGGGCCGGGGAAGCCTGGCTTCCTCGCCCTCCAGCCCCCCTTCCAACCCCACGATATGAAGTGGGGGAAGGGTCAGAGGCCTCTCGACCCATGGCCCTTTCCCCGCCATCAATATGGACCATATGCCTCCGTGGAACCGCTATCTGTTGGCCGGGGTCTTTTTAGGCCTGGGTTTGCTGATGCTCGTCTGGCGCAAGGGCCCCAACTCCTGGATCGGGGTGCGCCTGCCCTGGACCTATGCTGACCGGGAAATCTGGGACAAATCCTGGCGCCTGGCCGCCATCTTTCTGGTGGCCATGGGGCTGGGCGCCCTTTTCTCCCGGGAAATCTTCTTCATCTCCCTGGCTCATCTCCTGATCCTGGGTCTGGGCTACCCCGTTTTCCTCTACCGGCGAAAATATGGCACCTTCAGATACTGGAAAAAACGGGCCTGGGGAGACTACCGGCCCGTGGCCTGCTGTCCCCGCTGCGGCCACCTGCAGAAGTTGGCCAACGCCCGGGAATTGGCCGGAGGGCAGTGTGAGGCTTGCGGCGCCTTGCTGGCCCGGTGAGCAAAAGGTGGGGACACCCAGTGGGTGGGGAAGGAAGGGGAAAGCAAAGGGTGGAATGGTCGGGACGAGAGGATTTGAACCTCCGACCCCAGCGTCCCGAACGCTGTGCTCTACCAGGCTGAGCCACGTCCCGACATGATAAATGTAACCAAAAGAGGCTGCCGGGGCAAGCCCAAAGTGGCCCTGGAACTTGAGACGCGACCGATTATGTGGAAAACCGCACAACGTAAACCAGCGCCCTTAAGCCGGTGGCTGCCTCTCCTGGCGGCGCTGCTGATCGCCTGCCTTGGCTGTGCCACGCGGGAAGGGGAAAAGCCCGGTGACGGCCCGGACACCGGCCCGGCCTATGGCGACCTCTTCATTGACGCCGGCATCGGGGATGCCAGCACCCTCATCCCGCCCCTGGCCACCGACGCCACTTCCCACGGCATCGCCGGTCTGATTTACAACGGCCTGGTGAAATACAACGGCGACCTCATCCTGGTGGGGGACCTGGCGGAAAACTGGGAAATCTCCCCGGACAACCTCACCATCACCTTTACCCTGAAAAAAGGGGTGAAATGGCACGACGGCCAGCCCTTCACCGCCCAAGACGTGCTTTTCACCTATCAGGTGATGGTGGACCCCAAAACGCCCACCGCCTACTCCGGCGATTACCTGCAGGTGAAGCACGCCGAAGCCCCGGATGATTACACCTTTCGGGTGACGTACGCCAAGCCCTTCGCCCCGGCCTTGGCCAGTTGGGGCCTCAATATCCTGCCCCGGCACCTCCTGGCCGGGCAGGACATCACCAAAACTCCCTTGGCCCGGGCCCCCATCGGCACCGGCCCTTACCGGTTCAAGGAGTGGCGGGCGGGCGAGCGTCTGGTGCTTACCGCCAACCCGGATTACTTTGCCGGCCGGCCCTGGCTGAACGGCTATTACTATCTCATCAAGCCGGACCTGTCCACCATGTTCATGGAACTTAAGGCCGGCAACCTGGACCGCATGAACCTCACCCCTTTGCAATTCACCCGCCAGACCGCCTATCCCAAGTTCCAGCGCCTCTTTCAGAAGTATCGTTACGTCGCCTTTTCCTATGTCTATCTGGGCTACAACCTGGAGGATCCCCGCTTTGCGGACCGGCGGGTGCGCCAGGCTCTGACCCACGCCATCAACAAAGAAGAGATCATCCAGGGCGTGCTCCTGGGTCTGGGGCAGGAGGCCACCGGACCTTACAAGCCCGGCACCTGGTTTTACAACCCCGACGTGCCCCGTTTTCCCTATGACCCGGCCCGGTCCCGGGAACTGCTGGCCGCCGCCGGTTGGCGGCCCAACGCCGAGGGCATTCTCGAAAAAGACGGCAAGCCCTTCGAATTTACCATCCTCACCAATCAAGGGAACACCATCCGGGAGCAGGCCGCCCAGATCATTCAGCGGCGGCTTCGCGAGGTGGGAGTGGTGGTGAAAATCCGCATCGTGGAGTGGGCCGCCTTCATCGCCGACTTCATCAACAAAGGGCGCTTTGAGGCGGTCCTCCTGGGTTGGACCACCGGCCAGGATCCGGATGTGTACGACATTTGGCATTCCAGCAAGACCAAACCTGGGGAGCTCAACTTCATCCACTACCACAATCCGGAGGTGGACCGCCTATTGGAAGAAGGCCGCCACACCTTCGACCGGGAGAAACGCAAGGCGGCCTACTTTCGGTTGCAGGAACTCATCGCCGAAGATCAGCCTTACACTTTCCTGTTCGTGCCGGATGCCCTGCCAGCCGTTTCCCGGCGTTTTCGGGGAGTGAAACCGGCCGCCGCGGGTATCGACTACAACTTCCCGGAGTGGTACGTGCCCAAGGCCGAGCAGAAATACCTCCTGTCGCCGTTTTGAAGTTTGCCAGGGGCAGGAGGGTCTGGCCCCGGCAGCCGTTACGCGCCTCTTCGCCCTGCCCTCACCAGCTCGGAAAAGGAAAGAAAAAAGCTGGCAAACCGAAGCCTGGGCTCCGTTTGGCCAGCTGGCGCTCCGCCTTGTCACCAGGGGAAGCCGGGGTTACCGCTCCTCCCTCAAGTCTTCAGGTCCAATTCCTCCACCAACCGGTCTGCGAAGGCCAGGATGAACTCCCGCTGTTGGCGGGTGGCGTAGTCAATGCAGCTGCAGCGCATGGTTTTTTCGCTGCGGATGAGAAACTCAAAGCGCACGAAGTCGTCCCCCAGCTCAATGGCAAAGCGGTACGGGCGGCAATTTTCGTGCTCGAACTGTTCCGGGCTGAGCAGATCGGGTCCCACGTCCACCCACCAGATATCCGCCAGGCCGGAGGCTTGGGCGTGCTTTTCCAAATATTCCCGGATCCGGGGGATGTCTTTTTTCCGGATTTCATCCAATTGGTATTGTCTCATGTTCGCCTCTCATGATGCGGATTACCCCCGCCACCCCTCGGCAGGGCAGCGGGGTTGAGGCGGGTGAAACCCCTATCTTCCTCCCAGCCCCCTGCGAAACAGAGGAAGAAGAAAGGAGGCACAGCCTTGGGCCCGCCGCCGCACTGTTCCCCTCACTCCGGCCGGGTGCGGCGGGGCAGCGGGATGTATTCCACCGCCGGGGCCATTCGGGTGGGTTGCGGGAAGTAGCTCATCAGCTCCATGACCTCCTTGGGCATCTCGTTGGACACCGGCAGCCCCAATTCCTTGGCGATTTCATAGGTGATGGAGAAGTCGTGGGTCCAGCGGCCCTCGGAGAGGATATTGGCCAACTCTTCGGCCTTTTCCGTGGGAAAGTTATCAATCAAAAGTTCATAAATGCTCTTGCGCACCTCCACAATGGCCATCTCGGCCTGATCCGCCAAGACCAGGGTCTTGTCTTCCAGGTGCTCCACCGGTTTTCTGGACACGGCCCGCAGGATGCTGGCCGCCGGCAGTTGCCCCACCTGGGGGTCCACGGGTCCCAAGACGGCGTGCTCGCACATCACGATCTCATCGGCCGCCAGGGCAATGAGGGTGCCGCCGCTCATGGCATAGTGGGGCACAAAGACGGTGACCTTGCCGGGGTGCTTGTTGATGGCCCGGGCGATTTGCAGGGAGGCCAGCACCAACCCGCCAGGGGTATGCAAGATGATGTCCAGGGGGACGTTCGGGTCGGTGAGGTGGATGGCCCGGATGACCTCTTCCGAGTCGTTGATGTCAATGAAACGGAAGATGGGAAACCCCAACAGTCCCATGGTTTCCTGGCGGTGCACCAAAAGGATGACCCGGGAGTTGCGCTGCTGCTCCAATTTGGCGATGAGGCGTTTGCGGGAATACTCCAGAAGGCGCTGGCGCAGGACCGGTTGCAAGGCGATGAGTATGAGAAACAGCCAGAAAAGTTCGTTGGCATTCATCTACGCCTCCGGCGGCAGGTTGGGCCGGCGGCCCGCGTCCACCGCGGCAAAGCCCCACAAGGCCACCAACGCCAGGAAGGGCACGAGAAAGAGCGGCCGGCGAACAATCGCCAAAAGCACCGCGGCAGCCACTTCCCGGGTGAGGGGCTCAGGATAGAACACCGCCATATATTCCTGGGAAAACAGAACCAAACTGACCAGAAGAAGGAGGCCGAAAAGAAGGTTGGCCCCCACAATGAGGAGCACGCCTTTGCGTTGATCCTGTCGGTAGAGCTGTCCCAGACCCGGAAAGACCAAAAGCGACAACAACACGGCGATCACAGTGCGGCGCATGGCTCATCATATCCAAAGCCGACCCCTGGGTCAAGGTTCCGGAACTTAATAGAAAATGTTGAGGTGAGGGCGTACGCACCCGGATCCGGACCACTCCTTGCCGGCACGAAGCGCTTGGCGGTGCTTGATTTTTTCCTCAGAAGAAGTATGTTAAACCGTTAAGCTTTATGGAGGCCAAAGGCGGATGGATTATAAGGCGACTCTGAACCTGCCCCGCACCGATTTTCCCATGAAGGCCGATCTTCCCCGCCGGGAGCCGGAAATCCTGGCACGGTGGGAAGAGGTGGACCTCTATGGCCGGCTTCGGGCCCAAAGCCGGGGCCGGCCCCGGTTTCTCTTGCACGACGGGCCCCCTTACGCCAACGGCCACATTCATTTGGGACATGCCCTCAACAAAATCCTCAAGGATATCATCATCAAGTCCCGGCAGATGATGGGCTTCGATTGCCCGTATGTGCCGGGTTGGGACTGCCATGGCCTGCCCATCGAGCACCAGGTGGACAAGGAGCTCAAGGCACAGGGGTTGAAGCTTTCCCAGGTGGAGGTGCGACAGCGCTGCCGGGCCTATGCGGAAAAGTTCATTGCCATCCAGTGCCGGGAGTTCCAACGCCTGGGGGTGCTGGGGGATTGGGACCACCCCTATCTCACCATGCGGCCCGCCTATGTGGCGGCCATTGTCAGGGAATATGGCAAATTTTTCTTCGGCGGCGCGGTGTACCGCAGCAAAAAACCGGTGCATTGGTGCGCCACCTGCCTCACGGCCCTGGCCGAGGCCGAGGTGGAGTATGAGGAGCACCGCACCCCTTCGGTGTATGTCCGCTTTCCGGTGGAGAAGGCCGCTGCCTGGCCCACCTTGGCCGAAGCGGACCGCGCCGCCCTGGTGATCTGGACCACCACCCCCTGGACCTTGCCCGCCAACCTCGCCATTGCGGTTCATCCGGATTATTCCTATGCGGCGCTTCGGGTGGGGGAAGAAATCCTGGTGGTGGCCGCCGACCTGGCTGCAGGTCTGCTCCAGCAGTGCGGCTTGGCCGGCGAAATCCTGGACACCCGGCCGGGCCGTGAGCTTTTGGGCCTGGTGTGCCGCCACCCCTGGCTCGACCGGGAATCCCCGGTCATCCTGGCCGACTACGTTACCTTGAGCGCCGGCACCGGCCTGGTGCATATCGCCCCCGGACACGGCCAGGAGGACTACGACAGCGGCTGCAAATACGGCTTGGAACCCTACTCCCCGGTGGATGACCACGGCCGCTTCACCGCTGAGGTGCCGGAGTTTAAGGGCCAGGGGGTCTGGGAGGCCAACGCCGGCATCATCGCGCTCTTGCAGAGTCGGGGCCGGCTTCTGAGGGAAGAGACCGCCACCCACAGCTATCCCCACTGCTGGCGCTGCAAGCAGCCCATTATCTTCCGGGCCACGGAGCAGTGGTTCATTTCCTTGGAAAAAAACGGGCTTCGGCAGAAGGCCCTGGAGAATATTGATAAAGTCACCTGGATTCCCCGCTGGGGCCGGGAACGCATTTATAACATGGTGGAAAACCGGCCGGATTGGTGCATCTCCCGGCAGCGGGCCTGGGGCGTGCCCATCATGGCCTTTCATTGCCGCGCCTGCGGCGAGGCCTTCCTCAGCCCGGAGATTTTGGACCGTCTGGTGGCCCGGGTGGAACAGGAGGGGGCCGATTTCTGGTTTGCCGAGACCGCGGCGGAAATTCTGCCGCCGGGAACCAGCTGCCCCAAGTGCGGCGGTTGCGATTTTCGTCAGGAAACGGACATCCTGGACGTGTGGTTCGACTCCGGGGTGAGCTTTGCCGGCGTCATCGAGCCCGACCCCACTCTGGGCTTTCCGGCGGACCTTTACCTGGAGGGCTCCGACCAGCACCGGGGCTGGTTCCATTCCAGCCTCCTGGCCGCGGTGGGCACCCGGGGGGTGGCCCCCTACCGGGCGGTGCTCACCCACGGGTTCGTGGTGGACGGCGAAGGCCGCAAGATGTCCAAATCACTGGGAAATGTCATTGCCCCCCAGGAAGTCATTGAGCAGTATGGCGCTGAAATTCTCCGACTCTGGGTGACGGCCGAGGACTACCGGGATGACGTGCGTCTGTCGCCCACCATCCTCAAGCAATTGGGGGACGCCTACCGGCGCTTCCGCAACACCGCCCGCTTTCTCCTGGGGAATCTGGCGGACTTTGACCCCCAGCGCCATTGGGTGGCCCCTGAGGAGCGCGAGGAGCTGGACCGCCTGGCCCTCTCCTGGCTGGCCCAGGTCATTGACCGGGTCAAGCGGGCCTACCTGGACTATGAGTTCCACCTGGCCTTTCACCGTCTGCATCAATTTTGCGCCGTGGAACTGAGCGCCGTGTACCTGGACATCCTCAAGGACCGACTGTACGTTTCCCCGGCCGATAGCCTTGGCCGGCGCAGCGCCCAAAGCACCCTGTATGACCTCCTCCGGGACCTGATGCGCCTCTTGGCCCCCATCCTTTCCTTCACCGCGGAAGAGGTATGGGGGTATCTCCCCGGGGGCGGGCAACCGGAAAGCGTGCATCTGGCCGAGTTTCCCACCCCCGCGCCCGGCTTCCCCGATGAGGCGCTGCTTAAGAAATACGAGTTTCTTTTCCAGATCCGGGATGAAATCAACAAGGAGCTGGACCGGGCCAAAAAAGCCAAGGTGGTGTCCTCCTCTCAGGAGTCCCGGGTGACCTTAAAGGTCTCGGAGGCGCAGGGGGGCGAGCCGGACTATGCCGCCTTGCTGCGACAATATGAAGGGGAACTCAAAATGTTGGCCCAGGTGGAACATTTGCGGGTGGTCACCAAATCCCCGGGGAAAGCCTCCGGGGAAGCCGCCCTCCCTTGGCTGGCCGTGGAGATTGACAAGGCACCGGGGGACAAATGCATGCGTTGTTGGTATCACCGGCCGGGCGTGGGGGAGGACCCGAATCATCCCCAGATCTGCGCCGCCTGCCGCCAGGTGTTGGGGGTCTGAGCCGGTGAGGCGCAAGTTGGCCATCCTCCTGCCCATCCTGGCGTTGGGAGTAGCCCTTGACCAGGCCACAAAGTTTCTGGTGGTGGAGCGCCTCCATCTGGGGGCCGTGGTGCCGGTGATGCGGGGTTTTTTCAACCTGGTCCACATCCGCAACCGGGGGGCGGCCTTTGGGTTGCTCTCCACGCTGTCGCCGGACTTCGCCTGGCTCTTTTTCATCACCACCACCTCGCTGGTCCTCCTGGTGGTGGGCTACCTGTGGTACAAAGTGCCGCCCTCAGGAAACTTGGCAGGACTGGGATACAGTCTGATCCTGGCCGGTGCCTTAGGGAACCTCATTGACCGGGTGCGCTTTGGGGAAGTTATTGATTTCCTTGATTTCTATTTGGGGCGCTACCACTGGCCGGCCTTCAATGTCGCCGACATCCTGGTGTGTTGTGGGGCCGGCCTGTTGATCTGGGTAATTTTCCTCGAAGACCGAGACACCCATGTATCCCATCCTGATTGATCTGGGTCCGGTGCGCTTGTATACCTATGGGCTTTTTCTGGCCCTGGGGTTCATCACCGCCATCTGGCTGGCCGGCCGGGAGGCCAAGCGCCTGGGGCTGCCCCCCGCCCGGTTTTACGACCTCTGCCTCTATATCATCATCGCCGCCATTATCGGCTCGCGTCTCCTGTACGTCATCCTGGAGTATCCATATTTCCTCACGCATCCGGGCCATGTCTTCTTCCTTTGGAAGGGAGGTTTGGTGTTCCACGGCGGCTTGGTGGCTGCATTCCTCACCGCTTTTTTTTACATGCGCCGCCATCAGCTTCCCTGGCGCACCACCTTTGACGCCCTGGCGGTGGGCATGCCGGTGGGGCAGGCCTTGGGCCGGGTGGGGTGTTTCATGGCGGGGTGCTGTTACGGCAGCCCCAGCGACCTGCCCTGGGCGGTGCGCTTCACCCATGCGGAGAGCCTCTGTCCGATAAAAGACGCGCTGCACCCCTCTCAGCTCTATGAGGCGCTACTGTTGCTGCCGGTGTTCGGGGTCCTCTACCACCTCAGGACCCGCAAAAGCTACGAGGGGCAGCTTCTGCTCACCTATTTCTGTTTGGCCGGCACGGTGCGGTTTCTGGTGGAGTTTGTCCGCAGCCCCCTGGACTACCGGGGCCCCATGTTTTGGGGCGGCTACCCGGCCACTCAGGTATTCGCCCTCACGGTGGCCTTGGTGAGCGGCGCGTTGTTGTGGTGGTTGGCCGGGAAACCCAGTGCCAAGCAGGACGGGCCGGCCAACTGAGATCCTGCTTTGCCCCTTCCTGCGGGAGCCTCGGCGGGGGCCTACTAAAAGGAGCAGTCTGCCCCCCCTTTCGGGAGGGAGAAAAGCCGGCATGCGGAGGGGTCGGCCATTTTCGCCTTCTCTCCACCGGCCTATTACCGAGGAGGTCACCGCTGCATCTGAAGCGTTGGTTGACGGCCCTGGTGGCCCTACCCCTGCTCTTGCTGGTGATCATCAAGGGCGGCCTTCTCCTTTTTGACGGGGTGGTTTTGCTCATCGGGGCCCTGGGTCTGTGGGAGTTTTTGGGCTTGCTCCGGCCGGAACGCCAGCCCGGGGGGCGTCTTCCCACCATAGGGTTGGGCGCTCTTCTTATCCTCGGCTTCGCCCTGACCACGGGAAAGGCTCCTGGGGGCACTCCGGCCGGACCCCTGGTGCCGCTGGCGGGCTGCTTTTTCCTGATCTTCCTGTGGCATTTGGCCCGCTTTGGCCGCAATGAGCAGCTGCTGGCGGACTTGGCCGCCGACACCCTGGCCCTTTGCTACTTGCCGTTTTTATTGGGTCATCTGGTGTGGCTGCGGAGGCTGTCCGAGGGTGAATGGTGGGTGCTGTGGCTCCTGGCCGTCATCTTTGCCGGCGACACCACGGCGTTTTACGTCGGTCAGACATGGGGGCGCCGGAAGTTATCCCCGGCTGTCAGTCCAGGGAAAACTTGGGAGGGAACCCTGGGCGGCCTGGCGGGCAGTGTGGTGGCGGGCGGCGTGGCAGGGTATTGGCTCCTCCCCGGGGCGTCGCTCCCTTTCCTCCTGGCGCTGGCCTTGGCCTTGGGGATGGTCGGGGTATTGGGAGACCTCTTTGAATCCATGCTGAAGCGCAAAGCCCGGGTGAAGGATGCCAGTCAGCTCCTTCCCGGCCACGGCGGCCTGCTGGACCGCCTGGACAGCATCCTTTTTGCCGGACCTTTGGTGGTATATGCCCGCCTTTTCATCTGTCAGGGATAAACGAGGCGGCGGTGGCGAACCGGCCCTGGGGCGCGGCCGCCCGCCGGGAGAGGTGTGACATGCAAGTCTCCGAAGCGTTGCGCAACCGAAAAAGCATTCGAGCCTTTATCCCCAAGCCGGTTCCCAAAGAAGTGGTGGCCCAAATCCTGGAAGAGGCCCGCTGGTCGCCTTCCTGGGGCAATACCCAGCCCTGGGAACTGGTGGTGGTGGGCCAGGAAACCACCGGGCGACTCACTGAGGAATTGGTTGCAGTCTTCTCCCAGCGGCTCCCTGCCAACCCGGACGTGCCCATGCCGGACAGTTTTCCAGACGCCCTGAAGGAGCGTTATATGGCCTGCGCTGCGGGGCTGTTCGGCACCATGGGCATCGCCCGGGAAGACAAGGCTGCCCGTTGGGCCCATATGCTCAACATGACCCGGGCTTACGGCGCCCCCACCCTCATCTATGTGCTGTTCAAAGCCGATCTTCAGGTGCCATACACCATGTTCGATCTGGGGGCCCTCACCCATGCCATCTGCCTGGCGGCCCAGGCGCGAGGCTTGGGAACCTGCATCGAGGCGCAATTGGCGCTTTACCCCGAGGTGGTGCGGCGCCATTTGGGGCTCACCGAGGCCCACAAGATCGTGGTGGGCATCGCCTTGGGCTATCCGGACCTGGCGGCCCCTGCCAATGCCTTCCGCACCACTCGCCTGGAGGTGGGCGATTTCGTCACCTGGGTGGACTAACAGGCTGTTGAAAAACCACTGAAATCAGGCTTGTCATCCTCTTTGAGGACGATTTCGATACCTTTATGACGGGCAA
>FWWM01001986.1_pt1 | contig 54630 bp, 55 predicted proteins | sample 2228351 | NCBI WGS metagenome assembly FWWM01 (sample SAMEA103939774, study PRJEB20133) | metagenome | reverse complement strand
GAAGCCCCTGAACAACTTCCAGAAGAAGCATGGGCATTTCCGCACTTTCTGGAAACAGTGCTTCGCCACTCGCAAGCGTTTTTTGACGCTTTGATGGACGAAAAGACGGCAGGCACTTTCGCTGGTCGGCTGTTTCTTCTGTCAAGCGGCTTTCTCGCCCTCTATGGCGGGTTGATGGGTTTGTTTGGGGGCTGAGTTCAAGCCGCTGCTTCGCTCATCAAACTGCCACTGTTGTTTCTCGCAACCTTAGGCATTTGTCTCCCATCCCTTTACATCTTCAACCTTTTGCTGGGGTCACGGTTGAAATTTTTGCCCATGTTGGCGCTCTTGCTGTATTCCGTGTGTTTAACGGCGGCGCTCAGCCTGAGTTTAGCCCCTGTCGCTTTCTTTTTCATGATCAGTGGCAGCAGTTACTCGTTCATGGTTCTGCTCCATGTTGCTATCTTGACGCTTTCGGGGTTCTTGGGGTTGGGTGGCATGTATCGGGGCTTGAAGACGCTTTGCGAAAAGGTGGGTGGATAAGGGACAGCAAATGTGTTTCGCGTGTGGATGTTCCTTTACGGGATTGTCGGAGCGCAAATGGGGTGGCTCATGCGCCCCTTCATCGGCGCTCCGGGCTTGCCCTTTCAAATCTTCCGAGCCGTAGAAGGCAACTTTTTCACCGCCGTTCTCCAAACGCTGGTGCGACTCTTTCAATGAGTGGCGCTGAACAAATGAACCGTGAGAGGAGGAACGCAGGACGAGGGAAATGGGAAAAACGGGGAGTGGGAAACGGGGACGCGGGGAGTAAAAAACTTGTAGCGTCACCTCTCGCAGGCAACAGTTATTTGGTTGTGGTCAGTGTATCAAGAATGTGCTCCCGCTGCTGTTGCAGCGAATGCTTTATCGTCAGGGGCAAAATTTAAACGCGACTTATCACTTGGGCACATTAGCCAGCGAAACTGGCGAACCCTGTCTCGTAGAGTTGCCGCAACATCTGCAGCGCCTTCTTAGCGATGCGAGGGTAGCGGAAGTGTTTGGGGCTTACCGCATCATTTTGCCTCTTTTCACCCTGCTGCTGGTTTGACGGCGGCGCTCCTTGTTCCCCTTCCGATTGCCTTTCCCACTCGCTACTTTTTGGTTCCGCCCCACTGCGTTGCTTCTGGTCACCGGTTGCTTGCTTTAGCGACTCCCAGTTCCGCAGGCTTTGGACTATCGCATCCAAGGGGACTGTCTCGTTCGGGGTTTTAACCCATTTGGGCACCTGCGCGTTTTCTTTGGCAGCCCAACTCAGCACCTCCCGCAGCGGGCGCTCCAACTTCTGCCTCGGTCCGTGAAACTTGGGCAGCACTTTCATCAAGACCGCATAGTCCAACGCCGTGTCATCATCCAACTTGCCGATGCTTTCTGGCAGGTTGGTTGCATTGCGCACGAACAGCGCAATCTCATCCACCACCCGATAGCCAAAGTGTAGGTCATAGGGTTGCAAGGCTTTGCCCAAACTGACAAGTTTCTCTCGGTGCTTTTGGAACGCGTTCAAGGCGTCGTTGACTTCCCTCTTTGTCACCCCGCAGAACTTACCGCCGTTGCGCAAGTCATTCAGGATGGCGTCCCGAATTTGCTCGGCAATCTTTCGGGCTGCATCGTAGTTAACGGCTGTGGGCGAGTAGTCGCTGAAGTCCACATCCCGAAATTCCAAAGTAAAGGCACGGTCAAGGACTTTGGGGCTGAACATGTAGGTGGTTTCGTCTATGTTCACCGTCCCGATGAGGAAACGAACAAGCGGGGTGCTTTTGTAGCGGTTCGTCAGCGGGTTGTAGTAACCCAGCAGCGCCTTCCCATCCCGCCAGTCTGGTCGGACGGAGAGGAAAAGGTGGGTGCATTCAGGTTTGGATTGCTGTTCCTGCTGGCTTCCGTTGCATTTAGGGCACAACAGTTCTGCAAACAGTTGCGCCAGTTTCGTCTTGCCCGTCCCTGACAATCCCGACAAAATCACGAACCCCTTCGTCTTCAGCGCTGCATAGAAAGCCGCAAACTGTTCACCAGTAAAGTGGAACCCGTGCGCCCTAAAGTAGCCTGCCAGTTGCTTAAAGTTAGGCAGTTGCCCAGAGACAAGCACACCAAAGGCACGCTGTCTGGGTTTTTGAAGCTCCCTCAGACCAAAGCGGCTCGGTTCATAGGGCTCGTTTGCTGGTTGAATGTCGTCAAACAAGAGCCAAGTTATGGCTCTCTTTGGATCTACCTCAAAAATCGCAAACTCCTTCCACTCCTCTGGCTGCCTCACTGGAGCAAAACGAGCCTCAAGAAGTTTTGCTTTCATTAAGACCTGTTTGTGCGCTTTTATCCAGAGTTCCGCTTCACCTGACTTACAGGCTGTTTCAACTTTACGGCGAAGTTCTTCGCGGAGTCCAAGGTTAAACCACGAAGACGCTTTTTTCTTCTCCTGTGCATACTTATGGGCATGCTTAAGCCATCTTTGCCATCTTTCTATATCTTCGTGTTTACTCATCGCTGCGACCAACACGAACTTCGCCATTTTTTCTCACCTCCGTCAATCGTTTTTAGTGCTCTCCTGATTGGGCACCATTGGCACGGCGCCGACTCCTTGCTGAAAATCCTGCACGATTGCTCGGACGGCAATTTTGTCACTTATTGTCCCATCTGTTCGGAAGAAGCAACTTTGGTTGCCAGGGTAGAGCACAAGAGCAGCGCAGCATTGTAACGCGTCCCGATAGGCGTGCATCTTCACGATGTCGGCATGCTTGGCTAAGCGCTCCACATCCCCTTTCTGCGTTGCTTCGTCCATTTCTTCATCCAAACTGCGGTTATACCGAATGTCCTGCACATCAAAACGAAACTTGGCGTCAAAGACGGCGACCAGTTTATCACCTTCAAACAGCGAAAAGTCGGGACGCAGGGGCACAGAGTAACTGCCCTCTTTGTGCCTGAAAGTTTGGTTGTAAACAAGTCGGTAGCCACCAGGGAGTTCTGCGCAGGTTTCCTCGTAGCGCAAGCCCCCTTGTTCCCCTTCTCTTACGACGATTTTCGTGCGAGTCAGGTCCCCACCACTCAACTCTTCTGCCAGTCGGAAGAAGCACCAAAATTCGTAAAGTTTGTCCACACGGCGGTTGTCCATAGCGTCTTGGAGGCAGGCGAAGAAGGGGATGCGGGCAAGGTGAAGCAGGCGGTAGACTTCCAAACATTCTCGGTAGCCGTCCCGTTTGAGCAGCACCTGCGAAGAAGCGGGAAACAGCGCCATCTCGCCAACATCAGTAAACAACTGGTCAGCGCGGACGAAGCGGACAAAGTCATAAAGTTGCCCCAATTCGCTCCTGTGCGCCTTCGCCTTTCTCCAGTAATCCAACCGCCCTAATTCCTCGCACCAGAACAGCACGGTGTCCACAAAGTGCTTGATGAAGCGATTTTCTGGCGTGTCCAAAGTTTCGGTCACTCGTTGCTCAAAAACTTTGATAGGCACTTTGCCCTTAAGCCGTTGGGACAGCGTCGCTAAAGCAGTGCCGCGATAGGGATGCAAGTGCTCCGGGTGCTGGAGCATCATCAAGACAGTGTCTGCATCCACGCTGCTCGCTTCGTCTATGCGCACCCATCGCTCTTCCACGACCAGTCGCCGGTGCGGGTTGCGTAGGATGGTCTGCAAGGCGTGGCAAATTTTCGTGGCGTTGTGGGCGAGGACATGCAGGACGAAAAGGGGCGCAGGCGGTCGGGCTTCTTCCACCGTCCCAAACGCCGTCGGACTGCTCACATCAAAGGGCAGGGTCACAAGCCACTGAATTAGGTCGTCCACGACGGCGCAGAGAGAGTTGGGGTGAAAAAGTGGGTCATCAGGGTTGCGCTTCTGCTCCTCGCGCGGCAGCGTCTTCTCCGAGACCACCTCAATCGGGTCAGTCCGCAAGATTTCATTGCCGCCTGCGTCCAAAAGCCGCAGGATACTTTTGCCCAGATAGTTGCGGAAGGTGTAGCGCCATTCGTCGCCGTGCTGTGTGGCTTCATCATCGCCAAAGCAGACCTTCCTAACCGTTTTTGCATTCTCACTCTCCACCCGCACCCAAAGTTCGTCCCACTCATACACAAACGCATCGGCAATTTCCACGCCATTTGAGCGGCAAAGGTCTTTAAGGCAGTCGGGCGTATAGTGCCCCTTCTCAAGGCACACCTTAATGCCCTGCCCTTCCCAGCAAACCTTCCCTTCGCACGACTTTCCGTCGCACTCCTTCCCATCGCAAACCTTCCCGCTGCAAGCCTGCCATCCCATTCCTTATCACCGCTGTAGGAGTTTAGCATTGCACGAAAATGTATCAAGGATGCCCGCTGCAGCGCGATAAGTGGCATTTGGGGAGCCGCTCTTTACTGCGAATGTTATTGGTGGACGCTGTTACCAGCCCATGCTACGGGCTTTCGCCGTCGTCGGTGACGCTATTCATGAGCGCCGATTTCCATCGGCAAAAACGACCGTCGGGGACAAGCCCCGACGCTACGAATTAGGTTGGTAGCGTCGCCGCTTGTCGGCGACGGTCGTTCAAAGGAGTCGCTGGTAGCGTTGCCCCTTGCGGGCGACGGTCGCTTAACTGGAGGGCGTGTCTCCTGACACGCCGAAAAACAAATTTGGCGCTTTGGAGGATTTGTCTCCTGACGCACCGTTTCGGCGGCTCGGGAGAGCCGCCCTCCAGCAAACGAAAAATCGGCACCACTGGAGGGTGCGTTCCCTGACGCACCGAAAAATTCGGCACATCAGGAGGTGTGCCCTCCAGCAGCGGAAAATTGGCAAACTGGAAGGTGTGCCTCCTAGCGCACCGCAACAAAATTCGGCACATCGGGAGATGAGCCCTCTAAGCATCAACCACTGGCTAAAACCAGTGGCATGGGTGGTGAAGCACCAACAACCTTTGCGCTAAAGAGAGTGGGGGAGCACGAGAGTGCCTGCGGTCATTTCGCAAGGTGGGAGGCGCAGCAAAATTTTGTGCTAAGCGTTGAAGCGAAGGGTGTGCGGCAGGGGCTCTTGCCTGCATGCCCTTGCAAGGGTAAGTTTTGGGACAGCGCCGTTGACCAACCCTTGCAAGCGTGATAAAATGGCAGCGCCTGCTCGCTGCAAGTGTTCTCGGCTTCGTTCTCGTTGGTGCGTCACTATCTCTGTCAGCGGGGAGTGATCAAACAATGGCACAACCTAAGCCCAAAGCGGAAGAGCAATTTGAGGAAGAAGCCATCCTCATCACGGAGGAGGGGAAACGGGCATTAGAAGAAGAACTGCGGCGGTTGCTGGAGCGGGAGCGGAAGGAGGTGCTGGAGCATATTCGGGAATCGCGAAAAATGGGCGAGTTCATGGAGGATACGGACTACGACGACGCAAAAAAGGAACAAGCCTTCATTCAGGGGCGCATTGAGGAGTTGCAGCAAATTTTGAAGATGGTGCGGGTGGTGCCCAAGAGCAAAATCCCCACCAACAAAGTGGGGTTCGGCTCCCTTGTGGAGTTGACCAACTTAGCAACGGGCAAGCGGGTAACCTACCGCATTGTTGGTCCCTTTGAAGCCAACCCACTGGAGGGCAAAATCTCCTACCAGTCGCCTTTGGGGGAAGCGCTGATGGATAAGCGGGTGGGCGAGACGGTGGAGGTCAGAGCGCCCGCCGGCGTCGTTCGCTATCGGGTGGAGCGCATCCAGAGGTAACTTGATTTCCCTCCGCTACCCCGAAGGAGGCGGTCAAGGTGCGCTTGAGTGAGCAAGACCCTCTTTATGCCGACCGGCTCGCCAAGTTACAACGGTGGCGGGCACGCGGGTTGGACCCGTTCACTGTGACCAAGTTTGAGCGCACTCACTTTGCTGCCGAACTTGTAACGAACTTTGATGCTCTTCAAGGGCAAACGGTGCGGGTAGCAGGTCGTCTGACCGCCTTCCGCGAGCATGGGAAGTTAACTTTTGCCGACCTGCTGGATGGTTCAGGACGCATCCAGTTGATGGTCCGCAAAGACAAAGTCGGTGATGAGGCTTACGGGTTGTTCGGCGAACTGGACACAGGTGACTTTATCGGTGCGGAAGGCGCTCTCATCAAAACCCGCACAGGCGAAGTTACCGTGGAGGTGCATCAGTTCCAGATTCTGGCGAAAGCCTTGCGTCCCCTTCCCGAAAAATGGCATGGATTGAGAGACATAGAAGCCCGTTACCGCCAACGCTACCTTGACCTCATCGCTAACCCTGAAGTGAGAGAAGTTTTCATCAATCGCTCGCGCATCATCCAAGCCATTCGTCGCTTTTTGGACGAACGGGGGTTCATTGAAGTAGAAACGCCCATCCTGCAACCTGTTTACGGTGGTGCTTTGGCTCGCCCCTTCATCACTCACCACAACGCGTTGGACATGGACCTTTATCTTCGGTTAGCCCCTGAACTCTACTTGAAACGGCTTATTATTGGCGGTTTGGAGCGGGTTTACGAAATCGGGCGCAACTTCCGCAACGAAGGTGTGGACGCGCGCCACAACCCTGAGTTCACCATGCTGGAAGCCTACCAAGCCTATGCCGACTACCACGACATCATGCGGCTGACAGAGGAGATGGTAGCGTTCGTGGCGGAAACGGTGCTGGGCACGACGATCATCACTTACCAAGGGCACACCGTTGACCTGACCCCTCCTTGGCGCCGACTTTCCCTTATGGATGCCATTAAGGAAGCCACGGGCGTGGACTTCCTTGAATTCCGCAACGATGACGAACGGGCGCGGGAAATTGGGCGCCAACTTGGCTTGTCCGTTGAACCCACAGACCATTGGGGGCGCGTGTTGGACGAGGCGTTGAAGAAGAAACTTGCCCCCCAACTCATTCAACCAACTTTCCTCATTGACTACCCAGTGGAAATTTCGCCACTGGCAAAGCGCAAGCCCGATGACCCAACGATGACCGAACGCTTTCAAGCCTTCATCGGTGGTTTAGAGTTAGCGAATGCTTTCAGCGAGTTGAACGACCCGTTGGACCAACGGGAGCGGTTTGAGATGCAGCAGCGGTTGCGCGAACGGGGCGACCGAGAAGCCCACCCTTTGGACTGGGATTTCATCACTGCATTGGAGCACGGGATGCCACCGACAGGGGGGTTGGGCATTGGGATTGACCGCTTGACCATGCTCTTGACAAACACTACCTCCATCCGCGAGGTCATCCTCTTCCCTCTGCTGCGTCCCGAGGAGTAAATCTCTACGATGGTAGCATTGCCCTTTGTGGACGACGGTCATCTCAAAAAGGGATGGAGCACGCAAGGCATGGAACGAAATTAGGATGGTGGGGCTCCCAACGCATTCCAAAACGCATTGGCACATTTAGGGAGAATGCACCCCAACACAGTTACTCCAGCCAAACACCATCGTCCATAAGGAGCAATGCGACTGACTTGAGGAAGGGCAAGGCTTCTTTGTCACACCACCGTCGTTTCTCCTATATCACGGCACCAGCACGACTTTCCCTTTCGTTTGCCGCGTTTCCAAGCGGTGTTGGGCTAAGCCCGCATCAGCCAACGGGTGCACTTCTCCCACAATGGGCTTGACTTTCCCTTCTTGAAGCCAACCCAAAATTTTGTCAATGGCTTCGCGCGTGCTGGCGTCGTCGCGCCGCAGGGACAGAATGTCAGCGCCCCGCCGATACAGGTCACGAACGGAGAAGATGCTCTCCTTCCCGCTGGCTTGTCCATACAGAACCAACCGCCCGCGATAGGCTAAGCAGCGGATGCTTTTGGTGAACACTTCGCCACCGACGCACTCTAACACCAAGTGAACGCCTTGCCCGTTTGTTTTTTCGTGCACGACCGCTTCAAAATCTTCACGCTCGTAGTTGATGACCACATCGGCACCGAGGGACCGAACAAGTTGCACCTTTTCGTCGCTGCCAGCCGTTGCGAAAACGATGGCGCCCAACAGTTTCGCCATTTGCACCGCAGCGGTTCCGACACCACCCGCCGCAGCGTGGATGAGCACTCTTTCGCCCGCTTGCACCTTTCCCGTCGTCACCAGCGCCAAGTAAGCGGTTATCCAATTGACGGGGACAGCAGCGGCTTCCGTGTCGTTCAGGTTGTCGGGGACGGGGATGGCTAAGTTGGCGGGAACCAAACAATATTCAGCGTAAGCGCCATAAACGCCCCCCGCCATCACTCTCTGCCCCACTTGCCAACCCGTAACGCCTTCGCCCACTGCTTCCACAACGCCCGCTATTTCAATGCCAGGGATATAGGGCTCGCGAGGCGGTGTGGGATACCACCCTCGTCGGATAATCGTGTCCACATAGTTGACACCAATCGCTGTGACCCGCACCAGCAAGTGCCCTGGTTGGATTTCGGGCTTGGGCACTTCTCGTAACTGCAACACTTCGGGACCACCTGTTCCAACCTGCACGATGGCGCGCATTTTTTCTTCCTCCCTTCAGCACCAGCGTGCTCACAGAAAGGATAGCAGACCGTGCACCTGTGCGGTAAGCATGGGAAAAAGCGAGCGCGAAAGAAGCGACGGTTAAGTGCGGCAGGATGGAAGGCAAGTTCCTGGCGACTTTCATGCCGCAGGCTTTCGTCTCCGAAAAACCGTCTATGCCGCTAAATGATGGTTGCATCGCCGCTTGTCAATGACGATTGTTTGAGCATCCGTTGGGAGCAAGCGACAAGGCTACCAATTTTTGTTCTCCGCATCCCCGCTTCTCCGCTTCCCCGTTTCTCCGTTCCCCTCCCTCTCGTCCCGTGTCCCTTGTCCCACGCCCCGTTCTGAGGTTTACGGCACTTCTTTTTGGCGGTGTTCGCCGATGCGTTCGCGCTTAATTTTCTCTTGCAGCATCATGATGCCGTGCAGGAGGTTTTCAGGGCGCGGGGGACAACCGGCGACATAGACATCCACTGGCACGATTTGGTCCACGCCCTGAACGATGGCGTAGTTTTGGAAGACGCCGCCGCAGGAAGCGCAAGTGCCCATCGCGATGACCCATTTGGGGTTGGGCATTTGGTCGTAGATGCGCTTTAAAATGGGCGCCATCTTCCACGAACAGCGCCCTGCCACAATCATCACATCGGCTTGACGGGGCGAACCGCGAAAAACTTCCGCACCGAAGCGGGCGATATCGTTGCGGGAGGCAACGGTCGCCATCATCTCAATGGCGCAGCAGGCTAACCCAAAGGTCGCTGGCCACAGCGAATTGCGTTTCGCCCAGTTGATGATGGCTTCCACCACACCCACCCGCAGCAAATCCTCCAACTTCGCCAACAGGACATTGCGCCCGATGGCTTGACGCATTTCCTCGTCCAGTTCGTCCAAGACTTCGCCCTTCGCTTGCCCTGGTGGGGCGATGGTTAGTTCGTGCCCGTCTATGCTTGCCTTGACAATCGTTGCTTTCACGCTCGGTCGCCTCCTGTCGTGGCTCCGACCGCTTCCAAAGTCTGGGGCGCTTCCGCTGCCTCCGTTCTGATGAGGGTCAACTCTTCCAACGGTTGCTCCCGCTCCCACCATTCCCACTCAAAGGCGCCTGTGCGCAGCAGGTAAAGGTAGCCGACGGCTAAGATGCCCAAGAAAATCACCATCACCCAAAAACCCAGCATCCCCAAGTCACGGCGCACCACTGCCCAGGGGTAGAAGAACACGAGTTCAATGTCAAAGACGATGAAGAGCATGGCGATGGCATAGAACTTGACGGGGAAGCGTTGGCGCGCATCACCGACAGGTTCGTTGCCGCACTCGTAAGGGCGCACCTTTCCCCGCTTCGGTTTCGCTTCTATCAGCCCTAACAGGTAAGAGACGCCCAGCATGCCGCTGGCAATCGCAATCGCTACCGCGAAAGCGATGAGCACTGCCACATAGTTGGTCAACATCGGTTCCTTGCGCCTCCTTTCCAACCGCCGCAAATTATAGCGTGACTCTCAAAAGTCAGCGGGCAAAGGAGGGCGAAAGGCGTGGACAACGCGACCGCTGCGCTTCTCGCTCAAGTGCAAAAGTGGGGCGTGCCTATCCGCCACCGACGCAGCGAGAGAGGCACCTTCATATTCACCCCCAACGAGCCAGCGACCCACCTGTTCATCGTGCAGGAGGGATGTTTGCGGTTGTATCGGCATGGGCGCTCGGGGAAAGAGGTTGTGGTTCGTTGGTGCAGCAAGGACGACCTGTTAGGCGAGGAAGCCGTAACGGGCAAAGTTTACTGCTCGTTTGCTCACGCCATCACCCCTACAAAAGTGGCACAAATCCCTGTAAAGGAACTTTTGCAACTTCTCACCAAACGCCCAGAAGTTGGGGCGCTCCTTCAGCGGGCATTGGCAGAAACTTTGGAGAAGGCAGCGGAAGTGATGACGATTTTGCAAGGGGAGGAGATGCCCTGGCGGTTAGCCAGCGCTCTTGTCTGGCTGGCGCATCGGTTGGGAGAACCGAGGAAGGATGGACAAGTTTGCGTGCCGTTCACCCACGCTCAGTTAGCCGCCTTGCTCGGTTCGCCTCGCGAATGCGTCACCGTCAACTTGCGCACTCTCCAAGCCTACCGCCTTACAACCGTTAAGCGGGGGCAAGTGCAAGTCCATCTCCCTGCGCTGCAGGAATGGCTCCGCAATCACTCGCTTGAGTTCGGTTAGGTTTCTAACACTCAACCCACGATGGCGCTGCTACCTTTTCGTGGCGGCACAAAACTTTGTGCGAGGTGATGCACAATGACGCGGCGATGCGTGTTGGCAATAGCGTTAACAGCGTTGTTGGGTTTTGTCGGATTAGCGGGCGCTCAAACTTACACGGTGGATGGCGTTCACTCCTTCGTGTGGTTTCGGTGCAAAAACCTTGCTCAAGCGGGGAGTTGGGTGATCGGGCGGTTCAACGAGGTCTCGGGCAAAATCGTGGTAGACAAAAACCCTGCCAAAAGTTCGGTGGAAATCACCATCAATGCCGCCAGCGTTGACACAGGTGTGCCAGACCGCGATAACCACTTGCGCAGTCCTGACTTTCTGAATGTCAAGCGCTTTCCCACCATCACTTTCAAGAGCACTCGCATCCGCCAACTGAAGCCTGACCTTTACGAGGTGACGGGCGACCTTACTTTGCACGGCACCACCCGAACCATCACGGTGCAGATGCGCAAAACAGGCGAAGGGAAGAACTTCAAGGGTGTTCCCGTCATCTCCTTTGAAGGCACCTTCACTATCAAGCGCAGTGAGTTCGGCATGAAAGGCTTGCTGAACTTGGCGGGCGACGAAGTGACCATCACCTTGTCTATCCAAGGCATCCGCCAGTAAGTCACATCCGCTGTGGTTGCCCTCACAACCCTTAACGCGGCAAGGCAGCGTCGGCAAACTTGCTGCGGTGAAAGGCTCAATGCGTTGGGGGCAAGTTTGCCTTGTAGGCGCAGCGTTGTTCCTTTTTGCATTCGGCGGTTGGGTGACGCGCACGCTAAACCTGTGGGCAAGCCCTCCCGAATCTTTGGGAAATGCACCTTCCTCTCCTTCGCCGAAAGCGGGCGGGAAAGCAACCCAACCCGTTCCGTCCGTTCGGTCCCTTTTCGTGATTGTCTGCGACGGGTTGACTTGGGCAGAACTGGTGCGTTTAGAGGAGCCCGTGCCCTCGTTGCTCCGTTCAGGTGCCATTGGTCTCCTCAGCGGCGCTTCATTAGAGTTGCAGGGGCGAGACGGTGTGCTCGTCACCTTGGGGAGCGGGACCCGTGCGAAAGGCACCGACCGCGCTACCTTGGGCTCACAGTTGCGACGCTTTGGCAAGACCGTTGCATTACAGGGCGATGGCGCATTGGCGAAACTGGTGGGAATGAAGGGAAGCGGCAACGCAAAGCGAAGCGCTCCTCAGGGATGGAACGCCGATGTAGTGTTTCTCGCTGTTTCGCCCACTCGCTTGCTGCCAATCTTGCGCCAAGTCCTTTCAGTGCTACCTGACGACGGTTGCTTGTGGCTCCTCGTCCCCAACTCGCCGCAGACGGATTGGCAGACTCGGCGCTTGACGCCCATTTTGCTTTTCGGCGCGAAAGTGCCAGCGGGGCTTTTGACTTCTCCCACAACCCGACGGGTGGGGTTAGTCTCTTCGGTGGATTTTGCGCCCACTCTCCTAAGCCAACTGAGGCTTCCCGTTCCTGCTACCATGACGGGTAGAGTTATGCGCATCGTGGTGACAGAGAAAAGAGATGCGGAGAGACGGCAAGCCTACCTGCGATGGTTGGACGAACGCACATTTACGCCCTTGCGAAACTTGCCAACGATTGCCAACTTAGTGGCAAGCGTCATCGCCATTGCCCTTCTGCTAACAACGCTTTCGGTCATTGCTTCCTTGCAGTTGCCCTTTGCACAACTCAAGGTGACGGATTCTTTGCAGAGGGTGACCCTGTTCGTGGTGGTGACGGGGTTAGCGTTGCCTGCAACGCTGTTTCTCGTGGGTGGGACGATGGTGTCAACACCCGCTGCGTTGGTGGTCCAAATTCTTCTCGTAGCGGCAGGGATAAGCGGAGCCGCCTTTGTCGCCGCCAAGTGGGCATTGCCGAATGGCTCTTTTCCTGCTTCACTGAAAGCAGCGGGGACAGTGTGCGCTGTCACGGGGGTCGTAGCGCTTTTGGGGCTCCCCCTGTATTGGGCGACACCGTTGGGCTACTACCCCACAACGGGTTGGCGTTATTTCGGCATCACAAATGCAGGGATTGGGTTGGTGCTGGCGGGGACAATTTTCGCTTGGCAAACCCTTTCCCTGCCAAAGCGAGCGATGCTTTGGTGGTGTTTGATGGCTCCCTTGTTGATGGGTGCCCCAAGATGGGGCGCTAACTTTGGCGGCGCGCTCACCTTAGCGGTCGGGTTCGCGGTTGCGTGGGAGTGGCTGACAAAGCCGAAACCTTCGTGGGGCATGGTGTTCTGGCGCAGCCTCCTTGCCGCCATTGCTGTCACAGGTGCTTTAGCGCTGTTGGAAAGTTTTCTACCCGCTGATGAGCGGGCGCACTTTGGGCTTCTGCTTGACCGCGTCAATCAGCAAGGCATCGCAGCCTTGACAGAAATGCTGCAACGCAAAATCACCCTGATGGGTAACTTTTTTGCACGCACGCCCCTCAGTCTAGGTGCGTTAGCGTTGTTCGTGGCTGCGCAAGTGGTTTACCTGCATCTGGCAAAGCAATGGAACCTTTTCATCCCATTGCGCCCCGCTTTCGTCGCTACTTTCATCGGAAGTTGGATGGGCTTTTTCGTCAACGATAGTGGCATAGAAGTTGTGGGCATGGCGCTAATCCCGATAGGCGCGATGACAATACTGTTGGTGGTGGAAACGACGCGCTCCAATGTGCCCCATCCCTTGAAACCACCCTGAAACTCTTGCCCAGTTAGGAGCAAGTTTTGCGGGAACCCTTCTTGACAGTGGCTTAGCCAGTGGTCGTTAGTGCCATCCCGAGCGTCTGCTTCGGCAAGCAAAAACGACTTCTTGTCCGCCGATCAAATCAACGCCCGCAAGCAGCATCACCGACTGCGAACTAAGGTCCCTGGCATGAGTTTTCATTTCTCGCAGCAGCAAAGGTAGTGAGTGCGCTACAATGTTGGGTGCAGTGACCTTTCAGTGGGGGGAAGCAAGTATGATTCGGAACGAGTGGAAGTTGATTGTTGCTTTTGTGGCAGGGATGGTGCTGAGTTTCTTGGCAGGCTTATACCTGCTCGGACCGCTGTTCGCAGGGCGACAAGAGGCACGGATGCCCGAGGCATCGCCGTCGGAGACAAAAGAGGAGCAGCGGTTGACACTGGCAGAAAGCGTGCCCAACAGCATCTTTCGGCGAGACACAACTTCCGTCCCTGACCACACGACGGTGGTGGTAGAACGGGTTAATCGTCCTGTGGAAGAGCAGCCGACTTTCTCTGCGCCGGTGGAAGAGCCAGCGCCCTTCCCCCAAGAACTCACTCCCCCTCCGCCACCTGTGCGAACGCCTCGCCCTGCTCGTCCAGAACCGGGGCAACAACCGCCAACGCCGTCGGAAGGTGTAACGACGCAACCGCCCGCAACAACTGAAACTGAACCCATAACTCCACCGCTACCGATGCCGGAAACGAAGCGGAGTTATCGGGTGCGGACAGGTGTTTTTCAGGAAGAACAATTCGCCAATCGCATGGTGGAAGCCCTCACCGCTCAAGGCTATCACCCCTTCGTTGAAGAAGAAGTCGTGGGCGGACAGAAGCGTTATCGCATCTATGTGGGTGCTTTTGACAATCGCGAGAGCGCCGAGCGACTGAAACAGGAACTTGCTCAGAAAGGCATTCATGCTGTGGTGGAAGAGAAGCAGGAGTGATGCTGCATGGAACAGTGGTTGCCCATCATCGGTTGGTGGATGCTCATTCTCGTGCTCTTTTGGTGGTTGCTCATTGTTCCGCAACAACGGCAGCGGCGGGAGCGGGAACGGTTCCTCGCGTCCCTCAAGCCGGGCGATGAAGTGGCAACGGCAGACGGGATTTGCGGTCGGATTTTGAGCGTGGACGAGAACATGGTGACCCTGCGCATCGCTGAAGGGGTGGACATTCGCGTTCTGAAATCGGGCATTATGCGTCGCCTCACGAAAGAAGAAGCCAGCAAGTTGCGCTCAGTGCTGCGGAAAGGGGGTTGACGAAGTTGGCTGCTGCGGAAACACCGCTGCTCACTTCCTTCCCCCTCGTGACAGCGGAAGAAAGCCGCCAGTTTGACCAAATCGCCGAACGGGCGGGTCTCCCCTCGCTGGTGTTGATGGAAAATGCGGCTTTGCGCCTTGCGGAAGTTTTGCAACAGCACTTTGAGTTGGACCCGCCAAAACGCATCGTGATAGTGGCAGGGCGCGGCAACAATGGTGGCGACGGAATGGCACTGGCGCGCCACCTGCACAACATCGGCTTCCAAGTGCAAGTGTTCCTGCTGGGCGAGCCGGAGAACTTGAAAGGCGACGCAGCCATTAATTACCGTGCTGCCGTCAACTTTGGCGTGCCCGTGCAACCGATCACAACAGCGGAAGCGTTGGCGCAATTGAGAGAGCCTTTGCAAAGAGCGGATTTGGTCGTGGACGCTTTGCTGGGCACGGGAATCTCAGGCGAAGTGCGGGGCATTTACGCTGACGCTATCGCTTTCATCAACGAGTTTGCCCCTCGCGTTCTGTCCGTTGATGTTCCTTCAGGCATTAACAGCGACACGGGCGAAGTGTGCGGTAATGCCGTGCGGGCAAGCGCAACAGTAACTTTGGGAGCAGTCAAAGTTGGGCTGGTTTTGTTCCCTGCTGCAGAATATGTTGGTGACCTGTTTGTTGGCTCGTTGGGGATACCGAACGAGTTGTTCTGCCAATTAGGGGTGCGCCGGTTTGTCACCACGCAGGAGTTGGTGCCTCGCGTGTTGCCTTCTCGGCATCCCAATACACACAAGGGCGACTATGGACGCGTGCTTATTGTCGGCGGGGCTCCGGGCATGAGCGGAGCAACCATTTTGGCGGGGAAAGCGGCTCTTCGGTGCGGCGCTGGTTTGGCGCAGATCGCCCTCCCGCAAAGTTTGAACCTTGCCGTTGAAGCCGCCGCAACAGAGGTGATGAGTTATCCGCTACCTGAAACGGAAGCAGGCACTATTGCTCCTGAAGCGCTATCTGTTCTGGCGCCTCGTTTGGATTGGGCAGATGTAATCGCTATCGGCTGCGGCATCAGCCGCCACGAACGGACGCAAGCCTTCGTCCGCCAGTTGGTCGCTCAAGTTGACAAACCCGTCGTTGTAGACGCCGATGGAGTTGTTGCACTCAGCGGTCAACAAGGATTGCTGCGGCGTCGCTCCGCATTGACCGTTTTGACACCGCATCCCGGCGAAATGGCAGCGTTGCTGCAAACGAACATTACTACGGTTCAAAAAGACCGCATCGGCACCGCTTTGCGCGCCGCCCAAGAGTGCAACGCTGTTGTGGCGCTGAAAGGAGCGAGGACGGTCATCGCTGCTTCTGACGGCACGGTTTTTGTCAACTTGACAGGCAACGCGGGAATGGCGTCGGGCGGGAGTGGGGATGTGTTGACAGGGATGGTGGCAGCGTTGCTGGCGCAAGTTCTTTGCCGCTCCCTTGTCGTCTCGCCCGTAGAAGTTGTGGCGGCAGCGGTTTTCTTGCATGGGTTGGCAGGTGATATTGCCAGTTGGGAGAAGGGTGAAACAGCGTTAATTGCGGGCGATTTGTTGGAGCACTTGCCCCGAGCCATCAACGAACCCGAGTTGGCGCAGCCCCTCACACTCCGTCCCCTGAGTCCGTTTGTCCGTTTCCTCCATCGGTGGTATCGGTGAAAACGGTTGAAGCGGTGTTCCACCGCAAAATTTTGACCACGATGCGCCCGTTCCTGCGGAAAGGACGCCCGATGCCTAAAAGATGCCCCTCGCACCAAATTTGACAAGGACCTGTCAGAAGCAGCACGGTGCCCACTTGCAGTTTTGACAGTTGCCACAACGACAAGGGCTGTCCCTGCCAACCACAACGAAGGTGCACAGGAAGTTGAGGGGAAAGAGAGGAAGCGCGGAAAGCGGGAAAGGAAGGGCGGCGTCCTCGTGTTGCTACCAGTTGGGACAGGCTGTCAGTTGGCACCAACCACTGCAGCGTGCCTGTTTCTTCGTTGGCTTGGATGCGATGGGAAATCAACAACGCTCCACCCGCATTGGGGAGAGCGAGAGCATGCTGGCTGATGTCACCGACAAACAAGTGAGTGAGGCGAAGGGCAAGATTGGGCGAATGAGGACGCCACGCCTCGGCATAAGTCTCGCCCAAGTTAGCCAGCACCTGCCGCACCGCTGCCAATTCCATCGGTGTCCACTCTTGCCGTTCCGTGACAGGGGGCTTTCCCGGTCCGCCTAACCAGCGGTCAATGAGGACCAGAGCAATAGATTGGCTGAGCGCCAGAAGCCACAGACTGCTTCCCAAGGGGTGGGCAACCGCAAAAGCCGCCACCACACTCCACTGGTAATCCCGCTGGAGGAAATGGGCGAAAGTGTCCTTCTCCAGTCGGGGCGGTGAGAGGTGAATAGGCAGCCGATAGCGCATGGAGACCTGTTGGCGCATTAGGTGTTGGTAGCGCTCGTGCACCTGTTGAAGCAGAAGGTAGGCAGCACGCCCCAAATTGTCGGGATTAGCAAAGTCGCAGCGGACGACAGAGTATTTCGGCTGAACAATTTGCCGGGCAACATAGGAGAGAAAGCCCGTCCCTTTCAGTTGTTCCTTCGGCGTAAGGGTCAGCCTCAAAATGAGGTCGCCAACCTCAGAGTGGAGCGGAATGGTCAGTTGCCAGAAGTCGTGGACAGAGAGGAGCACCCCTCGTTGCATCATCAGTTCAGGCAAAGAAATCACGCACGAGTAACCCGCTGTTTCCAAGAGGGTGGCAGCGCGCCCCGCCAAAATGTTCGCCAATTCTCGCAACGCACTTTGCGCTAACTCGCTTTCGCGCAAAAAGTCGCTGAGGGGCAAGTTGGTGTTCAGTTCCTCGCCCAGCATCGCCTGCAGCAAGCGAAAAGCAGTGCGGTAGTTAAACCCCATCAGAATGAGCCCTTGCACCGCCCCGTCCACGCTAATCGCCAGGGTGATGTCATCTTCCGTGTAGGCTGTGTGATGGAAAGAAGGCTGCCCGCGCGTGACGGTTAGCCCCATCATTCCCTCTAAAGCCTCTACGGCTGCTTGCAAAACAAGGTTCGCCATTTTGGCATACCACTCAGCGACCTCTATCGCGTGCGGAGGGGAGGTGTCTTGGGCTTCCAGCAAAGTCTCCCACCCCCTGCTCGGCTGTGTGCGGATCAAATGCTCAGTTCTTGCGCAGGCAATAGTTTGCTTTCGCGTTCACGGGGAGGGGTTTCCCTTTAGCCATTGAGCCAAGAGTTCCCGCACTTGAGAAGGGCGAAAGGGTTTGGGCAAAAAGTCGTGAACACCCAACTGATGGACTTTCTGCATGACGCTGGGTTGCCCCAAAGCGCTGACAACGACGATTTTCGCCTCAGGCGCTGCTGCCTTGATCTGCCGCAGAGCAGCCAAACCGTCGGTGCCGGGCATGGAAAGGTCCAGTAGCACAAGATCGGGTTTTTCGTCTTGGAACTTCTGGACGGCTTCCTGCCCGTCGCAGGCTTCCACAACAGTGTGTCCTTCTGCCTCCAAAATTTCCCGCAGCATCTTGCGGGTAAAGAAAGCATCATCAGCGACTAACACTTTCGCCATCCGTTGTCACCTTCGGTGTTAAGCGAGCGGCTTTGTCAGCCCTGCCTTTCAAGTTATCGGCAAGGATGGCAGCGCATCTTTAGCCCTTGCTTTTGGCGGGAACTGAGGGCATCCTTTTAGACGACACGCCGATGCAAAATCGGCTTTAGCCTCAAGCGCAAGAGTTAAACCACCCTGTCCCGCTTTCAAAATCAGCGATGAAAAGCGAGTAGGTTTTTGAGAGGAGCGAGGCATGGTGCGTTGGCGAACATGGTTTTGGCTTTTGGGAGTGATAGTTCTGGTTGGAGGGCAAAGGACTGATGGGCAGGAGTTGCCCATCACGGCGCGAGCCGCGCTCTTAGCGGATGCTGCCAGCGGGAAAATCCTTTGGGCGTTCAATCCACACTTGCGCTGTTATCCTGCCAGCCTGACAAAAATCATGACCGCCTTGCTCATCATAGAGCGAGGCAACTTGGAAGATTGGGTTACGGTGCCGAAGGAGGCAGCCTTCACGGGCGAGTCTTCTATGGCGCTGAAGGAAGGCGAACGAGTGCGATTGCGAGATTTGCTAAACGCCATCTTGGTGCGCTCCGCTAACGATGCCTGTGTGGCAGCAGCGATTCACTTGGCAGGTTCGGTAGAGCAATTTGTAGCGTGGATGAACGAGAAGGCGCAAGAGTTAGGGATGACGAACACCCACTTCGTCAATCCGCATGGGTTGCATGACCCACAGCATTACACGACGGCGAACGACCTCTTGCTGCTCACCCGTGCTGCTCTTTCGTTCCCCCTTTTCCGTCAAATCGTGGCACAGCGGGAGATTGTCATCGCCCCGACGGGAAAGTCAGCCCTGCGTCATTACTGGAACCGCAACAAACTCCTAACGCAGTATCCAGGCTGCGACGGGGTGAAGACAGGTTACACGGTGCCAGCCAAGCGCTGCCTTGTCGCCAGCGCCACCCGTAACGGATGGCAACTCATTGCTATCGTCTTGGGCAGCGATGACCACTTTCGCGATGCGTCCATCTTGTTGGATTACGGCTTCAACAACTTTGCTCGGCTGATTTTGGCGGAGAAGGGCGAGCCTTTGGTTCTGTTTCACATCCCTAACGGCACCCCTCAACAGTTGCCGGCGGTGGCGGCAGAAACGGTGCGAGTGGTAGTGCCGAAAGCCCTATTGGGGCGCATCCGTTGTGAGGTGCGGCAAAACCCTTTGCGCTTGCCCATCCGACCGGGAGATATTGTTGGCGAGGTCGTCTGGGAAGTGCCCGGTGCCTCCCGGCATGCAGTTTCTTTAGTGGCACAGAAAACGGTCAAGCCTGTGTGGTGGCTGCAAGCCCCTAAAGCGGTTGGGGCTTTGCTGCTCGCTTTGTTTAGCATTGCTGTGGTGAGCAGGCTTTTGCGAAAATGGCAGAAAGGAGGGCGACGACGGTGAAAGTCGGCATCTTGTCCGATAGCCACGACCATTTAACAAACTTGCGAAGGGCAGTGGAAGCGTTTAACGACTCTGGCGTCGGCTATGTCCTTCACGCGGGCGACTTTGTGGCGCCCTTTGTGGCGAACGAATTGCAAAAACTTCTTTGTCCCCTTCTCGGCGTTTTCGGCAACAACGATGGGGAACGGTTGGGGCTGCAAACGCGCTTCAAAGGGTTCGGTGCTGAAATAAAGGTGCAACCTGCCTTCGCGGAGTTGGGTGGGAAGCGGTTCGTTATCGTCCACGAGAACGACTTGGTGGATGCCCTCGCTCAAAGCGGTCACTTTGACATCGTGGTTTACGGACACACCCACAAAGTGGACATCCGCCGAGCAGAAAACGGTTGCTTGATTGTCAACCCAGGCGAGGTTTGCGGTTGGCTCACAGGGAAAGCAACCATCGTGGTGTTGGACACCGACACAATGGAGACACGGTTGGTGGAACTGTGAGCAGGGTGTGCTAAAATTGTAAGCGACCGTGGGGCGCCGTAACCGAGTGGCACAGGTTCGGGACTGCAAATCCCGATACCCGGGTTCGATTCCCGGCGGCGCCTCCATTTCCTGTTGCCTTCACTCTTCCCCCAGCAGAAAGCGGACGAAGCGCCGCAAAGCCCCTTCGGTCGGTTGCTCCGAAACGGGGACAGGAGCGCGAAATTGCTCTCCTGCCAACAAAGATGCCAGCCGAAAAATGCTTTGGGAAATGGGAGCGTAAGGATGCCGCAGCACAAAGGGGACCCCTTCGTTGACGGAAGTGACGGCTAATTGCCCGTCAGAGGGGATGTGGGCAACGATGGAAAGGTTCAGGAATTCCTCCACCTGTTCAGGCGTGAGCCCACTGAAGCGGACATTGGAGCGGTTCAGCACCAACTTCAGCCGCTCCGCTGGATACAACTTGCGGAACATCTCCAGCACCAACTGGGTGTTGCGGATGGCTAAAAGGTCTAAAGCGGTGACGATGAAAATGTATTCCGCCATGTCCAGCGCCACAAGAGATGTGTCTTGAAGGACGGTCGGCGTGTCCACTAAGACGAAAGCGAAATTTTGCCGTAGCACTTGTAGCGTTCGCTCCACCAGAAAGGTTGTCACCAACTCCGCCAGTTCGGGGCGGGAGGGCGCTGCCAAGACCTTTAAACCGCTCTCCTCATGGGTCAGCAGGAAGGGCTGTAGGAACTCAAAGTCCAATTCGCCTTGAAAACGCTGGGCTAAGGAAGCAATAGTGGCTTCAGGGCGGAGACTCAACAAAGTGGCGACCGCGCCAAACTGCAGGTTCAAATCCACCAACACCACAGGCGCTGGTTGATATGCTGCCAGTGCGACAGCCAAGTTGGTAACCAGAAGGGAGGTGCCCACGCCACCTTTGGGACCATAGAAGATGACCACTCGCCCCGTTTGAAAGGAAGGCACAGGTGCCCCCCACGCCACTTTTTGCATCCGGCGAACTACATTGGCAATGCTGCCTGGTAACTCACTTGCTGCTTGCGCAAAGGGCACCGTATCCGCTGCACCTGCTCGTAGGAATTGGCGGGCAAGAGCGAAGTCCTCTTCAGGCAAGAGCACAATGACCTGCACCGATGGAGAAGCGGTCAAGCGCTCCACCAGAGCGGGTGTGGCTGTCCGTGCAAAGTTGGCGGAAAGGAGCACAAGGGTAGGACCAGCAGTAGCCGTTATGCGCAAGAGTTCGTCAGGATCGCTGATCAGTTGCGGCGGGGAAAGGTCACTCAATGGCACCCCTGAAAGGGCTTGCTGAACAACAGTGCGCTCTTGTTCGCTGCTCACTGCTAACACGAGAGAAATGGGCATCTCATTTCACCTACCTTCGGCATCTCTCATGGCGTTGAAGGACTGACCGCTCCTGAGAGGGTTGAAGGCATCCCTACGGTCGGCAAACCTGAAGGAGCACCTGTCGGCAACCCGAAAGTGGGACGCTGAAGGGGAGGACGCTTCTGGTAGGATTGTAGCATCCGCAGCGCCTCTTGCGAGGCGGGCACCTCCTCCATGTGGATGGTCACCAAAATCACCAACTCCGTTTGCTGGCGGACGAACTCGCGGCTCTTGAACAATTCACCCAGAACAGGGATGCGGGAGAGGATAGGGAAGCGGTTAACTTGCTCCCGCAACTCATCCTGAATGAGCCCTGAGATAACGAGGGTGTCACCGCTTTTCACCACCAGTTTCACATCGTCCAAGCCCCGAAAGCGGAAACCGGGGACAGTGGTGCCCAGCACTTGGGTGGCTAACCCATAATCGGGTGCGGTCACCTCCACGCGCATTTGCAGGAAAATTTCCCCCTGCGGTGTGGCTTCAGGGCGCAAAGTCAAGGTGATCCCGAAGGGGAAGAAGACGACCGTCGCTGCTCCCGGCGCTGCTGCTCCTGCGCCAACACCGAAGAAACCGAAAACGGGAATGGGGATGAGACCGCCAACAAGGAAAGTGGCGTCAGCACCTTCAATCGTCCGTTGCTGGGGATGGGCTAACAGCCGCGCTTGACCGCTTTGGAGGAGGGCATTGATTTGCACCCCCAATGGGGAGAGGCGCCCCAAAGGTTGTTCCGCTGTCTCCTCACCAAACACGGCTTGCCCTGGGGAGACGGAGAAGATTTTTGTTTGGACAGCACCCGTCGTTGTTCCTGTGCCTGTCACTTGCACTGTTCCCCACGCTGCTCCCAATTTTTGCAGCGCGGTGCGGGAAATCTCTAACACCTGCACCTCAGCGAGGAATTGGCGGATAGTAGGTTCAATGACCTCCAAGCGATTGATAACCGTGCCGAAGGGTTTAGCGCGCTCTTCCGCCAATTGCTTTGCTGCCAACGAGGGCGCTTGCCCGTGCAGGACGATTTTGTCTTCTGCCACCAGCACTCTCACGCCCGAGATGCCGATGGCTTGCTCTATCAGCAGGGCTTTGCGCTCTTCTGGGGAAAGCGGGGGCGGTGTGGGAGCGGGACGAACACGGAGCATGTTTACCACTTTCGGCGCCAGCGTTTGGGCGAGGGACTCTATGGCTTTCGCCTCTTCTGCGTTTGCTACTTCGCCGCGCAGAACGACCACAAGGGTGTCGTCGGGGAGGGCGAGCACAACGGGTTCCACCGCCAGCCCTGCTAACGCCTGTTTCAATAAGCGTTCGGCTTCTTCCTTAGTTACCTTCTTTGGTGGTGGTGCTGGCGGTTCCTCTTTGACAGGAACGACGACTTCTACCCAAAGGAAATGGGGAGGAGCACCTTCCTCCCAGACAACGAGATTCGTTTGTCCCTCGCTCTTTGCGTTTAGCACCAATTCACGCTCTGTCAAGACAGTGGCAGCGAGGATTTGTGGGTCTCCCAAAACGAACCGATCAAAGGGACGACGAGTCACCAAAACGGCGCTGGTTCCTTTCAACATCCGCAGCCGCTGCGGGACGCCGGGCGTCAGGGTGACAACAGGGGTCAGGCGGGTATCAATCACGGGTTCTTCGGCATCCTTCGTTGGGATAGCGGAACCTAACCAACTGCTGGCGAAAAGAAACAACGTCACCAACCAACCGCAAACCCTCATCGTCCTCCCCCTCCGTGCTCCGCTGGGAGTTGAAAAGTCACCTTCTGGTCACCGAGAACGCCAACAATTTGGCGCGGTTGTTGGAACGGCTTCTGGGCTGCGACAGGAGGCAGCGGGCGTTTCTCCATCTGCGCCACCCGCTGGTGAAGGTTTTCAACGGAACGGCTAAGCCGTTGCAATTCCGCTGTCATCGGCTTCACCACAACGGGTTGCGGAGGAGGTTGCGAGCGCGCGGGGGAAGAGTTCGTCAGTGCCTCGGATGGAGGGGCTGTTCCATGTTGCTTCCGAACCAAAACTGCCTCCACCTGCGGGGAACGCACCAGTTCCCGCAGGGTCAAATCGTGCTCCAACTCAGGCGGCGGCAGTAAAGGTGGAGGAGAAGGATGCAAGGCGTAGAAGAAGGTTGCACCGTTATCCAGCGCCAAAGCAACGGCTTTGGCTTCCTGAGGGCTAAGAGCGATGAACAGCGTTAACTTCTCCCTTTGTGGCGTGCTTTGCTCCTGCGTTTGTTGGGCAGGGCTTTGCTCTCCGGGTTCGCCACTTGTCGCCAGCAACACCTCTCCCACTCGGTTATCCACTGCCAAAACCAACGCCCGAGGGACGATGGTGCGCACTTTTAACCCAGCGAAACTGGCGTGGATGCTGATGTAGTCACCAGGGCGCAAAGGTGGCACGGTCTCTCGGTTGGCTACAGTCAAAGCCATTCCCACTTGCCCAAGTGGAATGAGATAAGCAGCGCTCAAGTCTTTCAGGGGCGGGGTCACATGCTGCTGAAAGATGGGTTCCCCTTTGCGGATGAAGGTTGTGGTCAGTCGGTAAAGAGCAGCCTCTCTCACAGTGAAGACCCCTTCAGGGGCGACAGGCACTTCCCGCTCTTCCAGTAAAGCGGGTGTAAGGAGAGTGCGAGGTGGCAAATCTTCGGCAGCGATAACAACGCGCGGACGCGCCTTTGCTGCCAGTGGCGGTTGAAGCGAAGAGGTTCTGGGAGGTGCCCGACGCACCGCAAGGTAAGCACCGGCGACCACTGCGAAAACAATGCTCATGAGCCCAAACAACCGAAAGTAGCGCCATCGCCGTCTCATCGTTCATCACCTGTGGCTCAAGAATGGGCAAACGCTGCCGAACTGCCACTCCAGAACGAGAGCCATCAGAGCGCCGAGGCTGAGCGCCACTCCGTAAGGCATCGGCGTTTGACCAGAAATGTCCGTTTGAGACGAGGGGCGAACACCGCTGAGCAACATTCTCAAAAGGGCTGCCGTGCGGTGCCAACCTTTCGCCCTCGCTTTGCCCCAAGCGAGCAAAATTAACGCCATTATTCCACCAAGCAACGCCCCGTAAAGGAATGCCCAAAGGGCAAAGGTCTGCCAGGCGGGTTGCCCTAATCCTTTTATCGCCCCCCAAGCCATCACAAGTTTAACATCGCCCGCTTTAAAAAGGTCAAGGGCAAAGAAAGGCAAGAGGAAGATAAGTGCGAAAAACAGCCCACCAACAGAATGGGCTACGCCGTCCCAGCCAGCAAAGGCACTAAGGAGCACACCAGCGCCCATCGCGGGAAAAGTGAGCCAGTTTGGGATGCGATGCCAGCGGGTATCGGTCACTGCCGCAACAACGCAAACCAAAACAACCAACGCGTTTGCCCACAGTTCCAAATGCGTTCAGCCTCCCTGAAAAGTTGGCTGCATCTCAGGCATAATTGTATCAGCCATCGCCACTAAATTTGACAACTTTTTCGCTTCGGAGGAAAAAAGGGAAATGGCACGGCGTCGGAGCAAATTTGTTTGCCAAAACTGCGGTTACGAAAGCGTGCAGTGGCTTGGGCGTTGCCCCCAGTGCGCTGAGTTCAACACGCTGGTGGAAGAACTGGAGGAAGAGAGTCCGCCTAAACCTTCCCCGCGCTCGGAAGGGGGCGCACCTCTCCCTGCCCCCCAATTGCGACGGCGCCACCTTCAACGCCTTTCCACAGGCTTTCAAGAGTTAGACCGCGTGTTGGGGGGCGGCTTGGTGGCAGGGAGCGTCACTATCTTGGGGGGCGAGCCAGGCATCGGCAAATCCACGCTCCTTCTGCAAGTCGCAGGCACAATGGCAAAGCAGGACCAACTTGCCCTTTACATCTCGGGCGAAGAATCGTTGGAGCAAATTGCCTTGCGCATTGACCGTCTGGGTGTGGAGGACGAACGGCTTTTCATCTTGGCGGAAACGGATGTCACCGCTATCGGTGAAGCACTGGAAGCGTTGAAGCCACGCGTCGCTGTCGTGGACTCCATCCAAGCGGCTTACCATCCCCTTCTCTCCTCGTCCCCTGGGAGCGTCAGCCAAGTGAGGGAGTGCGCGGGCTTCCTTCTCCGCATCGCCAAGCGGTTGGGCACCGCTCTCTTCTTGGTCGGGCATGTGACAAAAGAGGGCTTCTTGGCAGGACCGAAAGTTCTTGAACACATGGTGGACGCCGTGCTGTATTTAGAAGGGGACGCCAACCACGCCCTGCGGTTAGTTCGGGCGACGAAAAATCGGTTCGGACCAACAGGGGAGGTGGGTGTCTTCCAGTTGGACGAAAGCGGGTTAGTAGAAGTGCCAAATCCTTCGGAATGGCTCCTGCCTCACCGTCAAGAGGCAGTAACGGGCACCATTGTGGCTGCTATAATGGAAGGGCACCGACCATTGCTGGTAGAAGTGCAAGCGTTGGTCGCCCCGAATCCATTCGGGATGCCCCGTCGCGTGGTCACAGGCGTGGACATTGGACGCGTGCTCATGCTTTTGGCAATTCTGGAGCGACACTTGCACTGCCGTTTCAGTGACCGTGATGTGTTCGTCAATATCGCTGGTGGCTTGCGTATCACAGAACCCGCGATAGATTTGGCTGTTGCGCTGGCAATTTTGTCCAGTCGGTTTGATGTGCCCATTCCTAAGGATTTCGCTGCGTTCGGTGAATTGGGACTAACAGGGGAGGTGCGCCCTGTCCCGCAAAGCGAAGTCCGCGTGCGAGAAGCAAAACGACTGGGCTTTGCCCACTGCATCGGACCTGCCGACAGGAAAGGCAAAAAGGATTGGACGACTGTCGCTACCATCGCGGAAGCCAGCCGCTTGTTAGGGCTTTTGAAACGGGACGGGGGACGGGAGACGAGGGATGAAAAAGACGGGAGCACCGCATCCTGAAAGCCTGTTCTGTCATTTTAGCCGTCCTGCGTTCCATGCTTCTCGTTTCATGTCATGGAGGTGAGACGATGAACAACTTGCAGCAGTGGAGTTATCGGCTCTTTCTGGTCATCATCACCACAGCGCTGGCGTTCTTCTTGGGCTGGGTTGGGTCACTCGCAGCAACCCAATACACACTATGGCTGAACAAGGCTTATCAGGTGACCCTTACCAGCCGCCAACAGTTTCTGGTGGATGTGGGCTTCGTGATGATTGGGGTGCTCTTCGCCCTTCTTTTGAGCAGTTGGCTCACTCAGCGGCTGTGGGCTTTGTGGGAGACGGTGGAAAATTTGCCCCCTGGCGACAAAATCGCTGTTTTGCTGGGTGTTTTGTTGGGACTGGCGCTGGCTTACATGGTGCTCTTGATGCCGCTGATGCTGCTGCGGGGGCGCGTTCCCATGGGACCGATGCTCGCCCTCGCCGTCGCCATCACATCCATCATCGTTTACTTCTCCGTCCACACCCTTCTGAAAGTCCGCGACGCCATGTCGGTTTCCTTCCTTGCGCAGCAGTTAGCCCAATTTTTTCAGCAGCAAGGGAGAGAACCCACCACCGACCGCAACCGGCAAACATTGCGCGCCCGCGATAAAGTGGTAGACACCAGCGTCATCATTGACGGGCGCTTGGCAGACATCGTGCGAACGGGTTTCATTGAAGGGCGCTTGCTCATTCCCTCTTTCGTGCTCAGGGAATTGCAAGGCATTGCGGACTCGGAAGATGAGTTGCGTCGCGCCCGCGGGCGACGGGGGCTTGCTGTATTGGAAGCCCTGAAAGATATCCCCAACGCCCAAGTGGAAATCGTGGACACCTTTAGCCATTCCGTAAACGCAACGCCCGAAATAGACATGAAACTCATCCGCTTCGCCAAAGAGCGGGACGCTGCCATCATCACGAACGATAACAACTTGCGCAAGATTGCAGAGTTGCAAGGTGTTCCCGTGCTCTGCGTGAATGAGTTGGCGACTGCCATGAAATTCGTCGTCCTGCCAGGCGAGGAACTGACCGTTGTGATTCAACGGGCAGGGAAAGAGCCTGGACAAGGAGTTGGCTACTTAGACGACGGAACAATGGTGGTCGTGGAAAAGGGGCGCCCCCACATCGGGCACGAAGTGCGCATCAAAGTCACCAGCGTCCTCCAGTCGCCTGTGGGCAAAATGATTTTCGGCGATTTTAAAGAAGTCGTGCGCCGAAATGTCATCAAAGTGGAAGGCGGTGAACTATTTGATGATGACTTCGGCAGTGGTTCCCGCCGCCGGTAAGGGAACACGACTTAAAACTGCTAACCTTCCGAATCACCGAGTGCCAAAGGACATGCCTCCTAAAGCCCTCATCCCTTTGCTCGGGCGCCCCATGATTTGGTGGACAGTGAAGGCGTTAGAAGAGACACCCATCGTCAACGCCATCGTTCTCGTCGCTCCCCCCGACGCTTTGGATGCGTTTGAACGACTGCGGCGTGAGTGTGGGTGGCAAAAAGTGGTGACCATCGTGCCAGGGGGCGAAGACCGCCAGCAGTCAGTTTGGCACGGTTTGCAAGCGCTGCCGGCGGAAACCGAGTGGGTGATTGTTCACGATGGGGCACGCCCTTTAGTAACGCCTGCGCTCATCACGGCTGTTTGGGAAGCCGCTGTGGAAATTGGAACCGCTGCCATCGCTGCCATCCCTTGCGCGGAGACAGTTAAGCGGTCGTTGGATGGGGTTATCATCGCTGAAACTTTAAGCCGTGACCAACTCTGGTTAGCCCAAACCCCGCAAGTGTTTACCGCAGAAGTGCTCAAAGACGCTCACCTGCAAGCCATCAAAGATGGTTTCGTTGGCACCGATGACGCTGTTTTGGTGGAGCGCTTGGGAGTGCCTATCCGCATCGTCCTCGGCTCGCCCACCAACATCAAGATCACCCATCCCACCGACCTCCCCATTGCTGAACTGCTGCTGCGCGACCGAAAAGAGTAACCCCTGCCCCGCATTTTCGCAAGGCAGGGGTCGGCTCACTCTACAGGAAACTTTGCCCTAACGAGGAACACCCTGCTGCATGGGCGGCACAGGTCCTGTCTGGGGACCGCCAGGGGCTTTCAGTTTTTCCTTCATGGGCAGCGGAGGAAGGGGAGGCGTGGCTTTTTCCCTCCAGATGTAAATCCCAGCGACAATTGCCACAACAATCAAGATGATGAGCACTGCCAGCCAAGTTGGCACTTGTTGTTGCATCTTTTCGCACCTCCTCAGAGCGTTTCAGCACACCCCACTCGTTCTCACCAACTTCTGAAGCGCAATCACGGGAGTTCGTAACCATCACTGCAGGTGAAGTCGTAGGGCGAACCAGGCTCCAATCGGTCGTCAGGGTTGCGCCTAACTTGTATCCACATGTTGACAGGGGAGGTTGTTTGTTGGGGCTTCATCCATTTCGCGTGCCCGTCAGCGAAGACCCAGTTTTTCCCACCATTATGACGGGCTGTCTCTCGCCGGAAAATCCAGTTGCACCATGTTCCCGTGTCAGGAGCGCATTGCAATGCTCCTTCTTGGATGAAGATAAGCGATGCTGGTGCTGGAAGAATTGGCATCGGCCAAGAAGCCCACCGACGCGAACTACTCCCGCAGAATTGGGAGCCATTCAACTGGAAGTCCAAATACCTCGGGTAGGCAGACCCTGCTTCCCGATACTCTTCGCTGCACAACGAGCCGGGGATGGTCGGGCAGTCAAAGATTTGCCAGTTCCTTTGGTAGGGCTGCACCAACATGCGCCAACTGGTGTAAGTAGGTGCTGGTCCTCCTGCCTCCTGGCAAGGGCGCCCTGCGCCAAAGCGGACGGGTGGGAAAACCTCGTCGCTGTCTTGGGTGTACATCATCACCGCCATTCCCATGTTCTTTGAGTTGCTGATACAGTGGGCTTGGCGTGCCTTGTCCCGTGCCTGACTGAACACAGGGAACAGAATGGCGGCGAGGATCGCGATTATCGCGATCACCACCAGCAATTCAATGAGCGTAAAGCCCGACTGCCTCTTCATCGTTCCGTCACCTCCAACGCAGTTTGTTTTGGCGCAGCCGACTGCTCGGCTCTCCCACAAAGCCATTGTAAACCCATCACCTCCGGTCAAGGGATTGAAGCCTCCACAACCGAAGAGTAAGTGGAAAGGAGAGGGTGGTAAAGGACGAAATCGCTCCTTTATGCTCAAAAATTTGCAACTCGGTCTTTCCAAACTTGCCTGTGGAATTTAGGACTTTTGATGCGCTTACACGGCAATCTTGTTGATTAGCGGGTAAATTTTTGCGTCTGGAAGGGTAGGAGGGATCTCGGCTGTGGGGGGAATGCCAAAATGCCTTTGAAACTGGCGATGGAAGTGATGGTAGTTGGAGTAGCCCACCATCTGGCTGACCGCACTGGTCGGCAGTTGTGTCTCCGCTAACAATTGCCACGCAACTTTCAATCGCACCTGAGTAACAAAAGCCGAAGGCGAAAGCCTTAAGTATCTGTGGAACTGGCGACGCAGATGAGGCGGGCTAACCCCATAAAATCGCGCTACACGGTCTGCTCGGAAAGGACGGTCGTAAGTGCGAAGGATGTAACCTACTATCCGCCTGAGTTCGGTTGGCAAGGGTGGTAGGGATACCATCAGTTCAGCCCACGCTATGAGGGGCAATCCCGCTGCTTCTTCCAGGAGACTGAAAAGCCCCAGCAATAGTCCCTGACTGACGAGAGACCCCTTTCTCTCCCTGATACGGGTTTCTGTCTCCCACTCGCAAAGCAAATGGGGCAACCGTTCGTCTACCACAACATAGACAGGGCTGTGATAGTGAGCATGAGGAGTGAGGCGACAGTGATGGACCGCTGCCCCGAAAGGGTGTATCCCAATCCAAAGCCAGTGACTTGTTGGAATACTCTCATCTGTCCGTCCGTGAGGAAACAAGGGGCAATTGTTGGGAACAAATAGCCCCTCTCCTGCCCGAACATGGAACCACTTCCCCCGAAGTTGCACAAAACCTTCTCCCTCCATCAGAAAGAGAAACGAGGGAGCGACGGAAGGATAGGGGCGATCGTCTTCCATGTCACCCCTTATCCCACCAAGGGAACAGAAGGAAAGGTAGGTCGGTCTCAAAGAGGAAACCTCCTTTGCTTCCCAAACGGCGTCTCCCTTCCGCTCCACCAGAGGCAGAAGACGCTCCGCAATGAATTGGCGCATAGCAACCCACGAGGCTTCTTGCCCGACGATAGGCACCGTTGGCAACAGCATCCTTGGACACCCCTTCCTGCGGTTCTTAAGAGTAAGTCACAACGGCTCCGACCTGTCTGAGTTTGCTGGGCACTTGACTCGGACTTATGCCGAAAGTCTTCACAAAGTGCCGCCGAAAACTTTGCCAGTTTCGGTAGCCCACTATCTGGGCAACGATTAAGGGCGACAGAGATGTTTCTGACAGAAGTAACCATGCAGCGCTCATCCGCAATCGCGTGAGGTAAGCGAGAGGCGCCATCCCCACCCAGTGGCGAAAAGAGCGACACAAATGAGAGGGATTTGTGTAACTCCATTGGGCGATGTCTCGCAGCCGCACAGGATGCATGTAGAAGTGATGGAGCCGAAAAAGCACCTGTTGAAGGTGAGGGGGTATCCTCGCAAAGTGTCTCGGTAACCACTCCAGAAAGGTCGGTAGAGCCGGAAGGCTCCGCACCAACAAACTCCAGAATGCCATTAACCTTCGCTTCCCAACAGGGAAAGTGTCTGCCAAAAGCAGAGACGGCAAATCAGGGTTCACAAGGATATGGATGGGACCCTCATAGTGGGCTCTGGGCGTCAACCGGCACCGCACCACTAATGCCCCAAACTGTGTCACATCGCAAATTAACCACTCACTGGAAGGAATAACTCCGTTCGCCTTCCCATGAAGGATAGCAGTGACATCTGAAGGAATCCAGCAACCAGCAACAGGCTCCATTAGACTCGCTTTTCCATTCACGACTACCCACGCTTCCCCACTGAGTAGCACCGCCATACGCACAATGTGGGTTCTCTTTGCAAGGGGAAAGGAATGAGACGCACTTTCAACTATCTCCACCTCCCGACGGAGGCTTTTTTGGTGAGCAGAAAAGAAAGCAGCACCTTGCCGATAGATGTGTGGCAAGACTTGATGCTCTATCGCATCCACGATCCCTTCCCATGTCGTCAACGGTTCCGTCCAAAGCCTTGTCGGAACAGCCTGCATTTCAGGGGCCTCCTAAGCACCAGTCGTTAATAAAAACTTTAGCGCAACGCACAAGCATGGCAGCAGGGCGATTTGGTCTGAACCCACTTATCACTGCCCGTTAAAACGAATGCGGATGAAATGGGGGAAGTAAAGCCGTCCGTCCTCCAGCAATTGCCGAAAGTCTGAAGCGTTGGAAGCATAGGTGATGAGCAATTCGTTGTCCCCTGAAAGGGCGGGATGGGCTTTGGCAGCGTAGCAAAAGACAGACGAATGCCATTGCACTGGCGGGCAGCGATAAATGTCCACTGGCGTGCTCCATTCCCCAACGGGCGTCGGTGCCCACCGCAGCCTCACGACAGGCGTCAAGTCGGCAGGCGAATAAACAAGGGCAAATCGCTTTACCGATGGCACAAAACTGACGGTGAACTCAAAGCCGATGTCGTTTCCTGAAACGGACGCAGTGCGCCAATCCGTTGTCCATTCGCCATTGCTCCAAAAGCGCCATCCCTCAAATCGCTCTAACTCCCTCGCTGGTGCTCGGGCTATTACCACTCCCCGTCGCAGAGGAACAGTGCGCTTATCCTCCGTGACCCCGTAGATGAATACCCAATCGCCGTGCTGTAAGACTGCATTGCCGAAGCAGACAGTTCGTTCGGCATCGTTCACGAAGAACGGCACGGGGTGGAAAGTGAAACGCCACTTTTCTGGCTCGTCGGCATAGTTGGGCACTTCTGCCAGCCAACAAGCGCGCAGGCGGAAGTTGAAGGGAGGGGGCGTTTTGGCGGGCTCAAACTGCCAAACGAAGAGCCACAAGCGATTGTCCACTACAGCACCGTGCCCGAACCAGCACCAACCAATCCCATCGGGCGGCGCAAGGAAGTCAGCGGGCTGCCCGCTGGGCGCTTGGCGGACAACGAACCGCACTTGGGCAGTCGCTGGCGTTTTACCCACTTGAACGGCAACGGAATTGCGCACCATCGTCGCATCGCGGCGCTTTCCATCTTGTAGGCGACCGACGAAAGTGTCGTCAAACAGCCACAGCAAGCGCTCACCACCCAACGGGACAGAGTAAGCGCAATCGCTCCCCAGCCAACCCTGCGTGGGGCGAAATAACCGCTCCCACTCAGGCGCAGGCTCCACCGTCCATGTCGGCACAAACGGCTGCAACAAAACTGCGAGCCAACCCAGTTGCCAAAACACGATACATCACCCTTGAAGGTTTGACGCTGCAGAATTGAAAACGCTAAGCAGCAAGCACGACTGGGCAAGGGGGCGCTCAACCATGCGTTCGGTGGACGAAGCCATCATCTATGAAGTAGACCGACGCTTGATGGCAGTTTACGGTGACCGAAAGTGGCGCTCGCACGGCGATGCCATAGACATCCTCGTTGCTACCGTGCTCTCGCAGCACACGAACGACCACAACCGAGACCAAGCCTTCACCCGCCTTAAGGAGCGGTTTGAGACATGGGAGCAGGTGCGGAAAGCGCCGACGCGCGCCATTGCGGCTGCCATCAAAGTGGCGGGGTTGGCAAACCAGAAGAGCAAGCGCATCAAAGCGATGCTCCAACAAATCGCTGCCACTAACAGCGGCGAACTGTCGTTGGACTTCCTCCGAACGCTATCCGTGCCAGAAGCGTTGGCGTGGCTGCAACGCCTGCCTGGTGTCGGTCCCAAAACTGCTGCGTGCGTTCTGCTCTTCAGTTTCGGCAAGCCCGTCTTCCCTGTGGACACGCACATTTACCGCATCGCTAAACGCTTGGGTTGGATTGACGAAAAAGTGAGCGAAGCCAAAGCCAACGAGCAATTGGACGCGATAGTGCCTGATGACATCAAGTATCGGCTGCACTTGAACTTGATTGCGCACGGACGCCGTGTTTGCCGCCCGCAAAATCCCCGTTGCAACGAATGCGTGTTGCTCTCGCTTTGCCCCTACGGACAAACCCAAAACGCAATCACTGAGAGGATAGGATGAAGGAAGCGTCAGAGGAAAAAAACGAACGCGGAACCACCTACCAATTCATTGGTCGTTTGGACAGCCGTCGGGGACAAGCCCCGACGCCACCGAATAGGAAGATGCCGTCATGAGCGCTTGCTTTAGCAAGCAAGAGGGTTGGTTTTCGCTACCCCAAAAAGCGGGAGGTGCTAAGCGCTATGGAAAACGGACGCGGAAAACACCCACGATTTCTCCGTGCAAGTTTTTCAAGGGCGGTTCAAGATAGTCGGCGAGGCGATTTTGCTCCTCTTCGGTCAGCCATTGAAGGTGCGTCAGCAAAGCGGTGACAACGATGGGAATAGCCCGAGGGTTGCCGTCTTGCACCTTCACGGCGATTGCTCGCCCGTCACGGAAAGCGCCGGCGAACAACCCTTCTGCGCCACCTTTGCCGACAAATCGCCCTTCGGTGGCTTCAATGAGGCGTGTGTTCCAGTGCCCCTTGCCGCTAACCATTTCTGGGTGTGCTGCCATCGCAGCCGTCAGCCGCTTTGCTGGCTCTCCCAACGCACCTGTGACGAAACGGTGGAAGGCAAAGGCAATCTTAAGCAAGGGCGATGCCCAAATGGGTGCTCCGCACCCGTCGGCAACCACCGTGTCCGTCAAAGCAGGGTCATCAGTGGCATCCATCAACACTTTGGAAATTAACTGCTGCACGGGATGGTTTGGGTCGCGATAGGTTTCAAGTGGTGCCCCAAGATGCTTTGCGGTCAAGAGCATAGCAGTGTGCTTCCCTGAACAGTTGCTGTGCAGTGCCGTTGGCGCCTTTCCTTCGCGGATGAGGCGGTAACGCTCATCGGCGTCATAAGGTTCGTGCGGGGCGCATTGCAAGTGGGTTTCTGTCAAGCCCCCTTTTGCCAACATCTGTCGCACCACCGCAATGTGGTCAGCGCTGCCCGCATGAGAGCCACAGGCAATGGCTAACTCTTTTTCGGTAAGTCCGAAAGCGTCCGCAGCGCCCGTTATGACTACTGCCATCGCCTGCAGCGGTTTTGCCGTGCTGCGCCAGTAGGTCATGAGTGAAGCGTCACCAAATACGGCGTGCAGTTGCCCGCCACTGTCTAAAGCAACAGCGTGGACGATGTGAACGGCTTCCACCACTTTCTGCCGAGCAACCTCCACCCTCAAAGGGTCCACCGATCAGACCTCCTTTGCACGAAACGCTCTTGCAAACTTTGCCACAGTGGTAGGTGCGAAAATTGTAGCACTGCTCAAGCAGTCTCCACAACATCCTTCGTGACCCTCTTTTGCAAGGGTTTCCCCTTACATGCTTGAGGGTTTTATCCCTTGCCTTTTAGAGGCAACTGCCGTAGAGTAAGGATGCACCTTCATAGGTGCAAAATCGTGCGTTTTGGGTTCGCACGTCAATAATCCGCTGAGGTTGAAGCCTTCCTGAGACCACCAACTTGCGAGGGATAGAGATGAACGCTAAAAAGGAGCACGAAGACCTGTTCTTTAGAGCCTTCCACAGTAGCCTAACCGCGATGGCAATTGCCTGCGCCGCAACGCACCAGTTCTTGGAAGTGAACCGCCAGTTTGAGCGACTGACAGGTTACCATTGCGATGAACTGATTGGTCGCTCGGCAGAGCAATTGGGACTTTGGGATGTTAACGAGGTGAGAGAGACTTTGGAGGCAGTCGGGGAGGTCCCCGAATGGGAAGTTCGCTTGCTACGCAAGGACGGTGCGTTGCGAGATGTCCTTGTTTCTATCGTGGTGGTAAAAATTGGCGACACCCCTTGCTGGCTTTTCAACCTGCTGGACATCACAGAGAGTAAGCAGGCGGAGAAAGCGCTGCGCAACAACCTCAATGGTTTAGCGCAAGAGGTGCAGCAGCGCGTTGCCGACATAGAATCTTTCGTCTACGCGGTCACGCATGATTTGCGAGCACCCCTGATGGCAATAGAAGGGTTTGCCCAAGCCCTTTTGGAGGACTATGGGGAACGGCTCAACGAGAAAGGGCAGGACTACTGTCGCCACATCATTCGGTCAGCCCAACGGATGCACCAGTTGATTGACGCCTTGTTGGAATACGGGCAGATGCTTTACCGAGACATGCCCCTTCAACCCGTCTCGCTGGATCAAGCCCTTCAAGATGCCCTTCAACTCCTGGGGGCGTATCTCTCTCAGAAGGCAGCAAAGGTGGATGTTAGTCCTTCTCTTCCCGAAGTCATTGCCAACCACACTGTCTTGGTGCAGGTGTTGGTTAACCTCGTTTCTAACGCCGTCAAATTTGTTCCACCCGAGCGTTCTCCTTGCGTTCAGATATGGGCGGAAAAGGTCAACGGGTGGGTTCGGTTGTGCGTAAGAGACAACGGCATTGGCATCCCCAAGGAGGAACAAGACCGCATCTTCCGACCATTCGCGCGGTTGCATCCCACGAGCAGTTACCCCGGCGTTGGGATGGGATTAGTCATCGCCAAGCGAGGCGTGGAACGAATGGGTGGGCGCATTGGGGTGGAATCGGAACCGTCCAAAGGCAGTTGCTTCTGGGTTGACCTGCTACCTGCCCCCTCCCAATCGCAACAGCGCTAAACTTTAAGGCAGGAAGGACTTTCACAGCGCCCTGCCTTGGGCAGGAGGGCATAGGGGGCGACAAGCCATGATGCGCCCGGTGCGACTGCTTTTGGTGGACGACGACCCAGACGCGGAAGCATTGGTCAAGCGCATACTGGAGAAAGACTTCCCCCAACTTCATGTAACTACCGCCCCTACCCCTGAGGCTTTCAGTTCCGCCCTTGAGCAAGGCAATTTTGATCTCGTCATCACTGACTTCCAGTTGCCTTGGACAGACGGCATTCGCGTCCTTCAGGCAGTCAAGGGACGATATCCCCATTGCCCTGTCATCATGTTCACGGCGACGGGTTCTGAGGAAGTAGCGGTGGAAGCCATGAAGGCTGGTTTGGACGATTATGTGCTTAAAACGGTGCGCCACTTGAACCGCCTGTCTGCAGCGGTGAAAGCAGTCCTTGAGCGAGCCGAAGAACGCGCCCGTGCCAAAGAGATGGAGGAACGGTATCGGCAGTTGTTCACTCGGTTGCCTGCGGGTGTTTTCCGAGCGAGAGTGGACGGAAGGTGGGAGGAGACGAACCCCGCTTTTCGGGAAATCCTACGAGCCCCCTCAACGGAAGCCTTAGAACGAATCCCTTTTTGGCACCTCTTCGCTCACGCCGCCGATCGCGAAGTTGCCTTCCGCCAATTGATGGAAACGGGCGCCTTGTCACTCCACCGAGTGGAGGGGCGAAGATTGGATGGTTCCACTTTTTGGGCTCAAATTGAGGCTACTCTCACCCTTGCTGACGATGCGCATCGGATTGATGGGGTTCTGATTGATGTCACCCCAACCGTTGTGGCAGAAATGGAGCGAGAGCAACTCACCACTATTTTGCGCACACTGGTGGAGCACCTGCCTGAAGGCATCGTTCTGCTGGATGCATCTTGGCGAGTGGTGATGAGCAACGCGAAAGGGCGCGAAATTTTGTTCCAACTGGGATATCGGGAAGGGCTGCCGCTGGCGATGCTGGGTGGGCACCCAATTAGCGAGTTCTTCCAATCCAGCCTGCGAGGAGCACGACAAGATCTTTGCGTTAACAACCGCACCTACGAAGTCGCCTTCTATCCATTGCCAGACAATCAGTGGATTTTGGTGTTGCGCGATGTTACCGTTGAGCGGGAAATTCGCCGAAGGGCTCAGATACAGGAACGGTTAGCCGCCATTGGCGAATTGGCTGCCGGTTTAGTGCACGATTTCAACAACTTCCTTTCCAGCATCGTCGGCAACGCTGAGTTGATGGCGATGCGCCCTGATATGCCTTCAGAGGTGCGGGAATTCGCTAAGACGCTCATCGTCCAGGGAGAACGATCCGCCGCTCTCATCCGAAAGATTTTGGACTTCAGCCGCCGAACGGTCTCGGAGCAAAGCATTGTAGAACTTGGCTCTTTTCTGCAAGAGTGCCTTCAGTTTTTAAGCCGCCTCCTCCCCGAAACCATTCGCTTGGAGTTAGACATTTCCCCCGGCAGCCACTATGTCAGAGCCGATGTTGCTCAAATGCAGCAAGTTATCGCCAACTTGCTTGTCAATGCCCGTGACGCCATGCCCGAAGGGGGTGAGTTGCGGATAGGTTTGCAAAGGGTTGTCCTGTGCGAAGACTCCCAGCCACCGTTCCCTTCAATGGCGCCAGGCGAATGGGAGTTGATAACGGTCTCCGACACAGGCATCGGCATCGCTCCTGAGCATTTGCCCCACATTTTTGAGCCCTTCTTCACCACCAAATCTGACGGCACGGGGTTAGGGTTGGCGCAGGTTTACGGCATTGTCGTGCAACACGGCGGTTTCATTGATGTGCAGAGTGAGTTGGGGAGAGGCACAACCTTCTTCATTTACCTCCCCGCTGTTACGGGCGCAGTGGAAGAGCCGGCTAAGGCGGCGCAGCCGGAGGTTCCTTCAGGCGAGGGGGAGTTAATCCTGCTGGCGGAAGACGAAGAAGGCGTCCGCCTCGTCGTCCATCGCATGTTGGAACGATTGAATTACCGCGTCCTCGCCGCTCGTGACGGAATAGAAGCCCTGCAACTTTACGAGCGTTACAAAGACGACATCGCGTTAGTGCTCACCGATTTGGTCATGCCCGAAATGAGCGGTGACCGTCTAATCAGCGAACTCCGTCGGCGGAACCCGAAAGTGAAGGTTGTGCTGATGACGGGTTACCTTCTAAGCGAAGAGCAGCAAATTTTGCGGATTCCCAACATCGTTGGTTGGCTTCAAAAGCCCCCACGCCTTTCCGCTCTCGCCAGAGCCATTAAAACAGCCCTCGGCGCTGAACCATTGTCATCGCAGGACGAACGCCCAAGCGTCAGCAAGTAAGTCGTCGGGGATGGGAAAGTCGGTCACAGCCGTCTCCCCTAACCCTTTGGGGAGGGCGAAACGAACCAAACTTCCCTTGCGTTTTTTGTCCCGCTGCATGGTGGCGGTTAAAGTTGGGATGTCTGGTTCAGGAACAGGGGCGCTGACTTCCTTCAAGCGCGTCGGCAGTTCCAACGCCTGCAAAACTTCCGTTTGCGCATCCAGAACCTCTCGGTCGCACCATCCCAACCGCCACGCTAAATAGGCTTCAGCGGTCATCCCGATGGCGACGGCTTCGCCGTGCAGCAGGGCGTATTGGGTAGCGGCTTCCAACGCGTGCCCGAAAGTGTGTCCATAGTTGAGCATCATGCGCAAGCCCGTTTGCTCCCGTTCATCCAAAGCAACGACTTGCGCCTTTACCGCAACGGACCGAGCGATGATAACTCGCAAAGCGAGGGGGTGGCGGCGCAGGATGAAGTGGGCGTTCTCTCTCAAGTAACTCAACAGCGGCGGGTCTGCAATGACACCATATTTCACCACTTCCGCCAAACCCGCGGTAAACGGTCGGTCCGGCATTGTGTCCAAAGTCCGCAAATCGCATAGAACCAACGATGGTTGGTGAAAGGCACCGACGAGGTTTTTAGCGTGGGGCAAATCAATGGCTGTTTTGCCGCCGATAGCGCTGTCCACCATCGCCAACAGCGTGGTGGGCACTTGGATGTAAGCGATGCCGCGCATGTAGGTCGCAGCAACGAACCCGACCAAATCGCCCGTGACACCACCCCCAACAGCAACCATTGTCCCGTTGCGAGGCATCGCGTTTTCTGCAAGCCAATGCCACAAAGCGATGGCTTGCTCTACGCTCTTGCTTTCTTCGCCTGAGGGCACAGTAATCAGGTAGGACGAGGGACGAGGGACGGAAGGCGAGAGGTCGGCTCTCCCCAGTCGTTCTAAGCGGTCAAGAACTTTTTGTCCCCACTCGCGCACGCTTTCGTCAGCAACTATGGCAAAAGGTGGTTGCAAAGCAGCCGCAGCAACTAATTGCTCACAGCGGCTCAACAGGTCTGTGCCGATGACGACGGGATAACTGCGTTCACCCAAGTTCACCGTGACAACATCGTCGTCGTTTTCCAGCGCGCGGACCCAAAGGAAAATTTGCTCAGCGATTTGCTCTGGGGTTTGGCGTTGGCAGCGGACGATGAATTGGGCTTGCGTGTAAAAGCGTTCCCGTTGAGTCAGCAAAGTGGCGATGCGCCAATAACGCTCAGTGAACCCTTCCAACAAAGGGCGGTCCCGCACCGTCGCTAAGCGCTCGTAGAGCACTTCAGTAGGCACTTGCAGGTAGAAGTTCACCGCTTTCGTCCGCAGCGCTGCCAAGTTTTCGGGGACAGTGGGCATCCCGCCACCTGTAGCGATGACGAGGCGCTGACGCTGCAGCAGTTCCGTCAGCAGTTCTTGCTCCGCTTTCCGAAAGGCGGCTTCACCTTCTTCGGCGAAAATTTGCGAAATGGGTTTGCCGAACCGTTGGGCAATAACTTCATCCGTGTCCACGAACTCATAGCCCAATCGTTGCGCCAAGACTTTACCCACAGCGGTTTTCCCGCTACCCATGAAGCCCCAGAGGGCAATCGGTTTCGTCACCATTGTCCTCACCTTTGCCTTGTGTTTCTCGTTCCGCTCGCTGCTTCTCGTCCCCCATCTCCCGTCCCTCGTCCCATGTGGAGTTGAGCGAAGGCAGCCAATACTTGCTTGGCGATAGGCACTGCAACTTCTCCCCCGTGCCCCGCTTCTTCCACCATCACGCACAAAGCGATGCGCGGTTGGTCAGCGGGGGCAAACGCGATGAACCATGCGTGGGTTTTGCGTCCCTTAATGTGCTGAGATGAACCTGTTTTCCCAGCAACGGTGATAGGCAAGTCCGCCAACGCGCGTGCCGTGCCACCGGGAGCGTAAATCGCTGCCAACATCCCGCGCTTGACGGCTTCCCAAAGGAAGGGAGGAGCAGGAATTTGGTGCAACACTTGGGGGCGAATGCGCGCGATCACACGCCCGTCGGGTGTGCGACGCTCCTTCAGTAGGTGGGGACGGTAGACAACACCGCTGTTGGCAACACAGCAAGCAACTAACGCCATTTGAAGCGGGGTGGCAGTGAGGTAACCTTGACCGATGGACAAATTGGCGGTATCACCGCCATACCATCGCTCACGGTAGCGATTTCGCTTCCACTGGGGCGTGGGGAGCACGCCTTTGATTTCACCCGGCAAGTCAACGCCCGTTTTTGCGCCCAAGCCCATCAGTTCAGCGACGCGGGCAAGGCGGGTGGGACCAACAGCAAGCCCTACGGTGTAAAAGTAGGTGTCGCAGGATTGACCGAGGGCATGAACGAAGTCTACCGTCCCATGTCGGCGCCAGCAGCGGAAGAAGCGGCGTCCCACCACTCGCCCGCCTCCACAAGTGATGCGCGTTTTCGGTGTGGTTTTGCCATATAGGAGAGCAGCGACGGCGGTGATGACCTTGAAGGTAGAGCCGGGAGGGTGAGCACTTGCAATGGCGCGATTTTGAAGGGGGTGGGCTTTGTGAGAGATAAGCCATCGCCACAATTCGGGCTTGATCCCTTTGCTGAACCAGTTGGGGTCAAAGGTAGGGGAAGACGCCATAACCAAAATCTCGCCGTTGCGCGGGTCTATCGCAACAACTGCGCCTCTTCGACCCTTCAAGGCGTTTTCCGCAACGGCTTGCAAGCGGGCATCCAAAGTAAGCACCAGTGTTTGCCCTGGTTGCGCCACTTCTCGGCGAAGGCGACGGATGGGGGCACCCCGTGCGTCCACCTCCATGATTTCTCGCCCGTGCTCCCCTTGCAAATAGCGGTCATAGACGCCTTCTATGCCCATTTTGCCCGTCCAGTCAAAAAGTTCCAAATCGGGGCGACGTCGCAATTCTTCTTCCGTGACCGCACCAACATGCCCCAAAACATGGGCAGCCAAAGGACCGTAAGGGTAGCGACGGAGGGGCTCCTCCAAGACGATGATGCCAGGCAACTCCCAACTCCGCTCCAAGACTCGCGACACGGTTGCAAAATCCGCACCAACAAGCAAACGCACAGGTTCAAATAGGGGGACTTTGTTGTGGCGGATTTTGTCAACGGCAGTGTCCAAAACCTTTTGGGGGATGCCCACCAAGCGGCAAATGACTTCAGGGTTGGCACTGTCGCTGGAAAATTCGGCGGGCAGTAAAGCGATGTTGAACGAAGGCTCATTGGTCGCCAAAACTTTTCCCGTTCGGTCTAAGATGACGCCCCGTGGGGCGCGGGTGACAATGGCGCGTAAGTAGCGGCTTTGGGCTTTCTCGCTGAAGTGCTTCCCCTGATGCATTTGCAGCCACCACAGCCGACCGCAAAACAGCAGCACCATGAAGAGAGTGAAGCCGACACCCGCCCTCCATCGCCACATCGGTAACACAGGGCGTTGCTCTTCTGCAGGCAGCGAATTGAAGGGACCATCAATTCTCGGTGGCGGAAACACTCCTGACATCCCCTTCCCCACGATGCTTTAGTGCCCACGCCCTTTCATGGACAGAAAAGCAACTCAATCGGCAACAGGTGGTTCAGGTGGACGCTCGTTTTCTTCTTGTTGTCCCCCGTTCAAGTGTTGGGCGACGGATTGGAACAAGCGCACCTTGAGGGCGATAGGTAAATGGCGGTCTACTACCAACAGCCATTGACCTTTGTAGCGGGCGAGCCCACTCTTCCCTCCCCATGTGCCCGACAAAATTTTCACGCCCGCTTCGGTCAACTGACGACGCAAGGCTTCCAACTGTTCTTCTGGTGCGGTGCGTTTGGCAGCCATCTTCATCGCTCCGACAAAAGAGTTGTTGGCGCGGGCTGCGGCACTTCGCCCGTTAAAACGGCGCGCCGCAACTCCAAAATGGCTTTAGTGACATGGATGCCGCGAGGGCAAGCGTCCACGCAGTTAAAAGTAGTGCGGCAAGTGAACACACCGCCATATTCCGCCACGATGCGCAAGCGCTCCAGTGCTGCTCGGTCGCGGCTGTCAAAGACGAACCGATGGGCTGCTACCAAGGCAGCGGGACCAAGATACTCGCCGTTTGCCCAGAAAACGGGGCAACTGGTGGTGCAGCAGGCGCACAAGATGCATTTCGTCGTGTCGTCAAAACGCTCTCGCTCCTCTGGCGATTGCAAGCGCTCCGTTTCAGGTGGTGGTTCGTCGTTGATAAGGTAAGGCATCACCGCTCGGTATTTGGCGAAGAAGGGTTCCATGTCCACGATGAGGTCTTTGATGACGCGGAAGCCGCGCAAGGGCTCTATCGTGATGGGTTGCTTGAGGTCTTTGACCAAGGTTTTGCACGCCAGCCTGTTTTTGCCGTTGATGACCATTGCATCGGAACCGCAAATCCCGTGCCCACAAGAGCGACGAAAAGCGAGGGTGCCATCGTGTTCCTCTCGGATAGTGTGCAAGACATCCAGCACTCGGTCTGTCGGCTCCGCTTCCACTTCAAACTCTTGCCAGTAAGGTCGGCGGTCCTTTTCGGGATCAAAGCGCAAAAGGCGCACCTTGACCGTCATGGTGGCTGTTCGCTCCTTTCGCACCAAAAGTAATGGAACCGCATGGTAGGGGCACAGCATGACTGTGCCCTTACGATTTTAGCGTCGGATAGCCACGAGGGAACGAGCGTAAAGGGGTTCGGAGAGGCTGCTAATCACCACCGCGTTGTGGCGACCAGAAGCGTGAATGAAGAGACCGTTGCCAATGTAAATGCCGCAGTGGTCAATGCGATTGCCCTTAACCGCAAAGTAGAGGCGGTCGCCCGGTTGCAACTGAGAGATGGGGACAGGCAACCCCACTCGGGCTTGCTCAGCGGCAGTGCGAGGAAGACGAATCCCCCGCGAAGCAAACACTCGCTGAACAAAAGCGGAGCAATCCAACCCCTTAACTGGCGAGGTGCCCCCGTAACGGTAGGGGACACCCAAGTAGCGCATCGCTTCCGCTACCACCGCACTGTTGTCCCTCCCTGTCACCCCTCCGAAAGCCCGAACTAAGTCGTCCCAGAAGATGGCACGGTTTTCTTTTCGCAATGCCGATCGTGGCATCCAGCCTGTAGCACCGTTGATCATCAGCACCCCAAACCAACCCGTTCGTTCAGCAGTGACGATTAACTGAGTGCCCCTAACGACTTCGCTCCACACAGGTGCGTTAGAACGGGGAGCGCTGCGGATTTTCGCTACAGGGGCAACCACCGTGCCCACATAGCCAAAAACGCGCGGGGCAGGAAGCACGGGAGGGCGCCGAAGCGCGACATTTTGCCTTTCCTTTGACGGTTGTGAAGACCCTGCGGAAGAGCGAGGGGGCGTTTCCATCCGTTGCTCCAACACGGGCACTATCAGCACTTGCCCGGGCGACAATCTCGCGTTTGGGGACAACTCGTTAGCGCGCGCCAAGGCGGTGACCGTTGTGTTGAAGCGTTGGGCAATGGTGCTCAGCGTGTCCCCTTGTCGGACGGTGTAAATCCAATAGGCACGCGCGACAGATGTGGGCGAAGGAGACTGGGGATCAGGGATTGAGGATCGGGAGGTGGAACTTTGAGCAGAGGCAGTTTTCGCCGCCTTCGTGGCTGCCGTTCCCTGCAGTCTTGCACTTTTGAGTTGTGGTTTCGTTGCTTGCTTTCCTGCCTCCCTTATCGGCACCAGAATGACTTCGCCTTGGTGCAGAGGTTGGTCGGCGATAAGGTTGGGGTTGGCACGGAGCAAGTCATCAACGGGGACATTAAATCGGTGCGCGATATCCACAGGGCGCTCCCCTTCTTGCGCGGTGTAAATGCGGTAAGCGACGCTCGTTTGCGCCCCTACCCTCATCGTCACCAACAGAGCAATGATGAGCACTATCGTGGTCATATGCTTTCGCTGGAAGAGAACTCGCATCCCCATCACCGACCTGCAGCGCCATCGTTGCGGTGTTTGATCGCACTTGTCGGCACTGCTGGTTTGATTGTCCATGTTTGCAAGCGGATGTGCTCCAGCGTCCGTTGCCCTTCAAAGTCTGGTGGGAAAATCACCCAAGTGCCTTTGAACCGATAGTTGCGAAATTGTGCCTCGTTGGCAACAGGCGGCACTTCCATCGTTGGGTGCAAAGAGATAGACGCAGGTAGACGGTGATGGGTGCGCCAATACAACAAGGCACGGGCTGCCGCTTGCATGAAGGCGTTGGGACCAACTTCTTGCTGCCCCAAAGGGATGGCAGCAGGAACGCATCCCTTTTGACTGACCACCTCGTCCGCCCAAGCCGCTACTTCAAGGAGTGCCGGCAACGGTGCCTCTCCCTGTGGAATTTCTGTTGGTGGCTGTTGTGGCGGTCCGAAAAGGGAGCGGACGAGCACTGTTGACGGTTCCTGCCCCATTTGCCCCAAGTGGCGGAGGGAACGAACGATGACACCAAATTGCTCTGCAGGCGAAAGGACATCGTTGTCAACGAATTGAGCCGTGAAGGCGGACACCCTCTCCGCCAGCGACAGCACCTCTTTGAAAGGGAGCGATCGGAGGGGACGGGGGCGATACTCGGCAAAAAGTTGGCGGTAAGTCGTCAACTCTACCTGCGGTTGTTGAACCACCCAAGCGAGGAAGCAGTCAAAATCGCGCTGCAGAGCCGCTACCTCCTCAGGTGGGCGCAAAGGCGCGGGGCGCCATTGGGAACGGGGCAGTGCTTGCCCACCTCGGAAATTGACAGCGTCCCAAAAATCTGCTGTCACCAATCGGCAAGGATGAGTGAAGACGGTCAAGTAGCCACCATCGTGGGCGTCACAAAGGGCTAAGAAGTCTGCCTGCATGCGTTGCAGTCGTTCTGAGGGCGACACATCAAAGTAGCGGTCAAAGGAGGTGTGATACTGCAAGAGTAGGTTGTTAGCGAACCAGAAGGGCTGTCCCCGCTGGGGTGCGAAGGGCGAATCGCAAAAGACAGGGATGTCCAAAAGCGCCATAGCCGCTGCCACTTGCGCACCCCAACTGTTGCCCGGCTTGCACCACGCTGAAGGGTGCTGCCTGAAGGTCTCCCGAAGGAAAGCAATGCTGCCAGTTTCCGATTGAAGGATGCACGCAATCCCATCCTCCCAACCGCATTTGTCCAACTGCTCCGCCCATGTGGGTGGCACGGAGTGCTTGTCGGAGTGGTAAGCAATTTCGTGGGCAGCAATGGCAGCGAGGACATCTTGCCGTCCCCATCGGTGCAATTGACGGACCAGTTCTCCTACGAGGCAGAAGCAAGCGGTGATGCCATGTTTGCGCATTACCTCTGCCCACCACTTCTCAGCGTCCGCAGCAGCGGGGGTGAGGAAGTCTTCGCTGTCAAAGGAAAAAATCAAGCGCACACCCATAATGCCCCACCCCAGCGAGCCCGGTCTCTCGCAGCACCTTTAACGCTTGCGGAACTGGAAGCCGCGACGGGCGCGCTTGTATCCGTACTTCTTGCGCTCTTTCGCTCGCGGGTCACGGGTGAGCAAACCGTAGCGGCGCAAGATGGGGCGCAGTTCCTCGTTCCAAACGACCAACGCCCGCGCAATGCCGTGCCGCAGCGCACCGGCTTGCCCGTGCAACCCGCCACCTTTGGCAGTGGCTTTGACATCAAAGAGCCCTAAAGTGTTGGTGACGCGGAGAGGACGAATGACTTCCTCGTAGAGGGAGATGCGGGTCACATAGTCCAGCAGCGGGCGGTTGTTCACGATGATTTGCCCTGTGCCACCGGGAATGAGCCAGACGCGGGCAACGGCTTCCTTTCGGCGCCCCGTCGCGTAAAAGCGGATTTCGCCCTTCGGCGTGATGTCCACTTTCCCTTCCCGCTTTTTCACAGGTTCGGTGGGCAGAGAGAGGGTCAAAGGCGGTTGGGAAAGGAGCGTTGTCGCTTCTCGGCTTTCCGTCTCCGTCCCACTTTGCTCTTGCACTCCTTGTTCTGCTACTTGGACAGTCTCCGTTGGCGTCTCTGGCGTTTCCGAAGATGGCTCGGAAGAGGTTGGTTCCGTTGGCAATGCCATCATCTCTTCAGTTTGCTCCATTGTTCCGTCAGCACCTCCCAATCAGTGCGTTGAAGGTTTCACTCACTCGTTTTCGGCACGGGCACTCGTGTGGGAGTTAAAGCGAGCGGTTGCGGCTGCTGGGCTTGATGGGGGTGATGGGGACCGCGATAGACCCGCAACCGCTTCAGCATCCGTGCCCGCAGGCGGTTCTTCGGGAGCATCTTGGACACGGCTAACTCAATAACGCGCTCAGGACGATGCTCCATCATCCAGCGGTAACTGTAAGCCTTTAAGTTTCCCAGCCGTCCTGAATGGCGGTAGTGGAACTTTTGGTCTAACTTTCGTCCTGTCAGCCGCACTTTTTCGGCATTGACGACAATGACGAAGTCGCCGATATCCAAGTTTGGCTGCCATTGGGGCTTGTGTTTGCCCATCAGGATGCGAGCGATTTCGCTGGCGAGTCGCCCCAAAATCTGCCCTTCCGCGTCCACAACCCACCAGCGACGCTGGACAGTTTTGGGGTCAATCCAAGTTGTCTTGTTCGGCATGCACAAACCCTCCTTTTCACGGTGGCGGTGGTGGCTCTATCCCTCGTTGGCGCAGCACCATCTCCATCAAGGAACGCAAATGTTGCATTTGCTCCTGCAAGTGAGCAATCTGCGTCTCCATCACATCTTGTCGGCTCCTCGTCTCCCGCAAAGCGTCCGTGAAGTCCAAACGGTCTAAAATCCGCTGCAACATCACTTGCGTGTGCTGCTGCGCCTCCGTCAATTGGTGGATGGCTTGCCACACCTCCTTGAAACGCTCGTCTAACGAGGCTTCCAAGCGTTCAAAGCGCTCATCCACCTTTGCGAAGCGCTCATCTACCTTCGCAAAGCGCTCATCTACCTTCGCGAAGCGTTCATCCATCTGGCGCTGCAGGGCTTGAATGAGTTCCCCATGATGCTGCAGCGTCACTTGAATGGCTTTTAGTTCCGGCACCAGCAAATCTTGAACGACTTGCCGCAGCGCCTCTACGAAACTTCTCGGGTTGTTAGGCGACTTCTTCTGCTGTCGCTTGGGCATCCCCTTTCGCCCCTTTGCGTCCATATTTCACCGCCACCAAGCAAAGCCCATGAGCGGGTGCGGTTTTGCCAGCAGCGCTTCGGTCTTTTGCTTCAAGAATAGCACACATTTCCTCTGGCTGCCGCACCGCTAATCCTATTTCCACCAGCGTTCCGACAATGATGCGAGCCATGTGATACAGGAAGGCGTTGGCTTCCATGGTGATGGCGATAACGCCGTTGCGTTTGACAATAGCGATGTGCTTCATCTCCCGAACGGTTGAACCCAAGTCGCTTCCGCTGGCGTGAAAAGAAGCGAAATCGTGGACGCCGACAAGGAATTGGGCGGCTGTTCTCATTGCGCCGACATCCAGGGGTTGTGGGATGTGCCAAGCGAATCGCTTCAAGAGCACGGAAGGAGCAGGGCGGTTGTCAATCAGGTAGCGGTAGATGCGGCTGGTGGCATCAAAGCGAGGGTGAAAAGCTGGTGATACCTCCGCTGCTGCTTTCGCCACAATGTCTGGCGGCAAGAGACCGTTGAGGGCAAGGGGTAAACGCTGCGTCGGGATCGGGCAGTGGGTGTAGAAACTAACCACTTGCCCTTCCGCATGGACGCCAGCGTCAGTGCGTCCCGCTGCTTTCACTTGCACAGGATGACCTAACAAAATTGTCAAGGTGCGTTCCAGTTCCTCTTGGACAGTGCGCAACCCTTTTTGGCGTTGGAAACCGTGAAAATCGGTTCCGTCGTAGCCGATGACCAACTTAATGTGGCGCATGGTTTAGCACGCAAACGAGCGTCACTCCACAAGCATCAACACGGCTTCTTGCGCTGCATCGCCCCGTCGGATACCCGCTTTGATGACGCGGGTGTAACCGCCGTTGCGGTCTTTATAGCGGGGGGCGATTTCCTTGAACAGTTTAGTGACCACTTGCCGCCGCAACGGGTTGGGGATGTATTCAGCGACCAGTCTGCGGGCAGCGACCGTATCTTCTTTTGCGATAGTGATCAACTTCTCTGCCAACCGTTGGGCGGCTTTCGCCCGCGTGTAAGTGGTCTCAATCTTCTCGTGCAAGAGCAGAGAAGCCACCAAATTGCGCAACAAAGATTTTCGGTGGGAAGGGTAGCGTCCCAGTAGTTTGTAGTCCTTCTTGTGCCTCACGGTCTACTCACCTCGCTCATCTCGTAAGAGGAACCCTAACTCATGTAGGCGGTCTATGATCAACTGCAGCGATTGCTCGCCCAAGCCAGAGACACGCTCCAACAGTTCCTCGCGGGTGTAACTGATGAGTTCCTGAACGGTAACGATGCCGTTGCGGCGCAAGACATTGACGATGCGGGTTGGCAACCCCAGGGTTTCCAGTGGGTCGCCAGTGATAGGGGGCGCTTCCCTCCCTTCCTGCTCCTCCACGCCCAGTTCTTGTAGGAAGAAGGGACGAGCCATGCTCAGGGGTTGTAGTAAGCGCAAATGTTCAATCAGCAGTTGGGCTGCTTCCGCCAAGGCTTGCTCTGGCTCAATGGCACCGTTCGTCCACAATTCCAAGATGAGGCGGTCGTAGTCGCTGCGAACGCCCACCCGCGTCGGTTCCACCACGAAACTCACCTTCTTGACAGGGGAAAAGATAGCGTCCACAGGAATTGTGCCCAGCGGCAACTTAGCGCGGTCTATCCGCTCCAAGGGCAAGTAGCCTTTGCCGACGCGGATGGTCAGTTGCATGTCCAAGAAGGCGTTCCTGTCGGTAAGGGTGGCGATGTGAACTTCAGGGTTTGCGACTTCAAAGCCGTAAGGCATCTGAATGTCTGCTCCCGTCACCTCCCCTTCCCCACGCACCTGGATGCGGGCGGAGTAGGGCATCCGAGGGTTGATGGTGGGGAGCGGGCGGATAGCCACTTCCTTCAGGTTCAGGACAATTTGCAGCACATCCTCCTTGACGCCGGGGATGGTGGAGTATTCGTGGGGAACCCCTTCAATCCAGACTTCAGTAATTGCCGCCCCCAGAATATCGTTGAGCAAGGTGCGGCGCAGCGCGTTGCCCAAAGTCGTCCCCATCCCCGGCTCTAAGGGAACGATTTCGTATTTTGCGTAGCGCGCTTCTCGGACTAACTCGCGAATTTGCGGCATCACTAACAACCGTTCCATTGCCAGCATCTTTGTCTCGCCTCCGTTGAGTCAGAGTGCGCCTTTAAGCGGCACAAAGCAGGGGCACAACATGCTGTGCCCTCTCTAACGGGAGTAGAACTCAACCACCAAGTTCTCATCAACAGGCACATCAATTTGGTCGCGGGTGGGCAAACTCAACACCCGTCCCGTGAAGGTGTTCACATCGCGGCTCAACCACGAAGGGACTGTCCAGTCCCCTCGGACGGTCACTGCTTTTTGGGTGTCGGGATTGTCACGCATCGCTTCTTTGATGCTGATGACATCGCCAGGTTCAACCAAGTAGGAGGGAATGTCCACCGTTTGCCCGTTGACAAGGACATGCCCGTGCACGATAAGTTGGCGGGCGTGGTTGCGGGAGAGGGCGAAACCCAAGCGGTAGAGCACATTGTCCAGCCGTCGCTCCAAAATCTGGAGGAAGTTCTCGCCCGTGTTGCCGGGCATTTTCGTTGCCATCTCAAAATAGCGGATGAACTGCTCCTCCCGCACATTGTAGATGCGGCGCAGTTTTTGTTTCTCTCGCAGCCGTTTGCCATATTCGGTTTGTTTGCGCCGCAACTCCCCATGTTGCCCTGGGGGCTGACGGCGGCGGTCCAAGATGCACTTGGTCACGCACTTTTCGCCCTTCAAGAACAGTTTCACGCCTTCTCGGCGGCACAAGCGGCAAACAGGACCGATGTAACGACCCATGAGACCTTTCGCCTCCTTGTTGACTTAAACGCGGCGACGCCCCGCCGGACGGCAACCGTTGTGGGGCGTGGGCGTAATATCTTTGATGGTGCCAATTTCAAAGCCCATGGCTTGTAGTGCGCGGACAGCCGTGTCACGACCAGGTCCAGGACCCTTGACGAAAATGTCTAACTTCTTCACCCCCATGTCTTGAGCCCTTCGCCCAGCCGTTTGAGCGGCTAACTGGGCAGCATAAGGGGTGCCTTTCTTCGTCCCTTTGAACCCAACCGTTCCACCGCTTGCCCAGGCTATTGTGTTGCCTTGCGGGTCGGTGATGGTGACAATCGTGTTGTTGTAAGTGGACTGAATATGGGCAACGGCGTGGGTGATGACCCGCCGTTCCCTTCGCCGGCGCTGGGCGCGCCGTGCTGAACGCTTTTGCGCCATCCCAAAACACCTCCGTAGTCAGTAGGCGTAAGTATGCCACTTCTCCCGCTTCAGTCAAGTTATGAGCAAATTCCGCTCCGCGCTCCTTTTTTCACGGGTTGTGATTAGCCTTTCTTCTTGGAGCGCTTGCCTTTCTTTGTTCCGACGGTCTTGCGGGGACCTTTGCGGGTGCGAGCATTGGAGCGGGTGCGTTGCCCTCTCACGGGCAACCCCGCCAAATGGCGGCGTCCCCGATAGCAGCCGATGTCTATGAGCCGCTTAATGTTCTCAGCAACTTCCCGCCGCAGGTCACCCTCCACCTTGTAGTTGCGCTCAATGTAATCGCGCAACCTTGCCAGTTCCTCGTCGCTTAACTCGCCCAGTTTCCGCATGGGGTCAATCCCCACTGCCTCGCAGGCTTTGATCGCCAATGTCCGACCAACGCCGTAAATGTAGGTCAACCCAACGAACAATCGCTTGTTGTCTGGAATTTCCACACCGGCAATGCGTGCCACGCAGGCTCACCTCCCTTCACTTTCCTTGCCGTTGTTTGTGCTTCGGGCGCTCACAGATGACATAGATGCGCCCGCGTCGGCGGACAATCTTGCACTTTTCGCACATCTTTTTCACCGATGGTCGCACTTTCATCCGACTATTCCTCCTTCAGCCATCTGGAAGGTGCATTCTCCTGATGCGCCGATTTTTTCGGTTCGTTAAGAGACGCACCCTCAGCCGATTTTCAGTGCGCCGGAAGACGCATCCTCCAGCAACCATCGCTTCGCTGCCATCATCGCATCCGATAGACGATGCGACCGCGCGTGGGGTCGTAGGGCGAAATCTCCACTTTCACCCGATCCCCAGGGACGATGCGGATGAAATGGACGCGCATCCGTCCCGAGACATGAGCAATCACTTCGCGCCCGTTTTCCAAGAGAACCCTGAAAGTAGCGTTGGGCAACGCTTCCTTCACGACCCCTTCCATTTCAATGGTTTGCTCTTTGGGCATCTCCTTGCTCAACCCCTTGGTGCGGAAGCCTGCGCCCATATGGGACGCAGAGCACAGACGAGTAAGGACACGGCTTTTTTCCTATCTTCCCTCAGCGATCCATGCGCCAAAGGTCATCTTCGCCATTGGGACCAAGGGTCAAGATGATAGGTTCGCCGTCCAGCCCAATGGCAACAGTGTGCTCAAATTGAGCGGCTAAACTGCCGTCCTCAGTCACAACCGTCCACTTATCCGCCAAAACTTTAACACGGTAATCGCCCGCTGTCACCATCGGCTCAATGGCGAAAGTCATCCCAGGCACTAACACGATGCGTTTGAGCCGCGGTTCAGCGAAATTAGGGATTTCGGGCGCTTCGTGTAAAAAGCGCCCAACTCCGTGCCCGACCAAATCGCGAACGACGGAAAAGCCGTGTCGCTCCACCCAATCTTGAATGGCGGCAGCGATGTCCCAGACGGTGTTTTGGGCTCTGGCTTGTTGGATGCCCTTGTAGAGCGCTTCGGCAGTAACCCGCAGCAATTTCCGCGCCAGCAGGCTGATGCGTCCCACCCCCACGGTAATGCCTGTGTCCACATGGACACCTTTGTAGAACACGCCCAAGTCAATCCCCACGATATCGCCCTCTCGCAACGGACGGTCAGTCGGGATGGCATGAACGACTGCTTCGTTCACAGCGATGCAAGTCGCTGCAGGATAGTTGCGGTAGCCTTTAAAAGAAGGCACAGCACCCATAGAGCGGATGGTTGCTTCAGCGATAGCGTCAATCTCTTTCGGCGTCACCCCTGGCTGCGCCGCTTCCTTCGCGGCTTTTAGTGCGTAGTAGGCGATGATTCCCGCTTCCCGCATTCGGGCAATTTCTTCAGGCGACTTCAAAATCACTTTCGGCGGGATGGAGCGGAGCGCTGAACGGGTCATGGAAGCCTCACCTGTTTCAGGCGCTGATAAACTTCGTCGGGAGCACCAGAGGAACTAACCTCCACCAGCATCCCTTTGGCTTGGTAGTAATCAACAACGGGTGCCGTTTGTTGGCGGTAAACCGCCAGTCGTTGGCGAATGACTTCTGGCTTGTCATCGTCTCGCTGGATGAGCGTAGCGCCACACTCGTCGCATTTCTCGTCCTCTTTGGGCGGCTTTGACTTCAGGTTGTAGATGGCTTGACAATTGGGACAAACCCGTCGGGCAGATAAACGCTCCACAATTTCCTCGTCGCTCAGGTTAAGGAAAACAGCCCCTCTCACCCGCCATCCCAACTTTTGGGTCATCTCGTCCAACACACGGGCTTGTTCCAATGTTCGCGGGTAGCCGTCCAGAAGGAGCGGTCGGTCAGCGCTGCGCAACACTTCTTCCACGATTCCGTGCATGACTTCGTCAGGCACCAGCAACCCCTTTTCCATGTAGGCTTTGGCTTGGATGCCCACAGGGATTTGTTTTTGGACGGCTTCCCGCAGCAAATCCCCGGTGGCAGCGTAGCGCCAACCGTTCTCCTCCGCCCACCGCTGTCCGTGCGTGCCTTTTCCTGCTCCCGGTGGTCCCAGCAACACAATCACTTCTTTTGCGTTCGTCATCGTTCGTCCTCCTCCAAAGCAAAGGCTTCGGGATAGGGCGGGATATCCGTGCTCTTCCCAACCATAAGCAGGGGTCACTTGATGAAGGTCTCATATTGCCGTAGAAGCAGTTGGGCTTCCAGTTGCTTCATAGTCTCCAAAGCGACGCTGACCGCAATTAAGACCGAAGTGCCGCCCACCAGACTGAATTGGGTTCCGGGAATGCGCGTTATGGAGGGAACGAGGAACTCCATCACCGCCACAATGGCGAGGAAGAGGGCACCAATGAAGGTTATGCGACTTGCCACGCGGTCTATGTATTCCACCGTTTGCTGCCCTGGTCGGATGCCTGGGACAACGCCTCCCCATTTGCGCAGGTCATCGGCAATCTCGTCAGGGCGGTAGATGATCGCCGCGTAGAAGTAGGTGAAGACGATGACCATGAAGCCATAGAGCAGCAACCCAAACCAGCCCCCACCAGGGGTGAACCAGTGCTGAATTACTGAGCGCACTTGCACCATGTCAATGGTCCATCCGGTGAAGGGGATGGTCAGTTTGAAAGGGAAGAAGGAAACGAGGGTGACGGGGAAACTGACAATCGCTAAAGCGAAGATGATAGGGATAACGCCACCGATGTTCACGGGCACGGGAAGGTAACTGGTTACGCTTCCCAATCGGTTCCCCACCATCCCCCGGGTGTAGGTGACGGGGATGCGCCGCTGGGATTGCTGGATGTAGACGATGAAGACGAGAGTAAAGCCGAAAAGGGCAAACAAAAGAATCACGCTGCCCCATGGAATCCCACCAGCAGCCGCGCTACCAATTACTTGCGCCAACTCTCCAGGCAACCGCAAAACAATGCCTGCAAAGATAATGATGGAAATCCCGTTTCCAATGCCTCGTTCGGTGATCAATTCGCCCAGCCACATCAAAAATGCAGTTCCCGCAATCATGGACAAGATAGCCCATGCCCGCTGCCAAAGGCTAAGGTCGGAGGGTAACACGGTGCCTCCGCCGGGGAGTGGGGTGCTCATGAACAAGGTCAAGTAGCCAAAGGCTTGCAGGAAAGCGGAAACAACGGTGAGGTAGCGGGTGAGGCGAGCCAGTTTGCGCCGCCCCCATTCCCCTTCCTTGCGCCACTCTTCCAATTGCGGGAAAGCCGCTGTGAGCAATTGCACGATGATGCTGCCGTTGATGTAAGGGATAACGCCCAAAGCGAAGATAGAGAACTTGCGCAGCGCGCCGCCCGTGAACATGTTGATGAGACCGAAAAAGGGACCAGCGCCGGCGCCTTCGGTGAAAAATCGCTCAATCCCGCTCGTGTCTATGCCGGGGACAGGGATGTGGGAGCCGAAAACATAGACCGCTAAAGCGAAAAGCAGAAACCGAAAGCGCCGCTGTAAGTCTGGCACCTTGAGCGCGGTCAAGGCGTTTTGGATAAGGTTGGTCCCTCGGTCAGGGCGCACAATCATGATTCAATCACCAC
>FWWM01002165.1_pt1 | contig 54689 bp, 51 predicted proteins | sample 2228351 | NCBI WGS metagenome assembly FWWM01 (sample SAMEA103939774, study PRJEB20133) | metagenome | reverse complement strand
ATATCCCCCGGGAGAGCCCCCTAATCCGGCCCCAACCTCGCCTCTGACCCCCCTGGTTGATTTTCATGCAGGAAGTGGGTTATAATCTTGGGGATAACGGAGACTAATTACTATGAGAAAGCACCTCATAACAATGGGCCTGTTGGCTCTCGTCTACGGCATGGGTTGTGGCGGGGGAGAGGAAAACAATCCGCCGCCGTCCGGTCAGCCCCTCCCTCTGGCTATAGGAAACTGGTGGTTCACCAGGGGCGAATACGATACCACATCCTGGGACACCACCAAGATAGTTGACGACACGGTCTACGAGGGGCACAGCGCGTTCCTCGCCCAGTATATCATGCCTGAGGGCCAGGTTGACACCATGATCTTCTACTACGCGGACGGCTTCCTGCACTACATATACAACACCTCTATGGAGTCTTTCTCCTTCACGGTTCACGGCAGGACCAAGGAGAACATGGCAGTGGGCGACACCTGGACGATATTCACTTACGACACGAGCATAGCGCCCGGATACGACATGAGCTTCATCGCTCTAGCCAGGGTTCTGGCGGTTGAGGACATCACTGTTCCATCTGGTTCGTTCAAGAACTGCTACAAGCTCCTGGACAGCCTCACCGTGTATATGAACGGAACGCCCATGAGCACCTACATGAACCATACCTGGATAGCCATGGGTGTCGGCGCTGTCTATAACCAAGACCTTCAGGATTCAACCCTGAACACCGAGCTGGTGGACTATCACCTGGTTCAATAGGGGCTTGTCCGGACGCGGGCCGGGACATTAAAATTCCTGGCCCATGGATGATGTAAAACTTCTTTTAGCTCAGGCTATAAGGTCAGAGATTGAGGCCTGTGAGTTCTACGACGGGCTTGCCAAGGCGGTTAAAAACCTGCTTCTCAGGGAGCGGCTTGAGTTTCTCTCCGTAGAGGAATCCAAACATGAGGATTTCCTACGGAGGCTTTTTACCCAGAAATTCGGCGAGAACCCGGTTGTTCCGGATGAGACCCCTGTCCCATCACCCCGGTATGTTCCCGGGGAGAAGACCCCCATATCAGAGCTCCTATCAGGGGCCATGGAGGCCGAACGCGCGGCCGAGGAATTCTACATGAGACTCGCCAGGTCCTTTTCCGGCCCGGACGCCGCGCTCCTTGAATACCTTGCCTTGATGGAACGGGGCCACTTTCACATCCTTGAGGCCGAGAGGGAGATAGCCCTTCACTTTGAGGACTACGAGACCGTTAATCCCTTGTTTCACATAGGAGCCTGACATGGAGCTGGATGCTGGAATAAAACGCCACTACTGCTTTTACGACGAGATATATGACCCCGCATCACGGGAGGGCAAGAGGCGGATAAACCTCCTGGCTGACCTGGTTGAGGAATACCTTGAGCCAGAGGGTGGGGTTGCTCTTGATGTTGGTTGTGGCATGGGTGTTTCGTCTGCCGCGCTCTTGGCCGGCGGATACGAGAAGGTCATTGGCATTGACATACAGGAGGACTACATCGTCAAGGCCAGGAACTTCGCGCGGGACTCCGGCCTCGCCGCGGAGTTCAGGCTTATGGACATAAGGAACCTGGACTTTCCGGATGGCGTTTTTGACGGGGTCGCGATGCTCTCCAATCCGCTACCGCACTGGGACATGAGGGAGATGGAGCGGATACTCTCGGAGTGCCACCGTGTTCTCAGGCCTGGCGGCTGGATCATGGTTCACTACCTTGACTGGGTCGGTCTCTTATACCAGGGATACAAGGATGTCCTGGTTGAAGAGGCGGAGTCAGGGTTCCTCATCTCCTACCACACCGAGCTCAACACCCTGGAAGGGTTCGTCCGGAGGCTTTTCCTCGGCCCATCGGAACCAAGGGGATTCCAAGTAAAGCTCAGGCTCTGGTCGCCCTGGCTATTGCACTATCTCCTGGAAAAGGCCGGGTTCTCCACCCTTGAAACCGAGTATATCGTTGGCTCAAAGATAGCCATAACAACGGGGGAGAGAAGGTAAGCGCGCCCCGATTATCAGGTGTGGGGTAGCCCTGGCTTCTTGTAGCCGGGGCCCATTGCGGGGGGTGCATAGACCCCCGCTACCCGTTATGAGATTGGGTAGTCCCTGGTCCCTGCACCAGGGGCTTATCTCGTTGCAGGGGTGCCCGCCTCCCATTTTTATTTGTGGGTAGCCCCGGCTCCTTGCAGTCGGGGACGAAAACCATTCCGTTGATCAGGATACGAAATCACGAGGGCATCTGTTTTTCCCGCGCACTATTACCCGTGATGGAGGGAAAAATGCTGGTCGTAAAGACAGGTTTCACCAAAGGGATTCAAGAGGACGAGCGCGTCGTTGAGGCGGTCATATCAACCCCTGCCGAGGACAGGGACGCGGACATAGTTGAGGTCTCTGGCTGGCAGTTGGAAAACTTTCTGAAGAACCCCGTTGTTCTCTGGATGCACAGATACGAGGCGCCGATAGGCCGGTGTTTGGAGATAAGACGAGAGCCTGATGCCCTGGTCGCCAGGACCCGTTTCGCCAGGACTCCCCTGGCCGAGGAGATATGGCAGTTATACCGGGAAGGGGTTCTCTCCGCTTGGAGCGTCTCGTTCATCGCGCTGGACTGGGAACCCCTGGCCTCTGGCGGCAGGAGATACACCCGCCAGGAGCTCCTGGAATACTCCGCGGTCTCGGTGCCGTCCAACCCGGAGGCCCTGAACACCCTCTACAGGGATGGAATGGGCAGGGTGGAAAAAGAGCTTGAGAAGATAACCCTCCTCTTCGGAACAGAGGGGGAGATAACCATAAAGGAGGATTGAAAAATGGAGATAACCAAACGGGAGCTATCGGAGCTCCTGAGAAACGCTGTGAGGGAGGCCATGGATGACAGGCTCAGAAAGGCATACAGCCCAGCGGCGGAGACGGACAACCCGAAGAGGAAACTCGCGGAAATAGTCAGGGCAATGGCATTCAGGGATGAAGTCAGGTTGAAGACCCTCACATCCGGTGAGACCCCGTTTCTTCCGGCCGGGGTCGCGACAGAGGTCATAAAGGCCGCGGAGCAGGGCGCGTCGGTTCGGCCTGGCGCTACCGTTCACCGGGTTTCCGAATCAACGGGTAGGGTTCCGGTTGCCAGACCGTCGCTCACGGCATACTGGGTCTCCGAGGACACCGAGCCTCCGGATGAGTCCGAACCCGCGTTCACCTACCTGGCCTGGAGCGTGAACAAGCTGAAGGCCTTCACTAGGGTGACCCTTGAGGCGCTGGAGGACAATTCCGCTGACATCGGCGTGGAGATAGCGGACTCTTTGGGAAGGGCGATCCGATTTACCGAGGAAACGGCCTTTTGGCTCGGAGATGGCTCCGGCAAGCCAGCGGGCATAGACGAGACCATACCCGCCAGCTGGGTAATTGACGGCACCGGCAAGGATGTCCTTGAGGTTCTCAACGAGATGTATCTGAAGCTTCCCGTTGAGTTCCGGGAGCGCGCGGGGTGGTATGCCAACAGCGCGACAAAGGCACTTTTGCTCTCGCTTTCGGATACAACTGGCAGGCCACTTTTGACGCCGAGCCTATCCGGCGAGTTCCCCTGGACGATATACGGGAGGCCCGTGAGAGAGGCGCCCGTCCTGCCGGACAACACCATCTACTTCGGGGACATGAGCTTTTATCACATATTTGACCGTAGGGCCATGGAGATAAGAGTGATAACCGAGGACGAGGACCTCGCTCTCAAGGACGAGGTTCTCGTCACGGTGAGCGAGCGGACCGATGGCAAGCTCGCGTGGGACGAGGACGGGGGCATAACGCCCTTTGTTAAGGCCGAGAACCTCGGCCAGTAGAGGAACCAGGGGGGCCGAAAGGCCCCCTTGCTTTTTTCTGAGACTGACATGTATTGCGATTTGGACGATGTGAAGGATGAGCTCGCGCTCCTGGGCGAGCCAGCCCGCGATGACGAGAGCTTAACCCTCGCCATATCCCAGGCCTCGGACCTGGTTGACGCTTTCACTGGCAGGCACTTCAGGGCCGAATCAGTCGGTGAGAGACACCTTCCCTTAAACCGCTCGGTTCTCCTCTCGCACTGGCCGGTCCACAGCATCGTTTCGGTCAAGGACTCTGATGGCAGTGATGTCAGCTGGGAATGGCTGAACCAGCGCATAGGCGAGATGAAGGTTGAGACCAACAAGGCCGTTGATGTTGAATATTTCTACAACGATCCGGATGATCCGGTTCCCGATGATGTGAGGAGGATCACTGCCCGGCTCGCGGGGAGGCTCATGGTTGGGCCGAGGCCGGATCTATCCAGCCTAAGCGCAGGAGAGCTGAGCCTCAGCCTCAGGGACGACCCCCTTTTTACCGAGGACATCCGCTTGGTTCTCCTGAAATACACCCACAGGAGGAGGTTTCTCTGATGGCTCTTGGGTTCCTGATGAAGGACAGCCTGTGCATCCTGCGCCTATCCGGCGAGCGCGACGCGCTTGGCTCTGAACTCGCGAGGTTCACGAGGGCCGACCGGGTTCAATGCGCGTGGGGAAGGTTCTCGGACAGGAGGGAAAACTCCCCTTTTGGAGAGGACAATAGGGGCCTACACCTCGCCATAGTTCCGCCCCTTGAAGAACAACCAGCCTGGGTTGAGCGCGCTGGGAGGGTCTATCGTGTGAGAGAGACAAAGCGGTTTTCTGGCTTCGGAGCGGATCACTGGGAACTGCTACTTGAGGAATACAGGGGGAGGTTTGAGATAACATGAATCTGTCGGATTACCTACAGCACATCCTCCGAATCCTTGAGGAGGCTGGCTACAGCGCTGTTCCCCTGGACTCTCATATGCGCGAGCCAGCCGAGCCAGGCCTGTATTACTCCGGCGCTTGGGAGAGGACATTCCTCTGTTCCCCGGATCACGAGCATGGCATTCTCGGTCTGGAGCTTCTCGCAGTGGACTCGTGCCTCTCGGACGCGCTCAAGACTGCCGAGGAAGTCAGGTCTGCTTTATCGGATGGACTTGGGATGAGAATAGCCGAGTGCCGGGTGAATGCCTTTCAGGAGGGCGAGAGGGCCATTGTCCGGCTAACTGTAAGGTGTTTGTTTTGAGGGGGTATATATGAGAGTGACCTATTATTCCGGAGGAGCGGGTGAGCTTTTCATCACCGGGGAAGAGCCGATCAGGATCGCGGAGATTGAGGAAGCGAGCCTGATCCTTGACTATACCGTGAGGGCAATGGGTTCTGATAGGGATGATTTTCCAACGGGTTTCGTCGCTGGCCCAGGGACCGGATCGGTCTCTTGTTTGGTGAGGGTTCTCGTGGAGGGAAACCCGCTCGTTGATCCCGGCAAAGCGAGGCTTTTCAAAAGGGCTGAGAGGTTCACTGTCCCGAACGAGGAACCCTTCAGGCTAGTCCTTCCGGATGAACCCGTTCCTGAAACCCTTGTTGTGGAGACCACGGAAGGCGACGCTTTCAGGGTTTCAGGCATCCCCTCTCCGGGGCACTTCTCCTGGAAACCGGGCGAGAAAGCCCTTTATTTCTCTCGGTCCGACGCGGGCAAGGATGTCCTCTTATCCTACGCCTATGGCGAGACCATTAGCGAATCCTGGTGCCAACGCGAGCTGGGCCTGATCCTGGTTTTTCCGGTCCTGGGCAGAAGCCCTTCCGGCGACCCTTCTTTCAGGGTCATAGAGGCCAGGAGAGCGGTTCTCTCCTCCTGGTCAGAGGAGTTCGTCTCAGGTAAAGAAACCCTCGCGAGGGCCAGCTTCGTTCTCCTTTCTGACGAGGAAGGGTTCATAATAAGGGAAGGTATCGTGGGGCCTGAAACATGAAAGAGATTCTTGAAAGGGCAAGGGGGAAACTTGAGAACCAAAAGGCGCTTGCGGTTGGCTTTCTCAGGGGCGAGATTGGCCGGGTCGGCCCCATAAGGGTTCGGCCTGCCAACGCACTCACCCTCGTCTGGCTTCAGGCGGTTTTCGGTTCGGTTGAGGGGGCGTTCGCTCCCCTCCTTGGGCATGAACCATCGGTTGAGCGGCTCATTCATATCCTGGCCATCCTCCATGTCTCAACGGACAGGAGGAAAACCAGCTACGAAAAGGCCAAAAAAAGGATTGAGAAACTGAGGCGCAGAGCAGAGCGCATGAGCGCCGAGGAAATAATTAACGGGCTCAGGCTCCTGGTCATGGCGTTTGAGGGGATGAAAAACGGCCCTTCCTCACCCGATCCCGACTAGGCCGCAAATTCTCTGACTGCCTGGGCGCGAATTTCTCACGGGAAGCCGGTTCAGATACCCATCCACTCCATCGCGAACTCCAGGGTTTCCATCGGGACCTCATGGCCTCCCTCAAACTGATTCAACTGCACATCAAGGCCCGCATCCTTCAGCCTCTTATAAGCGTTCTGGCTTGCCTCAAGAGGAACGACCCTGTCGTCCTTTCCGTGGGCGATGAAAACCCTCATGCCCTTTGCACCGGCCTTCTTCAGGGCCTCGCCCGAAACCAGGACGGTATCCATCCAGCCACCGAAAGCGATCACCCCCTTGAAGCGTTCGGGGCGGTTCAGGCCGATGTTGTAGGCCATGCTCGCGCCCTGGGAGAACCCCAAGAGATAAACCCTGTTCGTGTCAACATTGAAGGATTTCAGGAGCTCAAGGGCCAGGGAGCTTATGTAATCCGCGTCAAGTTTTATGGTTTTCTCGTCGAGGCCTTCCTGCCTGATCGTCCAAGAATAGCCTGGCTCCGAACCCACGGCCATCGGATATGGAGCGCAGGGAGCCGCGTATATGAAACCAATTTTCATTGATTTTTTGGATGTGTCGGTCTTATAGGGCCTTTGGAACAGGTCGGAGAACCGTTCGTAATTGGAGCCATATCCGTGGAGGCCGATAACAAGGGGGTAGCGCTCCTCAGCGTCATAATCCTCAGGCACGACGACATAGCAAGGGAGCAGGGTTCCCGCGAGGATATAGACCATGTTTTTCCCTTCGGAACTCACGAGGGCTTCCTTTTCCATTTTCTTCACGGCGTTCTTGAAGGCCGAGGATTCCCTGACCGGGTCAAAGTCCGGATCGCGCAGTATGTGCTCGGTGTCCCTGTAACCCTTGTCCCAGGAGGCCATGAGGAATGCCGCGGCCCTCGCGGAGTCGCCCATGAGGCCGAAACAGCACGCCAGGTTGTAGAGGGCTATCGCGTCGGAGTTGTTGTGGCTGATATAGACCAGGTATGCCGAGGCAGACCTGGCGTAGTCCTTCTCGTTGTAGGCTTTTATGGCCTCGGAAAGCACGCTGTCCGGGCTCTGCATCAGAACATCCTCAACCCGCACGCTCGCCGGATCAAAACCCGGCGCTTTTGCCTTCTCGCCTGCCTTCCGGGGGACGCAGGCCAGGACTACCAGAAAAACAATTGGTATGGAAGTTCTCTTCATTATCACGCTCCTTCCCTGCTTCCTGATATTATAAGCCCAGCGGTGGGATCGTTCACAACACAGATTGCCCTGGTTTTCGGGGGTTACCCTGCGCCACGCCGCGCAAAAGCCTTAAAGAGACCCCTGAAAATCCCCCTCTGTCTTTTCCCCTGACCATGGGGGCCTCCGCAGAATAGGGGCCGAGCCTCCACGGAAACGCTCTCATGACGGGATTTTTCGGGGGGCCCCTCTCAGAACTTTGATCCTCTGGATGGGGCGGCTCTGATTCAGTCCAGTAAGTTATTGCTACTTTATCAGAGCTCTCCTTAAAATTATGGAGCTTCGTGATCCGCAGACTCCTCCTGGACACCCTCATATACGGCCTGGGCACCATGCTCTCGCCGTTGGTGGGTTTTTTGCTCCTTCCCCTATACACCAGGTTCCTCGCCCCGGCTGACTACGGAGTTCTCGCGATTCTCTCCGTGACCACAGGTGTCCTGACCGTAGTCCTTTCATTGGGAATACCCTCCGGCATGCTCAGGTTCTACTTTGACCCGGACGAGCGGGTTAAAAGTCAGGTCGTCTATTCCTCCGCGGGCGCGGTCTTTGTGCTCACCACAGCAGGGGCATTGCTCATATCCGCGCTCGCTGGCCCGATATCCCGGGTCCTGGTTCCCGGCCACGGAGGCCCTTATCTCGTGATTCTAATGGCCGCGGGCTTCGCAACCGGCGCGTGGACCGTGGTTTTCCAGAACCTGATGAGGGCGCAGAAGAGGCCCATGCTTTACACGATGGCTAACCTCGGCGGTTTCGCGCTCCGGCTTGGTCTTAATGTCCTTTTCGTGGTTGGTTTCCTCCGGGGGGTCGCTGGGATACTTGAGGCCGGAATAATCTCCAACATCGCCATCCTGGCTTTCCTGGTTCCTGTTGGCCTGTGGCGGAAAAGGCCCTCTTTCTCCTGGAAAAAACTAATGGAGATAACCAAATTCGGGATAGCGCTTGAGCCAGGGAACCTCGCCGCTTGGGTCCTGAACATGTCGGACAGGTATTTCCTGCAGGCCTTGTCTGATATGACCCAGGTCGGGCTTTATTCGGTCGGATACAGGATAGGCCAGCTCTCCGAGATAGGGATAGTCAAGCCGTTCAGGCTCGCGTGGCCACCACTCATATACGCGGAGGCAGGGGATCACGAGAAAGCGAAAAGGTCAATCTCGCGGACAGCCACCCTTTACGCTTTTTTCGGCCTCTGGGCCACCCTGGGGCTTTTTCTCCTCGCTCCAGCCATACTCAAAGCAATGGCAACAAGGGGATACTGGGGCGCGCTGGATGTTGTCGGCCTGGTCGCCCTCTCCTATGTGATCCTTGGAACGGGCTGGATAACTGGTGCTGGTTTGCACATACTCAAGAAACCCGTTCTCATATCAGCGGCCTTCATCGCGGGCGCGGTCCTGAACATCATCCTGAACCTGACCCTCATACCCAGTCTCGGCATGATGGGCGCCGCGTGGGCAACCCTCATCTCGTTCCTTTTCATAGCGGTCTTTACCTTCGCCGCATCCCAAAGGGCCTTTCCCGTGCCATACGAGTGGAAGAAGCTCGTCGCGATAGCCCTCTGGGCTGGACTCATAGCACTTCTTGGTCTGGTTTCAGAACGGGTGTGGTGGAGAATAGTTCTTTCGGTGCTCTTTATCCTTCCCGGACTGTGGTTTTACAGGAAGTCCCTTTTCGGCATCACGAGGGGCATCCTGCTCAGGAGGTCTCTGGAAGAGCGCGAATTTTACCCCATTCCGGATGGGCTTACGATTGAACGGATATTGGATCCGGCTCTCATCTCTGGATTCAGAAAGGGCATGGGGAAAATTTACCGGGATAGGCTTGAGAGGGGAATCCACTGTTATGTTGGCCTTTGGAATGGCGAACCCGCGCACATAACCTGGGTGGCGACCGGCGGGGAACTCGAGCCGAGAACAGGCCACAGGGCGAGGCCCGGAGTTGCTTATGTGTTTGATTCGCTGACCCTACCTGGTTTCAGGGGCCACGGGATATACTCCGGCGTCCTGGAGCAAGCCTCCCGCGACGCGAGGGACGCGGGGATGAAATTGGCTGAGGCCGTTGTCCTGGATGGCAACGAGCCATCAGTGAGGGCTTTCGGGAACGCTGGGTTCAGGCCGGTAGCCAGGGTTATCGGCCTGAAGCTGTTCGGAATCACCTTTTGCATCAGGAGGCCCATTGAGAGCGGAGAGGGTTGAGAACCGCGGAGAGATAGCCGAGCTCATCCGAAAGGCCGAACCCTTGGCCCGGGCTCATCCTGCAGGTATCCAGATGGAATCCTGGTGGCTATTGCCGTTCCTGGAGACAATAGCCCAAAGGCCCCTCGCGATTGTCATCAGGGATGGGAACGACCTCCTTGCCCTGGGTTTCTTTGAGAGGAGAAGGTCATCCCTTGCCATCAGGGGCCTCCTAAAGAAGCGCGTTATGACATTCCTTTCCCGGGGCCCTTCTGATTTCTCCGACATACTTTTGATCCCCACCGCGAAACCAGAGGAAATCGCCCGGACATTCGCTGGGGCCCTGAGAAAAATCCCGAGAATTGACGAGATAAAACTTGAGCAGTTTCCAGAACCCTCCGCGATCGCGCGCGGGTTATCAGATACTTTGGGTTTTCCTCTCCTGGATTGGGTAAGGGTATATTCGGCTGACCTGTCCGTTGGCTATGGCGCGCTCTGGCAAAACGCGGGCAGGAACGCGAGGAGGGACATCCACAAGAAGGAGCGAAAACTGCTTGAAAGGTTTGAGATAACATACGACGCGCTTCGGGAACCTGGTGAGGCCTTTTTGTCTGAGATCGTCTCACTCAATCGGAGAAGAAAGGACAGGAGAAGCCCTTTTCTGGGGGAGAGGGCAAGCTTCACCCTGCGCATGGTCCGGGAGTGCCAGGCCGCAGGAAGGCTCCTGGTTTTCACCATGAGGGCGAACAACAGGCTGATCTCCTACAGGCTGGGGTTCGCCCGGGATGGAATATTCTACGATTGGAACACCTCGTATGACCCGGAGCTCTTCGATCTTTCGCCCGGTAAGGTTCAATTATCCCATGTCTTAAGGTGGTGCGTTGAGAACGGCCTTTCGGAGTTCAACTTCATGCGCGGGGACGAGGATTACAAGAGGGTATGGTCAACGGGCCATACTATGAACAAGGCCCTTGTTTTTTCCTTGCCGACCCTCAGGATGAGGATCGCGAGTGAGTGGGCAAAAAGGCGAGAGAGATAGGCCGATTCCCTTAGAAAACCGCTTCGTATTCCCCTGGCCTGGGTAGGAAGGTAAAAAGCCCCACTTTGGGATATACCCTATATCCGTCGGGCGCCCTGAGGAACGAGGGGCAGGGGTGAACCCTGAAGGAGACCTCCCACAGTGGATTATCGCAATCAATTATTATCTTGAACCCGTCAACCCGGAACGAGAGGCAATCCATCGTGTCCAGGTAGTCGCATATCTCTCTCGGCAAAGCCCACCACACCAGGCCGTCCAGGCCAACGAGCAACGGCAGGAGCAGGGGCCTGTCGTCGTAGAGGTTGTAGACCTGCCTGGTTCCGTCTGGGCGCAATGCGGCGTAGTGGGTCTGTATAGACACGGGGATTCCCTTTTCAACCAAGAACCTGGCCCTTGCCAGGAGCCTTGATCTCTTCATGGGCATAGCGATCTTCTCGGTGATGCTGACCCGTTTCTTATACAGGCCAGTGTAAGCGCCGATGTTCGCCGGAAAGAGCCTCACGCCGGACGAGGATGCGATTATCTCCCGGCCTCCGTGGATGTTTCTCCTTCTTCCGCGAACCGGCGTCCACGCGTCGGCCCACCAGCGGAACCCTGCGGGCTTAAGGCTCTCAGCCACCCTCTCGTAGCCCTCGTATCCGGGGCATTTCCCTCCAATTACCCTCGTCTCTGCCATCTCCTCAAGAAGGGTGCGACCACGAGCGAGCCATTCCCCGAAATCAGGAACCCCCGCGCACTCCGGTCTGCCGTTGGCCGCTGTGTGGTCCATTCCGTGGAACCCCAACTCCGCATAGCGTTCCTTGCCAATGATCCGTAGCAATTCACCGATCTTGCCACCCCGTTGAACCCTCAGACCGGCTGTCTCCGGAGCGTTCAGAAAACGGCCAACGCACGCGAACGCCACTATCCGAAGGCTCGGCACAGCGCGCCTGTATGTCTCGTTGAAAAACTCCCATGTGGAATCCAGGCCCGGCCCCGAAAATCCCCAGTCCCCCTCACGCCCCTCGCCAACCCGCATGTCTCCGATGTCATCTATCATAAGGAACGCGGGCGTCCTGTTCCACGGCCAGCGTGTTAATTCCGCGCTTATCAACTCTTTAACCTCCTTATCACCTCAACCGCCACCCCAACTATCTCGCACGAATCCTCCGGGGAGATGATGATGGGCTGAAAATTTGGGTTGTCCGGTGAAAGTATCAGCAGGTTCCCCTGGCTTCTCATTCTCTTGATCGTGTATTCCCCCCCGTTCAGTCTGGCAACCACCACCATGCCGTCTTTCGGTTTGATGTCCCTGGCGACCAGGACCCTGTCCCCGTCAACGAGGGTTGGCGCCATTGAATCCCCCTTGACCACCAGGCCGAACACATCCCTGCCCGAATATTCCGCCGGGACAGCCATCACATCAATCACGCCCGGATCGCCCGGATCGTAGGGCGGGCCTGCTGGAACTGTCCCATAGACTGGAACAGCTGAAAGAGCGAAGCGACCCTCTCCCTTCTGGGGAAGTTCCACCGGGCCGACCCCGGAAAGAAGCCAATCCAGTGAAACCGAGAGCGCGTCCGCTATAGCCCTCAGGTAGCGGGCGGATGGCGAGACAACGCCCCTTTCCCACTCAGAGACCCTCTGGAAGGGCACGCCGATCTGCTTTGCCAGGCCCAGCTGGGACATTCCCCTCATCTCCCTGGCCCTCTTTATGCGGATGCCGATGGATTCCCCTTGTTCACGCATATTAGTTAGATATTTGATCCTTCTCACGCTTTTCCGTTATACTATAACGGATCATGGTTAGGAACCAAAGCATAAAGCAAGGGGCAGGCCTGAGTCAAACTCAGCACTATTAACCATGGAGGATAAAAATGGACTCACTAAATAACATGAACCCCGATGGCAAGGAGATAGACAGGGCCGCGTTGGAGGCCAGGATGGGCGACCCGGAAGCGTTCGTCCGATTGCACTCTTACCTTGAGCGATACATCCTCAGGGTCTCAGCCAATTTTATGGACGGCCTTGACCGGGATGATGTGGCGCAGGAGCTCCGACTTCTTCTTTTTAAGGTGCTTTCCTCTTGGTCACCGGGCAAGGGCCGCGAGTTCAGGCAATACTATATCGGAGCGATGAAAAAGCACCTCTGGAAGCTCAGGAAAAAGGCGACGCGGATGACATTCGTGTCCATAGATGAAATGGAGGCGGAATATGCCGCTGGGTGATAAACTCGCTTTCGTTGATAGGGGAAACCTGCTTCTGGACAGACTTGAGGCGATGAGGCCGGATCTCTACGAGATAGCCGAGGCAATAGCCTACGAAAGGCGAAGCCTGGCCTGGGCCAGGAAGCGCTTTGGCGAGGAGAAATGCCGGGAGCTCGCGGAATTCGTGGCGGAGAACCTCTGGACCCAGTGGAGGTTCTGAGGGATACGCTTGCCAGGATTGACGCGGTCCTTTCTCGGATTGAACAGCAGGCCCTGGAAGGCGACGCCAGGGCCGGCGCGCTCTACTCCCGGCTCATGGCCCAGCGCTCCGACATAGCCCTGAAGATACGAGATCTTGAACGCGGGGCTGACAGACTGCTTGGGTGGCTTTTGGGATTGCTGAAGGCGTGAAAACTACCTCAGAAACTCGTAAATCTCCCTCGCGAGCTTCTTGCCTATGCCTGGGACCCTTTCAATCTCTTCAAGGGACGCGCCCCGTAGCCTTTCAAGGGAGCCGAAATACTTGAGTAGCGCCCTTTTTCTCTCCGGACCTATTCCCTCTACGCCGTCTAGAATGGATTCCATACCCTTCTTTCCCCTCAGGGTCCTGTGATAGCTTACCGCGAACCTGTGCGCCTCATCCCTTATCCTCTTGAGCAGGAGCAGTGCCTTTGATCTCCCCGGAAGGATGATGTGGCCGCCATCGGGAAGGAACAATTCCTCGTATCTCTTTGCCAGCGCGGCCGCAGGAACGCTCACACCCAATTCCTCCATTGCCTCAAGCCCAGCCCGGAGCTGGCCCGGCCCTCCATCTATCAGGATGGCATCCGGAAGGCCTTGTTTTTCCTCAAGTAGCCTCCTCATGCGTCTTGAGATCACTTCCTTCATCGCCGCGTAGTCATCTGAGGGCCTGGCGGTCCTTATCCTGAACCTACGGTAGAGGCTCTTAGCTGGCCTCCCGCCCACGAAGACCACGCATGAGGCCACCGTCTCCCTTCCGGATGTGTGCGATATGTCAAACGCCTCAATCCGCTCTATGTTTCCGGATGCACCAATTACCTCTGCCATCTCATGAAGCCCAGGATGCACGGGCTTTTTGGTTTTCTCAAGGGCTATTGCCAGGTGCTCTTCCGCGGCCAGCGAGGCTATCTCCACGAACCTCTCGTCCCTCTTGCTCGGAGAGGTTATCCGTATCCTTCTGTTCGTTCTCTCGGAGAAAACCCTCTCAAGGAGCTCGCGCTCGTCTGGCACCGGAACGCAGGCCAGATCGTCAGCGTTCACTGGCCTTGATGTGTAGTAGTCCTTCAGGAAAGCGGCCATCATCTCGCCCGGCCCCGATTCCCCTGGAATCTCAAGGAGGAACCGTTCCTGCACGCCGGGCCTGCCCTCCCTGAGGGCTATTAGTATTACCGCCGCGAGGTTTCCTCCCGCTCTAAGGACAACGATGTCCCTTGAGGCTCCTCCCTCCCCGAAACCCGCGGGTGCGGCGAGGGTCTTCCTTAGCGCGAGCAATCTATCCCTGATGACCGCGGCTGTCTCAAACCTGAGCTCTGCGGCCGCCCTTGCCATCGCGGACTCAAGCTCCATCTCAGCATCAGCGGTCTTGCCCGACAAGAGGTCAATCGCTCCCTTGATGTAGCTTTTGTAGAGCTCCGGGTCAACTTCTTTCTCGCAGGGGCCCGGACACCTGCCCATGTGGTAGTATATGCAGAGGGAGACCCTCTTTGACGGCAGGGAATACCTGCACGGCCTTATGGGGAACAGGCTCCTTATCGCCTGAATGGTCGCGCGCGCGGCCGCGGCGTCCGGATACGGGCCAAAATAGACCGAGCCGTCCTCAACGAGCTTCCTGGTCGGGAATATCCTGGGCCATGGCTCCTGGATCGTTATCTTTATGTATGGGTAATACTCGCCGCCAGCCAGCCTTATGTTGAACTTCGGCTTCTGGAACCTTACCAGGGATGCCTCCGTGAAAAGCGCCTCTGCCTCGGAACCCATAACCAGCCACTCAAGGCTTGCCGCGCGTTTCAGCATTGCTTTTATCCTCGGGTCATCCGATGTCAGGTATGACGAGAGCCTGGCCGAGATGTCCCTGGCCTTTCCAACATATAGATAAGAGCCATTTTTGTCCCTGAATATGTAGACCCCGGGCGCGGACGGCGCGTCGCGGATTATCTCACGGAGGGCATCCCTGTTCAAGGCTTTTTATTATTATAAAGAAACCCTTCGGGGCCCCTCACCGAAGAGAGCCGTTCCTCGCCTGGTCTTGATACCACGGAATCAGCACCAACTGCCAATCTGGCTGATTATTGCCGAAAATCTGGGAACCTAAAACATAGCCTTAAGTTCGGCCATTTCAACGCCATGCTGGTGAAGGATCGCAACCAGATTGCCTACCAGGCCTTCCGGAAAATTTATTAGCAAAGAGCGACCCTTTCCTGGGGCTTGAGGTTCGGCCCCGGTGGGTCGCTCACGATTTATTATTGTCTCCTGCTCACAGCTATAGCCTTTCTGGCGAGTTCCTCTGATTCCGGGCACCTGCCTCTCCTGTAGCCGAACTGCCTGTCGCAGGCAGTCATGACGGCCTGGGGCCAGAAACTCGTTTCCGCGACGAGCCCCGTTTCCTCCAGGCGGTCAACGACATCGTCCCTGTCATGTTCAGTTATCAGCAGAACCTCTGCGCACGCGGGTTGACAGTAGTTTGGGGTAGCCGGAACCTCGCCAAACCCGCCGCTCACCAGGAGCTCCGAGAGGCTCTTGCGGGCTTTCATTCCGGATACCCGCATTTCCTTGGTTGTGTCCGCGGTTACCCCATCGCCACTCATGGTTTTAACGCGCATGGACACCAGCTCCAGGATTTTGGGGTCCTTTGAGAACACGAGCGAGATCTCGTTGCATGATGCTATCCCTGCAGAACCCGCTGTGCCAGCGCTGATCCAGGCGGAGCGTGAGGTGCTCCAGACCCTTGAACCCAGCGCACAGCGGGCATCATCAACCAGAACAAGACCGTGCTCTGCCGCGAACTCCTCTACCTCATCAACGAACGGTGAGAAACCAAGCGGATGAGTCATCACTATCCCGCGCAGGACCCAACCCCTTCTCTTGTGGACCCACATGCCGTTTTCCCTGCGGTATTCGCTCTCCAGCTTGCGCGTGAGGTTTCCGCGGTTCAGGACTATATCTGGACCGACATCAACATAAGACGGCCTCGCACCGACGCTGGTAACATCCGGACCCGGCGTGCGTTTTCCGAACGCGGGAACCAGCACCTCGCAGTATGGACCCAATCCCAAGCCGAACAGGACCGCCCTCAGCGCCTCTGATGCGTTGTTGACGAGCAGGATGTTTTCCGTTCCAGGGTCATCTATGAGGGATACCCTATCATATTGAGCACCAGTCCTCTCTTCCGTGAGCACTCTAACATTTTCTCTTATCCATTCCATTTTTCACCTCCCAAACTTTTTATTTTGCTAGGGTATAATATAAATCCGAGAGTGGTGAACGATCAAGGCCTTTTTTCTAACAAAAACCGGCAATTCAAAGCCGGATAAGGAAAATCGCTATTCAAATTCCTTTAGCCCAATAACCCTAACCCCCTCCCTCACCAGGGCCGCGGCCGCGACACCCATGCCGGGGCAAGGCCCTGATTCTCCCCCAAAAATGCTCACCCCGCAGGAAGGGCTTTTTTCAACCAGGTATGCCTCCTTTACGCCGAGCATCGCGGCTAGCCCTGCGGTCTCAAGCGCGCCCCTCACGAAACCCTCCGTGACATCCTGTCCATCCTGGTTCACAACCCTTGCTTTCCCTGAGAGCACATCACGGCCATCCCCTCCGGATATGCGTGCTGGGAGCCGCGGGGTCGGGAATCCACCGAGCTGTTCCGGGCATACCGGAACAGGGATAAGTCCTTTCGGTATATGTCCCGCAAGCTCTGGTTTGCCTGAACCATTGTATCTGCAAGGGATACCAAGCGCGCAGGCTGAAACCAACACCGGCAGGCCCCGACAGGGAAGTCGGGGGCCTATCTCAGAATTCCTCCTCCTCGGACTCGTCTGCTTCCTCCAGGTCTTCCTCAAATTCCTCCTCTTTCTCCTCGCGCGCCAGGAACTCCTCCTCCAGCTTCACGGGCATGACCAGATAGAGCACCTCCTCCCCGCGCTCGCCTGATGTTGGTTCAACCTTGAACGGTGATGTGGAGCTGTATATCCTCACGGTCAGCTTGTCAGCGTGCGTTGCCCTCAGGACCTCAAGGAACATTTTGCCGGATAGCCCAAGGGTCATGTCCGGTCCATGGTATTCCCCGGAAACCTCCTCCTCGGCCGAGCCGGCCGCGCTATGCGCCTCCAGCCTCGCGACCGAACCTGAGAGGATCAGCCTTACTGTGTGCAGGGGTGGTTCCGTGAATTCCAGGACCCTCTTCATGGCCTCGCTAAGCTCCGCGGTTGAGAGTTCCAGCTCGTTGCCGGGATCAGCTGGGATCACGGATTCGTATGGGGCATATGGGCCGGGTATCAGCCGAGAAAGTATGTGTCCCCTGTCGTGTGAGATGTAGATGAAATCGTCCTCAATCCTGACCTCAAGGGTTTCCCCGGTCAGGTTCCTGACCATGTCGGCCATTGGCCTGGATATGATGGCGCTAGCTGATCCCTCAATGTCCTCCTCTTTGCGCCAGAGGCCGAGCCTCTGGCTATCCGAAGCAACGAAGCGCAGTTCGCCAGACCTCATCTCCCAAAGGACACCCGTGAGGAATGTCCGGGGGTCCTCCTTTGCCGCGCAAAAAGAGACAGCCGCGAGGCCCTCCCTGACATCAGAGGCCTTTACCTTGAACGCGGGGACATCCGGGAGCTGGCGAATCCTCGGAAACTCATCCGGGGAGAACCCGGAAAACTTGTATTTTCCGCTGTCGTGCTTGAGATAAAGGGCCCTGTCCTCAAACCTGAACGAGAGGCTCGGCCCCCTGAGCGAGCTGACGGTATTGAACAGCGTCTTCCCCTGGACAGCGACCGAGCCGTCCTCGGCCTCCGCGACCGAGAGGCGTTCCCTAAGGGATATGTCCATGTTGGTGGCCGCTATCTCAAGGGTCTGGCCCTCTACCTTGAGGAGCACGGTGTCAAGGATGGGAATAGGCGACCTCGCGGGCAGTATCCGCACGGCCGCGGAGAGGGCCTCCACGAAAGCATCTCTTCCTACCAGAAAACGCATTTTCTTTTCCTCCTCTGGCGCAAATTCTAAGGTTTGGGCTCACGAGTTTTCAAGGAAGACTATCCTTGAGAGCCTTTCCCCGGCTGGTCTTGAGGCCCTGAAATCGGCACCGGAAGTCAATTTTGGTTGATTAGAACCGAAAATTACGGAAACTAAAGCCTATCATTGACTTGAGCCATTTTGAGGCCAGCCGGGTGAAGGATCACCTATCATTGAATTTCCCCTCGCGCCCGCGTTATATTTTGGATATGGAACAGGCCTTGACCCGCAGGGTTTTCATTATAACCGGCTACGGGGAGGGGGGCAGGCCCACCAAAGAGGAAGGGGTCGTGACTTCCTTCCTTGAGCGCAATGGTTTTGAGGTGATAACCGGGCGTAAGTCCCGGAGCGGCAGGGACCTGAACAAGGAAATAATCAGGCTGATAAAGGATTGCGCGTTCATCGTGGTCATAGTCAACAACAACCAGAAGTGGAACATCCCCTATGAGTTCGGCATAGCAAGGGGATTCGCGGATTCCATGGGCGATGAAGCAGATGAAGCAAAGGAAATAATCCTAATCGTTGAGAAGTCCATCGGCTACCCCTGGATAGAGCGCTACTTTTCCGATGTCAAGGGTTCCATGTGGTCAACCATTGACGCGTCCGGCTCCGAGGAGGACATCTGGAAAGACCTGATGAACGACCAGGCCTTCATGGAGGCGATAATATACTGTGTCTCGTTGTCCCTGGGTGGAGGGCCGGACGCGGAGAGGGCCGCGGAGGGCCTGGTAAGGTCAAATGTGCCACTCGGCATGACGGACCCCGATGAGGCAAAGAGATGGAAAAAAGAAATAGGCAGGAATGAGGCCGCGAAAATAATCACCGCGCTGGAAGGCGTCCCCGAGGGACTGGAAACCAGGCACTACTATGCTGGTAACCTGCACTGGGAGATGGGGAACTTTTTCGAGGCAGAGGCCGAGTTCCGGGCCGCCCTGCGGATAAATCCGAATTATCCTGACGCTCATCAGGGACTTGGCGTTGTTTTGAGGGAAACAGGCCGCATAGCCGAGGCAGAGACTGAGATGCGCGAGGCCCTGAGGCTTAGACCGGATTTCGCGGAGGCCCACACGGTCCTTGGGGCCCTCCTGAGATCCACCGGCCGGTATTCAGAGGCCGAGGCCGAATACAGGGAGGCCATAAGGCTCAAACCTGGCCTGGCAAAGGCTCATTACAATCTTGCTATCCTGCTTGAATCCCAGGGCCGGCCAGATGAGGGCTTTGAGGAATACTTGGAGGCTGTCAGGCTTGATCCCAACCTCGCACAGGCCCACTACAACCTGGGCGGCTGTTTTTACCAGAGGGATCGGTTTGAAGAGGCCATAGCGGAATGGAAAGAAGCGATCAGGCTGAAACCCGATTACGCTGAGGCCCACGGGAACCTTGCAATCGCCTATCAGAAGTTAGGAAGATACGATGAGGCCCTTAAGGAAATGGAGAAGGCCGTGGAGGCCTTTGAAATCCAGGGCAGACCCCGCGACGCGGAGATGGCCAGACAATACATCAAGGCCATAGAGTCAGAGATGAAGCTCCGGGAGGCCGTTAAAGCGAACCCGGATGACTACATGGTTCACTGCCAGCTCGGTGAGCTTCTGGTTGAGCTAGGCCGGACTGATGAGGCAGAGACCGAGCTCCGGGAGGCTTTAAGGATAAATCCGAATCTGGCTATAGCGCACTACCAACTGGGTGAGCTGTTCATGGCCATGGACAAGCCAGAAGACGCGGAGCGGGAACTGCGCGAGGCCATAAAAATCAATCCGGAGTTTGCGGACCCATTTTACAGGTTGGGAGAACTATTCATGAAACTAGGCCGGGAGCAGGAGGCCGAGGCTAGCCTACGAGAGGTTCTGAGAGTGAACCCTGGCCACGCGCCAGCCCATTACATGCTGGGGTGCCTGCTCGCAGGCCAGTCCCGTGATGATGAGGCCGAGACCGAGCTCCGGGAGGCGATGAAGCTGAAGCCTGACACGGCCGAGGCGTATTACAGGCTGGGAATTCTACTCGTGAAGAGAGGGGAGAACGGCGAGGCCGAAACACTCCTCCGTCAGGCAACGGCTATTAGGAAAGGATTTGCTGAGGCCCACAGGGACCTGGGTCTCCTGCTCAGGGATACCGGTAATACTGAGGAAGCCAAGGCCGAGCTGAAAAAGGCCTCGGTTCTCTTCATGCAACAGGGCAGGAGAAAGGACGAGGAGGAGATCAACGCGATCCTTATGGAGCTAGGCTAATGGGAGCCTAGTTCAGACGGAGAACCATGAGCTTGCCCGCTGATTGCACGCGCCTTGCCCTGATCCCCGTATCAAGAAGAACAAGCTCAAGCGTGTTGTGGACCGTCGCCCGGAAGAAGTGCCCTCCAACCGCGCGGAAATCGTGGCCGCCCAAAACCGCGTGGATGTGAAACTGCGGGTTGTCCGAGGGATTGACTGATCCCGAAAGCGCGAGCACCTCCATCGGCTCCGCGAATGTTTTCCGTAGGTATTCGCCCTCAACCATCACTCCAAGCTCCGCGTCCCGGAACATGCCTATACCCGATACTATCGCGTGAGCCGTTGGGCTCAGAGACGGGAGAATGTTTGTCAGCGCTTCCCCGAAGTCCTCACCATCCGCGAAAACCGCGAGGGCCATCCCGTTCTTTATCCTGAAATCCACAGGCCCATATTCTAAAGCGCGGCCCCTCTCAGGCCCAACCGCGTCTTATGCTCCGGCCACTGTCCAATTTGACCTGTTTCCTGCCGGCAGGGTATAATCTGGGGCAACAAAAAGGAGCGAGAAAACATGCAGGGTTCATTCATGAGCGCTGGCTTGATGCTTTCCCTCAATCTCTTTGCTGATGCCTACGGAACCTCTCAGGAGGAATATGGAGGCTTCTCGCTGGTTCAGGCCCCTGATGGCGGTTTCGTATCGGTTGGAGGAAGGCTTATCCCCACATTCGCGGACGAGGCCCTTGCTTTCAAGGTCAACCCGCTGGGCCAGCTGGTCTGGCAAAAAACCTACGGCCCCCTGCAGGACAGCGACGAGGATGTTTATTCCGTTGATAGGACTGATGACGGCGGATATGTGATGGCGGGTATGTATGGGGCGTTCGGCCCCAGCTTTTACGCCGACGCGCTGGTGATGAAGGTGAGCTCCTCCGGCGGCCTGGTCTGGGCGAAGACCTTCGGCGGAACGAGCGATGACGCGGCCGAATGGGTCATCCGGACAGCCGACGGCGGCTACGCGGTCGTCGGCTTTGGAATGGGCGCGGCCTCCGCTGATGTATTCCTGGTCAAGCTGAACTCGGCCGGCGGGCTTTCCTGGGGCAAGAAGTTCGGTGGAAGCGACTGGGATTACCCGACTCAGGTCATAAGGACCAGCGACGGCGGCTATGCTATCGCCGGATACACGAGCAGTGCCGGGGCCGGAAACAATGATTTCCTGGTTCTCAAGACGAACTCGTCCGGCGGCCTGGTCTGGGGAAGGACATTCGGGGGAACATCCCTGGACCAGGCCTCTTCCATAGTTGAGACTCCCGACAACGGCTATATCCTTGTCGGTGGTTCGGGGAGCTATACCGCCGGGCCATACGATTTCCTGGTCATAAAGATAAACTCATCCGGTAACCTGGTCTGGGCCAGGGCAATAGGGGGCACGGGATATGACTGGCCCTACTCGGTAATTCCGGCCATTGGCGGCGGATATGTTATAGCCGGCTCAACCACGAGCTTCGGCGCGGGAGGCTCGGATTGCCTCGTGGTCAAGATAGACGAGAATGGCGCCTTGTTATGGGCTTTCACATTCGGGTCCAACGGTTCGGATGCGGCGCGTCAGGTGATCCAGACCAGCGACGGAGGATACGCGCTCACCGGTTCAACCTATGGACTTGGTGCTGGCGGTTCGGATGTCCTCATCATAAAATTCAACGCGGATGGCACCTACCCGTCCTGTGCTCTCCCCTGTTCCCCCCAGCTGACCGATGTTTCGCCCGCGAGCTCTTCCGTAACATGGGACACGAACTACAACCCCTTTTTAACCGATCCCGCTCTTAACGAAGACAATCCCTCTTTCAGCCTAGCATATCTCTGTCCTCCCGTATCAACGGATGAATGCGCTTCCGGAAACAGCGAACAGGCGGTCATCTGCGTTCCTTTTGCCGCGGGCCTCGGTTTCTTCTCCGGCGCGGAAACAGAGATTAGAGTCTACAGGCCCGATGGCAGGCTCGTTTGTGCCAGAACCCTCGTGAGGGGCGAGACCAGGATAACCCTGGACAAAGGCGTTTATCTCTGGAGCGCGGGAGCTTCATACGGCGTCTCTGCTGTCAGATAATCAATAAACGAGAGCCCTTCTCGTTATACGGGCACTTGAAAGGCCAAATCGTGATTTTTCAGGGATTTCAGTAGACCTCCGGAACCCTCACTCCCTCGGAAACCGGCAGGAACCTGGCTGGAGGCTCTCCAACCAGCAGTCTGGTAGGAACGCGCTGGCGCAGGAGCAGATCCGAGTATGTCTCTCTGTCCCTGATTACATCCCATTTGCCCTCGCAGACCAGGACCTCCGCTGGGCGAGGCCTGCCGTTATACTGCGAGCTCATGGAGAACCCGTATGCCCCGGCATCCATGAAGGCCAAAAGGTCTCCCCTGGCCAGCTCCGGCAGGGGCCTATCAGAAGCGAGGACATCCGTCTCACACATGGGCCCCACCACCGTGTATTTTCTGGCGGGTGGCTGGTCAGCCTTGTTCACAACAATTATCCTGTGGTAAGCACCGTAAAGCGTTGGCCTTATGAGCACATTGAACCCCGCGTCCACCCCGGCGAAGAGCCTGTCCGTTTCCTTGACAAAGTTGACCCTGGTCAGGAGCAGGGTTGATTTTGCCACCAGGCTTCTCCCCGGCTCAAGCACCAGGCCCGGCATGTAACCCATCTCATCGCAGGCCGCCTCGTATATCGGCAGGATCACATCGGCCAGGTCTTTCGGGGTTGGTTCCTGGCCCTCGCCCGTGTAATCAATCCCCAGGCCTCCGCCGAGATCAACGAAATCAAGGGCCAGGTCAAAATTCTCAAGAAGCCCCCTTACCAGGCCCATCATCTTCTCGGTGGTCTCCGCGTAGACGCTGAGATCCGTTATCTGAGAACCGATGTGGCAGTGAATGCCAACCGGTCTTACGCCCGGCAGGGTCAGCGCTAACCCATAGGCGTCAAGCGCGCGCTCGTATGGTATCCCGAACTCGGATTCCCTGAGCCCTGTTGCTATCCTGTGATGGGTGTCCGGGTTCACATCCGGATTCACCCTGAAGGCTATCTCCACTGGCTTATCCCGGTCCGGGAACATCCTGGACAGAACCTCCAGCTCGTCCAGGCTGTCCACAGACACTCTGACCCCCGCGTTTTTCGCCATGCTCAGGTCCCAATCTGACTTGGAGTTACCGTTGAACAGGATCTTGTTAGCCGGGATGCCGGCCGCCAGGGCCATGTAGAGCTCGCCGTCAGAGAACACATCCGCGCCCGCGCCTTCCTGCGCGAGTATCCGCAGTAGCGCGAGGGAGGAGTTCGCCTTCACCGCGTAGAGTATCTCCGCGTCCGGAAACGCGGCCCTGTATTGCCTGAACCGCTCTCGGACCATCCTCTCGTCGGTTACATACAGGGGTGTTCCCAGGGCCTCGGCGAGCTCAACCAGGTCAACGCGGCCCCATATCATCCTTCCGTTTTGGGTTATTATGCCCTTTTCCATCGCTCTTTCTGTTTGTTGGGATAAACCAGTTGGGACAAAGTATGGATCATCTCGCGCGCTGACGCAAGCTGTGGTAGTCGTTTTTATTGCCGCTGTGTTATAATTTACCACACACAGGATCAGGAATAATGGAGGACATAATTCCCGACGAGAGAAAAGAGGCTGAGAAACACCTCAAGGCAGGACTCTCCCTCTATGAGGCTGGCAAGTACGCCGAGGCCGAGAAGGAATACCAGAAGGCAATAGAGATAGATCCGAACTACACCGAGGCTCACATCAAGCTGTGGGAACTGTTCGTTGACATGGGGAAATTTGATGAGGCTGGCGAGGAGTTCGCTGTGTTGATGGAGCTGGATCCGGCTTATACCGATTTCGTTCTTGAACGCGCCCTGGGTTTCACGGATACCGTGTTGTCTGACCCCAAGGAAACCGAAAAAGAATTACGGGAGAAAATAGAGCTTAACCCGGATGATGCTAAGGCTCACTACGAGCTGGGGGACCTGCTTATGGAAGGTGGCAGATACACCGAGGCCGAGGCCGAATACCGGCAGGCGATACGCTTGAATCCGGATGACCCTGGCCCTCACAACAACCTGGGGGTTCTCCTTCACCTGCAAGGCAGATACACCGAGGCCGAGGCCGAATACCGGGAGGCGATGAGGTTGAATCCCGACCTCTTTGAGCCCCACAATAGCTTGGGGGCCTTACTGTATAACCAGGGCAGATACACCGAGGCCGAGGCCGAATACCGGGAGGCTTTAAGGTTACAGCCGTATGGTATCAATACCAACCAGAACATCTCCGAGCTCCTTTTCGTCGTGGGTAAATTCACCCAGGGGCTTGAGGTCGCCCGGAAGGCCATAGAGCTCTCAAAGAATTCCTACAAGGATACGACCAATTTGCTCATAAGCAAATTCCTGGAACTAGCTCATCTCATAGCCCTTGGTGATGCCTCCGCGGGCGAGAAGGAGAATGAACTTCGCAATTTTATCCTGGACAACAGCAACCGCTACAAGCTGAGTTGGTCCTTTGATGAGATGGAGAGGTCCCTCTCCGGCAAGCCTTACGAGAAACGAATCCGGGATATCATTCAGATCATCAAGGACAACGCGGCCCCTCTATCCTGAGTTTGGCCCGATTTTGGCCTAAAAGGTGCCCTATTCCGGCCTCCTGTTCAGCCCTCTTCTCCTGGAAGTCCTTGATAATCAAGGAGTTAGGCGATTTTGGCCCCCGGTTGATTCATTCCGGATCACTACTTGATCGGCCGTGGCATTTGGGTTATAATATGAACCTCACTGAAAAGGTGTTGTTTAGCTTTTGATCTTTGACAAATCGTTGGTCTGGTTGAGTGGGATGAGAAAAGTAGAAAGGGCTTCAGGTGGATGCCTTGGCACGGGTAGGCGATGAAGGGCGTGGCAAGCTGCGATAAGCCCGGGGGAGCGGCAAACACGCTTTGATCCCGGGATGCCCGAATGGGGAAACCCGGCGGCTTCGGCCGTCATCACCCGGGGAAGGTTTTACCGAGTACCCTGGTGAGGCGAGACCCGGTGAAGTGAACCATCTCAGTAGCCGGAGGAAAAGAAAGAGACATCCATTCCCCCAGTAGTGGCGAACGAAAAGGGACATAGCCTAAACCGCGTCGGTGCCAAACCCAGAGGTTTTGCCGACGCGGGGTAGAGGGACCTGACGGGAGAGGGCTCTGGACCTCTCAGGAAGTTACAAAGGCGCAGTCTAGCCGAACGGCATGGCGAAGGCCGGCCATAGAGGGTGATAGCCCCGTAGGCGAAAGATTGGCGCTCTTCCCGCGTCAGGCTCCCGAGTACCTCGGGACACGTGAAATCCAGAGGGAATCCGGGCGGACCACCGCCCAAGGCTAAATACTAACCCGTGACCGATAGCGGACAAAGTACCGTGAGGGAAAGGTGAAAAGACCCCCTGTGCGGGGAGTGAAATAGAACCTGAAACCTGAAGCCTAAAAGCAGTCGGAGGGTCTTTCGTTCCTTCGGGAGCGAAGGGCCTGACGGCGTGCCTTTTGCCTAATGAGCCCGGGAGTTACTTTTGGCGGCAAGGTTAAGGCGCACTGCGCCGTAGCCGTAGCGAAAGCGAGTCCGAACGGGGCGACGAGTCGTCAGGAGTAGACCCGAAGCCAGGTGAGCTACCCATGGGCAGGGTGAAACCGGGGTAACACCCGGTGGAGGCCCGAACCGGTGGATGGTGAAATATCCTCGGATGACCTGTGGGTAGGAGTGAAAAGCTAACCGAACCTGGTGATAGCTGGTTCTCCCCGAAATATATCCAGGTATAGCCTCAGGCGTTCCCTGCCGGGGGTAGAGCACTGTTTGGGCTAGGGGGCAACTCCAAACCCTTGCAAACTCCGAATACCGGCAGGCCAAGCCTGGGAGTCAGGCAGTGGGGGATAAGCTCCATTGCCAAAAGGGGAACAACCCAGACCGCCGGCTAAGGTCCCCAAGTGCAGGCTAAGTGGTAAAGGAAGTGAAGATGCCAAAACAGCTGGGATGTTGGCTTAGAAGCAGCCATCATTTAAAGAGTGCGTAACAGCTCACCAGTCTAGCCTCTTCGCGCCGAAAATATAGCGGGGCTCAAGCCTGTCACCGAAGCCGCGGGTCATCGTCGCAAGACGATGGCGGTAGGGGAGCGTTCCCAGCGGGCAGAAGCGGTTGCCGTGAGGAACCGTGGACTGCTGGGAAGTGAGCATCCGGGCATAAGTAACGATAAAGGGAGTGAGAATCTCCCTCGCCGAAAGCCTAAGGTTTCCGCAGGAAGGTTCGTCCACTGCGGGTTAGCCGGCCCCTAAGGTGAGGCCGAAAGGCGTAGCCGATGGGAAGGGGGTCAAAATTCCCCTGCCATCCCGGTGGAGCGCGATGGGGTGACGCAGAAGGGAAGGGCCCGGGGACTGTTGGATGTCCCTCCAAACCTCTAGGGCGATGATGGGCCGAGGCAAACCCCGGCCCGGAGCCTGAGGGGGAGTAAGGAACCGGAAGGAAAACCTCCGGGGAAGGGCTCGGACCACACTGCCAAGAAACAGTCTCGCGTGCAGAGAAGCCGGGATGACCGTACCGTAAACCGACACAGGTAGGCGGGCAGAGAATGCTAAGGCGCGCGGGATAACCCTCGCTAAGGAACTCGGCAAGTTAACCCCGTAACTTCGGAACAAGGGGTGCCCGTTGTAGGTGATAGCCCTGCGGCTAGAGCCGAAGCGGGTTGCAGTGAAAAGGGCCTAGCGACTGTTTACCAAAAACACAGGGCTCCGCATAACTCGTAAGAGGATGTATGGGGCCTGATGCCTGCCCAGTGCCGGAAGGTTAAGGGGAGGAGTGCAAGCTCCGATCCGAAGCCCCGGTAAACGGCGGCCGTAACTATAACGGTCCTAAGGTAGCGAAGTTCCTTGTCGGGTAAGTTCCGACCTGCACGAATGGCATAACGACTGGGCCACTGTCTCAGCGAGGGACCCGGTGAAATTGTGGTCGGGGTGAAGACACCCCGTACCCGCGGCAGGACCGAAAGACCCTGTGAAGCCTTACTGCAGCTTGGCGTTGGATCTTGGCCAGGCATGTGCAGGATAGGTGGGAGTCTATGAAGCCGGGGCGTCAGCTTCGGTGGAGACAACGGTGAGATACCACCCTTGTTTGTTCGGGATTCTAACCTGAACCCGTGAATCCGGGTCAGGAACAGCGCTTGGTGGGCAGTCTGACTGGGGCGGTTGCCTCCTAAAGAGTAACGGAGGCGCCCAAAGGTCCCCTCAGCACGGACGGCAACCGTGCGTTGAGTGCAATGGCAGAAGGGGGCCTGACTGCGAGGCCGACGGGCCGAGCAGGGGCGAAAGCCGGGCATAGTGACCCGACAGTTCCGCGTGGAAGGGCTGGAGATCAGCGGATAAAGGCTACTCCGGGGATAACAGGCTAGTCTCGCCCAAGAGTTCACATCGACGGCGAGGTTCGGCACCTCGATGTCGGCTCATCCTATCCTGGGGCCGCAGCAGGTCCCAAGGGTTGGTCTGTCCGCCCATTAAAAGGGTACGTGAGCTGGGTTCAGACCGTCGTAAGACAGGTCGGTCCCTATCCGCCGCGGGCGCAGGAGACTTGAGGGGGGCTGTCCCTAGTACGAGAGTACCGGGATGGGGGCACCTCTGGTTTACCGGCTGTCTCGCCAGAGGCATAAGCCGGGTAGCCATGTGCCTAAGCGATAACCGCTGAAGGCATCTAAGCGGGAAGCGCGCCCCAAGACACGAGGTCTCCCGCCCTTTTAGGGCTAAGGTCCCTGGAAGACCACCAGGTTGATAGGCGGCAGGTGTAAGCACAGCAATGTGTTCAGCCGAGCCGTACTAATAGACCGAGCGTCTTTCTCATCCCACTCAGTCAGACCGCATTCCCCCGACTTCCATACTGGCGGGGCCACACCCGGAACCATTCCGAACCCGGTAGTTAAGCCCGCCGAGGCCGATGGTACTTCCCCCGCAAGGGGGCGGGAGAGTAGGTAGAAGTCGGGGTTAGTTTAGTTTTTCGTTGTTCGTTGCTGGTTCTTGGTTGTCAGGAGGGCGGCCTTGTGTCTGTCCAAAGAAACGGGTAGCCCCGGCTCAGGGTAGCCGGGGGTTGCCGGGGGGAGCGAATGGAACCCAGATCAATCCCTCCCAGGCCCCTTTGTAAGGGCAGGTCTCTCCTTCGGAGATCTTCGGTTCTGTGCCTGCCCAACAGCGGGTTAAAACCCGCGCTGGGAAAACCCCGATCGTTCCCAGGTTGGACTTTCCAGTCCGACAGCGGGTTGGGAAATCTGCTCTGGGAAGAAAAGGCCTAACCGGAGCCGCACCTACCCGTGGATCCCCTGGCCAGGTGCATAACGATCTGTCCCCGCCGGGTTTCCCAATCTGGCGGCAGACCGGCGTGAATCCCCCGGAACATGGCCTTGCACCCTGCCGGCCTCCTGGGCCATAATCTCACCGGAAAAACCAGGGGGGACTCTCATGGAAGAACTCAGCGAGGCCGAGATACTGAAGGAAATAGAAGAGAACCAGAAGGACCCTGAGGCCAGGGCAGAGATAATGAAGGCGGTTGAGCTCTTTGAAAACGATGGAAACAGGGAGGGCGTGGAGAGGTCAATGAAGCTCCTTGAGGGCATCGGGTAACACGATTTCAGGGGCGCGGCATGCCGGAGGGGGCAATTTGTGAGTTGCCCTTTATCTCCTGGAAGTAGCCCTGGGCCTTTGCCCAGGCCATTAGGTCGTTCGGCGTCGTGTCCGCGCTGTCCCGAAAGCTTCTCAACAAGCCGTTCTCGCAAAGGGTTTCCTGCCAGGCGGAGTGGCATATCTCCGAGCAGAACCACCTTCCCCGGAAGTCAACTCTGAGGCCGATGACCCTGGACAGCACGAACCCGGCCACTCCCAGGAAATCGTAGCCGGAGTTCAGGTAACCAGTTGCTATCTGAGCCGCGGCGAAGCCAACCCTTGCCGGGCCCGTGAAATGCAGGATAACATGCTCTTCCGCGCCATTCAGGATCTCTCCCAGGCTTCTCCTTACCACCCCGCGCGGCTCAGCCGAGAGCCACTCGTTTTCCCCAACGCACATCGCCACATGGTTGAAGCCCTGGTAGCCTCCGGGCGCGCCGCGGCGCGTCCACCAGCGTATCAGCCAGGGGAGAAGCCCCGTGTTCCTGACGAAAACGAGGTCGCCAATCCCTATACCCTGCTTCATGATCTTGTTGTGAACCGGCCGCTCATTGCGAGCCTGACGGTATTTTAAATTCCGTTCGGCCGCGCGCCCACTGGTGATCCCTGGCTTCCCTGAAGATCAATACAGCCGTGTTCCTGCCTACATCCCACCGGAGACCAACAACCTGCCAGAACAACGGGATGATCTCGCCGTTCTCATCTCGGTATCTCGTTAGCTCCTGATCCCCAAGCGTTTCCAGGTCTTCCATGATGTCCTGGTTAACCAGGGAGCCTATCCTGATCGGCCCCAGCCAGGGCCTTACCGGGACGATCAGCTCCCTTAGGCCCAGCCGGGCGTTCAGGCCGCCGAGGGAGAACTCGTTCTCGCGCAGGTATATCAGAAGGTCCGTGTAAAGCCCTCCGCGCCAGCGTGCAGTGCCGAACCACTGCGGGGCGAGCGCGGGGACCGAGAGGATGAGCTCCGAGTTCATCGTCGCGTCATCATCCCACCAGATGTTGTTCAGGATTGCCCCTCCCTGAGGCCCAAGGAGGAGGCTGTCCCAATAGCGGCCCAGGAATCCGCACCTGAACCCTGATTCCGCGACCTGGCGAGCGAAATCCGAATACACGCTGGATTTGTTTTGCTCCCAGTAGGGCTGGCCTGAGATGGTTTGCGTGTCCCCTCGGATCGGGAACCTCGGCACGAAAACCAGGCAGAGTCTGTTGCGGGTCGCACCCCCTACGGTTACTTTCTCCGCAACATAGCTGATGCCGTGAACCGCGCTGTCCCAGGACGCGGCCATGAGGTCAAGATTGCCCCCTTTCCGGTAATCCAACTCCTCCTCCACAAAGCTCCACCAAGACAGCGTCGTTATCAGGTGCCCACGCTGGGCGTTATAGATATTCCACCAGTAGCGGTAGTCTGGGTTCATCATGTTTTGATAACCCAGCTTGCCCATATCTGGGTAAATCTTCTCGTTCTCGCAAACTTTCCTTACAACTGGAAAGCTCGCCCAGCCAACCGGATAACTGAAAATCCCGAAATTGCCCTGGTGGTCATAGGTAGTTGACCGGGGGTCGTTTTCGTTATCCCATAGGCTATGGTAAGGGCACAAGGGCCGCCATGTATCAGCCTCGTTGAACTGGCCGCCGTAGATTTTCGGGACGAGCTCGCTCCCCTGATCCCTGCCGTCAAGGGTGTAAATGCTTATCTCATTCTCCACCGGGTCGTAATCAGCAGAGAGCGCGAAGACCTCGTATTCCCTGAAGCTGTTGTGAACCAGGAGAAACTTAACTCGCCTCATATCTCCGTCAATCTCATACCTCAGGGCAAAGGGCTTCATCCTGCAGGCTATCAAAGTCCTCAGCTGAGACGCAAGGTTTTGCTCGCACTGCTCGTCATCCCATCCGGGCGTCTCGGTTGTCCTGGGATCGTGCCTTTCGTCTCCACCGGCATCCAGAGGAATGTCCAGTTCCATAAACCCAGCGTTGTCGGGGTTCACCAGAAAATCGGCGGGGTCAGCCCAGGGGTCATAAGGGGGCCACCAGGGATCAGGCTGGTCAAGCGAGCCACGAATAACATCCACGAAAACCCCATCCCTGCTTGCTATCCCGCCTTCGCCTATCTCAAGTATGGTGTAGCCAAAGGTAAAACCGACCCAATGTTTCTCGCCGTCATAATAGGCCGGGCCGCACGGGATCGCAAAGCAGGGTGTAGGCCGGACATTTTCATTATCGTGTTTCAGAAGCCACCAATCCCCTGCAACAAAATCAATAGTCCCAGCCACGCAGTCGCAGGTATAAAGCGTGTAGGTTATTGCTCGCAGGGCAAGGTTTCCGCCATCGTAATCCCTTCCTAGAATGCTGTGTATCTCGTAAAGTCCATAATCATCTCTAGGGAAGACTTCAAAATCCAGCAACCTCATAGGCTTCTCATCATGGCTGACAATCCAATATCTACCCCAGATGTGTGCCACATTATCGTCAATCCAGTTAGAATCTTGCCATCTGACCATGCCAACACCAACCAGACCATCCTGTCCAGATAACCCATAATCATCCGGGCCTTCACCCTCGCAGTTGTAGGGGACAATCCCATTGACTCCAATGAAAACCGCGCCGGCCGGGGCCATGTTCGTCCCATTCACATACCCCCCTCCCCGCAAGATAATCGTATTGGCTGAATAGCGAATGGCGGCTGGATATAATCCAATCCAGTATTTCAACTCAATTCGCCGCTGGTCGGAAAAGGTCAAGTCCCCCAACAAGAGAACGCACCTGAGCCAGCAATTGTTCATGTAGGTATTCCCTTCTCCTATCCCAGGTTTTCGGCTATCCGCTTCAACCCACGCGCAGACAACCCGCTCGCCTCCAGCCGTGGCAGTTGTGTATATCAGCGCGCTGTCCCCCGTCTCACCGGAGAGGTTCTTTTTCATCCCGAACCAGACCGGCCACCACCAGGTCGCGTTTTCGTCTTCAGGGTCGTAATACCAATACATTCCCTCTACATCCCAATCCCATGTATCAGTATTCCAGACCGCCCTGATAACTATGGGCAGGACATAGTCCCCCTGGGTTGACCACCAGGACTGGGGCTTTGCAAGGCACAAGGCAAATATGGTATCATCCTGAACAAGCGACCTTGCCACTCCAAGGACACTAATTATCGTCCAGGGGCCGTTTGTCTCATAGTCAACCTGCTTTCCAACAAGCCAGGAGGCTGGCTGAACGAACCCAGCAAAGTAGGGCCACGCGGGGTTTTCTGGGTCTTCCTGCAAGGGGGACATGCTATCTGGCAGATAAGTGGTCGCGTTCACAAGTGCTGTGGGTAGATATTGTCCCAGAAATTCCTTGAAGCTCGCCATCAGCGTAGCCGCGTCCAGGACATTCCACCACTTATCCCTGCTCAGGTAGGCCCTGAGCGCGTCCAGGAGCGAGGTGAAGTGTAGCCGGTATCTTCTCGTTGTGGGATCGTATTCGGTTTTGACCGCGTCGTAGTAAAGGGCAAAGCAGAAGTTATTTCCGGACCGAACAACCAGGATGCCCGGCTTCCGAACCCTCGCCCGCCAGTCCGGCAAGGCGCGCTCCGCGTCGTTTTTGTTGTAAAGCTCAAGACTCAGAGAGGCTCTCATGACGCCATCGTTTTCACCCAACTCGGCCTGCAGGAGACTTAGGCTGTCGTGTGGCACATATCCGGTTATTTCCCACGGAGCCGATGAGGGACCCTGATATATAACCAGGTTCATCTTCTCACCCTTGCCCTGATCGCGGGCGTCCGGAGCCTCGCGGCGAGGACGCTCCCCCGCGGATATTCAATTGTGGGCGTGGTCTCGTCCACCAGCTCATACTGAAAGTTGTTGTCCAGAAAGGTCGGGTTGTTATACAGCGTCAAATTATAGCCACTGCCACCAGACCCGTAATTCGTCCCATCATCCGCGCGCCAATCATAAAGAACCAAAACATCGTCCTCATCAAGCCCGTGAACTCTCAAAAATTCCTTTGCCGTCAGCTCGCCATCATATACATTCTCAGGCAATCCCGAATAGGGCGCGGGTATTGCGTTGTGAAGGATGATGTGCCCTATGTCGCCTTGGAATGGCTGGGTTTCTGGGGTTTCATATCCAGAACCTATTGAGATAAATGGTGTTGGCCCGGAAAACGCGCCAGAGAGCGCGGCAATATAAACCCTTCTGTTCCCGATATAAACCGCAACATTAGACCCATCCCAGGCAAGTGCAGTATGCACTGCCCCCCATTCGTCAGTTGGTTCATAGGGCCATGAACCGGTTGCCTCATCAATAAATAAGTTGTCGCTTGTGGTTCCTATATACCACCTGAGCAGTCTGTTGTGTATCATCAGAAGTTTCAGGAAACAAGCACTGAACAGCATAAAATCAACCAGGTATTCGGTTCCGCCTGGGAATCGTGAGGGATTAAATGATATCCGCGCGAACAGGGCATTCCAGTTTATCGGCGCGGGGTAGTTAGCGCGTAGCGCCTGATTAACCCCATTCAGGCGAACCATCCTACCGGCAAGTTGAGGCTGTGCCATATCACTGCCCCCCACTGAACGGAGCGGGGATGAGCTTCAGCATGACCTCAAGGAGAGCCAGGGCTCCGAACGCTGTCCAGAAACCCCTTTCCAGGAACCTGATCCTGCGCTCGTGATCCTGCAGGTCCTGGCATATCCCGTTGGCAAGCCTCGTCTCTATCCTGACGAGCCTCTCAATTATCTCGCTGGTTTCGCTTCTCATTCTCTCACCCCCTAGCAGGCCGGAGGGCAACCCACTCGCTCGTATATGTATATGCAGTGGTCAAGCTCAAGGCATATCGCCTGGATCAGCTCAGGATCAACTATCCTCCACTTCTGGAGCTCCAGCTTTAGCGCATACATCCCGGTCTCGTAGAAATCCGACTCCGCGGCGCGCGCGTCCAGCCCGAATTTAACCGTGTTCTCGTTGACGATGTCGCATGACAGGTTGAAGCTCCCACCCGGCCCTTCAACCGCGAGTTCGGCCCGGTATTCGTGCCCTGGGGGCGGGCTGAGAAGGTCCCAGTCCAGACCCTCTACGCTTATGTATATTTCCCTTCCCTTTGTCCCTCTCAGGACCTTGAGTATTTCTTTTTCCGCGCAACTGCAAGCCATCAGAGACTAACCTCCTTTTCGTAGGGAGTCGCGCTGTGGCTGAAGGTCGCGGCGGTTGGTGCCGAGGTCAGGTTCTCGGTGATGAACATGAGCCTGCCGTTCGCCACATGCGCGCTCGCCTGGTCAGCGTTGCCCTCCGTGTCGCGAACCCTGACCAGTATCTCCCCGGCCGTTATCATCGCCAGCCATGTTGCCGTTATCTCCCAAGGGCCTTGTCCGGAGAACCCGACACGCGGTTCAAGGATTACCCCGATGTTCTTCGTTTCCTCCGGGGAGAGTATCCTCGTGCCCAGAAGCTCAATTTCGGCCCGCGATGTCCGGGGTGTGTCCTTCCTGATGTGATACATTGATGTCGGGATATAGACATTCCAAAACGGCCTCTGTTTCCCCCACGGGTAAAAACGGAACTCAGCTGAGACCCTCCTCAGCTCGCTCACGATCCCCAGGTCGTTCAGATCTATTGCCTGGGTAGTGAGGCGGCCCCTGAACCTGAAACCCCTGACCGGATCAATGTAGTTCCCGGAGAGCATCAGGGTATCCGGCTGGCCCCAGAAGACCGGCTCAAGCTGGCTCTCAAGCCACCAGGGAGAACACAGCGTGTAGTCAACCCATCCGCCATCCCTCTGAAAAGAGATGACGGCCGGGGTTCTCAGGGCGAGCCTGGTGATGTCCAGTCTCATTTCTTCCTCCGGGGGTAATAGTGCGCGAGGCCAGCTTTGCCATGATAGAAAAGTTCCCGTGTCACCCCCAATCCCTTTTCCCGCAAGGATTTGACCCGTGCCGGGGCCGCCGCGGCCCGTCCGTGGGCCTTGATCCGCCACGCGTTATCCGTTATCATTATATTCTTCATGTTCAGAATAAGATTTCCGGTTATACGCGAGGGCGTGTCCGTGAGCAACAAGAACCTCCAGAAGGAGATAGCGGGGCTTGAGGAGGGCAAGAGGACGGGTTTCGCTCGTATAACCGCTGGCGGGAGCCGGTATTATCTCTTTCTTGACAATGGTTTCTCGGTCGGCGCTGGCATTGAGAGCGATGTTGGCAGGCGACTTGAATCCCCATCGGCAGTGATGGAAGACCTGGAAAAGACCCTCCGGATGGAAAAGGGCCTGATGGATGCCTACGAGGTCCACCCGAAGCTCGTCCACCATCTCATAGGCTACTTCGCGGCAAAGACCGTTTCCGATGACCTGCCTGGCGAACTCTTGAACCTGCCTGAGATGGTCAAGAAGCTCCAGGCCGCGAGCTTTACTGGATTCATCTGGGGCCAGGGAAAATACGAGGTAGTGATATTCTTCTCGTTCGGCGAGGTAGCGGGCGTATTCGTTGACGGCGCGGCCGGGACCCTGGAGCGCGCGTCCGAGGCCATCGCGGAGTGCAAGGTGAGCATCCAGAACACCGAACGCGCTCTGGAGGCGGAGAGCCTGATATTCTCCCGCGAGATGAGGATGAAGTTCCTTGAGGAGACCTACTCAAAGGTCTATCAGATGGTTCACAGGGCTCACAACGGCGCCGAGGGCTTTGAGCTGGTCATAAGGGAGTCAATGATGGTCCACTCAGCGGATTGCCCCTTTCTCAACCCGTTCCTGGGGCTTCTTGACCTGAGAGGCGGGAAGCTCAGGATTGACCCCGGAGTTGACCCGGACGAGCTCATGGCGCCTTTTTACAAGGCGCTGTATGCGGGGGCAAAGGCCTATCTCTCGGACGATCCGGCCACCATGAAGGATGTCCTGACTACCATATCCGAGAAGGCGCAAGAAGCAGGGGTTGTTCTCAGATGAGGTGGGTATTCGGTTTCCTGATGCTCTGTTACCTGGTCCTTGGCGCGATGGTGGCGTGGGAGGGGCATGCCATAGGCCACGAAAGGGCCAGGTCGCAGAAGAACCTTGAGGGCATCGCGCTTATATCCCGGTTCCAGAGGTCTTCTACCAGGATGCAGGTTTTCCTGGAAAAGTATCACATCCTGGGCGAGGCGGTCTGGATGGAGAGATTCAGGGTGGAAAGGGACATGGCCGACGATCTCGCCAGATCAATATCCCAGGGAAAGGACGGTCCCGGCAAGGCCCTGCCGATCAGCTCTGATGAGAGGGCGAAGTTCGCCAAGAACTGGGAAGAATACCTGGCCCTGGCGGATTCAGCCTTTGCTTCCGGCAAAACAAAAGCAAGGGAGCTGTATGTTGCCCGCGCGGCCCTACGGCAGGAGGAGATGTGTCTTATTTCCGAGAACACAATGCATACCATCCTGCGGAGCAGGCCGCCTTTTGCATTTATGACCTGGATCAACCTGGGGCTGGCCGTGCTGGTTGTCATCCTGGGCCTCACGGCCTTCCTGCGCATGGTTGTGTCCCCGGCCAGGCGCCTCGCCAGGGAAGCCAAACGCATAGCGGTTGGAGACCTGGACGGCCCGGTGACAATGAGGGCTCCGGGCAGGCTCGGAGAGATAGCCGAGAGCCTTGAGGAGCTCAGGATGAACCTGATAGAGACCAGGGAGCAGGTAAAACGCCTCATTTCCAGGAGGCCGGGCGCAGAGAGGTGAGAGGCTACCTGGACTCATTTTCATTAGATCCGATACTCCAAGGTGATAGGATCGTGATCCTTCACCCGGATGGCGTTGAAATGTCCGAACTCAAGTCCGGGCAGTAAGTTCCAGGATTATCAGTCCCGATCAGCCAGATTGGCAGTTGGTGCTGATTTCAAGGTATCAAAGCGGTTGATCCACTGCGAAAAATCCTTTATAAAATAGAGCTCATCCGGGGAGGCCGGGCGGCCGCTGGCTTGTGCCAGAGGAAAGTCCGGACTCCAAAGGGCAGGGCGCCGGGTAACGCCCGGGGTTCCGGGGGGAGACCCCCGGAGCACGGAAAGGGCCACAGAAACCAGACCGCCCGAAAGGGCAAGGGTGAAACGGTGGGGTAAGAGCCCACCAGGCAGAGGGGCAACCCCTGCGCTGGCAACCCCCGCCCGGAGCAAGGCCAAATAAGGGGGGAACACGGGGCTGGCCCGGCCCCACGAACCCCCGGGTAGGCCGCACGAGCGCGCGGGAAACCGCGCGCCAAGATAGATGGTCGCCTGAGACAGAATCCGGCTTACGGGCCTCCCCGGATTGTTTGTTGGTCGGAGATTCCCATATTGCTGAGGGATTGACCCTCAATCAAATGCTTCCCGGTTTTCGCTAACAACTGGGTTGTGGTTGCCCTGGCCCGCTCTCCCGCGTTATAATTTATTTGTGCCCCGAAGTAGACGGAGAGAAATCAGATGGACCTGGTCAGGTTCATATTGCCGGACATCGCGGAGGCCCTCTCCGAGGGGCATTACACCGAGGTAAAGGAAGTCCTATCATACCTCTGGCCACAGGACATAGTTGAGCTCCTCTCCGTTCTTCCCCCAAAGGAACAGGTCGTTGTTTTCCGATTGCTGGACAAGGAAACCGCGGCAGAGGTTTTCTCGGAGCTTGATCCCGATCTAGCGGAGGAGCTCCTTGAGCACTTCACGGGCGAGGAAACCCGCGCCATAATCGGGGAGCTTGACCCGGATGACCGGGCCGCGCTGTTCTCCGAACTGCCGCCCCAGGTCGTCAAAAGGATAATGGCCCTGATTTCCAGGGAGGACAGGCAGGAGGTTCTCACAATACTGGGTTATCCTGAGGATTCGGCCGGCCGGGTCATGTCAACGGATTTCCTTGAGGAGCGGGATTCCACAACGGTCGGCGAGCTCATTGAGAAAATAAGGCGAACCCAGCCGGAGGAGGAGGCGCTTTACCAGATAATGGTCACGGATAACTCCGGCGTCTTGCTGGGAACCGTTTCAGGAGTTAGTCTTCTGATAGCACGGCCGGATACCAATCTTTCGGAGATAATGGAAAGCCCCGTGCCAACCGTGAGGGCCGATGTCCCGGCCGAGGAGGCCGCGAGAATGCTCGGAAAGTATAACCTCCTGGCTCTGCCTGTTGTGGACAGGGACGGCGAGCTGGTTGGCCTGATAACAGCTGACGATGTGATAGACATCCAGACAGCGGAGGCAACCGAGGACTTCCAGCGCCTCGCCGCAATAGCCGCGCCGGAGGACAGGTATTTTGGCCTGAACATATGGGGCAAGGCGTGGAGGAGAACGCCCTGGCTAATAATACTCATCATTCTCGGAATCATACCCGGCTTAGTAATACAGAGGTTTGAGGCGGTTCTCGGTTCTGTCCTCGCTCTCAGTTATTTCATTCCTATGCTCGCTGATACGGGCGGAAACATGGGCTCCCAGGCCGTGACTCTCATGGTCAGAGGAATGGCAACAGGGGAATTCCAGGTGCGCAGGTTCCTGAAATTCTTTCTTGAGGAGATCACGGTTGCCATCCTGATAGGGTTTGTTTTGGGTCTTACCACATTCGTGATAGGGCTTTTCAGGACCCCAGACATCAAGGTAGCCATAACCGTTGGAGTGACGATGGTTTCGGTTGTCTTGATTTCAAATCTCATGGGTTTCTTCACCCCACTTTTCGCCCGATATGTTCTCAGGGTTGATCCGGCCGTTGTTTCAAGCCCCCTGATAACAACGCTTGTGGACGCGGTCGGTCTCGCTATTTATTTCGGCATAGCAATAGCCATCATGGGGTTGTGATTCCCAAAAAGTCAATCCCAGGCCACAGCACCCAGGGCCCTTTGCGGGGCTGGAAAGCCCCGCCTGGACATTCGTGTTTCAGCGAACCAGCTTCAGCCCCTTCTCCCCCCTCACCAGGATGTAGACCCCGCCCCTCAAGTCTGACATGTCCTCCGGCACGAAATCCTCCCGGACATAGCCGTAGTCCTTGACGGGCCTTCCCGACGCGTCGTAGAGCACAGCCCTGACCAGGCCGCCGGGGAGGGGGGTCTCGTCGGTTTCAACAGAATTGCAACCTACTATAAGCCAGGCATCGTATGGCGTATAAGCCCAGTGGGCATGAAAATAGCTGGCCCCGGTAGCAGATACCCCTTCGGATATGCCCACGCCGAACTTTTTTGAACCATTGATTGCGTTTTGCAAATCAATGACTGCCTGGGCATTTAAAGGTATAATAATTTCTTGGCCAAAGGAGGGGGGAGTTAATACATTATCTGCATAAGACTCATCTCCACAGTCATCCCAAGAGGGTGGCCCGTAAGCCCCTACCTTGTTGACATTTATGTAACAGCCAGACTGGGCGTTTTCCGTTACCATTCTGAGAGATACACTGGCTACAACGCAGTCGTTCAATTGATGGCCGAAATCCCAATACATATATCCCCTGTATCTCGTGCTCCCGCTTTTGCCCGCGGCTGTTAAGCCATTACCTTCCCATGGGCCGATAGGTCCAAATACCCAATAGTAGTAGCCTGCCCGTTCACACACATCACGAATTGTATCCACATGAAAGCTAAACACAAACGCAATCAACATCTCAGCACCTCCGAGTGGAAATATTATAACCGAAAACGCGTGGACTGTCAAGGGCCAGAAACAAAAGCATGGCTAGCCCCTGGTCTTTTCTTAGGTTGGGTAGCCCCTGGTCTTTGCACCAGGGGCTTGCGGGGGTGCAGAGACCCCCGCCTACCCGAGAATAATAATCGGGTTGGGTAGCCCTGGCTCTCTGTAGCCAGGGCCATGGCCCTGGAGATTATTATCTACTGCGGGTCCTGCGGGTTTATCACGAGGGAATCCAGGCCTCGCACGGTTGAATATGGCACGAATCCCTCTGCCCTGGCCCTCTGATAGAGGTCTTCAATGTGAGCCGGTTCCCTGCAGTAGTCCACGATCAAAACGAGCTTCCCGCCAGCCTTCGCGACCCTCAGGTTTGACAGGACATGTTCTGTCTCCGAGGGGTCCTGCGGGTCATCGTCCATGTAATAAACGTCCTCGTTACCAGTGCCTTCAATCGCGGAAAGATACGCAGGGTCTCGCGCTAGATCCGAGGCGTTCTGCGGCACGATCAGCATGCTGGGGAACGAATCCGCTATCGCTTTTACCAGGGCCTTCATGGAGTCCTCGGCCCAGGGTAGTGAATCCTGGAAGTCCTCGTAGCTGTCCACCTTGTCCAGGTAAAACCCGTCAAAGCCCTGCGCTTCAAGCTTTCCGAGATACTGGAAAACTATAGCCTTCCAACCGGGGTCCCAGTATCTGACCAGGTAGTTCCCGGGCCACTCCGGGTTCTCCGGCCCGAGCCAATCCGGCGGATCGGTTTCCCAGGACGGGTCCCAATACCACCTGTAGTCCTCTGCCTCACCTATGGATATGTAGCAAAGAGCGAACTTGCCAGAGCTCTTTATCTCGTCTATCTCTTCGGCCGTGAACTCCTCGTCAGCTGTGCCATCATAGGAGTAGTCAATGACCGCCAGGTCAAACCCTGTCCCGGCTATGTCAGAGATGAAGTCCTCCCTTGACTGGCTTCCGGATGGCTGGAGCTGATAGACCCACGACGAGACATCCAGCCAGTCGGGCCGAACGGCTTCCCGGCCAGAGCAAGCGAGCACGATGGCGAAAAAAGGGAAAATTTTCTTCATGGGCCGGATATGATAATCAAAAGAGCCACCACCTTACTTCAGATGGGGTCGTTCCCTGCTCATGCGCAAGGCTTTCAGACGCCTAGTCCCCGGACTTATGGGCGATCAGGCTTCTGAGCCTCTGGGCCCTTGCCTTTATCCCCCTCACCTTTGAGTTCAGGAATACATTTGGCAGAACAATGTTGCCGAGGAATAAACTCAGCAGGAGAACAAGGCCAGCCACCGCGGCCCCCACTAAAATTGCTGTAACGAGGGCCAGGAAGATTATCAGTGGCCAGATGAGCGCTTCCGCGCACCCGCTCGGGCCTCCCTCGGTGGCGTTGTCGTAAATGTCCTTGCCAACCAACCAGCCCAGGAATCCGCCAAGGCCCAGACCACAGGAGGTTGAGCCCAGACAGGTCAAGGGCGTCATCTTCCCGGCTGAAAGCTCCAGCCGTGTATTGGCCATCTGCGTGGGCCGAACGCTTGTTTCAGCGCCGTGGCTGAAAACCTTGATGGTGGAATCCCCCGCGCCCAGAAAGGTCGTTTTTTCGGTTTTACCGGTCTTGATGTCCTGGTAGACCAGCTTGATGCCTGAAGCCTCTTTTGCTATCTCAGGATCGGTAAGGGCCGCGGGCTCAGGAACCTCAACGACTTCCTTGTGGTAGAATACCGCGCAACCTGTCGTGGCAACTGCTATGGCTGATAGAAGGACTAGCTTTTTCATGGCACTGAACATTATAACACCAGGTGTCAAGAGAAAACACTTCCGAGAGCCTTTCCCCGGATGGCCTTGAGGGCTTGAAATCAGCGCCAGAAGACAATTTGGCCGATCAGCGTCAGAAAATCTCCGAACCTGAAGTATAGCCTTGAGTTCAGTGGTTTCAACGCCATCCGGGTGAAGGATCACCACTTCCGCTTCGCTCGTCTGCGCAGGGTTGTCTGGAGCTTGCCCGGCGGTTTAGAATGTTCACATGATTGGGTTGATAATAGCGTTGCTCTCGCAGGTTTTCCCCCACTCCTACGATGTAAAGTTTTACGGGATATACCTGACCATTGACCCCGATCCGGACACCATCTTCGGGGTTGGGGAGATAAGAGGCTTTGCCTATGGTGGCCTGGATTCCGTGGATTTTCACCTCGGCTCCGCTCTTGCCGTTGACAGCGTGAGACTCAACGGCTCGGTTGTGAGCTTCAGAAGGCTGGAGGATACCATTTGGGTTTCCGGCCCCGTGCCGCAGGATTTCACCCTTGAGGTTTTTTATCACGGCCACCCGACCGCTGGCCTTTACTTCAACTATTGGGGTTTCTTCTCCGCGTGTCTGTCCCCGGATGGGGTGAAGGACGCTCACCAGTGGTATCCCTGCTACGACCACAACGGGGACAAGGCGGACAGCGCCCGGTTCGCCTATACCGCGCCGAAAGGGTTTGATGTCGCCGCGAACGGCATCCTGGATTCCGTGGTTGACCACGGGGATTGGAAGACATTCTACTGGTCAACCCGTTATCCCATAGCCAATTATCTGATAGCGGTCTCCGGATCAAATTACTATGTCAAGTTCACGGATTCCTGGAGGGGGATGCCCCTCTGGTATTACCCGTTTACATACGACACCGCTGACCTGCGGAGCGATGTCCAGGCTGTTCCTGATATGCTGGACTATTTTTCAGCGCTTTTCGGGGATTATCCCTTCATTGACGAGAAATTCGGCTACGCGGAGAGCAACCTCTGGGGAGGAGGTTTCGCGCTTGAGCACCAGACCCTGGTAGCGATGGGGACTTACTGGGTCACGGGCACTGGCTATCACATCCTGACCTACGCGCACGAGTTATCCCACCAATGGTGGGGGGACTGGATAACCTGCCAGGACTGGCCGCATGTCTGGTTGAACGAGGGCTTCGCTTCCTATTGCGAGGCGCTTTACGCGGAGCACATAGGCGGGATTCAAAAGCGTGACAGCCTGCTGAACAAATTCAAGAGCCAGTATTTCTCCGAGGACGCGCAGGCCAGGTTCCCGATATATGACCCTCCCATGCAGTATATGTGGGGCCACACGGTCTACAAGAAGGGCGCGTGGGTCCTCCACATGCTCAGGTGGGTAATGGGGGATGCGAATTTCTTCTCGGCCCTGAAGAATTACGCGGATTCCCACGGAGGCGGCACCGCGATCATCCCTGACTTCCAGGCGGCCGCGGAGGCCGTTTACGGCTCGTCGCTGGATTGGTTCTTCCAGGAGTGGATATACGAGGCAGGCTACCCAGAGTTCAACTACAACTGGTTCGTCAGCGATGCTGGGGGGTCTTATGAGCTCAATCTATACCTGCGCCAGGTCCAGGACAACGCGCCCGTGTTTATCATGCCAATAGAGATAATGATAACGGGCGCGACCGATACCCTCCGGGACACGGTCTGGGTCAACGAGCGAGCCGAGCGGTTCACCTGGAAGCTCTCGTTCGCGCCGAGCGGGCTTGCGGTGGATCCCTGCGAGTGGGTCCTGAAGAAGATCCGCTACACTGAGGTCGCGGAGAACCCGGTTGATGAGGGCTTTTTGTTCCTCAGGGTTCTGACCAACCCGGTCAGCTCAAGGCTGTCTTTTTCATATTGTCTGCCAGAGGATGGAGCGGTTTCCCTGAGAGTTTATGATGTCGCGGGCCGCCTCGCACTGGATGTATTCTCTGGCCAGGCATCCGTGGGGACGCACGAAATGAGCGTCCCGTTGGATGGTCTGAGGCCAGGGGTCTACATCCTGCGCCTGCGCTCAAGTTGGGGATCGTTGTCCAGGAAGTTCACCCTTTACTAGGCCAGCGCCTTTAGATGTCTATCAGGATGACCTTTATGGGCACGGCGGGAAAATGCCTCTTAAGCCTCTCTATGTCCCCGATCAACTGCTCACCGTAAGAGACCCCGGAAGACATCTCCTTGTGCAGAGCATAGGCCGGCACGATCTCCACGCCTAAATCACAGTGCCCCTCATTAAAGAAGTATTGAAATTTTGCCATGTCGTAAAACATAAACGCATACTTGCCTAGTTGAACCTCTACGAGAACCTTGTCCTTTCGGAAGTCAATCTGTTTGTAGGCTTGAACGGATTCAACATCAAGCCTTGCGTCCTTATAGGGGATGATCACATCGTGATAGCTTCTCAGCTCCACGAAGCCCCTCTTTCCGAATGAGTCCTTGAATAGCGAGTTTATTTCTCCTGGATTATACAGGAGCTCACCCGCCTTATTTTTCTCTTTGCTGACTTTAGTCTTTGGAGCCTGAATCTCGCCTATGATTTCGTCTATCTCCTGCTCAATTCCTGGGTATCTGACCCGTAGGATCTCAAGCCCGCCCAGGTGTGAATACTCATAGACCTTTCTCATTGAAAAATTCCTCCTTGTCTCGCCGAACCTTGTCCGGCGGCTCGTATATCGGTGTCCCCATCTGCCTTAGTCTGAGTTTATCCTGGGAGAAGAGGTTCAGTCTTTCAAGGCCTGTGGTATAATAGCCGGTGTTTATCTCCGCGCCGACAAAACGCCTCCTGTGTTTCAGGGCCGCGATAGCCGTTGACATAACCCCCATGAAGGGATCAAAGATCCACTCGCCCTCGTCCGTCAGGGCAAGGACAAGCCTCTCAATGAGCTCAACGGGGAACTGGGCCGGATGCTCGGTTTTCTCGGGATGGTTCCACTTTACATTGGGAATATCCCAGACATCGGTCGGGTTCTTGCCCAGGGGGTTGCAGGAAGGCTTACCCTTATTCGGCCCTTTGTGGAACTTCTTGCCGGGGTATTTCTGGGGAACCCGAACCGCGTCAAGGTTGAAAACATAGGGTTCGCCTTTGGTGAACCACATTATCACCTCGTAGCGGCCTGAGAACCTTTTGGACGCGTGGAGGCCGTGCCTGAAGTGCCAGACTATCCGGTTACGCATGGTGAGGCCAAGTTCCTTGAAGATGGGGTAAAGCATGTAATCTATCGGGATTATACTGCTGTTGTCAACATAGTTCCCGACCTGCCAGCATATTGAACCACCGTCCATCGTGACGCGATAGGCCTCATCTATTATCTCCCTGTGCCACCGGACATACTCGTCCAAGTCAAGCTTGCGTTCGTATTCCTTGCCTATGTTGTATGGAGGAGAGGTTACCGTGAGTCTGGCCGTCCCGTCGGGTATGGCCCGGACCAGCTCAAAGACGTCGCCCAGGTAAAGACACAGCTCTGCCTTCTCGTCCCACTGATTTGAAACCGAGACCTCCCTCTCCTGCGCGAGGATTCCCAGAGGAACAGAAACCCTCCCGTTAAGGAGTCCACTAAGTACTCCCACATCCCGTTCAAACAGCTCGTCACTCACTTGCCCTTTCTGCCTCCTTCTTCCTAGGCAGATACTTTCCTATGTATTCCCTGCGTATCTTGGTCAGCTCGGATTCCGGCATCTCCGAGAGCAATCTCCAACCCACCTCAAGGGTCTCCTCTATTGTCCGGGCGTCCGTTCCCTGGCCTATCATCTCGGACTCAAACCTGTCAGCGAACCGGAGATACATCCTGTCCATGTCCCCGAGCGCGTCCTCGCCAACTATGGCGACCAGCCGGCGCATGTCCTTCCCCCTCGCGTATGCGGCGTAGAGCTGATTTGACCACTCCCTGTGGTCCTCCCTGGTTTTCTCCGGGCCTATGCCCTGGTTCATCAGCCTGGATAGGCTCATCAACACATCAATTGGCGGGAAAATGCCCTTGCGGTGCAGTTCCCTTGAGAGGAATATCTGGCCCTCGGTTATGTAGGCGGTCAGGTCCGGGATCGGGTGCGTGATGTCGTCGTCAGGCATTGTCAGGATAGGTATCTGGGTTATACTGCCCTTGCGCCCCTTGATCCGGCCCGCGCGCTCGTATATGGTCGCCAGGTCGGTATAAAGGTAGCCGGGATAACCGCGTCGCCCCGGAACCTCGTCCCTGGCCGCGGATATTTCCCTTAGAGCCTCAGCGTAGTTGGTGAGGTCGGTAAGGATAACCAGAACATGGTAGTCCAGGTCAAACGCGAAGTATTCGGCCGCGGTGAGCGCGAACCGTGGGGTAAGTATTCGCTCTATCGTTGGATCATCGGCCAGGTTTATGAAAGCGATAAACCGCGAACCCGCGCCCATCTCCGCGAACTCGTTCAGGAAAAACGCGTATTCGCGCTGGGTCAACCCGATCGCGCCCAGGACAACCAGGAACTCCTCGCCCTCGCCCCTGACAGTCGCGTGGCGCATTATCATGGTTGCTATCTCGTTCGCGGGCAGGCCGGCGCCGGAGAATATGGGCAGTTTCTGACCACGGACCAGGGTGTTGAACCCGTCAAGCGCGGAGACGCCCGTTTGGATGAAATCCTGGGGGCGACCCCTCGCGACCGGGTTTATGGGCGCGCCGATTATGGGCAGGCGTTTTTCCGGGACAACCGCGGGCAGTCCGTCCCTGGGCAGGCCGCGGCCGTTGAATATCCGGCCAACCATGTCCCTGGAAACCCCGAAACGGACAACATCCTCCCTTAGCCTCACTCTCGCTGAGGCGACATCAAGGCCCAGGGTTCCCTCAAGGACCTGTATGACCGCGAATTCCCTGTTGACCTCAAGGACCTGGCCGGCCCTGTGGGTTCCGTCGCCCAGGATGATGTCCACCTGCGCGCTGTATGAGAGCTCCTGCGCGCCGTGGACAACGAGCAAAGGCCCCGAAATATACCTTACATCCGTGTATTCTTTTGTCGTCAGGTCTTGCCTTTCTTCGGGCATGGGAAAAGTTTAAGGTTTCGCTACAACCGGAAACAACCTGAGACCTTAGTCCTCTCCCTCAGCCAGGACACGAACATGACCCTGAGATTGTGCGCCAGGTTGGGCGTTTCCTGGAACAGCGCGCGCCAGAAACCGAGGCCTTGTTTCCTGGCAAACCTCCAGGAGTAGCTGAGCCTGCCCAGGGATAACCACGCCCTCATGTAGCGCTCTGCATCAAGCGCCATGAGCTCCAGAAAGCTCCCGTAAAGCGGGCTTTTCTTGAACTCATCTGGAACCGGCATGAACTCCTCGGAGAACACCCACGGTTTTGGCTTTCCCAGGAACCACCTCGCGCTCTCCCTGCCGGGGTGCTCCTGATGGTAGATCGCCAGGGCCTCCGGTATGTAGCCTATGGGATATCTCATGGCCACCTTGATCCAGAGGTTAACATCCTCACCTATCTTCAGCCTGGAATCAAACCCCCCGGCCCCCCAGTAGACTTCCTTCATGAGAGCCACCGCGGATGTCCAGACATAGAATGATTCCCTCCATAGTCCGAAGGGGTTTTCAACGATTCCCTCGGTTGTTTCCATCACAACGGAATGCCGGGAGTTTTTCTCCCATATCTCGTATCCGGTGGCCACCAGGCCGGCCTCAGGGTGCTTCTGGAGGAACCGGACGCAGGCCTCAAGGAACCGGGGCCTCCACTCGTCGTCCGCGTCAAGAAGGGCAATGATGTCCCCGTTTGATGCTTTTATGCCCGTATCCCTTGCCACCGATGGGCCTGAATTCCTCCCGGTTGTTATCAGGACTATTCGCGTATCAGTGAGTCCTTTCACTATTTCAGGCCCCTCATCGGTTGAACAATCATCCACTACCAGTATCTCAAAATCCCCGAATGTCTGTGCGAGGACGCTGTCCAACGCCCTTTTGACGAGCCCCCCCTTGTTGTAAAGGGGTATAACAACCGAGACCAGGGGCTTTTTCACAGGGAATATTATATAGCATTGTCGGCAGTAGTTTCGCTTCCGGCTTTATGATGCTGGCGGAAGGCTCGTTGCCACCAGGGACATGAAGGGCCTTGAGGTCGGGGAATACCGGGTTGATTTCACCGGCCTTGGCCGGGGCGTTTTCATGGTGGCCGCGGAATCCAATCTTGGGGCCACGGCAGGCGCGAGGTTGGTGCTGAGATAGAGGCTCTTCTCAGGCGATCGCCGGCGCCAGTCGGTGTCATGAAATATCCTGCTATTCCCAGGTCGGGTTTTCCAACCCGCCTTTGCCAGCTATTATTACGTTTGATAGCCCAGGCGGCCCCGCCTGGGTATGCCAATTCGGGGCGAGGGCGCCCCGACTATCAGCGAAACGAACGAAAAAATCCCGCCTGGTAAAATGGGGATTGGTTTCCTAACCCACCTATATGAACAGCAGATACTTCACCTTTGCCTGAATCTCTGAGCCCGTGGTGATCATCCTGCCGGTCCCGTCATCCTCGGCCCCGTGGTTATACACCAGGTAAAACCACGATTTCGGCGCGAACTCCCAGGAGAACAGCGCGCCGCCGACCAGCCTGGCCAGCTCCACATCGGAAAAGCCGTAGCTTGTTGTTGAGAAAGCCGGCTCCGCGTAGACCGAGAGGTTCATCCCTGCCACCGGAAGCCAGGAGAGCTTCGGCCTCGGCGATATCGTTATCGCCTCAAGGGAGTTGTCCGGCTTTTTTTCAACCCAGAGGCTGATCCCCGCTGAAACCGCGAGCCCGCTCCGTATCGTGTATCTGATCGCCGCATCCCCCCCGATCCTGGGAGCGAAATAGGCCCTCCTGTAGTTGTAGCCGTAGCTCCGCCAGACCTCTGCCCAGAGATACACCGGCTTCTGCCAGTCCGTGTAAAATTCCAGGCTGGGGTTCCAGTTCCAGAAAGTAGAGTCCTGCTCAAAGTCCCTTGACCATATTGAGGAAAACTCAAGGCCCTGGCCGCCCCTGAAGTCAAAGGACGCGACCGGGCCAAGGCCCCACGCCCAGACGCTCTCGCCGGCCTCCCTTCCCCCTCCACCTCCAAGCCCGAATCCGAACGACTCAAATGGCCCCCCGTCCGGGTAGAAGGCCGGTCCAGAGGAAAGTTCAAGGTTAATGGTTCCCGAATAGGGATAAAATCCTATCTCCGAGACATCAAAACTGCTGTCAGACCATACGGCGGACATTTCCGCCCAGAGCCGCCCGGTGTTGAGCCTGTAAGACGACTTCCCCGCGAGGCCGGTCTTCTCGCCCTTCAGGCTGTAAGCCAGGGCGTTCACCCAGTTCCATTCCCTTCCCCTGAGGTTCATCCCAGCGCCCACGGCCCGGTTGAACAGGGTGTCCTTCTCCGCGCCGACCCCTATTATGCCGATATTTGAGTTTGAAAATATCCTGGCCTTGACCCTTCCGACATAGTATAGTCCTGCCGGATAATCGGTCGTGTCCCCTGAGATTATTTCCCTGTAAGGCTCTGTTCTGGCGACCAGGCCACCGTATTCAAGCAGGTTGCCGGAGGACGCGATCTTCGCGCCCGCGCTGAGGCCTCGCCCTATCCTGCGGGAGTAAAAGAGATTCAGGGGTGTGTCAAATATGTCCGCTCCCTCTATGAAAAAAGGCCTTTTTTCGGAGAGCCAGAGCTCGTATTTCCCCAGGTTCAGCTGGAATGGATCTGCCTCAACCTGTGCGAAGTCAGGGTTAAGGGTGGTTTGGATCGTGGTTGATGACGTCGGGGACCAGGACGCGTCCAGTCCGGCCTCAGAGTAAAAACCGCCTCGTTCGTATCTGATGTCAAATCCCCGGTTCTCCCAGGAGTAATCCTCGGATGAGATGAACGAGTTCCCGGCCAGAGCGACCGGATAGAGCTCAAGGTGCAGTGAGCGCCTGCTCGGCGGATCTATTTCCACCCTTGCCAGGAGGGACATCCTCAGGTCCGTGTTCTGCGGCATGAGTGGCCACATGACGGTTTCCGACCGGGATGGGGTTGCCCTTATGAAGCATATTCCCCAGGGGCCGGAGCCGTATCTTATTGTCTTGAAGGGGATTGCTATCTCAACCACGAAAGAGGTATCCGTGATGCCAACGCCCCTGCGCCACACCCCATCCCAGGAGAAATCCATGGACCTGGCGTCGTCCGTTACCCTCGCGTCGGACTGGGTTCCAGCGGCTGAGACCGCGAATCGGTAGCCGGTTATGCCGTTGCCGTAGCTGTCCAGCATTATCTTGACCTCGTCGCCTGTGCCTCCATCCCGCATGGTGAGTCTGACATCGGGGGGCCTATTTTTTATTTGGCATACGAAAGCTATGTAGAGGTTCTCGTTGTCGCGCATCAGGTATGCCGTGGTCAGCTCGGATGGCTCCGCGCCGTAATAGGGCCTCGTGGCCATGAAATCCTTGACCGAATCAGCTCGCGCCCAGCACTCCTCAAGAACGCCGTCTATGGCCGGGACATCTTCAACGAAAGGGCAGGTTACGGTTGTTCCTTCCATGAACGATAACAAGAGCGTGAACAGGCTCATCATGGGTTCGGTTAAACCTCTTTGGGTTTCAGGGTGTTACAGTCCTTTCAGGAGGCTTTCGGCTTCCTCCGCTGTTATCTCGCCCTTCTCAAGCATGTCAAGAACCCGCTCAACCTCCGGTCGCGGCCCGGTTCGCTCGGAGTATCCTAGCGCCTCCATAAGCTCGTCAAACCTGACCCTCGCGGTCGGATATGAAACACCGAGCTCTTTTGCCAGCTCCGTGAGGTTTCCCCTGCGCCTGAGAAACAACCTGAGAAACCCCAACTTTTCCTCGGGCAGGAAGGCGAACTCGTTGGGCCGGAAATTTCCCCTGAGCTCCGTGCCGCATGACGGGCATGTTAGTTGTGTCACGACCATATCCTCGCCGCAGGCAGGGCAGGTGTTTATGCCCTGGCATGGCTTGGCGCGTTTCCTATTTTTGCGGCGTGTATTCATAGACGATGAGGCCCGAACGGGATGCGGCCAGCAGATAGTTCCCGCAGAGGATAACCTCAAAGACATAGTCACGGGTGTATTTCGGTGGCCGGTAGTGAGCGAGCTCCCGTTCCTCCTTCAGGTCCATAAGGCGCACGCCCCCGGTTGCCGCGCCTATGGTCAGCTTGTCCCCCAAGACCCTTACCCCAAGCGCCGCGCCCGGCCCGGTCCAGTGACCGACCAGCTTCATGTCAGTTGGGTTTGATATGTCTATGACCCTGACGCCCTCCTTGCCTATGGCGACATACGCGTATTTTCCGCTCACCTCAACCGCGTTTGCGAAGCTCTCCAGCTTCATTGAGTTGACGAATTTCGGCGAGGCGGGGTTGGTGACATCAAGGATAAGGAGGCCCTCGTTCCCATCAGCGACATAAGCGTATTTTCCGGAGACGACAAGGCTCCTGGCAAAGCCCTTTGTATCGTAGAAGCCAACCTCCCTTATGTTGCGAGGGTCTGCAACGCTTATTACCCTTATGCCGGAGTCCCCATCAGCGACATAAGCGTAGTTGCCATGGATATAAACGATTATCGCGGAGTCCGGCGTGTCCGCGCACGAGACTATTTCCGGTATTGAGGGGTCAGTTATCTCTATCGCGCAAAGCCCCTTGTCTCCAAGGGCCGCGAAAAGGAACTGGCCTTTCTTAGCGAGTCCGAGGGGCACATTGCCCACCCTTATGCTCCCTATCTCTATGGGGTCATCCGGCACCGAGATATCAATTATGGAGATCGTCCTTTCAAGGGTGCTCGCGTATACGTATTGTCCGTCATAGATTACATAGTGCGTGTTTCCCCTCGTCCATTTTGCTATTGTGCAGAGGTTCAGGCTGTCCGCGAAAAGCGAGGAATCAGTCTCAACCCCCTGGGACAGAAGGGACAGCGCCAACACGATCCCGTTCATCACCATGATATTATAAGGGTTTGACCCCTGAAGGTTCAAGAATGTTCGGCCCTGTTCATGGCCTCTAAGGAGCAACGATTATCGGCCAGACATTATAATTTCACCGTGAAGGAGATAAATCTGCGCACTGACCGGAGGTGCCAGCTCTTGGACATAACCAGGGAGGTTCAGGATGTCGTTGCGAAATCAGGGGTTTCCGATGGGATATGCGTTGTCTATGTCCCCCACACGACCGCTGGGATAACCGTGAACGAGGCCGCGGATCCCTCCGTGGCGTCTGACATTTCCGGCACCCTCTCAAGGCTCGTCCCGGCCGGCGCAGGCTATTCCCACACCGAGGGAAACGCTGATAGCCACATAAAGAGCGTCCTGGTTTCCCCGTCAATAACCCTCGTAGTCCACCGGGGTCGCCTCGTGCTTGGGACATGGCAAGGGGTTTTCTTCTGCGAGTTTGATGGCCCCAGGAGCAGGAAGGTCTTCGTGAAGGTGGTCCCTGGATGAAAAAGCTCGTTCAAGTGAAGGGAAAGGCGGTTCTTGTTGAGGAACCAGCTCCCACGGTTTCCCCTGGCCGGATAATCGTCAGGACCCGTTTCTCCGCGATTAGCCCCGGCACGGAGGCCGAGCGACTCAGGCTCGGCGGAGACCCTATAACCCTCGCGAGGAAACGCCCGGACCTTTTGAAGACCCTCCTTGATTTCGCGAAGAAACGAGGGGTTCTTGAGGCCGCGAGGCTGGCGGCCGAGAGGCTATCCGAGCCTTACCCATTGGGATACTCCCTTTCTGGCGAGGTTATTGAGCTCGGCGAGGGCGTGACCCGCTTCAACAAGGGGGACCGCGTCTCCTGTGCTGGCGCGGAGTTCGCTTTTCACGCTGAGGTCGTGTCTGTCCCGGAGCTCATGGCCGCGAGGGTTCCGGATGGGGTTCCGGATAAAGAGGCCGCTTTCGCTACCCTCGGCGCGATAGCCTTTTGGGCGACAAAGCGCGCCGGGGTTTCGGCCGGGGAGAGCGTCGTTGTCCTGGGCCTGGGCATCCTCGGCAATCTCGTTGCTCAGATAGCCAGGTCGGCCGGGGCAAGGGTTGCTGGCCTTGAGAAAAAGCCCTTCAGGCTCGTCAAGGCCCTTGAGATTGGGATTGAGGCCTCTGATTCCGAACCCTCCGGACTTTACGATGCCGTGATAGTGGCCGCGGCTGACCCGGACGGCTCCCTGGCCGAGATGGCTGGCCGGCTCGCCCGGCCTGGCGGCCGGGTTCTCTTTCTTGGCCCGTGGGGGAAGCCCATCCCCTACAAGGACTTCTACATGAAGGAGCTCGCGGTTTTATCCTCTCGCTCATACGGTCCCGGTAGATACGACCCGACATACGAGCTCCTCGGCATTGATTACCCACCAGAGCTGTCCCGCTGGACAATAGCAAGGTGCATGGAGGCCTTTCTTGAGATGATCTCCCGTGGCCAGGTCAACATTGCCTCGCTCATAACCCACACATTTCCCCTGGAGGATGGCCCCTCTGCCTATTCCCTGGCGCTTTCGGGTGAGGATTTTTTGGGAATAGCCCTTGAGTATCCGGAACGGCCAGCGCCAGACAGGGTTCTGGTGGTCAAGGCTCGCGAAAAGCCCTCCGGGAAGCTCCGCGTTGGCCTCGTTGGGGCCGGGCGTTTCGCCACCTCGTCCCTCATCCCCGCGATAAAGTCATCAGGACTGGCGGAGCTTGTCTGGGTTGCTGATCCGCTGAATCCTGGCCACACAGCTCAGCGCCACGGGTTCGCGAGGGCTACATCCGATCCCTCGGAAATTCTATCTGACCCCGGAACCGACGCGGTGTTCATAGCAACCCCCCACTCATCCCACTCTGGCCTCACCATGCAAGCCTTAATGGCCAACAAGGCGGTTTTCGCTGAGAAGCCGCTCGCGATAAACCGGCCCGAGCTCAACGAGCTGGAGAGTTTTCTCTCAGGACAGGGTGGTTTTCTGGCCGTTGATTTCGGCCGCAGGTTCTCGCGGATGGCGAGGCTTTTGGCGGATCACATCAGCGCGCGAGGCCCTTATCAGATAACGATCAGAGTGAACGCGGGGCCCGTTCCCCCGAACCACTGGCTTAATTTGCCCGCAGAGGGAGGCAGGGTAATAGGCGAGGCTTGCCACTTCATTGACCTGGCCAGGTTCCTGGTCGGTTCCAGGATAACGGCAGTTGATTCCTCCTTCCAGGACAAGGACAGCGCCCTCGTTAGCCTCTCGTTTGCTGATGGCTCAGCCGCGTCAATAGCGTATTTCGCGGGCGGACCAGCCAGCCTGCCGAAGGAAAGGATAGAGGTTATGGGCCAGGGCGTTGCTGGGGTGATAGAGGATTTCACGGAGCTCGTTCTTTATTCCGGGAAGTCCATCCGAAGAACAGGGGCAAAGCAGGACAAGGGAACAGCCGAGATAGTCAAGGTCTTCCTCAGGAACCTTAAAGAGGGCGCGGGGCCACCAATTCCCCTTGATGAGCTCCTTGAGGTCTCGGACGCTACACTGAGGGCGGGGAGGGTTTGATGGCTGTTCGTTGCTCGTTAGAAACCAGAGACGCTAGCCGGGTAGCCCTGGGTCTTTGCACCCAGGGCCGTTTGATCCAGCGCCCTGCTTGGAAACGGAGTTCTGTGGAGCAGAGACCCTTGGTTCCCGCCTACCCGTAACCGATGGCTGATCCATGTTCACTGGAATAATTGAGAGAGTCGGCAGGATAGCCGAGGTCGCGCCTGCTGGCCCCGGCAGGCGCGTGAGGATTGAGGTGGGCGAGATAAAACTCGCTGTGGGGGATTCGGTCGCTGTTGACGGGGTTTGCCTGACAGCCGAGGAGATTTTGCCCGATGGGTTTTCTGCCTACCTTTCCGCGGAGACCCTGAAGAGGACGAAATTTGGCCGCGCTCTCAGGCCCGGCTATCCAGTTAACATTGAGACGCCCTTGACCCCTGAGAAATTCCTCTCCGGCCACCTGGTCCAGGGCCATGTGGACGCGGTCGGCCTTCTCAGGAGGCTCACCAGGAGGGGCGAGGAGGCCGAGATGGAGGTTGAGTTTCCCCGTCAGTGGGGGAAATACCTGGTTGAGAAGGGTTCTGTCGCTGTTGACGGGATAAGCCTGACGGTGGTCAAGCTTTTGCCCACCCGTTTCACGGTCGCGCTGGTCGCGCACACCCTCAAGGCAACCGCGCTCGGCTCAAGACCGCCTCGCTCCCTTCTGAACCTTGAGTTTGACCTGCTGGCAAAGTATGCCGAGAGGTTCCTGAGAAAAACCCTTCGGTAGGGGCAGGGCTTGTCCCTGCCCTGGTTTCCGGATTCAGACCATCCACAAGGGGCGCCCTTACATTTACCTTATCGCCACCTTGCCCTTGTAATTCCCAGCGTTCCAGAGATAGACCCCGATCTCCAGATTTATCCTGTTTTCTCCCTTCTGGAGATTCCCGGAATAGGCCAATCTCCCGTCTGCCGAATATATCTTTATGGGCACTTCTCCGTGGGAGAGGAAAAGAGCGGCTCCGGGGAGGGGAGAGC
>FWWM01001574.1_pt1 | contig 54718 bp, 51 predicted proteins | sample 2228351 | NCBI WGS metagenome assembly FWWM01 (sample SAMEA103939774, study PRJEB20133) | metagenome | reverse complement strand
TTTATTCCTTCCTTTCCAAGAACCTTAAGGATTTCTAAAATATCAAGGTTAGTTCCATCTTCAGAAATTTCAAAAAGTCTTATCCCTTTTTCCTGAAGCCTAACAACTTTCTTCTTACTTACTCCTTTCCCGTGCATGATCCAAAGAGGCACCTCTTTGGCGGATCTTACAAGAAAGGTATCTTCTGGGATTTTAAGAGTTTTATCAAGAACAACCCTTATTGGATTTTTAGTCCTGCTAGTATGCCTTACCGTAAGGGAAGGATCATCAGCAAGAACAGTTCCAATACCTACACAAATAGCATCTACCTCAAATCTAAGCTGGTGAGCAAACCTTCTTGCCTTTTCACCTGTAATCCACTTAGAATAACCCTTTCTCGAAGCAATCTTTCCATCTAAGGTCATAGCAGCCTTGGCAATCACATAGGGAAGTCCCGTAGTAACATGTTTTATAAAGAACCTATTAAGGATCTTGCATTCTTTCTCCAGAACACCTTCAACAACTTCGATACCCTCTTCTTTCAACCTCCCAATCCCGCCACCCTTAACATTGGGATTGGGATCCCTCATGCCAATCACTACCCTTTTAACACCTGCCTTTATGAGAGCTTCTGTGCAAGGTGGTGTCTTTCCCCAATGATTGCAAGGCTCAAGAGTCACATAGACAGTAGCTCCCTTTGCCCTTTCGCCTGCCTCTTTCAGAGCATTCACTTCAGCATGGAGTTCTCCAAAGGCTTCGTGAAAGCCCCGCCCAATTATCTCGCCTCCCTTTACAACTACAGCTCCAACCATAGGATTTGGACTTACAAATCCCCTCCCCTTTAGGGCAAGCCTTAGGGCTTCTTTCATATAATAGACATCATTTTTTTCAGCCATGGAAGGATTACTCATCAATACCTAAAACAGACTTGTGAATAGGGAAAGAACTTGCAAACTCTCTAACTCTCTTTTCAATATCCTTAAGCTTTGAAGGATTGTTCCTACAGGCAAGAGCTTCTTCTATAAGGGATGCTATATATTCCATCTCCTTTGGTCCCATTCCCCTTGTTGTTACCGCAGGAGTTCCAACCCTTATACCACTCGTTATATTGGGCTTTTGGGGATCAAAGGGAATAGAGTTTTTATTTACGGTAATGCCAGCTTTGTCCAGCACTTCTTCCGCTTCTTTTCCTGTAATACCTTTATCTCTTAGATCAACGAGCATAAGATGATTGTCGGTTCCTCCGGAAACGAGCCTAAAGCCTCTCTCCTGCAGGGCTTTAGCAAGGGAAGCACTATTTTCGACAATCCTCTTTTGATATTCCTTGAAGGCAGGTTCCATAGCTTCTTTAAAGGCTACAGCTTTTGCTGCTATTACATGCATAAGAGGACCTCCCTGAATACCTGGAAAAAGTTGAGCATCTAGAGTTTTTGAATATTTCTCTTTGGCCAGTATAAGCCCTCCTCTTGGTCCTCTTAGGGTTTTGTGAGTTGTGGAGGTTACAAAATCCGCTACAAAAACAGGATTAGGATGAAGACCTGCAGCAACAAGTCCAGCTATATGAGCCATATCCACCATCAGATAGGCATCTATTTCATCGCAAATTTCTCTAAACTTTTCGAAATCTATTGTTCTAGGATAAGCACTTGCTCCAGCTATTATGATTTTAGGCCTGTATTTGAGAGCCTTTTCTCTCAAATCATCGTAATCAATGGTTTCCGTTTCTGGATTGACCCCGTAAGAAACAACATTATAAAATCTTCCGGAAAAGCTTACAGGGCTTCCATGGGTAAGGTGTCCACCCTGGCGAAGATCCATACCCATTATGGTATCGCCGGGACTAACAAAAGAAAAATAAACAGCCATATTAGCCTGCGACCCAGAATGGGGCTGAACATTTGCATATTCAGCACCAAAAAGTTTTTTTGCCCTTTCAATAGCAAGAGATTCGGCGATATCTACAAATTCACAACCACCATAATATCTTCTTCCAGGATAACCTTCAGCATACTTATTGGTAAGAACAGAACCTTGGGCTTCCATTACAGCCCTACTTACAAAGTTTTCCGAAGCTATAAGCTCCAACCTTGTCCTTTGTCTTTCTTCTTCAAGCTTTATAGCTCTGTAAATTTCGGGATCTACTTTTTCGAGAAAACTCATATTCTTCATACCTCATCAATCATATTTATCCGAACCTCATGGCGACCACCTTCAAAGGGTTCGGCAAGCCACACCTTTAAAATCTCAAGAGCCATCTCTTCCCCGACAAACCTTCCACCCATACAAAGAACATTGGAATTGTTATGTCTTCTGCTCATCTTGGCAGTATAAGGCTCCATAGCATTAACAGCCCGAACCCCCTTGATTCTATTAGCTACAATGCACATACCAACACCACTTCCACATATCAATAGACCCCTATCAGCTTCACCTGAAGAAACCATTTTGGCCACCTTAAAGCCATATTCTGGGTAGTGAACAGGGTCTTGAGAATAGGTTCCCACATCCTTTACGTCATAACCTTCCCTTTCCAGATATTCTTTAAGGAAGTTTTTAAGCCGGAAACCTGCATGGTCTGAACCGATAGCAATACGCATTGGACAACTACTCCTTATTATCAAAGGCTTTTAGAACTATGGTTGCATTTGTTCCGCCAAAGCCAAAGGAATTGGAAAGAGCTATTTTTACATCAGCTTCCCGGGCTTTGTTAGGAACATAATCAAGATCGCAATCGGGATCAGGGTATTCATAGTTTATGGTTGGCGGAATAATACCGTATTTTATGGTCAAAGCTGTATAGGCTGCCTCAATCCCACCGGCAGCTCCAAGAAGGTGGCCTGTCATTGATTTTGTTGAGCTTACAGCAAGTTTATAAGCATGCTCTCCAAAAACTTTTTTTATGGCCATGGTTTCAAAACGGTCGTTTAGTTCTGTGGAAGTGCCATGGGCATTTATATAGTCGACCTCTTCAGGTTTTATGCCCGCATCATCCAAAGCCATCTTCATACACCTTGCAGCTCCCTCACCTTCAGGAGCTGGTGCGGTCATATGATAGGCATCACCATTCAATCCAAAACCTATCACTTCAGCATAAATCTTTGCTCCTCGGTCAATGGCTCTCTCAAGAACCTCAAGGATTAAAACGCCAGCTCCTTCGCCAAGCACAAAGCCATCCCTTTCTCTATCAAAGGGTCTTGAGGCCTTTTCAGGAGCATCATTTCTAGTAGAGAGAGCTTTCATAGCATTGAAACCAGCTACACCCATCGGCGTAATAACAGCTTCTACTCCCCCTGTAAAGGCAACATCAAGAAGACCATCGCGAATCATATGGAAAGCAATCCCTATGGCATGGGTGCCTGCAGCACAGGCAGTTTGAATAGAAAGATTTGCTCCCTTAGCATTATATCTTATCGACATAAGACCCGGTGCCATGTTACCTATAATCATGGGTATGAAGAAAGGGCTGATCTTACGGGGACCATTTTCAAGAAGAAGCTTATGGGAAGATTCAATGCTTTCAAGACCACCTAATCCACACCCCATAATAACACCAGCTCTTTCAGCTTCTTCAGGCTTTATGGTTAAATTGCTATCTTCTACCGCCATACTTGAAGCGGCTAAAGCATAGTGTAAAAAGGGATCCATCTTTCTGGCATCTTTTTTTGGAATAAAATCTTCGGGATTGAAATTTTTAACCTCTCCAGCAAACTTGGTTTGAAAATCCTTGGTATCAAATCTAGTAATAGGCCCAATTCCTGAACAACCGTTTATTAAAGCTTTCCAATTTTCTTCAACTCCTATGCCAAGGGGCGTAACAAGCCCGATACCAGTTATAACAACCCTTCGTTTTTTAAGTTCCGCCATGAGTCCCTCTCATGATTTCCTTAGTATTATATAAACAAGCCACCGCTTACTCGAATTACCTCGCCGGTTATATAGTGCGAGGCTTCAGAAGCCAAGAATTTTACCACCGCCGCCACATCTTCAGGTTTCCCAGCATAACCACAGGGAATTTGCTCTATCAAAGATTTCTTCGCCTCCTCTGGCATCGATACGGTCATATCTGTTTCTATATATCCAGGGGCAATGGCATTTACGGTTATATTCCTCGAAGCAAGTTCCTTGGCAAGAGACTTAGTAAAGCCTATGATTCCAGCTTTAGCGGCAGCATAGTTTGCTTGACCGGCATTTCCAGTAATGCCGATTACGGATGTTATATTTATTATCCGTCCCCACCGATTCTTTAGCATAGGTTTTATAACAGCCTGGGAACACAAAAAAACACTATTTAGGTTAGTCCTTATAACTTCATCCCACTCTGACCATTTCATGGTAACAGTAAGGTTATCTCTAGTAATGCCCGCATTATTAACAAGCACATCGATCCTTCCACATTCTTTTAAGATATCTTTAAATCCATTCTTAACAGCCTCAGGATCGGAGACATCAAAGGGGAACAAAAAGGCTTTCCCGCCAAGAGCCTCTATAGCCTTTGCAACTTCCTCCGCCTTCTCCCGGGAAGACCTGAAATTCAAAACCACATCCATTCCTTCTTCAGCAAGGGCAATAGCTATAGCCCTTCCTATGCCCCTACTTGCCCCCGTCACAACAGCCACTTTGCTTTTCATATCTTATCCCCTTTCTAACCATTACTAGAGGGCATCTCACAAATTGTATCCCTTTCTTTGAGCTTTCTTATAAATTCGGGAACAAATTCAAAAAGATCTGCTACCACTCCAAAATTACAAACATCGAAGATAGGAGCAGAACTATCTTTATTGATAGCCACAATTATCTTAGACCCCTGCATACCAACAACATGCTGGATAGCACCAGAAATGCCAATCGCCATATAAAGAGTGGGAGAAACTGTTCTTCCCGTTTGTCCAACCTGCTGAGATGGATCAGCAAAACCAGCCTCAACAGCTCCCCTACTAGCCCCAACCGCACCATTCAGTAACCTTGCAAGTTCTTTAAGCATTTCAAAGTTTTCCTTTTTCTGTAAGCCTCTACCCCCCGAAATTACAACATCTGCCTCAACTATGGGAACTTCTCCAACATCTACAAACTTCTCTTCAAGCACTTCAATGGAAGTCTTGAACAACTCTTCAGGAACAAAAGGTCTTTCTACCAAACCTTCCTTTCTCTCAGCAACCTTGCAAGCTTTCATAACCCTCGGCCTAACCGTTGCCATCTGAGGTCTTCTATTAGGACAAAGAATAGAGGCCATAATATTTCCGCCAAAGGCAGGTCTTGTCTGAAGGAGAAGACCATCCTCGGTAATGTCAAGATCTGTGCAATCTGCGGTAAGACCCGTTTGGAGTAAAGCTGCAACTCTTGGAATAAAGGATCTTCCCATAGAGGTTGCCCCTGCAATAAGAATTTCCGGTTTATATGTTTTTGCAAGATAAGCAAGGACATTGCCATAGACCTCATCAGTGAAGTTTTTTAGCGAAGGATGGTCAACAAGATAAACAATATCGGTGCCGTAATCAAAAAGCTCTTTCTCAAGACCATTTAATTCATAGCCAAGGAGCACTGCACAAAGCTTTACCCCTTTTTTGTCGGCAAGCTCTCTTCCTTTGGTAAGGAGTTCATAGGAAACTCTATGGATAGAGCCATGTCTCCACTCAGCATAAACCCAAATATCTTTATAGGAACTCAGATCTTCTAGAGGAGCTTTTTCTACTTCCGGCAAAGATATAGCCCCAAAGCCACAAGCATCTACGCAAAGCCTGCAAAGGGTGCACTCATCAGATACATAGGCTTTATCATTTATTAGCGATATAGCCCCAACAGGGCAAACATCCACGCAAGACCCGCAACCTGTGCACAAATTAATATCTATATTAACCTTCATAGCCCAGGAATCCCTTGGTTTTTAAGATATTCATAAAGCTTTTCTACCTGTTCCTTTACCGTGCCCTCAATTATTATTCTTTCTTTTGTTCTTTGGGGAGTGAAAACCTTAATAACCTGGGTAAAGGAACCCATAAGACCAACCCTTTCCTCAGAAAGCCCCAATTCCTTGAGTCCCCACGAAGGAATATCCATTCTTCTCGCTCTCAAAGTGCACCTATAGGATCTAACTCTCAACTCTCCTACATCTTTCAAGACTGTAACCAAGGCGGGTAGAGACATTTTCCAGACAGCAAACCCTTCGTCAGTTTGGCGGGTTACCTTAATATATTTGCCATCAAGGATTTCTATTTTGCTCACAAAAGTAGCATAGGGCAAATTAAGAATTGTGGCAAGTTCTGGACCAACTTGAGCGGTATCTCCATCAATTGCCTGTTTTCCACAGATTATCAAATCTACATTCCCGATCTTTTTTATGGCTGAAGCTAAGGTGTAGGAAGTAGCCCAGGTGTCAGCTCCAGCAAAGGCTCTATCGGTTATCAAAATAGCATCGTCAACACCTCTAGAGAGGGCATCGATAAGGACATCCTTGGCCTGGGGTGGACCCATCGTGATAGCAGTAATTTTTACATTGTCCCTGTCGGTATCCTTTATCCTAAGGGCAGCTTCAAGGGCAAAGTTATCAAAGGGGTTCAAAATAGAAGCTACCCCTTGGCGAATAAGGGTATTGGTTTTAGGATCGATTTTGACATTTTGTGTTTCTGGAACTTGCTTTAAACAAACAACTATCTGCACTTCACCTCTCCGATATGTTTCTATTTTCTTACATGATGGTTTATCTTATAAAGGTCTCCTTAAGACGGCCATACTCTTTGTTAAGTTCCTGTCCTATAATATTTCTTTGGATTTCGTTAGTTCCTTCGTATATTTGAAGGATTTTAGAGTCTCTAAGAAGCTTTTCAACAGGATAATCCTTCATATAACCGTATCCCCCGAGAATCTGAACAGCCTCAAGAGCTACCTCTACAGCCACATCACTTGCAAAAATTTTGCACATAGCAGCTATCTTACTACTATCCGGTGGATCTTTATCCAGGTATCGAGCGGCAGAATAGATCAATGCCCTGGCTGCTTCTATTTTGGTGGCCATGTTCGCAAGCTTATGCTGGATAGCCTGAAACGAAATAATAGGTCTTCCAAACTGAACCCTTTTTCTTGCATATTCTACGGAAATATCAAGGGCTTCCTGAGCTAAACCAACGCCTAAAGCTCCAATGCCAGGACGGGATTTGTCAAAAGTCTTCATGGCAATTATAAAACCCATTCCCTCTCTTCCTATGAGTCTATCAGCTGGAATTCTACAATCATTGAAAATAAGCTCTCTTGTGGCAGAAGCTCTTATTCCAAGTTTCTTCTCCTTTTTACCAAAGGAAAAGCCGGGATCACCCTTTTCAACCACAAAACAGCTTGCTCCTCTTGGCCCTTTGGTAGGATCTGTGATCGCAAAAACAGAATAGATATCCGCTTCGCCTCCATTAGTAATCCACTGTTTGGTGCCGTTTATTATGTATTCATTTCCAACTCTTACCGCCCTTGTCCTTATGGCAGACACATCGCTTCCCGCTCCCGGCTCAGTAAGAGCAAAGGCTGCCATCTTTTTTCCCGAAGCTATATCGGGAAGGTATTTTCTTTTAAGTTCCTCACTTCCAAAAAGAATAATGGGATAAGCTCCCAGACCTGTAGCAGCGAAAGTTGTGGCAACACCAACGCAACCCCTTGCAAGTTGTTCCACTACCAGGCAATTTTCAAAAATACCCATCCCTAGACCACCGTATTCTTCAGGAATACAAATACCGAAAAGATCAGCTTGAGCAAGATCCTTCATTATAGACCAAGGAAACTCCTCTTTTTCGTCTAATTCAGCGCGAACAGGGCGAATTTTTTGTTTAACAATATCGTAAGCAATCTCTTGAAGAAGCTTCTGTTCTTCTGTAAGAAAGTAATCCACCGAAATCCCCCTCTGAGCGTTTTAACGCTTTCTGTAAAGTTTACTCATAGCCCAATTCTTATAAAGGCTACCCACACTTTTTATAATTGAATCCTTCTCGATAAAAGATGCCATCTTGGCCATTAACTTATTTTTGACAAGGTAAATAGCCCTTGAGATGGCCTGAGATATAGCAAAAGGACCTGACCGCCCATGAGCTATAACAATAGTTTTTCTTACCCCAAGGAGGGGAACCCCGCCAGACCATTCATATCTGTATCTACAACATCTCTTTTCCCACTTCTCAGCAATAGACAACTCAAAAAAGTTAAAGTCTCTCAAAAAACCTTCAAAGCCTTTTATTAAATACTCTGAAAGGGATTCGTAAAGCTTTAAAAAAATATTTCCTGAAAAACCGTCACATACCACAATATCTACATCTGCCGACGAAAAAAGATCCTGAGGCTCCACAAAACCAAGAAACCTTATAGGAAGATCCTGAAGGATAGAGGCAGCCCTTCTTACTTCCACGGGCCCCTTTAACTTTTCCTTTCCTATATTTAAAAGCCCTATGGAGGGCTCTCCACCTTCTTTGACAACCTGCCAGTAAACCTTACCAATTAGAGCGCTATGAACCAGATGGACGGAATGCAATCTCGCATAAGCTCCTGCATCTACAAGAAGGATATCTTTATCACCCACAGGGATAAAAACACCAATAACAGGTCTTTTAATATTTTTCACAAGTCCAACGTAATATTTTGCAGCAGCAACTACCTGTCTGCTGTCTCCTGCACTAACAATAGCAGAGACTTCACCATCTGCAAGGGCTTTAGCAGCCATGCTGATAGGAGATCGAGGCCTTCTTAAGACAGAAAATATACTTATATCCTCTTCAGCCTCTGGAGCATTTACAATGGAAATTGATGGGGGAAGCGATGGGAAAGAGGCTCTAAGCTTGCCTTCATCGCCAAAAAGCACAAAATCCACTTTATGCTGGGCTGAGGCAAGCCTTACCCCTTCCACCACAGCTGAAGGAGCATAATCGCCCCCCATAGCATCAACACCAATTCTCATCTATCCGCTATTCTTCGGAAGATTCTATTACCACCCTGTCACCGTATGTTCCACAGGAAGGGCAAATCCTGTGGGGAAGTTTTGTAGTTTTACACTTAGGGCAAACAGATACCGCTGGTGGATCCAGCCTATCGTGGGCACGCCTGTTACCGCGCCTAGAACGGGAAGTTCTTCTTTTTGGTACACCCATAGAGCATCTCTCCTTAACCTTGTTTAAGTTTTAATTTGCTAAGAACAGCAAAAGGTGAATCTAAGGCTTTACTACAGGAACACTCTTCCCTGTTGAGGTTAACCCCGCATTTAGGACAAAGCCCTTTACACTCCTCAGAACATAAAAGCACCTGAGGAAGACTTAGAAAGATTTCCTCCGAGATTATAAGATCTACATCAATTTCTTCACCATCAAAAAACTCTTCCAAAAGATCCTCTTCCTCTAGCTCTATTTCCTCTTTAATATCCATTTTATTCAAGGTGTAAAGAAAAGTCTCCAGAGGGAGATCAAGGGGATAGCCAAAATTTTCTAAGCATCGATGGCAGGTAACAACTAGCTGTCCCTCTATATGACCTGTTACATGGATGTAGCTAGAACGCTTTTCAAAGAAGAGCTCAACCATAAGAGGCTCAATAAATTCAATATTATAGGGATCCTTGGGCGCAAGGAAAGCCTCTATCCCTTTCTTTCCCCATTTTAAAGAAAGCCTCAAGCCTTCTTCTTTTCCAATGTCTTCAACTCTTACCTTCATAACTCAAAATCCTTATCTAAAGTAACTTGTTGAGTGTGAACTACCATCCACCTGAAGAGGTGAAGGCTTCTGGAGAAGTTTGGTAAACTTAAGCTACCCTTATTCTCCATGGGTGGTTCACGCACCCGCTACTGGTCATCTGCTTCATCGCAGACTCACCAAAAATTTACGCTACACACTTTACCACTTTGCTGTATTTTCAGCAATTCATTTCCATCCTTCAAAGATGGAGCTGGATTATGATAAAAACACTTATTTCTCTGTCAAGGATAATCAACACACCTTACTGAGTTTATCTTAGGACTCCCAAAGTGGATTTTAAACAATCTTGATGTTTTTTGTCCCCTTTAGCAATCTAAGTCCCCAGATTGTTGACAGTTTAAGTTCTTTTAGATAGCATCAATCATTTGGTAGCGTAGAATAAGCTTAACTAAACGAGGATTTGAAAAGATGATAATAGGACTTGATGTTGGAGGAACCCACACAGATGTGGTGCTACTTTCAAAAGATGGCATAATAAACCAGGTTAAAATACCAACAGATAAATCAAATCTTTTCGAAACAATTATAACCGGTCTGGAGGCTATAACCAAAGGTATTTCTGTATCAAAATTAGAAAGAATTGTTCTGAGCACCACTCTTACCACTAACGCTATAGCGGAAGGAAAACTTGAGCAGGTCGGGATGATAGTTTCAAGTGGACCTGGGCTTAATCCCGACTATTTCAAGGTTGGAAACCATTACTACCCGGTAAGCGGTTCCATAGACCATAGAGGAAGAGAGGTTCAAACTATAAATCCATCGGAAATTGAACAGATAGCGTCAAGACTTAGATCAGAAGGCATAAGAGCTGTTGGTGTAGTTGGTAAATTCTCCGTAAGGAATCCCTGTCATGAAAACCAGATAATAAAAATATTAGGCAATAATTTTGACTACATCATAGCAGGTCACAGAATCTCCGGAAATCTCAACTTCCCAAGGCGCATAATGACTGTCTATTTAAATGCTGCTGTCCAAGGCATTTACAAAAATTTCTTTACTGCCATAAAAAATTCCATAAAGAAAATGAATCTTAAGGCCCCTATTTACATTCTAAAAGCTGACGGTGGAACAATGTCTTTAGAGGCTTCTATGAACTTCCCTGGCCAAACCATTTTGTCAGGACCTGCTGCAAGCATGATGGGTGCCCTATCCTATGCAAGTCCAGAAGCAGAAACAGTTGTTATTGACATCGGTGGAACCACAACAGACATGGGAGTGCTTATAAAGCAAGTGCCTCTCCTGGAACCACTGGGGATAGAAATAGGAGGGTTAAAGACTCTGATACGTTCCCTTAATACCGAATCTATAGCCCTTGGAGGAGACAGCGTTGTAAGAGTCCACTCAGGTCGTATTTTCATAGGTCCCGATAGAGAAGGGCCAGCTATGGCCTTCGGTGGCCCACTTCCAACTCCAACGGATGCACTTGTATTCCTTGGATTAATGACCACTGGGAACAAGAAAAGAGCAGAAGAGGCTATGAAAATTATAGCTTCTCAGCTAAATACTACCCCTAAAGAAGCAGCAGAAGAGATATATGAAACTTTCTGCCGTTCTTTAGTGGGAGCCTTTAGAAACATGATAGAAAAAATAAACCAAAAGCCTGTCTATACCGTTAAAGAATTTTTAGATGCCTATAGAGTTGAGCCAACAGAGCTTTGTATAATCGGAGGACCTGCTCCCTATTTTGCTCCCAAGATAGAAGAAATCTCGGGCATAAAAACTATAGTAGCTCCGAATAATGAGGTAGTAAACGCCATAGGCGCTGCTTTGGCTCGCACGACCTCTGAACTTACCCTCTTTGTTGACACCGAAAGAGGAATAGCCTCTGTTCCCGAAGAAGGGTTCTACAAGCCTGTAGGAAATAACTTCTCCATCCAGGAAGCAAGGGAACTTGCAATTTCTATGTTGAGTAAAAAAGCCCTCCAAGAAGGCGCCTACTTAAATGAAAGTGTTGAAGTAGAAATAGTTGAAGAACAGCAATTCAACATGGTAAGAGGTTTTTACACTACTGGGAAAAATATAAGGGTAAAGGTTCAGATAAAGCCGGGACTTATCGAAGGCTACAATATCTTTTACACAAAGAATCTTTTCAATGCCTCAAGCAGGGCATAAGGAGAAGTGGATGATAAAGGCAACATACAAAACAGGGCTTGTATTCTTCCCAGCCTACGATTGGGCTATATCCCCAACCCATCCAGAAAGAGAAGAACGCCTCCTATATACTCAAGACCAGGTCATGGAGGAAGGCATCCTTGATATAGAAGGCATTGTTGAGTTCAAACCTGACATGATAAACAGAGATGACATAAGGAGGGTTCATTTCTGCGTGCCTGACGAGTGGAGTGTTGTAACAGATTCCCATCTTATAAGTGCAGGTGGCGCTAAGGTTATAGGTTCAGCAGTGGTCACCAGAACAGTTCAGCGAGGATTCGCCCTAGTAAGACCTCCGGGACATCACGCTATGAGAGTTGTCCATGGCGCAAGAGGATTTTGCAACATAAACATAGAAGCAATTATGATCGAATACTTAAGGGAAGCCTATGACATAGGAAAAATTGCTATTGTAGATACCGATTGCCATCATGGAGATGGAACTCAGGATATTTACTGGCATGATCCGGATACCCTTTTTATTTCTATTCACCAAGACGGAAGAACCCTTTATCCCGGCTCTGGTTTTCCCCATGAACTTGGAGGTCCAACCGCTTTTGGCACCACCATAAACATTCCCCTTCCACCAAGGACATCGGAGGAAGGATTTCTTTACGTGGTAGATAACGTCATCCTTCCTATTCTTGAAGAATTCCAGCCAGAGCTTATTGTAAACTCCGCAGGTCAAGACAACCACTACACAGACCCAATAACGGATATGAGATTTTCTGCAAACGGCTATGCCCAACTTACATCAAAGATCAGCCCACACATAGCGGTTCTCGAGGGAGGATACTCTATAGAAGGAGCCCTTCCCTATGTCAATGTGGGTATTATTCTTGCCCTTGCTGGCATAGACTACAGTAAAGTTAGGGAACCAGACTATGACTTTGAAAAACTAAGGCAGTCCCAAGATATTACCGACCACATCAAAAAAGTAAGTGAACAGGTTATGGAATACTGGAAAAAAGCTCCCATCATTAAGGAAAAACTTATAAACCAGGGAGGCATAAAGGAAAGAGAACGGACAATTTTTTACGACACTGACAATATCTTGGAAAACCAGAAAGAAAAAATAAGAGTCTGTCGTGACTGCAGCGGCACTTGGGCTATAGAATCTTGGACAGACCGTGGAAGAAGGATATTTGCTGTCCACATTCCACGGAAAGCCTGTGCTAGATGCGTAGAAATAGGTTATGAATGGTTTGAAACAACCCCAGTGAGGCACTTTGATAGAATCTTTCTTCAGGATAGAAGAAACTCTACCTTTTTGGTTAAAAAAAATCCACGATGAAAGACCACGAAAAGATCCACATAAGAGACTTTACCCTTTCAGAACTTGAAGAATGGATCCAAAGTATTGGGGAAAAGCCTTACAGGGCACGCCAAATATTCTACCATCTTTACGTAAGAAATGTTAAATCCTGGCAGGAATGCACAGACCTTAGCAAATCCCTTAGGACAAAACTAGAATACGGAACCAGATTGCATACCCTTACTCTTGTAAAACGCCTTGTATCTCAGGACGGCACTGAAAAGTTTTTATTTGAGTTAGATGATGGTTTTCAAATAGAGACAGTTTTAATTCCCGATCCCCCAAGAAATACCCTTTGTCTTTCCACCCAGGTTGGATGCCCTATTGGATGCAGGTTCTGTTATACCGGCTTTCTTGGGTTTAAGAGAAATCTAAAAACAGGGGAAATTATAGATCAATATGCTCTTGTCCAGTCAGCCATAGGTAGCAGAAATATCACAAATATTGTGCTTATGGGTATGGGTGAGCCCCTTTTAAATGAGGAAGCACTTTACAAGGCTTTGGATATTCTTCTTTCACCTAGAGGAGCAGACTTTTCCCACAGAAGAATTACAGTTTCCACTGTTGGTATTGTTCCAGCCATAAAAAGACTTGGTGAAAAAACGCCGGTTAATCTAGCCATAAGTTTACATGCCCCAAGAAACGAGCTGAGAAACTTGCTTGTTCCAGTAAATAGAAAATATCCCCTTGAAGAGCTCATATCCGCCTGCATAGATTACCCTTTGCCCCCTAGAAAAAGAATCACCTTTGAGTATGTTCTCATTGATGGAGTAAACGATAGCTCAAGAGAAGCTGAAGAGCTTATTGAGCTTTTAAAGCCTGTTAGGTGTAAAGTTAATTTAATTCCTTATAACCCCCATAGGGGAGCCCCCTATAAAAGGCCATCTCAGGAAAAAATAGAAAGATTCCAGAGCATCTTGCAAAAAGCAAACATGACGGTAACCATAAGAGAAAGTAGGGGCGCCGACATACAAGCTGCCTGTGGCCAATTGGCTGGGAATTTAGAAGGAGACCACCATGTCCGATCAGATGCCTAACTTTGAAAAGGGAGGAGGTCTTCTTCCCGTTATTGTGCAAGACATCGAGACAGGAAGAGTCTTAATGCTTGCTTATATGAACAAAGAAGCCTGGGAAAAAACTATTCAAACTATGGAAGCTCACTATTGGAGTAGATCCAGAAACAAGATATGGCTTAAGGGAGAAACCTCTGGACATACTCAAAAAGTCCATGAGATATATATAGACTGTGACGGCGATGCCATCCTCCTTAGGGTAACCCAGAAGGGAGGGGCAGCCTGTCATACGGGTTACCAAAGTTGTTTCTATCGCAAATTTGATCAAAAGGGCAATTGGCTAGTAGAAGAGCAAAGAATTTTTGATCCCAAGGAGGTATACAAAGAAAAGTGAACAGACTGGTTCTTGGAATTCCTAAAGGAAGCTTACAGGATGCAACGGTAAAGCTATTTAAAAACTCTGGTTGGAATATCTCTATATCTGAAAGAAGCTATTTTCCTGAAATAAACGATCCTGAGATAAGCTGTGCAATATGCAGAGCCCAGGAGATGTCTAGATATGTTGAAAATGGCACCTTTGATGCTGGAATAACAGGCAAAGACTGGATTCTTGAAAACGACTCCAAAGTAGTTGTGGTGGCAGACCTTGTCTATTCAAAGACCTCTAATAGACCAACAAGATGGGTTGTGGCAGTGCCTTTCGATTCGCCCATAAAGGACATAAAAGACCTTGAAGGTAAAAAAATCGCTACAGAGCTTGTTCAATTCACAAAAAGATACTTTAGGGAAGCAAACATAAATGTTGAGGTTGAATTCTCCTGGGGAGCCACGGAAGCCAAGGTCATAGCAGGTCTTTGCGATGCTATTGTGGAAGTTACAGAAACTGGAAGCACTATGAGAGCGAACGGTTTAAGAATTATAAAAGAGCTCATGACATCAAATCCCCAACTCATAGCAAATGAAAAGGCCTGGAATGATCCCTGGAAAAAGGAAAAGATCCAGCAGATTGCAACTCTTCTTCAAGGTGCTCTGAGGGCGGAAGAACTTGTTGGTCTTAAGATGAATGTTCCGGAAAATAAAATTGCCGATGTGATGGAAATCCTTCCCAGCTTAAACTCTCCAACCATAGCCAATCTTTATAACAGTTCCTGGGTCTCGGTAGAGGTTGTTGTTTCCAAAAAGGTTGTAAGGGACTTGATACCTAAGTTACTTAAAAGAGGAGCAGAGGGCATAATTGAATATCCTCTGAATAAGGTCATATAAGGATGAGGGCAAAAAGAATTACCGTATTGGGGCTCATACTTTTGGTTTGCCTTGCTGGATGTGCTAGCCAGATAAGCCAAAAAAGTGATGAAACTGTAAAACCAGAAGCTCAGATTGATCAAATTCCCCCAGAGCTAAAAAAAAATCCTAAGAAACTAAAGAGCATAGGAGAAAACTATTTAGGTGCTGGAAACTATGCTACAGCTCTAAAGTATTTTAAAGCTGCCGAAGAAAAAATGCCCAAAGATCCTGAGCTTCTTTATGAAATAGGAATTGCCTACCACGGAAGGGGCTTTGTAGATCAAGCCATTGAGTATCTAAAAAAAGCTCTCTCAATAAGGCCAGACTATCCTGAAGCTAACAATGCCCTTGGAGCCTTTCTTGCCAACCAGGGAAAGTTTGAAGAGGCAAAGGAAGCCTTTTTGAAGGCATTGAACAATCCCTACTATGAAACCCCCCATATTGCAGCATACAACCTTGGAAACCTCTACTACAGATTAGGAAAGTATGAAGAGGCAAAAAACTACTACCAGACATCAATAAAGCTAGATCCTAACTATGCTCCCTCCTACTTAGAACTTGGAAGAACCTTAGAAGCCCTTGGAGATAAAGCCAATGCTCTTAAGGCTTACAAGGAGGCTTTGAATTTGGATCCAAAGTCTCCTTTAGCAAATCTAAACTATGGAAAACTTTGTTACTTAAATGGAGACTTCAAAGAGGCTCAGTTCTATCTCGAACAGGCAATAATCCTTGCTCCTGAAACTCCTATTGCTACCGCTGCCTCTGAGCTTTTAAGAAGCTTAAAAAGAATGCCTTCCAAGTAAATAAGGAGTTTCAATGAACCAAATAAAACCCTTTATTGTGATGGATGTTTTAGAAAGAGCCCAGGAGCTTGAAAGGCAGGGCTACAAGGTAATACATCTTGAAGTAGGGGAACCAGACTTTGACGTTCCAAGGGCAATCAAAGAAGCAGCACTATCTGCAATTAAAAGAGGTGAAACCAAATATACCCATAGCCTTGGCATATTGAGCCTAAGAGAAGCAATATGTAACTATTACAAAAAAACCTATGGTGTCAGCCATCTAGAGCTAGACCAAGTTGTTGTAACCTCAGGGACTTCTCCTGCTTTCCTTGTAAGCCTGGCTCTAATCCTGGAAAGGGGCGATGAAATCATTCTTAGCAATCCCGGTTATGCCTGTTATCCTAATTTTGCCCATTTTATTGGTGCAGTTCCCCGATTCGTCGAAGTCTACGAGGAAGAGGGCTTTCAGTATAATCTCTCCCGGGTAAAAAAACTCATAACAAAAAAAACAAAAGCGATAATGTTAAATTCTCCCGCCAACCCCACAGGTCAGGTAACCAGCGGGGAAATCATGGAAGAGCTTGCTTCTCTGGGACTATGGATCTTCAGCGATGAAATTTACCATGGCCTTGTATATGACAACACAAAGGTTCATTCTGCCTTGGAGTTTACAGAAAAATGCTTTGTTTTCAATGGCTTTTCCAAGCTTTACGCTATGACGGGCTGGAGGCTTGGTTATGTAATTATTCCCAAGGAATTCGTAAGCAAGATGAAGTGTATGATGCAAAACTTCTTCATATCGGCAAACTCCGTTTCCCAATGGGCAGGCTACGAAGCTTTAACCAATCCGGAAGTTCTAGAAGATGTAAAGGACATGGTAAAAATTTACGATGAAAGAAGAAGATTCATGATAAAAAGACTCAGAGAAATAGGTTTTGGTATCGCCCATGAACCAAAGGGGGCTTTTTACGTCTTTGCTAATGCATCCTCCTTTGGAAAAGACTCTTACAAACTTGCCTTCGATATACTGGAAAATGCCCATGTGGGAGTAACTCCTGGTATTGATTTCGGCTCTAACGGCGAAGGTTTCATAAGATTTAGCTATGCTAACTCCTTGGAAGCCATAAAAGAGGGGCTAGACCGCATAGAGAGCTATCTGGTTAGAGGAAATGGGCGAAGAAAGAGCTACTAAAATAAAGATAAAACAAGCGGACTTCCTCTGTTCCGCCTTCGAAATTTCTCAGATTCCTCCAGAAACCCTTCCCGAAATAGCCTTTGCTGGAAGGTCAAATGTTGGAAAATCTTCCCTTATAAATGCCCTCCTTCTTAGAAAAAAACTTGTAAAGACCAGTAGCACTCCTGGAAAAACAAAGAGCATAAACTTTTTTATTGTCAATAACCTGTTCTACTTTGTTGACCTGCCAGGTTATGGTTTTGCTAAAGTCTCAAAGGCTATGCAAGCTAGATGGAAGGATTTAATAGAAACTTATCTTTCAACCAGAAAAACTTTGAAGGCTGTTGTTATAATAATGGATGGAAGGCATCTTCCGAGTTATCAAGACATCCAGTTAAAAAACTGGCTAACTGCTAAATCTATTCATACTATTATGGTTCTTACGAAAATGGACAAGGTAGGAAGAAGTAGATGGGAACAGCATCGAAAGGAGTGCGGAAGAGTTCTGGGAGTAGAAAGCAAAGAGCTTATTCTCTTTTCAGCTGTTGAGAGGTTTGGATGGGAAGAAGTTTGGGAAAGTATCCTAAAAGCTTTAAAAAACGGAGAGCTTTCAGAATGATTTTACTAAAAATTATGTCTCTTGTGTTAACAATTGTTCTACTTTTTGGATCTTCCGAGGCATCAACTCCTCCCCCTGTTAGTTCGCCTGTATTGATCGAGTCTAAATCAGCCATTCTTGGAGAACCTGAAACGGAATCTATCATCTATGAGCATAATGCTGACGAAAGAATTGCGCCAGCCTCCCTTACAAAGATTCTTACCCTTTACCTGGTTTTCGAAGCTCTGGAAAAGGGTTCAATTACCTTAGAAGACGAGGTCTTTATCAGTAAAAGGGCGTGGAAAACCGGGGGATCTCAGATGTTTATCGAGGTGGGAAACAAGGTTCCCCTAGAGGAACTTATAAAGGGAATTGCGGTTGCCTCTGGAAATGATGCATGTGTCGCTTTAGCGGAACATATTAGCGGAACCGTTGAGTCCTTTGTGGTTTTAATGAACCAAAAAGCCCAGGAACTTGGCCTAAAAAATAGCTATTTTACAAATCCCCATGGCCTAGACGATCCCGAACAGTATTCAACCGCAAGAGACATGCTAAAACTTGCTACATCCTATATAAAAAGATTTCCCCAGGCACTTCAATATCATTCCATGAAAGAATACACCTTTAACAATATTGTTCAGTATAACAGAAATCGCCTCCTTCTTAGGGATCCCTCTATAGATGGACTCAAAACTGGCTTTGTAGCTGCTGGTGGTTATCACCTTATAGCCACTGCAAAAAGAGAAGAAATGAGACTTATTGCTGTTGTAATGGGAGCAAGCAAGCCAAGCGTTAGGGAAAAGGACGCTTTACAACTTCTCAGTTATGGCTTTAGAAATTACACTGTCCTCCATCCGGTCAAGCAATCCGAATCACTTGGACATATAAAGGTATGGAAGGGAGTGAAAGACCAAATCCCCGCCTATCCCTTGGAATCAAAGACTCTATTTCTTCCAAGAGAAGAGGTTGGTAAAATAAAAAAAGAAATTGAGATGGCCAACGAATTGGTAGCTCCTGTTAGAGCTGGTGAGATAGTTGGTCAGGTAAAAATCTACAAAGGAAATGAACTCATTGATTCTATACCCATTATCTCAGGCGATACTGTTGAAAAAGCTACTCTACCTAAAAGGCTATGGCATTTTATTGTAAGGCTTTTTAAGGGGAGTGAACCGCCTCAACTCCCCAGCTTATATTCTACTGCAAAATTTGTCGGTATTACCATCTTGGCTCTTATATTGGCCCTTCTGGTTTTAAGGATCGTGAGAAGGAGGAGAAAGAAAAAGGCTGTAGTAAGAAGATTTCCCAGAAGGTAAAAAACTACTTGTTTTCTTTCTTGGTTCGGCTTCCAACCGAACAACTATTAGAAGCTCAAGTAGGTATTCCAAGCTTTGGAAAGACCCATCTACTTAAAACAACCCATACCCCGATTATAGCTAAAAATATAAGTAAATCCTCCATAACTTCCTCCAAAAAGGGACACCCAAAGAGGATGCCCCTTTCTTACGACTTATTCAGATTCTTTCACAGAGTTCTATTAAAACGCCCCCTGTTGCCTTAGGATGGAGAAAGGCTATTTTGGCGCCACCTGCTCCAATCCTTGGTTTTTCATCTATAAGCTTAATACCCTGTTTTTTCAACTCTTCCAGAGCCTCTTCTATATTCTCAACCCTAAAGGCTATGTGTTGGATGCCTTCGCCTCTTTTTTCGATAAACTTGGCTATTGGCCCCTCAGGGTCTGTAGATTCAAGAAGTTCTATTTCAGTATCTCCTATAGGGAAAAAGGCTGTTGTAACCTTCTGCTCCTCAACTGTTTCAGAACCTTCATACTTAAGGCCAAGAATACTTTCATAAAGCTTTCTTGCCTCATCTATGCTTTTTACCGCAATACCTATATGGTCTATCTTTATAACTTTCATCAAAGCCTCCTACTTTTTCCTGCAGTTATTCTTTATAAATTCAACTATTTGATAAGTAGGAGTGCCAGGTCCAAAAATCTCGGCAACACCTACACTTTTAAGATATTCTATATCGTCGGGAGGTATTATTCCTCCTCCTATGACCATAACATCATGAAGCCCCTTTTCTCTCAAAAGCTCTACAACCCTCGGGAAGAAATAATTATGAACGCCTGAAAGACTGCTAATCCCAATAACATCCGCATCTTCCTGAAGGGCTGTCTCTACTATCATCTCCGGTGTCTGCCTAAGACCGGTATAGACTACCTCCATACCAGCTTCCGCAAGAACTCTGGCAAGTAACTTTGCACCCCTATCGTGCCCATCAAGCCCGGGCTTTGCTATGATAACCTTTATCTTGCGCTCCATATTTCTTACGCCTCCCCCCTCTACTTACTAAGCCATCACTCTATATAAATGCCTCAGGCCTATACTCACCCCATATCCCTCGCCAGACGTCGCAAATTTCTCCAACGGTAGCCTTAGCCTTCACCGCTTCAATGACAGCTGGCATCACATTCTCATTGGAAAGGGAAACCTCCCTCAGTTTTTCGAGGGCTTCCTTCCACTTCTTCTGATCCCTTGTTTCTCGCAATCTCTTCACCTTTTCAGCTTCTCTTCTTCCAACTTCCATATCTACCTTGAGCAAGTTGGTTGGCGGAGGTTCATCCATTACATACTTGTTTACACCCACATAAACCCTTTCCCCTGATTCTATCTCCTTTTGGAACCTGTAGGCGCTCTCCTGGATTTCTCTCTGAATAAAACCTTTCTCTATAGCTGCAAGGGTTCCTCCCATTTCATCTATTTTCCTTAGATAGTCGTAAACTTCCTGCTCAATCTTGTTAGTCATGGCTTCAACATAGTAAGAACCTGCCAGCGGATCCACTGTATCGGTAGCACCACTTTCTTCAGCAATAATTTGCTGGGTTCTCAAAGCCACTGTAACAGCCTGCTCTGTAGGAAGACATAAAGCCTCGTCATAGGAATTGGTATGAAGGGACTGGCATCCTCCAAGGGCTGCAGCAAAAGCCTGCAAAGTAACTCTTACAATGTTGTTTAAAGGTTGTTGGGCGGTAAGGGTTACCCCGCCAGTTTGAACATGATAACGCATCATCATAGAGCGAGGATCTTTAGCTCCAAATCTTTCCTTCATAATCCTTGCCCAGCATCTTCTTGCAGCTCTGAACTTTGCTACTTCCTCTAAAACGTTGGTAAAGGCATTAAAGAAGAAGCTAAGCCTTGGAGCAAACTTGTCAACATCAAGACCTCTGTCAGTGCAGGCCTGCACATAGGCAATACCATCCGCTATTGTAAAAGCTACCTCTTGAGCTGCCGTAGCCCCTGCTTCTCTTATGTGATAACCACTTATGCTTATACTGTTCCACTTAGGAACATGTTTAAAGCAATACTCGATAAGATCCACTGTAAGTCTCATGCTAGGCTCTGGAGGGAAGATGTATTGGCCTCTTACGGTATATTCTTTAAGGATATCATTTTGCACAGTTCCACCAACCTCAGTAAAAGGAACTCCCTGCTCTTCAGCTATAGCAAGATACATGGCAAGAAGAATAGTTGCAGGTGCGTTGATGGTCATTGAAGTGGTAACTTTGTCCAAGGGAATTCCATCGAAAAGCACTTTCATGTCTTCTATTGAATCTATAGCCACCCCAACCTTTCCAACCTCACCAACTGCCAAGGGATGATCACTGTCATAACCACTTTGAGTTGGAAGATCAAAGGCAACACTTAATCCAGTTTGTCCCTGCTCTAGAAGATATTTAAACCTTGCGTTGGTTTCAGCAGCACTTCCAAAACCAGCATACTGACGCATAGTCCAGAAGCGCCCTCTATACATGGTAGGCTGAACGCCTCTTGTGAACGGATAAGCACCCGGAAAACCAAGATCTTTTTCATAATCTATATTAGCTACATCAAGGGGAGTATAAATAAGATTTACAGGCGTTCCAGAAATGGTTGTAAATACCTTCTTTCTCTCAGGCGCCTTTTTAAGAGTTGGATTTAAGACTCTTTCCTCCCACTCCTTTTTTGCTTTCTCGATACTCTCGAGCTTATCCTTGGAAAACATTGCTCCCTCCTCACCTAGAAAAATGTGGACAGAAAGACAAAAACCAGTAAAATAAAAATTTCAAATATCGTGAAAAAAATTTAAAATTCATAAACTTAATACATTTTTTTTCACAAATTGTAAAACCAAAAAAGGAGTTTTTCTAATGAAGCTTGGTGATTTGCTGGAAAAAGTCAAGAAGGAAGTGGACTTCAACCAGGTTGGTATGTTTCTTTGCCACAATGGCGTAGTAAGGGGAACATCAAGGGATGGGAAGGAAGTTTCGAAGGTTTTTGTAAGCAAGATAGAAGATAAATGGAATGCAATTCTTGAAGATGTAAGAAAAAGACCTGGGATAAGCGCTGTAGAAGCCTATCTACACGAAGGGGAACGAAAGGTTGGGGATGACATCCTTTTTATTATCGTAGCGGGTGATTTTAGGGAAAATGTGTTACCTGTGCTTGAAGAAACTCTAAACAGGCTTAAGAAAGAGGCAATCCATAAAAAGGAATATTAGTCGCTTTTTATATCGGCATGGCCTAGTCCCATAAGGTTTACAGAAATAAAGAATCGGTTCTCCTCACCTTCCCTTTCGTAAGAGAGTGTAAGAAACCAGCATTCTCTTCTATAGGTAACGGTATAGGTCTGCTTAACCATATCTTTGTCGGAAAGACGGTAATCATGGTAGAAACCAAGAGATAGCCATGGTTTTACATTCCAGTTTAGAGTTGTTATTATTTCGTTAATGTCTGCTATATCTCTTTGGCGATAGCTTACACCTAAAGAGTAATTATTTGAAGGATTAAAACTTAGTTTAATGTCCTGCTGACTTACAGAGCCATCTTTAGAAGAAATAGCCATATTGTAGCCAAGAGAAACATAGGAAGGGCTAAGATTAAGATCTACATAAACGTCGGAAAAGCCACTTTCAAAAACCAAGTTATTTTCAAAGCCTTCCTCAAAAAAGCTGACCCTCTGTTCGTCAAGGCGGTAGTATTGAAAAAGATCCACTCTTGCTATTTCATAGAAAGATCCATTTTTATCAAGACTAAAGGAGGAATTAAACCCGTAGCGAAATCTATTTGTATAAAAGGGACTGCTAGGAAGATCAAAGGAAGGAATAACATCTTCTTTCATCTTCGAAACATATTCATATTTAATCTCAGGGCTTATTCTATGGACTCCAAAATCATAATCCCTTTCCAGCTCAAGGTTTAAACCAGTGCTAAAGGAAGGCACACTTCTTCCGTTGATTCCTTCCAGGGACTCTTTCTCATAATCCTCAAGACTATAAAGAGAAGTAACCAATTTTAAGTTCGTTTCACTATTAATAAAACCAAATAAAGTTTTTGAAAAAGCTAAGGAGGGAATTAAGTTAACTTTTGTTCCAAGAAAGCCATCGTTATGCCAGTAAGATTCAAAGAGGGAATCGAATCTATAATAAATCGGCAAGGAACCAATCTGGGAAGAACTGAGAAAAACTCCCATGGAAGGAAGCTTCTGAATGGTCAAATCTTTAAAAAAGGGATCATTTTCATCCCAGTAGCGGAAGTCTACAAAAAACTCTAGGTTCTCCAACCTTTTGAAGGCATACAGGCTAGATTCTCTGGCGGTTAAGGTATCATCCCCCAAGATACCGCTTCCTAGAAAAGACATAAAGGCTTTGTTGGTATATTCGTAAGAAGGTGAACCTCTTTTAAACTCTCTCAAAAAATCTTCATCGCTTAAAATATCAAGATTTAACCTAGCGGATATATTACTTTGAAAATCACCACTAGCTCTTCCTCTTATCCAGTAACGGTTTTCGCTACCACTGGAAAACCCATAGGCTCTTCTGTGATCTTCACTGGCAAGATCGTTCAGGTAATGGGCAAGTAATATGCCTTCTCCCCATTCGAGAGTGTTCCATCGGTATTCAATGCCCCCAAGGAATCCTCTTTTTTGGAGAACCTGACCGAAAAAAGTGGCGTCCTTGCTTCTGTCGATAGCCCAGTAGTAGGGAATTTCGAAGATCACACCATTTAGTTCAGAATACCCAAAGGTTGGAGTTAACAAACCACTTTGACGTTCCGTCTGAACAGGAAGCACCACCCAGGGAAGAAAAATTACAGGAACTGAACCTATCCTGAAGACAACACCCTTTCCCCTTGCCATACCTCCAACAGGAACAACAAAACTTTTGTAATGGACAGACCAATCAGGCAAAGAAGGATCACAGGCAGTTACAAAGCCATCCTCCAAACGGTAGAAATCTTCTTTGAGTTTCTCTATCTTTTTAGCACTGACAAAAAAGTTATTTCTATGGAAATAGGCTTTACCTTGTTCAACATAGCCTGTTTGTTTTTCAATGTTCCAAACTATCAGGTCTCCCTTTATCCAGTCTTCACCATACTGAACCAGTGCGTTGCCTTCAAGCTTTATAAGAGCTGTAGATTTTTCGAAAATAGCCTTATCAGCTTTTATAATTCTATTTCCGGATTGAAGCGTAACCGCTCCTTCCGCTATGTAGATCTCTTCATCTTTAAGATATTCTATCTTTTCAGCGGTGAGAGTCCAGGGAACTGATTCTTCAAGAAAGTCCCCACCCTTTTGGGTAATAAAATCTCCCTTGAAAGCAAAGGCGTAAGAAGCAAAAAAAGCTAGCAGTAACACTACCTTCCTAGTGGTTTTCATACTGGTAAACCTTTATTGGTATGGACTTACTATTAAGTCAGACCTTTCGCCAAAGATTTCCTTAACTTCCCCCATGAAGTATAGGGAGCCCGTGATACATATGATATCCCTTGGGCCTGCCTCAGTTTTGGCATATTCTATAGCTTGCTTCACATCTGGAATCACATAACATTTGGAAGTGTAGGGTCTTGCAATCTTTTTTAAAGTTTCTGGATCGGCAGACCTTGAATACTTTGGTTTTGTAAAAATTACAGCCTCTGCTTCAGGAAGAAGCCTTCTAAAGATGCCTTTAATGTCCTTATCTGCCATAACTCCCACGATTAGATAAAGCTTTTCGTAGGAAAAATTGGATTTAAGAAGCTTCTTGAGGCTTTCTGCACCACTTGGATTATGGGCTCCATCTATAATTATAAGGGGATCTCTAGAAATAATTTCCGCTCTACCAGGCCAGGAGGCATTGAAAAGACCTTTTCTTATTTTATCTTCGTTTATCTTTATAAGCCCCTTTTCTTCAAGAACTTCCAAAGCACACAGGGCAACAGCGGTGTTTTCCCTCTGATGATCTCCCAAAAGGGCTACTGAAAGTCCTTTAAGAACTCTCTGGGGGCTTATGTATTGGAAGGTGTTAAGGGAATCTTTCTTAATGTGAAAATCCTTTCCATATATCTTAACAGGGGCTTTCTTTTCATAAGCAGTCGTCTTTATAACACTTTGGGCAACAGGCTGTTTTACAGCAGTTACCACAGGTATGCCAGGTTTTATGATTCCCGCCTTCTCCCTAGCTATGGAAGCAAGAGTCTTGCCTAAAAACTCCTGATGGTCAAAAGATACATTGGTAATAATACTTACCTGGGGAGTAATTATATTGGTGGAATCAAGTCTTCCGCCCAGTCCAACCTCAATTACTCCAAAATCAACTTCCTCTTCCGCAAAATAACACAAAGCCATAGCGGTTACGAATTCAAAGAAGGTAGGTTCCTGGCCAGGAATGACAACTTTTTTGACCTTTTCATAAAGCTCTACCACCCTGGAAGGATGGATCTCTTCCCAATCAATTCTCATTCTTTCAGTAAAGCGCACAAGATGGGGAGAAGTGTAGCTTCCCACCTTAAAACCATGTTCCTTTAAAATAGATGAAATAATTGCAACTACCGAGCCTTTGCCATTGGTTCCACCAACATGGATGAAGTTAAGATCTTTGTGGGGATTGCCCAGGCGATCCAGAATATTTTTAGTAGTGTTAAGGCCAAATTTAATGCCTGTCTTCTGAAGCTTGTAAAGTTCCGAAGTTACTTGATTGTATCTTTCAACAGTAGCTGAATATACGTCTTTACCTTTCATGATCCAAAAACCCCAACGAATTTATCTTTCTGAATGCATTTTTAAGATTGTCACAGGAGATTTAAAAACACAAGATATTTAACTTGTCCCTTGAAAGACTTTAGAAATTCAAATAAATGTAGCCCTAACAAGGGAGAAACTATGCGTTCTATGTTGCTAGATAAGACTCAGCAATTTAGATTGCTCATAATTTCATGCCTTTTAACCTTTGGCTGTTATGTAGCTTCCTATATGAGAATCCCCATTGTTCCTCTATATGCCAGAACACTAGGTGCTACAACACAGATGATAGGAGTGATAAACTCTGCATTTTTCTTCACTGCTGGTCTTCTTTCCTTTCCACTAGGCATACTTTCAGACAGATGGGGAAGAAAGGCAGTTTCAGCTATTGGTTTAGTAATCCTTGGGTTAACCTCTTTCATGCTTTGCGCAACAAAAACACCTATTGAAGTTATGACGGTTTATTTTCTTTTTGGTGCAGGTCTTGCAGCCTATGGTCCCACTATGATGTCCTTGGTTGCCGATGTTTCTTCAAAGGAATATATGGGAAGAGCCTATGGATGGTATACAACCTTTCTTTACATAGGCATGAGTGTTGGTCCAGCTATAGGTAGTTGGCTTGCTGGTAAGGCTAGCTTTGGTGTGGTTTTTATTGCTTCTGGGGTTCTAACTATTTTCTTGCTCCTGATACTTCTATCTACAATTCCGAACGTAAAACCACCAACACCTAAAAAAGACGATTCTCAAAAAACAGTAAAAACAATCGAAGCTATAAAAAACAAAGCCCTTATTGGATGTTGGCTTGTCACTTTTGGAGGATGTTTTGCTCTAGGTATGTTTGTTACCTTTATCCCGCTCCATGCTAAGGATGCTGGAATAGCTATACCCCACATAGGCCTTGTATTTTTTGCTCAAGGATTCAGCAACGCCATTGCCAGAATTCCCTTTGGCTGGTTTAGCGACAAAACAGGAGATAGAAGATATCTTGTCACTGCTGGCATTCTGATGGCTATAATATCCATGGTGGGTTTTTCAATATCGACCAGTTTAATACATTTTATTATTTTTGCCCTATTTCTCGGAACGGGCATGGCAATAGCCTTTCCGTCCATAGGAGCACTAATAGCGGAAACGGTGCCTTCGAGCGTGAGAGGTTTTGCTATGGGTGGTTACAACACTTCCATATATTTTGGCATAATGGTTGCCTCTATAGCTATGGGGGCAATCATAGAAAGATACGGTTACAAACTAGCCTTTGTAACTTCAACTCTGATAATTCTTCTTACATTGGCAATATTTGGATGTATGACAAGAAAAAAGTCTTCAAAAGGTCTTTGATTTAATGTGAATATCCCTTTGAGGAAAGGGAATTTCAATATTTCTTTCCCTGAAAAGTTTGTCGATATTAAACCTTATGTTTGTTTCTACAACTAAGGCTTTATCAATATAAGTCCAGAATCTTAGTTGAAAAACCAGACTGCTGTCTCCAAAATCCTTTAGCAGAACATCTGGCTCTGGTTCTCTAAGAACACCTGGTTCAAGTTCAGCAGCTTCAATAAGGGTTCTCTTAACAAGCTCTATATCGGAACCATAACTTACTCCAACCATTATGGATCTTCTTACCCTCTGATCTTTAAAACTCCAGTTTAGAACTCTTCCGCTTATGAACTCAGAATTGGGGATGATGTAGGAAGCATTGTCGAAAGTCTGAATAACCGTAGCTCTAACATTTATTTTTTTAACAACTCCCCAAAGACCGTCAATCTCTACAACATCCCCCACCTGAATAGGCCTCTCTATTAAGAGTATTATACCGCTTACAAAATTGTTAAAGATATTCTGAAGCCCAAAGCCAAGACCTATTCCTATAGCTCCAAAGGCTACAGCAAGGGATGTTCCACTAAATCCCAGCACATTAAGAGCAACAATTATCCCCAAGAACCAGAAGGCATAAACCACAATCGAAATAATGGATTCCTGAAGTCCTTGCTCTAAACCGCTATGTTTAAAAAGCTTTTCTCTTAGAAAGATCCTAAGTTTCTTGGAAAGCACCTTGGTAATCACTACTACAATAAAAGCATAGAAGAGGCCAATGATTCTAAAGCTAAAATTTCCAACCGAAATAGGCATGTAAAGAATTTTAAAAATCCCAACAAAAAGAGGTTTCTTAGCACCCCAGGAAAGAAGAATCATAAATAGCAAAGCCAGACCGAAAAAACCCCAAAGAAGCCTTATAAAAAGCCATCCAAGGGAGCCACGAGTTGTGGGGGATTCTTCATCTACGAAGGCAAGCTTTCTGCCTATGACATACTCCCACTCCAAGAGAACGGAGGCTACAATCCACGCCCAAAGCAAAACAACGGAGGAATAACACCATCCGGAAAGCCAGAAGGAAGCTAGTGTGGAATAGCCAATAAGATCCACAAATACCGCTCCCCCCGAGGAAAGATAAAAATAACCTAAAAAAGCATACTTGATTAGCCTACCTTTGCCTTTTAATCCGGCATAGCCTTCTTTTAAACCCTGGACAAAATGAACAACCAATAGAAATACCAAAACCTTTCCAAAGAACCTGTAAACTACTAAAAGGTTTCTTAATTCAAAAGCATCCCTAAGAATGATATAAACTATTATCAGCCATCTTATAATATGGATAAGTCTCTTAACTGGCTTAGAAACTATAGGATCTTCGAGAAAGCCAATGAGAGGTCTATATTCTTCAATAAAGCAAAGAAACCATCTTGTAAAAAGCCATACTATCAGTATGGATACCAAACAGCGAACAGCCCAGGAAGTATCATACATGTGGTTAAGATTAAAATAAAGATAAGCAAAAACCGTTGCACCGATAAGGGAAATAGAAGAAGATATAAATTTAAGGCTATGAAAGAAGTAGGGCTTTTCAAGCTTAAGAGTTTCAGAAAACCTATCGACTACCAAAAACTTTCTCGCTTTGCTTATAAATATCTCGCATACAACCAGGAGAACGATAAAAACTGCTATCCCAACATAGGTTGCCCTAGGAAGGGAGCTAAAAAACTTAAGCCAGAACTCCCTCTTTAATATACTCCCCAACGTGCCATAAACTCCCTTAATCTCTTCAGCAAGGTTTTCTTTAGCAAGAACAGTTATAATCGTTTGCTTTCTTTGGAAAAACTCTTCCTTCTTTCTTTTTGCCAGTATCGATTCTATTTTGTCGGTAAGAAGCTGTGCCTGTTCTAAATTTGGCTCAGCCTGTTTGATTATGAGGGCATAGGATGAGTTTAGGCTTCGAAGAAGTTTTTCCTTTTTTTTAAGGATGTCGATAAGTTGATTAATAAATCTTACGATATTTTGATCGTCTTCTTTTAGTTTAAATTCTTTTAGGTGTTGTTCGTTTAAGCTTCTTTGTTCGATGGTCTTTTTAAGGTGTTCTTCAATTTCTTTATTTTTTGCTCTTATTTCTTCGAGCTTAGAGGTAGTCTCTGTGAGGGCACTTTTTAGGTTAGAGCGAGCTCTTTCAAGATCCTCGGAAGATACATTAGGCATTGAGATTATATTAGCATAGGTTGAAAGCATAAGTTTTATATTTTCCGAAGCGATAGATAGGTGTCTTTGAAGGATTTGTAGCTCTTTTTGCTGGACACTTAGATTTTCCAAGAGAGTGCTTTCTTCTTGGATGGCTTGAGTAAGGGATTGATAGAATTTCTCATACTGGTCACCTTCCGAAACACTTTGACACCATCCAGAGACAGCTTTCAAAAGAAGGATCAAAATAAACCCAAAAACTCTAACCATTTTTACCACTTCACCCTGAGCTTCGCTTTTATGTTTAAAAATTCTACAAAAAGGGAAAATCCCATAGCAAAGTAGATATATCCTCTTTCGATGTGCTTTCCAAAGCCATCAGCAACAAGAGCTACCCCTATTAACAGAAGAAAGCTTAAGGCAAGCATTTTTATTGTTGGATGTCTATCAATAAACCTACTTACAGGACCGCTAAAAAACATCATAATTATAACCGCTATAATGACCGCAAGCATCATAACCACAAGATGCCTTGCCATGCCAATGGCGGTAATGATGGAGTCTATGGAAAAGACTAGGTCAATAAGGGCTATTTGGGTAATAACCGACGTAAAACTGGCTTGGGACTTAAAGGAGCGCCCCTTTGAATCTTTTTCTCCCGTTTCTTCTAATTTATTATGAATCTCATGGGTTGCCTTTGTAATTAGAAACAATCCACCGGTAATTAGCACGATATCTCTAACGGAAAAGCTATGTCCCAATATTGTTCCTATTGGCTTTGTAAGATGGGTAGCAAAAAATAGGGAAGAAAGTAAAGTTATCCTTAGAAAAAGAGCTAAGAAGAGCCCTATAGCACGAGCCTTAGGTTGAAGATGTGGTTGAACCCTTGAGGTGACAATCGCTATAAAAATGATGTTGTCTATTCCAAGAACAAGTTCCATGGCTGTAAGGGTTATAAGAGCAACAATGTGCTCCAGAGAAAAAAGCGATTCAAAGGACATGGCAAGCCTCCAAAGATAAAGTTTCTTAACCTTAATGGGTTTTTAGAATATAGATAACTTTTGGAAATTAACAAAAGCCATTTTACCAGTTCGGAGAAAAACTATGAAGCTTCTTATGTTTTTTTCACCGGAATTTTGGTTAAGGCCATACGAAAAAGTTATAGAAGATGCTCCCGAATGCACCGATACTCTTACTGTCTCTAACGCTGTGATTGTTTTTTACCATTCAGAACCGGGTGATGAAGAAAGATTGAAAAATATCGTTACTAAATTTGTGAAGAACGTTAAATGGCTAGCTGGGAAATTTCAAACAAAAAATGTGATTCTTCATTCTTTTAACCACTTGGCTCGGGAAAAGGCACCTCCCCAAGTGGCAAGAGAAATCATTTCTGAGGTGAAGAAAAAGTTAGAAGGAAGTGGATACAAGGTTGCAGAAACCCCCTTTGGCTATCAAAACGAATGGAAAATGCATGTAGCAGGTGATTCTCTTGCAAAAGTCTTTAAAGAACTTTAATGATTTTCTTTGCCCTTAACATCTAAATACCTTGCCAAAGTGAATAAAAAGTCAGCAAGTCTATTAATGTAAGAAAGGGCTTCCGCACTCACTACTTCTCCTGCATCCCTTATAGCAACCATTCTCCTTTCTGCTCTTCTTACAATAGTCCTTGCAAGATCTGTAAAAGCACCTATAAGGCTTACACCGGGATGGACAAAATGTCTTGGTAAAGGAACTTCCTTTTGAAGCTCTTCAATCCATCTTTCCAATCTGGAAGTAGCATCTGGAGAAATCTTATACTTGGATTGACTGCCTGAAAAGGCAAGCTCAGCCCCCAAGATAATTAAATCTTTTTGAATTTCTTCTATCATCTCTTCTATCTTTTTTAGATTGGTCATAGCCTTTACAATACCAAGAACTGAGCTTGCCTCATCCAAGGTTCCATAAGCTTCGGGTCTAAGGTCTGCCTTGGAAATCCTCTCTCCAGAAAGAAGACTAGTTGTTCCACCGTCACCTTTTTTGGAAAAAACAAATAGATCCTTTGAACCTTCCCCTACCATATTTCACTTCCCCCTAGTGTTTTGTCACATCGTAAAGATTCTTCGTTATCTTGTCACCATAGACCTTGCCAATCTCTTTGAGAAGCTCATTGGTAGCTTCTTCTATAAGACTTATCTCTTTTTCATCAACCATGTCATCATCGAGATAAGCAAAAGAACTTTTTAGCTTCTTGAAGTGCTCTATAGTCTCAGACTTTATCTTACCTTCCCCAAGACGCTCATTCAAATCAATAATAGTGTTGACGCAACTCTCAAGTCTGTATCTTACCCTTTTAAGACCTGTATTCTTGCCTCTTTTGAAGAAACTGGAAAACATCACTCTAAGCCCTCAAAATTTGAAGTTCTTCCATAAAAGCCGAATAGAACTTTCTCCGTCTATTCATTTCATAGTGCAACAAATCCGCCAGAATATCAACATTTTTCCTATTTACAACGAGATCAACCCCCAATCTGAAAGCAGCCCACTGGTCACGAGTTTTCATAGCGTCACTAATAACACATACGTAAAAATGCCTTCTTATGCTTGGGGTGAGTTTTTGAAGAAAATAAATTAAAATGTTGCTTCCCTGGTCTTTTCCCATTCCTAGCCGTTCATCCAGCAAAATAACTTCACAAAGCCCTTCTCTTATCATTTTGAAACCATCTCTGGCGGTATTTGCAACCACTATATGATAGTCAAGTGGTTTTAATACTTCTTCAATCTTGTTTATTAAAATGTCATCGGAGGAACAAAGAAGAAACCCTGACTCTCCCTTAATAACCTCTGCTATATCAAACTCCTCCCTCTTCCACTTCTCAAGCTCTAACTCGAAAGCATCGATGACATTTTCATCCCTTTGAATTTCTATACCGGTGCCACAGCTAGGGCATCTCACTTTAACAATCTTTCCAGGGGGGATCTTTTCAAGAGGAAGCTGAAACCTTTTGTTACAATTACTGCAGTACACAACGTTTGACTTCTTGGCCTCTTCTGAAGAAGGTTTAAGTGATAGCTCATCTGCCAATCTAGCCCCTTCAAGTATTAGATGCTCCCAGGGCTTATTTATGCTTACTTTACCAACCCACTCTCCTTCAAGCGGGTAAGCTGTAAACTCACCACCAGGCCAGGTAAGTATCTCGTAGAAAGCATTTTCGCCTTCCTGGTGCGGAGTTTGGGCATGGACAACTTGACCCGAGAATATACAAATTGCACCTTCTCCAGCACTACTTTTTACTCTGAGAAGCACATCTGCCCCGGAAGTGCAAAAAAGCTGAATTAAATCCTGCAGGGCAACTCCTACAACGTTTCCTTTGAAGCCTTTCTTGTAATCTTCCATTGTCCTAACCTCCAAGGTTTTGTATTAGTTTTATATCACAAAAATTTCCCAGAGGGGTTGTAAAATGAAAGAATACATAACTTTTGGCAGAACTAACTTACAGGTTTCTAGACTCGTTCTTGGAACATGGGTTGTTGGAGGTTGGGCATGGGGAGGCTCCGATGAAAAAACTTCCCTAAAAACCATCCTTACTGCCTTTGAAGAAGGGATTAACTTTATTGACACAGCTCCCATCTATGGCTTTGGAAAGGCAGAGAAGATAGTTGGAAAAGCCATAAAGGAATGGGGAAAAAGGGATTCTATTGTAATAGCAACCAAAGGCGGTTTAGAGTGGGATGAGGGATGCAAAAATATTCGAAGAAATTCTAAACCTGAAAGACTCATAGAGGAAGTGGAAGGAAGCCTAAAAAGACTTAAAGTTGATTTTATTGATATTTACCAAATCCACTGGCCAGACCCTTCCACTCCTTTTGAGGCTTCCATGGAAGCCCTGCTTAAGGTGCAAGAAGAAGGAAAGATACGCTTTATTGGCCTTAGCAATTTTGAGCCTTCCCAAATAGAAAGATGTCTTTCTGTAGGAGAAGTCCATAGCCTTCAACCACCTTTTAACATGTTCGAAAGAGAGGCAGAAAAGGAAATCATACCCTACTGCATCGAAAAAAAGATCCCTCTTTTGGCTTACGGAGGACTTTGTAGAGGCCTTCTTACGGGAAAATTTACGGGAAAGGAGGTTTTCAAAAAAGGAGATCTAAGACGGCACGATCCCAAGTTCAAGAAACCTCTTTTCCAAAAATACGTAGAAGTTATAGAAACCATAAAAAAGACCATAGATCCTTACAAAACTTATGGAAAGACAATGGCTCAATTTGCCTTGAGATGGGCTCTTCAAATGCCTGGCATTACCACCGTCATTGCTGGAGCAAGAACACCGGAACAACTTAAGGAAAACGTTGGAGCTCTTGGCTGGTCAATATCAGATGAACATATGAAGGCTGTAGATACTATCCTTAAAGCCCACTTTCCAGAATCTTCTTAATTCCCCTTTCAATATCCATCCACACCCCATCAACATAGACAGAAATCATGGAACCTCCATACTCAAACTCTACAATTCTGGATCTTTCAGCTATCTTCAGTAAAATCTCTTCGGAAAAATCCACACCTTCCTCCAGCAGGACTTCTCTAATCTTATCCAAAAGATATTTTCTCCTTTGAGCTTCCCTTTGCATTTCCCATTCCATGGTCTTTCCCTTTGCATTTACAAAGCAAAATCTATTTGTTATAAAAACAAGGCTTAAACATATTTCAAAAAGTTCGGGAAACTCAAGCAATAATGAAATATCAAGACCATTTTTTCCATAAAGCAAAAAAAGAGGGTTATCTAAGTAGGGCTGTTTATAAGCTCATGGAAATTCAGAGGAAGTATAAAATCATAACAAAGGGTGCCAAGGTTCTTGATCTTGGTGCAGCCCCTGGCTCTTGGACACAGTTTGCCCTTACTATAGTCGGACCCGAGGGAATGATTGTTGGAGTCGATTTAAAGCCTATAGAGTATAATTTTCCACCGAATGTCATAACTCTTAAAGGAGACATGACAGATTACGAATTTGTAGAATCTCTTGTTAGCAACTACAGTCCCTTTGATGTAGTCTTAAGTGATATGGCTCCTAACACAATGGGTAACAAACATGCTGACTCTGCAAAATCTGCCCTATTAACAGAGCAGGCTTTCCAGGTTGCTTTAAGAACATTAACAGAAGGCGGACATTTCCTTGCAAAAATCTTTCAAGGTGAGGATACTCAAAGAATTGTTCAGGATATTCGAAAGCACTTTGACAAGGTAAAGATAGTAAAGCCCCTTGCCTCTAGAAAAGAAAGCAAAGAAATCTATATTCTAGCTATAAAAAGGAGGTGTTAGCTATGGCAGGTCATTCCAAATGGGCAAACATAAGACATAGAAAAGCTGCTCAAGATGCAAAAAGAGGAAAAATTTTCACCAAGCTTATAAGAGAGCTTATGGTGGCTGCAAGGATGGGCGGCGGAAATCCGGATGCAAATCCAAGGCTAAGGGCAGCCATTGCATCAGCAAAAGCTGAAAACATGCCCAAAGAAACCATAGAAAGGGCAATCAAGAAGGGCACAGGAGAACTTGAAGGAGAAACCTACGAAGAAATCACCTGTGAAGGTTATGCACCCGGTGGAGTAGCTGTTCTTGTAGAAGCCATGACGGATAATAAAAACAGAACAATAAGTGAAATTCGCCATATTTTCTCCAAAAATGGTGGAAACCTGGGCGAAGCAGGCTGTGTGGCTTGGATGTTTACAAAAAAGGGGATGATAATCTTTCCTAAGGGTGCCTACTCAGAAGATGAAATTATTGAAGTAGCCCTGGAAGCTGGAGCAGAAGATGTTAAGGAACAGGATGATCAAATTGAAGTAACAACTTCGGTTGGTGACTTCAGTAAAGTAAAGCAAGCCTTCGATGATAGAGGAATGAAATATTCCCTTGCCCATATTACCATGGTTCCTCAGACCACCGTTAGAGTTGACGATATAAAACAGGCTCAGCAAGTAATTAAGCTGATGGAAACACTGGAAGACCATGATGATGTCCAGCATGCCTATGCAAACTTTGATATACCTGACGAGATTCTGAAATCTATGGGTATCCAATGACCTGTTTTCGTTCTGCCATGGGAATAGATCCCGGCTCTATTTGCACGGGTTATGGACTGGTTGTGGCTGAAAATCACAGGCTGAAAGCTATCTCTTACGGAACTATCAGCGTCTCCAGGGCAAAGAAGCTTCCGGAAAGACTTGCCATTATCTATGAAAAGCTTTACGAGATTATGCTTAAAGAGAGACCAGAAAGCATAGCTATAGAGAATGTCTTCTTTGCCCAAAACGTAAAGACTGCTTTACAGCTAGGTCACGCAAGGGCCGTTGCAATGCTCTCTGCTGTAAAGGCTGGAATACCCATTTTTGAATACTCTCCCCTTGAAATAAAACAAGCTGTGGTTGGTTACGGAAGGGCTACAAAGGAGCAAGTTTCAAAGATGGTGGCAAGACTTCTTGGAGTAAAATCTCCGATAGATTCTCATACCTCCGATGCCCTTGCCCTTGCTATCTGTCACTTAAATACAATTTCTTTGAAAAGATTGTTGGAAAAGCCGTGATTGCTTACCTAAAAGGCATAATTACTTATAAGTCACCAGAGTTTGTAACTATAGACATCGGAGGGATTGGCTACAGGGTTTTTATCTCTTTAAATACCTTCTACAGCCTTCCTGACATAAACGAAGAAGTTTTCCTCTACATTCATACTTATCTTAGGGAAGATACAATCCATCTCTATGGCTTCATTTCAAAAGAGGAAAGAGAAATTTTTCTTAATCTCATAGCCATAAGTGGCATAGGACCAAGGCTTGCTATTAATATACTTTCGGGTATAGGTCCCAAAGAGTTCGAAAGAGCTATATACGAAAACAACATAAAAAAAATCCAAAAAATCCCCGGAATTGGTAGGAAAACGGCAGAAAGAATTCTCCTTGAAATGAAGCATAAAATGAAACTTCGTAAGTCCCCTGACATAGAAAAAGAGGAACTTTTCGATAACTCGGGGGAATCAATTTATTCTTTGGCTTATTCTGCCCTTATAAATCTGGGCTATAAGCCTTTTGAAGCAGAAAAGGCAATAGCCACAGCCAAGAAAAGGATAAGTGGTAATGTCTCCCTTGAAGAGCTTTTAAAAGAATCTCTTAAAGTTATGGCTTGAAAAATCTATGAAAGATCGGATCATAACACCAGAACCTCGAGAGGAAGACCTTGTAGTAGAAAACAATCTTAGACCGAAAAGACTTGATGAATACATCGGTCAGGAAGAAATAAAAGAATCCTTAAGGGTTTTTATTGAGGCTGCCAAAAAGAGAAAAGAAGCTTTGGATCATGTTCTGCTACATGGTTATCCTGGCCTTGGAAAAACTTCCCTTGCAACCATTATAAGCCACGAGCTAGGGGTAAACTTACGAGCAACTTCAGGACCAGTTCTGGAAAGGCCAGGAGACCTTGCATCAATTCTTACTAACCTTGAACCTAGAGATGTTTTGTTCATCGACGAGATACACAGGCTAAACCGTGCTGTTGAAGAGATTCTTTATCCTGCCATGGAAGACTTTCAGCTCGACATCATAATAGGTCAGGGTCCTTCTGCAAGAGCCATAAAGATAAATCTTCCTCCCTTTACATTGATAGGGGCAACTACAAGGGCAGGACTTCTTTCTCCACCCCTAAGGGATAGATTTGGCGTTATTTTAAGACTTGACTTTTACAAACCGGAGGAACTTTGCCTCATCATTAAGAGGTCAGCGAAAATACTTGGTATAGCCATAGAAGAAAACGGAGCAATGGAAATAGCAAAACGCTCCCGAGGAACTCCAAGAGTTGCAAATAGGTTACTAAGAAGAGTTAGAGATTTTGCTCAGGTAAGAGCCAACGGAGTAATTACTAAAGAGGTAGCTCAAAGGGCATTGGAACTTCTTGACATAGACGAACAGGGCTTTGACTCTATGGACAGAAAAATCTTAAGGCTTATCATAGAGCAATATGAAGGTGGTCCTGTAGGAATAGAAACTCTTTCTGCTGCCCTTTCGGAGGAAAAAGATACTATAGAAGATGTTTATGAACCTTATCTTATTCAGCAGGGTTATCTTAAGAAAACTCCAAGAGGAAGAACCGCAACAAGAAAGGCCTACGAACATTTTGGGATAAGTTACAAAGGAAAACAAATGACAATCTTTTAGGATCTTAAATGGTGGGAGCAAAAGAAGTAATGGAACGACCGATGAGCAAAAGACTAAAAAATTTAGATAAAACCAGAAGGTCAAAACGACAGCTAAAGTTTTTTCAGGAAATCCATGAACGGATTAATCAAAATAGCTTTGAGACATTTGTTTGATACTTATGAAACTGAAAAATAGCTGTTCAGGTGCCTAGTATGAGGTGGCATCACGCAATTATCTATCCCGACATAAACAATAGCTGGAATTGGGCACAAGAAAAGACTTTTGGAAGATCTGGTCTTGAAAGGCTGGAGAAAATTCTAAAGAGGGGAGGTATAGACTTTGTCCATCTCTTCCCAGAGCCTCCGTTTCGAGCAAAAACATGGCAACCTCCTAGAGAGGAAGAACCTATTCTTCTGGTAAGGGGTGGGCTTCTTTGGAGATTGGAGCTCCTGAAATGGTTTGAAAATCATATTAAAACTCAAGATTTTTCAATCCTTACAATGGATGGACTTCCCGTTATAGCATCCTGTCCTTACAGGGTCTGGAAAGATATTTTTTCTGCGTCCCTTACCTTTCCTGAAATTAAGGATTTTCCCTACGCTGTTGAAGTTCCCTGGTCTTTACGTCCCGGAGGCATAACCGAAGAAGAAATAGTAAGGCTTTCGGATAAACCCTCTGACAGGCCTCATGTGGTCTGGGTAAGAAAGCAAATAATGCCACTTCTAAGATTTTTCGCCCATAAGGATATACATCCTAACCAGGTTACATGGCTTGGCTTCATTATTCACATTTTAGGATGCTGTATCCTTCTTCTAAAGAGCTATCTGGCAGGGATAGTTGGTTCACTTATGCTAATACTTTCTTGGGTTTTCGATTGTGCTGACGGGACTCTTGCAAGGATCACCATGCAAGAATCCCAGGAAGGCAAAAAGCTTGATACAACCCTTGGAAATATCTCAAATCTGGCTGTCTTTACAGCTCTTTTGTGGAGAGAGTATAGTAGAAGTCCAATAATCTTTATAGCCCTTCTACTCATCATTCTAACAGGCATAGGGCTTTCCTATTACATCCATGAAAAGATGCCCAAAAAGGATCATTCTTACGAGACCAAAATAGCAAGCATACTCACCAAAATAAACCATAGAGACTATGCCTTTGTCATACTGGCCTTTGCTCTTCTTGGTGGGCTAAAGATATTCATATGGATGAGCGCTATTGGGATTCATATCTACTGGATGCTAGAACTTTGGACTATCGCAAGAGATGGCACGAAGTCTTTTTATTTTAATAATTAAAACACCTCTTCCTCACTTAGAAGAATGGCATTGTTGTTAGTTCCACCGTAAGTAGCATTGTTTAACACATATTCAAGCTTGTAGACATTTACATAATCAGCCCCACCTGATAGATAATCAGCGTAAAGGATTCCCCATCCACCGGCATTCTCAGCAAAACTTCTTTGGGTTGAATCAAGAAAAGAAGTAACAGGAATCATGCCCACACAGTTTACAGTTTGAGCTCCCGAACCAGATCTTCCTATAGCAATGCCAGCCCTCGTAAAAAAGCCCTCTGTCTCGTCGCAGGGTCCTCCAGAGCACGAACTGGAGTCATTAATTCTTGGTTGTGAAGGATCTTTGGAAGTGACAAGTTTAAGCTTAGCATAATAATCAGTGTTATCCATATTAGGACCTGTAGGAGTGATAAAAAGCCTTGTAGTCCAAATACTTGTTGGGAAAAAGGGTAAAGTTACGCCTTCTGAAGAACTATATACTCCTCCTGATACACGTTCTGTAGTCAAATGATACGACGGGATTTCAAGGTCATAGCTCTGTGTCCCATTTTTATTTTGGGCTCTATACCCCCAGGCCGCTCCAGAAGTAATATCGAGCAAAACAGCCTCTCCATAAAGAGACTCATCAGAATAAGCTATATCACTATTTGATACATTTATTCTAATTCCGGAAGAGTTAGAATGAGTCACAACAAGATATCCTCTTATAGGAGAGCTTTCTGATATATTGAAAGTTCCCCCATAACTATCGGGATCGTTATACATATCTCTACCACCTTCGAATATACCAGCTACGTCAAAGGTAAGAAGGTCATTTTGATGGGTCGATCTGGTGAAACTAGTAGTGTTACAAGAGGCACTTAAAGAACTCGAGGCAGTTTTATAACGATAGATAAAATTGAGATGGCTAGCATCACCTGCCTTATTGACTATAGTTACAATGGTTGTTACATTTACCCCGTCGGAGGCTATGTAAGGAAATAATATAGTATCTCCCAAAACATAACCACTTCCCACAATAAGGCTTCCCCAAACCAACAACATAACTTTGACTAATATTTTCATGGCGAGCTCCTTTTTAAAGATTTTTGAAAATAAACTGAATTAACTATATCTTTTGCTTATCAACAAGGCAATCTAATTTTGGTAAAACCATAACGCCAATAAATCTTTTTTTTGGCTATCAGGTCTAATAGTTAATAGAAGTTCCTTCAGTTAAAGGATTTATAAACTTTTTGTGCCAGTTTCCATCTACAAAAATCCAGGTATCTTTGACCGTTCTTTCTAGCTTGCCAGAAGAATAGGTATTACCTCCTACCTGAAGATCTTTAATCTCGTAAAGAAGATTTACACTCACTTTGGCTTCTGGTCCCTTAATCTCAAAGTCCTTTATATTCGCTCTATAATACAAAATACTTCCAAGCCTAGAAGCATAACCTTCATAACTTACCTTTGCCCTAAAGAAGGGATCATAGAAAGTATAGGCTCTTCTAGTATCTCTGGCTATCATTGTCTTCCAGTAAGCTTCAACCCTTTTTCTCAGAAGACTTCCATTATTCTCCGGGTTTATCTCCTTTGAGGATTTACTAAGGCTCTCAAGAGATGAGGAAGATACCTTTAAAAAGGCTATTCTAGCCTCCGAAAGGGCATCATCTACAAACTGATACCAAGATACATAAAAAGAACCCCTGTAGAAGCTTATCTTAGGCCTAAAGCTATAATTTTTCGCTGGAGATATTAAAAAATCCTTTCTCCACTCTTTACCACCATTTATGGAAAAACATCCATAGACAGCCCTTCTTATCCTTCTTGAATCCTCCCACACAGCAAAAAGAACATTATCTCCAAAAGCTATACCGGGAAGCCATGCAAAGGCATTATCAAAGGTTCTATCAAGCCTTGAAATCTTTTTTCCTTCGGAAAGCTCACGGACAAGATATACTCGTTGTTTGGTTTTACCTGGTATTTCAGAACTAAAAACCACGATTTCACCACTTCGGGGAATATAAACCATTTGAGCTGTTGCTACATCTTCACCTCGAAGAATTACGTCTTCTTTAAATCCGTCACCTTCTGGGCGAAAGATTGAAAGCTTAATCTCACCCTTGGAAGAAAATTTAGATATTACAGTAGGAACTCCACCGATATCATAGCTACTAACAAAAGAAAAACCGTCAACATTACTTTTTACTGCCACTTTTTCTTCAGGAGTCCTAATATTCAAACCTCTAAGTTCAAACTTGCCTCCAAAACCAGTGGAGAAAAATAAAAATATTCCTTTTGACGTTGAAACAATAGATGGAACAGAATAAATCATTTTACTTTCTTCTAATAGAGTGTTCCATACGATATTGCCTTCCCCGTTTTTAATGCCAACACCTATTACTCCATTTTTAAAATCAGAGTAAAGAAAAAGGTATTCCTCATTAACCAAAAGAATCCTAAACCAGTCAATTTTCCCCTTTATCGCTGTTTTCTTTTCGCTCCAAGTTTTTCCTCTATTTTGAGAGATCCTGAAGACAGCTCTACATTCATCACTTCTTTTCTCCACCCAAGAGGCAACAACGAAATTTTCTCTAACCAAAAGGCTCGGAGAAACAATATTAGCTTTCTCAGACAAATAAACAGGCTTTTCTCCCCATCGCCAAAAGGTAAGCCTATTATCTCCAATGAAAAGAACTATATCTTCCACAAGAATTGGCTCAAGGGCATAATCAATCTTTGATGAGTTTATTTTAAAAGAAATTTCTGCCTCAGAGGTATAGGGTATGCTAAATAATAGGCATACCCCTACAAAAGTAAAAACTACAGTTTTCATTTTGGAAACTCCCAAATTGTAGTTACTTCACTACTTAAAAAAGCTAATAACGAAGCTATAAGATATTGCACATAAAAGCGTTTGGATCGAAATAGAGGAGGAAGCTAGGGTGGGATGACCTCCTAGCTGAGTTGCCATAACGTAGGTAACGGTGGCTGTAGGAGACGAAAACAGTATAAGAAGGGGCAAAATAAAAATTTTTGGCAGTTCCAAAAGTAGAGCTATCCAGAAGGCAGTAAAGGGGAGCAACACAAGCTTTATAGTGGTTATGGCTATAAGCTCTTTAAAAAAGGATCTCATCTCCTTAAACACAAATCCTGCACCAACAAGTAAAAGACCTGTTGGAAGAGCCATATCGGCAAGTATCTTTATAAACCTTGCTAAATACGTAGGGAGTTCAAACTCTAAGGCAGAAACCAGCACCCCTAGGAATACAGAAATTACTATTGGATTTTTCACAATACTTCTTACAACAAGGCTGAGCATGTTGGAGGGAGAAAATTCTTCCCGATAACAGCTGAGGATTATAACCCCAATGATATTTTGGACTATTATCAGTATAGAGCTCATAGCAGCCACAACGGGAAAGTCCCTATCTCCAAGGGAGTAGTAGGAAATAGCAAAGGCAAGATAGCCTATATTTCCATGGATCCCTGCATGAATGAAGGTTGCCCTAGCATTATTCTGCAATCTGAATATATACCTACCAAAGATCCATCCTACAAAGGTTCCAACTATTAAAGGAATTATTATAGTTACAACAACAGGAAAGGAGAAAATATCTTTTACATCTTGTCCAGCAATAGATCTAAAGATCATCGATGGGATGGCAATATAGTAAGTAACTCTATTAGCAGAACTAGCCCACTCATCACTTACGACTTCTTTCTTGTTAAGAAAATACCCAAGAAGAATAACAGAAAAAAGGGGAAGAATCGCACTTAAAAATATCTCTACCACTTTAGAATCCTAGAAGCCAAGTTCTGCAAGAAGAGCATCCACTTCATCCTGAGATCTTAAAACTCCTTCCATCTTTTCATGAGCAGGACCCTTAAGAAGATCCTTATCTTTATCCTTAGCTTTTTTATCAATCTTCATACCAAAAGTTCGAATGATACCTATTAAACGATCCTGAAGTTCCTTAATGATGTCCATCACCTTAATGGCAGTTTGTCCACTTAAGTCTTGGAAATTCTGAGCGGAAAGAATGGCGGAAATGTCTTCTTTGTCAAGCTTTCTTGATTCTTCAAGGCTTTTCAAAATAGCCTCCATTTCGTCCAGTCTTGCCTCAGCTCCCCTTCCTATAGGTTTTAGCCTGTTAAGGTGTCTTCTCAAAGTTTCTATAAGCTCAAGATCTTTTCTGTCTCTTTCGTTCATCCTTTCTGCGCAATCAAGAGTTGTATGGGTAGCCTCTTCCGTAAGCTTTATAAGATGTTGAAGCCTACTTTCAGAATCGGGAAGATAATCCAAAGCAAGTTCTTTCAAAGCAGGATCCAAAGCACTCATTAGCTCCTTCAAAGTGGAATGGAGATGTCTTGCTAGTTGACCAATTTCCTGGTAAACGCCACTTCCTTCCTTTATTTTTGAAAGGTCGTCAAGAATCTCCTGAGCCTTCTCAAGATCACCACTAGAAAAGGCAGCCATGAATTCTTTTATTTTGACAAGGATTTCCTTTTCCGTATCTGTTTCCGCCTTTATATCCTTAGCAAAATCTGCTTCAGGATCTACGGGGGCAACCAGTCTTTGGACTTTTTCAACATTTTCCGGAGGAACTACTATAGTTACACTGCCATCTTTACCAACTTTAACATCTCCTCCTAAGGCTTTTACCGCCCTATTTACCGATTCTACCCTCTCTTCTGAGACTTCAACAGCCTTTTTTTCCTTTGGTTCGGGCTTAGCTTTGGCTTTCAGCTCCTCCAAATCAACTTCAGGTTCTTCTTTTTCCTTAACTATAACGAATTTACTCGTCTGCCAGTCTGTTGGAATAGGAATATTAAGGAGTTCAAAGGTTTCAAGAACAGCAGCCCTTATATCCTCAATGCTTTCCGTTTCAAGACCACTCTTAAGGGTTGGAAAAACAAAGGCTAAGGCTGTAAGTTCTTCGGGGTTTAAGGAAGGTTTCCTAAGATATTTCTCTAGCTCCCTTCCCAGTCTTTTTAGAGCAACGAGTCCCGCCTGCTCTGATATCTTCTGAAAATTAACCATCATTTTAGTTAAATATTCAATGGTCTCTTTGTCTCCTACCTCCCCTTTTTCAAGCTTTGCCATTACTGATTCGCATTTTTTGGTTATTTCAATAAGTTGAGGCAATCCCTTAAGAGCCATATTTTCACTCCTCTAAAAAAAGAGCTTTTGCGGTCAAAGAAATGTCTGTAAAACGTCTCATCTCGTCAACAGTGCCTTCTGCTATAACCTTTCCACCCCAAACCCCACTTCCAGGTCCAAGATCAACAACATAATCGCTCATCCTAATAAAGTCTAGATTATGTTCTATTACAACAACGGTATGTCCTTTATTAACAAGTTCTCTCAAAACTTCAACAAGTTTCAGCACATCAGCCCTGTGGAGCCCAGTGGTAGGTTCGTCTAGCAAAAACAGGGTTGGCTTGCTATTCTTTTGAAGTTCTTTTACAAGCTTAATCCTTTGGGCCTCTCCACCGGAAAGAGTAGAACTTGGCTGACCAAGCGTTAAATACCCAAGGCCTAGCTTTTTAACCACACTAACTATTTTCAGGATGGAAGGATAGGCTTCAAAGTGCTCTTCCGCTTCGTCAAAGGTCATATTAAGCACATCTGAGATATTCTTACCTTTGTGAAAAACAGAAAGCACTTCCGATCTAAATCTTTTACCGGAGCAAATATGGCAGTTTCTTAAAACATCTGGCAAAAACCCAAGTCTTTCTACTATAACACCCTGTCCCTTACACTCTTCACAACGCCCTCCAGAAACATTGAAGGAAAAATCCGAAGGGGTAAGTCCCACAATCTTTGAAGCTGGAAGGGATCCAAAAATGTTTCGTATTTCATCCCACAAGCCCAAATACGTGGCAGGAATAGATCTTGGGGTTCTTCCAATAGGCTGATGGTCAACCTCAATAACCCTTTTTATTAGCTCATAGTTTTTAACTTCCCCTACGATACTTTCAAGGAACTTGCTGTCCTTTTTATTGATAAGAGCATCCAGAGAAACTTTAATCACGTCAAAAAGAAGGGTGCTTTTCCCAGAACCTGAAACTCCAGTAATGGAAGTAAGAGCGCCAATAGGAAGCTTTACCTCCACATTGTTAAGATTCCTAAAAGAAATTGATTTAAACTCAAGCCATTTTACCCTAGATTGGCAAAAACTTTTGGTTTCAGCCTTAATAAATCCACCGCCAAAGCTTCTACCGGTAAGGGTATGCTCCGACCTGACAAGCTCTTCAAATTTACCGGAAGCTACCACTTTGCCACCATCTTTTCCTGCCCCTGGTCCAAGTTCTATAACAAGGTCGGAAGCCTTCAGAGTGTAAGGGTCATGCTCTACAATCAAAACCGTATTGCCCTTATCCCTTAGCTTCCTAAGCACTTCCACAAGTTTTTCGTTGTCAGAGGGATGAAGTCCTATTGTTGGTTCATCGAGTATGTAAAGAATACCGCAAAGGTTAGAACCAAGATGGGCAGCCAACCTAATCCTCTGGACTTCACCACCAGATAAAGTATCTCCCGGGCGATCTAGGGTTAAATAACCGAGCCCAACATCCATAAGAAACCTTAGCCTTGAAAGGATTTCCTTTCTTATAGATTCTAAAACATTTGCCAATCCCTTAAAATCGTCATGAAGATCCCAGAAACCTTCCCAGAATCTAAAAAGTTCATCAACCGTCATGGAAGACATCTCAGCTATAGTTTTTCCTGCAAATCTTACATGTCTTGCCTGTTCGTTAAGCCTTGTCCCTTCACAGCGAGGACAAATCTTATTCCCTATTTTACCGGTTCCATCACAATTTTTGCAGGCTCCATAGGGACTATTAAAGGAAAAAAGCCTTGGCTCAAGGGGAAGAAAACTTAAATTACAGCCACCACAGAAAAGCTTTGTATTCAAAAATCTCTTCGTGTTTTCTTCAAAAATTACAAGGGAACCATTTCCAAGACCCATTCCTTTCTTAATCCATTCCACTCCTATTTCATCTAAGGGATACCTCAAAGGAAGAACCACCTCTATAGTGTGAACAATAGATCTTTTAGAAAGTCCCTCAAAGCGGGCAATCTCTAGCCATTTACCATCTACCAGGGCTTCCCTAAAGCCATCTTTATAGAGTTTTTTAAAGAGCTCTTTGTAGATTCCCTTTCTTCCATAAACAACAGGAGCAAGAACCTTTAGGGAACCATTTTTGGAAGATTCAAAAGCTCTGACTACATGATCTATCACTTCGTCAACCCTCAAAGACTGGAGCAAGTTTTTACAAATAGGGCAATACTGCTTACCAAGTTTCGCAAAAAGCACCCTTAAGAAATGATAAATCTCTGTAACTGTTCCAACCGTGGACTTGGATCCAAGCCTGCTTAGTCTCTGTTCAATTGCAACGGTTGGTGGAAGTCCTTCAAGGAAATCAACCTTTGGCCTTTCTGGAAGAGGAAAATATTGCCTTATGTATGTAGAAAGGCATTCCAGGTATCTTCTTTGACCCTCATTGAAAAGAATGTCCATAGCAAGGGTTGATTTTCCTGAGCCACTAAGACCTGTAAGGGCAACAATAAGACCATGGGGGATGGTAAGTTCTTCTATATAAACATTATGGTGTTTGGCAAACTTTAAAACTATGGCTTTGCTTTCTTTTTTGGTTTTACCTGTATCGTTTTTTGGCCTCCTTGGATTAAAAAATAACTCTTTAATTTCTGAGGGTGGTCCTTCGAAAACCACCCTTCCTCCTTCATCACCTGCCCCGGGACCAATTTCTATAATCCAGTCGCACCGGGAAAGAAAGAAAGTGTTATGTTCCACTACAACAACCGTATGACCCCTTTCAACCATAGCTCTCAGCACCTTTACAAGTCCATCGAGATCCTTCATATGGAGTCCCCGGGATGGCTCGTCCATAATTATAAAGAAGGGCTTTTTCCCCTTTGAGATAGCGTTCATGATTGGTATTAACTTAAGCCTTTGGGATTCACCGGAAGAAAGGGTTGAAAGGGGCTGGCCTAGCTTTATATAGTGCAAATTTAGATCAAGAAAGGGCTTTAAGATTGTTACAAGGGCTTTATGATCTGAAAAGGCTTCCACAATTTCTTCTGCTGTTGCTTCAAGGAAGTCCGATATATTCCAGCCTTTATATCTAATCTCAAGGGCTTCCTTTTTAAATCTTTTGCCACCACAGGTGGGACACTTTGAGTAGACATCAGGAAGAAACTGCATATCGTAATACTCATATCCCCTGCCTTCGCAAACCTCACACCTTCCACCAGGTTGATTAAAAGAAAAGAAGCTACTTTTGTAACCTCTTGAAAGGGCTTCCTCAGTGCTGGCGAGAAGATCCCTTACAAATTTCATCGCCCCAGAGTAGGAAAGAAGATTTGCCCTGGGAGATTTCGCAACAGGTCGATGATCTACAAAAATCATTTCACCTATAGACTCAAAACCCTCAAAAGAAATCCCCTGAAGGGAAACTCCATCCTTAAGAAAAGATCCCTTATACTTAAGCCATCCGTTATAGAGGACATCCCTTACAAGGGTTGTTTTACCTGCACCAGAAACACCACTTACACCGATAAAGGCTCCAATAGGAAATCTGACAGTAATGTTCTTCAAATTATGAAGATTTGCCCCTTTTACAGTAATCGCCTTTTCAAAAAAAGAGACTTTTGGAGCCTCTCGATTGGTAAAACTCTTTAAGTTAAGATATCTTCCTGTAATACTTTCGGGATTACTTGCAAGTTCTTCTGGGGTTCCCCTGGCAATAATTTTGCCACCTTTACTTCCTCCACCAGGTCCTAACTCTATAAGCTCATCGCAGGCCTTAAGAATCCCAGGCTCGTGATCCACCATAAGAACAGTATTACCCTTTTCTACAAAATCCCGAAGAGCCTTAATAAGGAAGACCTGATCTTTTGGGTGAAGCCCTGTTGAAGGCTCGTCCAGAATGTAAAGAATGTTACTTAGCCCACTTCCTACAACCCTTACAAGGTGAACCCTTTGAACCTCTCCACCAGAAAGGGTTCTTGAAGGTCTATCGAGGGTAAGATATCCAAGTTGTAGATCACAAAGAAGTTTTAGCCTTTTAATAATTCCTTCAGTAATTACCTTAGAAGATTCTGCTGAAGAAAGCTTCGGAAAATGTTCTTCGAAAAAGGCAAGACATTTTGATATACTCCAGGACTGAATTTCATAGATGGGAACACCAAAAAGGCGAAAACATTTTGCTCCAAGGCTATACCTCGTTCCCTTACAAACAGGACATTCTATAAAAGCTCTGTATCTTGATAAAAAGACCCTTACATGAACCTTATATCTTTTTTGTTCAAGCCACTCAAAAAATCCATCAACGCCGTAGAAATCCTCGGTTCCTCGGAAGATTTTATCAATCTGTTCTGGTTCCAATCTCTTAAAGGGCACATCAATGGGTATTCCTTCATTGAGGCAGAACTCAATAAGCTCTTTATATTCGATAGTATTGGTGGACCAGGGTTTTATAGCTCCCTCTCGAATGCTTAAAGTTTTGTCGGGAACAACAAAGTCGTAATCTACTCCTATTATTCTTCCAAAGCCTTTACATTTAGGACAAGCTCCAAGGGAACTGTTAAAAGAAAAAAGTTCTGGTCTTCTTTCCGGGAAATTAAATCCGCAATGGGGGCACTCTTTCCTTGCGTTGAACTTGAAGAGGCCATCCTCTGGAAATATAAGCTCTACTCTGCCCTGACCGAATTGAAGAGCTATCCTAAGAGACTCTATAATGCGATTTGTCTCTTCCAAGGTATTCACCAGTCGATCAACCACCACCGAAACGGGAGAAGAAATAGGTGAAGGTAAAGTGTCTTCTTCCAGGTGAAACTGCCGGTTTCCCACATAGATTCTAGTAAAACCTTTGTATATTAGCTCTTCTTTTCGAAAATTGCCCTCTTCAAAAGTAAAGGGAAAGGCTATTATAAATCTTTCTCCTGGGGCTCTAGTTTTCTGAAGCCATTCAACAATTGAGTTGACAGAACTAATTTCTACGGTTTTTTCACAAAAGGGACAGTAAAATTCAATATAGGATAAATCCAGAGAGTAAAGGAGTTTCAGATAGTCGTTAATATCGGTAAGGGTGCCTACCGTTGATCTCGCACTCCGAACAGTTGTTCCAGATTGAAGAGCAATTGTTGGTGGGATGTTCTCTATAGAATCTATATCAGGCTGAGCAAGTCTTTCAAGGAATTGTCTTACATAGGGGGAAAAGGTTTCTACATAACGCCTCTGTCCTTCCGCATGGATTACATGAAAAGCCAAAGTAGACTTGCCAGCTCCACTTACCCCGCAAATGCCTATAATCTTCCCAAGGGGGATATCCAAACTTAAGTTTTTAAGGTTATTCTCTCTTAATCCTCTGAGCTTGATGAACATATTTTACTTGCGAGAAGAAGGTGGACTAAATCTAATCTGGATGATATCCCCCTCGGAAACTATATAGTCCTTGCCCTCAAGCCTTAGAAGCCCTTCCTTTTTGGCATTTAAATAGCTTCCAACCTTTTTCAATTCTTCAAAGGAAATCACCTCGGCCCTTATAAACCCCTTTTCCATATCAGAATGTATTGTTCCTGCCGCCTTAAGAACCGTTGAACCCTTTGGAATAGTCCATGCCCTTACCTCATCATCTCCTATTGTGAAGAAGGTCAAAAGATTTAGTATTTCGTAAGATTTTTTGATAACCCTGTCTTTTGCAAGAGTTTCCACCCCAAAACTTTCTTTAAAGGATTCCACATCTTCAGGAGGAAGTTGCATTATCTCCATTTCCAGTCTTGCCCTCACCGGTATGACCTCAACACCACCGAAGTCAATAACTGGAATACCCTGGTCATCATCTTCATTGTTAAGAACCACAAGAAGAGGCTTTGCAGAAAGAAAGGTAAAACCTCTAAGCTCCTGCGCTCCAGCAAGATTTGGATATTTTCTTAAGGGTTCTTCTCTACTAAGCACCTTGCTACATTCAACAAGAAGTTCCCTTTCAATCTCTGAAATCCTATGACCTTTCTTTTTTTCCTGCTCTATCCTTTCAAGTCTTTTCTCAACCGTTGCGAGATCGGAAATAATGAATTCTTCTTCAAGAAGCTTAAAATCATCCAAGGGCTTGGGAGCACCAAGAACTGGATGGTGAAAATTTCTTACAACCATCACTAAAGCATCGAGAGGTCGAACGTGATTAAGAAGCAGTGAAACGTAACCTTTTCTGTCTTTGACTTCTCCAGAAGCCACCTGAAAATCCAAATAAGTGACGGTTGCTGGCACTTTTTTCCTTGGTTTGTATTGCTCTTCAAGCCAGTCCAGTCTTTCGTCAGGAACAGGGACAACTCCCTGGATAATTTCCACTTTACCCGTTGGGGAAGCCTTAATGTAAGGTCTTCCTGTCAGGGCTGAAAAAAGTGTTGACTTTCCAACAAAAGACAACCCAACAATTCCAAGTTTCATCCTTTCATCCTTTCTAGTTTTTCAAGACTTGTCAAAAAATCCTCTCTATGTTAGCAATTTTTTCGTTTTTTGTATAATCAGACTAACGGAACGGAGGTTGTCACGCTTTCGCTCGCAACGGAGGTCACAAAGATGGCATTTATCGCTCCCTTTAGGGGTTTAAGATACAACGAAGCTAAGGATGGAATAGATTTTCGTTTTGAAGATGTTATCACGCCCCCCTACGACGTGATAAGTCCTGAGGAAAGGGAACAATTCAGGCTAAGAAGCCCTTATAACTTTGTCCATGTAGATTTGCCAAAAGCGGAAGAGAGCTGTAAGGATTCCTTGGAGCCTTATAGAAAATCTTCAGAGCTTCTTAAACAATGGATTACCAGTAAAATTCTGATTAAGGACAGGGAGCCCTCTTTTTATTACTATGAGATAGACTATAAACTTCCCTCTAAGCTGGGACTTCATACTAGAAAAGGTTTTTTTGCTCTCCTTAGACTTGAAGAGTTCCACAGTGGGTGTGTCTACCCTCATGAAAAAACCTTTGCAAAAGTTAAAGAAGATAGACTTATGCTTTCTTTGTGTTGCGAAGCCCACTTAAGCCCAATCTTCATGCTCTACCGTGACAAAGAAAAGCTTATAGAAATTTTAAAAGACAAAGCTTACGAAAATTCTACAATTGTTAACTACAAAGATAGCCAGAACATAAGCCATAGAATGTGGAAAATAAGCGATGAAAAAACCTGCAAACTTCTTCAGGAGGCTTTTTTAGAAAAGGAAATTTACATTGCAGACGGTCACCATAGATATGAGACTGCCCTTGCCTATAGAGACAGAAAAAGAAAAGAAAAGGGATTTCGTGAAGATGCCCCCTATGAGTTTACCCTTGTTTATCTTTCTCCCATGGAAGATGAGGGATTAGTAATCCTTCCAACCCATAGGGTTTTTCCGGATATTCCTCTTGAAAGTTCTTTAAAGTTTCTCGAGAAGGCATCGGAGTTCTTTGAAGTAGAGTCCTTCTCAACAACAGAAGAAGGGATTCATGGGTTTTTGCAAGTTCAAGAGGAAAATGCAAAGGAAGGAAGAAATTTCATAGGCTTTACCTACCATGGAAGTAACAACCTCTATCTCTTAAAACCAAAACTAGAAAAGCTTTATACTTTCTTTAAAAGCATAAACCTGGAAGAAGTTTTTTGGGACATTGACGTGGTCATTTTGGATAAGCTAATTTTTAATCACCTGATGTCCATTGATCACCGCCTGTTGGAGGATGAAAAAAAGATATGCTTTAGCCACGATACTGTTAAAGCAATCAAGGAAGTCCTGGAAGGCAAATATAAGACAGGGTTTTTAATAAATCCAACTAGAATTGATCAAGTTGTGAAAGTGGCTTCCAGATGTCTTGTGATGCCTCATAAATCAACCTATTTTTATCCCAAGGTTGTAAGCGGGCTGGTTATCTATCCGATGATGGAAAATAATGCTTTCTAGAGTACAAAAAGTTTTTTGCCATTACGACATGAAGCAAGTCACAAGGGATACTCTTTTTGAAGGAAGACTTGTTATATACCAGGAAAAAGGGGGATATCGCTTTTCGGTGGATTCCATAATACTGGCAGGTCTTACAGAATCTTCTCCAAGGGATGTTGCTGTAGATTTAGGAACAGGCTGTGGCGTTGTTGCCCTTATTCTGGCTTACAGAAAAAAGGTAAAACATATTACCGGTGTAGAAATTCAAAAAGAATTGGTAGAACTTGCAAAAAGGAATGTGATTGAAAATAAAATGGAGGGAGTCGTAGAGATTCTTGAGCTTGATATAAAGGAAATACCAAAAGTCTTTGAATCGGGAAGGTTTGATTTAGTAGTTACAAATCCGCCCTATAGGTCTCTTTGGTCTGGAAGGATTAATCCTAATTCTCAGAAAGCTATAGCTCGTCATGAGCTAAAGGTAAATCTTGAAGACATTATGAGGGCATCGAATCATCTTCTAAAAAACGGTGGGAGACTATCTATAATCTATTCTGCAAGAAGGCTTGATTTTTTGACAGTCACTGCGAATAAATGGCATTTTTATCCTAAAAAAATGACCTTTGTTCATTCCAATATGAACAGCATGGCGGAGCTTGTTCATGTAATTTTTAGAAAAGGAGGAGGACAGGAATTAACGGTTAATGCTCCCCTTTTTATCTATGAAACCGGCTCAAAAAATTATACCCATCAAATGCTAAGCCTCTATGAGGGCTAAAAGGGAGGTTGTGAAGGATGGATCTTGGACTTAAAGGAAAAGTTGCTTTCGTGGCGGGAGCTAGCCAGGGTTTGGGAAAAGCAGTGGCAATGGAACTTTTTAAGGAAGGAGCAAAGATTGCTATATGCGCTCTTGATGATCCCGAACTTCCAAAGGCTTTAGAGGAGATAAGGTCTTTGGGAGAGGGAGAAGTTATTGGTATTCCGGCGGATGTAAGCGATCCTGAACAGGCAAGAAATTTCATAAGAAAAGCTCTTGAATACTACGGAACTGTTGACATTTTGGTAAACAATGCAGGAGGCCCCCCCTCTAAGGAGTTTTTGGAAATCGATGATGATCTTTGGTATTTTGGCTTTAGGCTTAACCTTTTGAGCACCATAGTGATGACGCGGGAAGTAGTTCCTGTAATGAAGGCAAAAAGATGGGGAAGAATCATAAACATGACCTCCATCTCGGTAAAACAGCCTATCGACGGGCTTATCCTTTCTAATACTATTCGTTCAGGTGTTGTTGGTTTTGCAAAAAGCCTTTCTAACGAGCTGGCTCCCTACAACATAACGGTAAACAATGTCTGCCCTGGCTATACTCTTACAGACAGAGTAAGAAACCTTGCAAAGGCTATTGCAGAAAAGGAAGGGACAACTCCTGAAGAAGTTATAAAAAGGTGGGAATCCCAAATTCCCATGGGAAGACTGGGAACACCCCAGGAATTTGCTGCTCTTGTTGCCTTCCTTGCCTCTGAAAGGGCTGGATACATTACAGGAGCTTCCATCCATATAGATGGTGGTTATTATAAAGGCATTATGTAATAAGAAGGTAAAGGAAGATGGAAAATTCAAAGATAAGGGCTTACATAAAATCTGTTGGAAGATACCTCCCGGAAAGGAGGTTAACTAATAGCGATTTAGAGAAAATGGTTGATACCTCCGATGAATGGATAACCACAAGGACAGGCATAAAAGAAAGAAGAATCCTAGAGCCAGGTCTTGGTTGTTCCTATATGGCTGTTAGAGCTGCAAAGGAATGCATTGAAAGAGCAAATGTTGAACCTGAGTCCATAGATGTTATTATTGTGGCAACCGTTACTCCTGACATGTTTTTTCCTTCTACAGCCTGCCTTGTTCAAAGAGATTTGGGAGCAAAAAAAGCTTGGGGGTTTGACCTCTCTGCAGGATGTTCAGGCTTTGTCTTTGGGCTGACTACAGGAGCCCAATTTATAGAATCTGGAAGATACCAGAGGGTGCTTGTTATTGGAAGCGATGTAATGAGCTCTATAATAGATTACACCGATAGAAACACCTGTGTGCTTTTTGGTGATGGAGCAGGAGCTGTTTTAATAGAACCATGTCCTGAGGAAGGTTACGGCATTTTGGATTACCTTAATTTCTGTGATGGTCGTGGTGAACCTTATCTTCACATGAAAGCAGGAGGAAGCCGTCGTCCTCCATCTATAGAAACTGTAACGAGAAAAGAACATTATGTATATCAAGAAGGTCGGCAGGTCTTTAAGTTTGCTGTAACAGAAATGGCTAATGTCACAGAAGCCATAATCAACAGGAACAACCTAACCGGTGAAGATATAGCCTTTCTTGTTCCTCATCAGGCAAACCTCAGAATAATCCAAGCCTGTGCAGAAAGAACGGGAATACCCATGGAAAGAGTTGTTGTAAACATAGACCGATATGCCAATACTACCGCAGCAACCATACCGCTTTGCCTGTATGAAATCTGCAACGAAGAGAAAAAAGTCAAAAAGGGTGACTACATAGTGCTTTCTGCCTTTGGTGCTGGTTTTACCTGGGGTAGCGTTTTAATAAAATGGTGGGAATAAGGAAGTAAGGAGGAAGACGTTAATGGGTTATGTAATATCTTTAGGTGGAAAAGGTGGAACAGGAAAGACCACCGTAGGAGGTCTTCTTATAAGATACATGCTTAAAAACGGCATGAAACCGATTCTAGCAATAGATGCCGATCCAAATACAAACTTAAACGAAGTTCTAGGAATAACCATAAAAACTACCCTCTCTGATGCA
>FWWM01002164.1_pt1 | contig 54751 bp, 45 predicted proteins | sample 2228351 | NCBI WGS metagenome assembly FWWM01 (sample SAMEA103939774, study PRJEB20133) | metagenome | reverse complement strand
GAAAAAGCCGTCAGAGACGGTGAACTCCACAGGATCTGTGAGGAAATAACCCTTCTCCCAATTTCCGTAAGCGTTGGTGGCGGTTCCCGTTAGATAGAGCTTCCCATTGGAACCGAAGGTAATCGCGTTAACGCTTGAATCAAATCCCGCTTTACCCACCAGTTGCTTTCTCCTATCGTAGGCATAGCCGTCATAGCGGAATGGCTGAAGGAAACCGTTCTCTTCCCCCGGCATCCCCAAAGCCTCGCCACCTAAATAGACGTCGCCCGAAGGCCCGACTGCAAGTGAATGAGCCCGGTCTCTGCCGTTCATGTTGAGCACGACCTTGCTCCATTCCACCTGATAGTCCGGCGTGATCGCAACGAGTAAGGGCGGCGCGTCAGGTAGCACCCCCAGCATTCCTGATATGTACATCTTCCCATCGGGACCTATGGCAAAAGAAAGTATCGGGGTAGATATGTCCGCGCTAATCAGCTTGTAAGACACCAAATCCCCTATTGGAGTAAACGTGGCGATAGCTATCCCACTACTCGTATCCGCAGCGAAAACAGGATTTCCGTTCGGGTCTATCTCCACGCCTCCCGAAAACTCGGATTCTGAAAACAAATCCCTGATAAGCACTTCCCACTCCAAGTTCCCATCAGGGTTGTACTTCAGAGCGAAAACGTGCTTGCCCGTCAGGCCGAAACCGGCGGTTTCGCCAGTGACGTAGATATTTCCATCGGAGTCCATTGCAACATCTGTAGCTCCGTCTGCCCTCACAGGGTCTCCCCATGTCTTCTGCCAAAGGAGGCTCCCATTGTCAGATATTCTGGCTACAAAAGCCTCTGTCTGCATGTAATCAGGGTCAATATCCATTGTCGCAACCAGCACGACACCGCCAGCTCCGTCAACTGATACAGCGCTTTCAGTAGTGTGTCCTGCCGAGTTCGGTATGGTTTTCCTCCAAGCAACTTCCCGGTCTGGAGTGTATTTCGCTAATACGAGGGTTAGGTCCCCAGTCTGGTTCGACTTAGTGCGCGCCGAACCGGTAACAAAAGAATTTCCCATCTCGTCCACTGCTATCCCTTTCCCTTCAGCAAAATCGAAATCAGACCATGTGTGAATCCACTCCGCGTTGTATACGTGAATTTCTATTTTCGCTGACGCTTTCCATCCTTCGTCATCCTCTACCCAAACCGTCGGGGCGAAACCTCCTACTGTCGTAAATTGGTGTTGTACTGTCAATTGCTCTACACTGGCTTCGTCAATTGTTCCGTCTCCTTCAAAGTCCCACTCGTAACCAGTTATATCTCCACCATCCGGATCAAATGATTGACCGGCGTCTAGGGTAACTGTTAAAGGAACATCACCGAACTGCGGTGAAGCTGTGAGCACAGAAACGGGGAATGCTACGTTCACGAAATTGCTTTCTTCACCAGTTGCACCTTCTTGATCCATTGGCGACACTCTACACCTCAAGTAACCTAGAAGTTCTTCGGAATTTATAGTCGCGGAAAAGGTTAATCTACCGTTCTCATCCTTCGTTCCAGCACCAAGCGGAATCGTTGTGATAGGAAACCAACTACCGTCCGCATCCTCTCCCTCGATTAAATACGATGACACCTGTGTGAAGAAGTTTTCCGCCAATGGCGTGGTATCCGCAATGTTGATAATACCGTTCTCGTCACCATCTATCCAATTGTTCTCGTCAGAAGTCTCTTCAAAGAAATGCTCCGCGAGGGGGACTATATCCTGAATATTGACGAGCCCATCCTGGGTATAGTCTCCCACATTCTTGTAAGACCAGCTAAAAATGATAGACGTGCCCTCACCCGAAACTGCGATTAAGTCCTCAACTTTATTGGCAGACCCCACGGGAGGATTGCTCACAAATCTGACAATCTCAGTTTTTACTAGTCGCGAGGATAACTCGGACTTCAGCCGTTCGAACACCGTTTCGTTGACAAGTGGCGGTGTGTCGAGTTTATCCAACAACTGATGTATTTCGTCAATAATCGCCTCCCATGGGAAACTGGTGCTGGCACTCTGCTGTAACCGTGCTTTACGCTGGCTTTGGTGACTCAAGAGAGAGGTTGATCGGTCGCTGTCGCATGCGCCTGCCAACAACGAAATAAATGACGCCAGCACGAAACTGCGCAACCAGTTAAACGATCTCGTTAGTATCGACATCCTTCTCCTCCAAACAGCATTTATGATGTTGCAACGTGAACACGGGATCAGGTGCTATGCCCGCCCAGTCTGGCGCAATGTGCACGGCACTTATTAGGTCAAGTCGTACTTCAAAAGCAGTACATCCAGCCCGCCTCCGCCGGTATCCTCCGTTCCGCCGTTTATGGTGCTTGTGCTTCTACCGATGGATGAAGAAGTCCCGCTTGCGTTTGCGAGTGTCCAGTTAGGAACATCCCCATCAGACTTTTGAAGCGCACCTACCGCATTAAAGCTGTCCCACCTTCTATATGCATCAGGGGCGTAACCCGTAATGTAAGCGTAATCGGAGCCGTCCAAGGTAACACCGTATCCACCTTCCGAGTCAAAACGTGCTCCCTCCCACTCTTCGGACCAAGACAAAGTTCCATCACTAACCACATACTTGAGGAACATAACATTGTTAACGTAATCCTCCGTCTTATGAATTCCCGTTACGAAAACGTTGCTACCGTCAGTTTCAATACCATACCCGATTGACTGGGCTACTACCTGGTGCCACTGATAAGTCCCACCGCTGTTGAGCTTGTAGGTTAGCGTGCCAGTTCCTCCGGAGTAGGAGCCGGTTACGTAGACGTTACCGTTGGAATCCACCGCGACGTCCATTCCCGCTTCCCCGTAGGAAGAGTTACCGAGATACTTCTTCCATGCGATTGACGGGCTGATTGACGAAAAATCTATCTTGATGCAGTAGGCATCACCGTCATTATCGGTCTCCGTCGTGTTGCCCGCAACGTACAGATAATTTCCGCTCACGTCGGCGCGGTAGGCTTGATCGGTCTGATTAGCGGAGCCGTACTTCTTGTCCCACTGGAGCGACCCGCTGGAGTTATACTTCCCGACGATACCAGAAGATTCTCCACCGCTCGTTATCTGCGTAGCGGAAAAGTAAACGTTTCCACTTGAATCCACGTCAATTCCGTAACCGTACTCGTCATCTGAAGTTCCGTAACTTCTGTCCCAACTTACCGAGCCGTCGGAAGCGCTGATCTTGAGAATTAGAACGTCAGAACCACCCTGACCGTCAGAAAGCGTAGAACCTACGACGTAAAGATAGCTACCGTCAACTACTAAGTCTTCAGCCATCTCCCCGTAGGTTGAACCGTAGGTCTTCTTCCACTGGATTATTCCGCTGGAATTGTACTTCAGAAGAATGACGTCAGAGGCGCCTCCGCCGAAACTGCCCGTCGTTCCCGCGACATAAATGTAACCGCTTGAATCCATATCCACGCCGTGTCCGTCCTAGCCACCCTCACCTCCGAAGGTGTTCGCCCACACTCCGCCGGGTGTGCTCACGGACTTTTCGCCGAAGGACAGAGAAAAGGCATTGCTGTTCGGCGCAAAAGTAGGTTTCTTGAGAACACTTCCCCCTCCGCAGGAAGAAAGAAAGAGAAACACGGCGGCGATCGCGGCTCTTGAGACAACTACCGCGGGAAGATGCGCTTTTCCCCCGCGGTCACACTGAGAGTCCATGTGTGTGTGTGTGTGGACTCTCTCCCAAAGGAAGCTAAAAACCCAAATTTCATCTTTACCCCTCCTAAGGATAAAACTAACACTACCGCGAGATGGTTCGCACCGCGCCTCTCCCGGCGACACGGCACCACCACCCCGTTACCCATATTATACCACAGATTCACGGAAAGGAACCGTTTTGAAATGAAAACTTGCGAATCATTTGTCCACCAGGCGGAGTTCGCCTCGGGTAATGCCTCAGCCTGCGATACACCCAGCCGGCCTAACAATACTGGCTACGGGCAAGAAGAGAATTTCAGCCCCGCGGCGGAAACGTTCCATCCTTTACAATAACTCATATGGCGGAGTTTTCAAAAGAAGACCTGGGAATCGTTGAGGAGATTTACGAGGCGCTGAAGGCGCAGGGCAAGATGCTCGCAACCGCGGAAAGTTGCACCGGTGGACTTTTGTCCGCAACGCTCGTCGCATTCCCCGGAATTAGCGAAGTTTTCAAGGGAGGCGTCGCGTCATACTCAAATCTCGCCAAAGAAATCCTGCTGGGAGTTGACGCGGGAACGCTTGCGGAAAAGGGCGCGGTGAGCGAAGAAGTTGCGCGGATGATGGCGGAGGGGGTACGCGTAAAATTGCGGGCGGACTTTGGCGTCGGGATTACTGGAATTGCAGGTCCTGAAGGTGGAACTATTGAAAAGCCTGTCGGGTTAGTCTACGTCGGATACGCTGATGCGGAAGGATGCAGAGTCGCGAATTATCAGTTCAACGGCACCCGCAACGAGATCCAGCAGGCAACTGTCTCCACAGTACTCAGAGAACTGGCAGACTTCATCCACGAACACTAGGCAACAAGGCTTACGGAATTATCCAGTAGGCTCCCACAACTAATGCAGCTAGGGCAGTCGTTAACATAAGTCCCTTGAAAACGGGAATGCTCTTCAAAGAAAGTTTGGCTGACAGCGCTCCCAGCGCGGAGGAAAAACAAATCATCGCTATGATCGTCCCTAAGATGTAACCACTAATGTAGGCAATAGAACCTTGGGTAGTGGGTAGCGCAAGGGCGGGAATTACCGCGATGAAGTGGGAGCCACCGGAAACTCCGTGAAGAATTCCGACCGCGTATATCGCGTGCGTGTGAGAGTGGAGAAATCGATTGTGGGGGCGTAAAGGGAGCGGGTGTAAATGAGCGTGAGAATGCTCCTTGGAATCGTGGGCGTGCTTATGCGCGTGCAGTCTGAGTGGAAAGACGGTAAGGAAGCCTCTAATCCCTATCGCTATCAGAACCACGCCAACGAGCCATTCGCTGTAATCAGATAGAACCTTGGGGATTGCGGTTTCGCGGAGAAGGATTATCAACAAGGCTATTAAAACCACACCGGAGCTATGCCCAAGCCCCCAGGAGAAGCCGATCTTCCATGCGGATTTTCGGTTCTCTACAGAAAGCGGAGCGACTGCGCCTAAGTGGTCGGGACCCGAAAGACTATGGACTGACCCAGCGAGGATTCCCATCAGCAGGTAAATCATTTTAAGACCGCCTGATCAAGGTTGCTAGTCAGATTCTACCTCCGCAGGTATGAACCTTTCTATGTGGGAGGTGAGAAATCTAGCGACTTGCGAAACATCAAAGGGCCAGGCGTAATGGATAGAAACAGCGGGATGCTTCAGCCTGGCTATTTCGATGGATTTAGGAATATCAACCTCCGCGTGGACACCTCCGGAGGTAAGCATCGGCGTGAAGAGAACACAACTGTCTCCACACCAAGTTCCACCGCCTGATCGATCGCTTCCTCGGTATTAGGAGCCCAGAACTCGTTGTAGCCAACAGGGACTTCAACACCAAGTTCCTCGCTGAGGGCGCGGGCGATCTCTAGAGTTGAGTAGTGAAACGGGTCGTTTTCGGGATTCCTCTCCCAGTTCCTCATCTTCGCGTGGAGTTCGTCGTGCCTGCGAATCAGTTCTTCGCGGTCCTCTCCTCCCACCGCCTCAATCCGTCCGTGCAGAGAGAAAAGCTCACCGGCTTCACCCTTTGGAAAATCGCTTGGGGGCATGCCGTGCCCAGCGAGAACTATTACCGTTTTCATAAGGCTTTCTCCTTTGATATGTGATGAATTTCACCAAATTCTTGGCGTTGAACAAAAGTCTAGCATGAGGTTAATACTCAGTCAAGATATGAGTTTATAGTGAAGGGAAAAACGCACCTGAGCGGAAACGGGCTAGGAGGATTCGCTCTTATAGTGCGCCTATCAGCGAGCGCAACGCCTGGAGGCCATTCTCCTCCGCGAGGCGGGCGGATTTCAGGTGGGCGATGGCGGTATTCACGTGCTCCGAATTCTTTAACTCCTCTTTCGGCGGAAAGGGGAAGAGTTCTGCGACTTGCTTGAGATTCGCAGAAACTTCAGAGTAGCAAGCAAGAGTATCGTCAAAGAGTTCTGTGAATTTCCCCACTCCTTCCCTCGCTTCCTTCAGGAACTCAACCGCGTATCCCCGGCACTCCGACCACACCTGCGAAAGGTCAATTGCGCCCCATTCAATATGACACACGGAATTAAAAGCCATAAGTTTCCTCCTGGTTGCGGATAAAATTAGTTTACCACGCCCATCGGGAACGCGTCAGTGCACAGTTACCGCGTGCGGACGTGCTTAAGCGAGCACACCTTCGGTGTCAGCGAAGTGATGTAATGCTTAGCCATCACTCCGCCCCCATTCCCAACTGCCAGAAGAGGAACTGGAATTCATCGGTTTCCCGCTCAATCCATTCGCTCATTTTCAGACCGCCGGAGTGACCCGCCTTCGTGTCATAGCTTAAGAGGATCGGCTTCTCCGCGGGGTCGCTTGCGGTCGCCCACTGCATAAGCGCGGCCATCTTCCGAGCGTGCATCGGGTCAACGCGGGTATCAAAATCCCCCGTGACGAAAAGCACCGCGGGATACTCCACACCCTTTCTAACGTTGTGGTAAGGCGAATAGGCGTGAAGGTAATTGAAATCCTCAGCATCGCTCGGGTCACCGTATTCCGCAGTCCAAAGGGAGCCGACTAGAAACTTGTCGTACCTGAGCATATCAAGTAAAGGATAAGTGCAGACAACCGCGCGAAAAAGATCAGGTCTTTGAGTCAGTACCGCACCTACGAGAAGCCCACCGTTGCTCCCGCCAATTATCGCCAGTTTCCCAGGATTCGTGTAACCCTCCCCAATCAGCCACTCCGCCGCAGAGATAAAATCGTCAAAGGTATTTTGCTTATTTCCCAGCATACCCGCCTTGTGCCAATTTTCGCCAAACTCGCCACCACCGCGAAGATTCGGCGTGGCGAAGACTCCGCCTTGCTCCAGCCAAATAATGCTCGCACCAAGAAAATATGGCGTGATACTTGTGTTGAATCCCCCATAACCGGTAAGAAACGTGGGGTTGTCGCCGTCCAGTATTATGTCCTTTTTATGAACGACAAACATCGGAACCCGCGTGCCATCCTTTGAAGTAAACCAAACTTGCTTCGCCTCAAAGGCACTCGTGTCTGCTGGAACTTCCTGCCTAAACCAAACAGTCAACTCACCCGACGCCAAATCGTAACGGTAAATCGTGGGCGGAATATGAAAAGACGAGAAACTGAAGAAGCCATACTTTGATTCCCACCTCCCGTGCATTGAATCAACGGAACCGAGCTGAGGGTGGGGGATGTCCCTGATAAATTCCCCGTCTGCGGAAAATTCTCTGAGATAATTCGTCGCGTTGCGCAGGTAAACCGCAAAAATCTTTCCGCCAATTATCGAAAGGGACTCAAGCACGTTTTCATCCTCGGGAATTATCTCTTTCCAGTTTTCAATCCCCGGTGAAGTTAGCGAAGCAAGATAGACCCTGCGCTTAGGCGCGTTGTAATTAGTTAGAACGTAAAGGTTCTCCCCGCCTATGAATCCCTCAAAAGTTGCGTCTAACCCGGTAGCTACAGGCTTGAACCACTCGTCGCTTCGGAAATCGGTTAGGTAAAGCTCGTTCCTGCTCCAACCAAAGCCCACGTTGGCAAGGAGGTAATTCCCGTCCTCCGTCAGGTAAATGCTTATGTACTCCTCGGGACCGTAGTCCCATCCAAAAATAATCTCATCTCCCTTCGGGTCAGTTCCGAAGGCGTGGTAATAAACCCGCGGACCTTCTTCAAGTTGATTTGTGTAATAAATCGCGCTCTTATCGGGTGTGAAGTATATTTCCGAGAAGTGCATCCTCGGAAATACGTCCCCCAAATCCTCGCCCGTGGATACTTTCCTGAAACGAACCTCAACCTCATCCGCTCCACCTTTGCGGAGGCTATAAGCGATTAGCTCCCCGTCTTCGGAAATAGCTTCAAGCCCCACGCTGATCGAGCCATCCGCAGAGAAGGCAAAGGGGTCAAGGAGAAGCCTATCTTCACACGATAAACCCTCACGATAGTAGACTTTTGAAAGCTCCTCATCCGCCCCGCGTTTTGAGAAGAAGTATCGTCCGCCACGCTCGGTTGGTATTCCCACAGAATCGACTTTCATCAGCGCAGAAATCCTAGTCTTGATTTGCTCACGTCCGGGAAGCTGGGAAATAACGTTTCTGAAATACTCGTTCTGGTTGTCTATCCACAGGCGGGATTCAGGGCTCTTGCCGTCCTCCAGCCATCGGTAGGGGTCAACGATTTCAACGCCAAAAATTTCTTCGGTAACCTCTTCGCGTTTTGTTTCCGGGAACATAAGTTTCGCTCCTTGAGTTGCTCCGGCACCCTTGGGAAGAATTAGGATGATAACCAAAATTCCTATGAAAAAGATCCGCATAGACTTTAAGCACTGACCAAGAGGATGCGCAAGTAAACGCCAAGATTCTACTTCAACAGGTGCTTTTCAAGAAAGAGGGCGGACGCTTTGAGGGCTTTGAGGTAATTGGCAGGTTTAGTGAAACCTTGCCCATCGCCATCAAAGACGATGTAGTCAACGGTGCGTCCGAGCGCCCGCAGTCTCTCAACCATCTGATCGGATTCAGCCTTCACCATGCGCCACGCGATCTGTGAAGATGGTTAGCTGAATCGGCGCAAAGGGCATTTTCCCGCGACCAAGTTGAACCCTCTGTTTCCAGAGTTTCATCTGCCCGCTTGTATTCGTAATGTAGGCAATCCACTTGCCATCAGGGCCAGAGGAAATATCCGCGTAATTTCTTACCGCAGAGAATTGGTCATAAGGGCATTTTGGCACTTCACACCTCCATCAACGGAGTTAAGGTTAGAGGATTATGGCAGATAGAGAAAGCAATTTCAACCTGCCGCACAGCGGTTGGGACCGGCTTCTAGGTCAAGCGGGTCAAGCCCTTCGGCGCCAAACTTGCCTTCATTAACGGAAATCACGAGCTGGAAGTTAGGCGGTTTGGCGGAAAGGCTCCCGACAATCCTCTCCACGAAGGCGTCCTTTTCAAGGTTTAAGTACTCTAGAGAACTTCTCAATTCGCCCAGCGTCGCGGAAATCGGGACACCGTCAAAGCCGATTGGCTTGCCGTAATGCGCTGGGAAGACTTTGACATAGTCGGGAAGGGTGAGAATCTTTGATTGAAGAGAATCGTAAAGAATCTCCGCCCCCTCCATCGCGCCCTCGTCACCCTTCTCTAGGTCAGGTCTCCCGACGCTTTCAACGAAAAGCGTGTCGCCGGTCAGGAGCGCATTATCTTCTACTAGGAAGCAGACGCTTTCCCCAGTGTGCCCCGGAGTATGGATAACCTTTATGACCAAACCGCCAACGGTTAGAGAGTCTCCCTCATTGACGGGTTCGTACGCGTAGGTGACACGCTCGTTGGGATGAAGGTAGACCTTCGCTCCGCACGCTCCGCAGATGTCCCTTGCCCGTGAAAGATGATCCGCGTGAACGTGAGTTTCAAGGACATAAGCGATGGAAAGTCCCGCTCGGCTGGCAATATCTAGGTAAACGTTGCTGTCAAGGCAGGGGTCCACAATCGCGCATTCACCGTCCCCGCCCAGGATATAGGAAAGACAGCCCTTGCCGTTTCTCCTGACCTGAATGAATGTCGCATCTGGCTTCCCGGATAGGTTGATTCGCGCCTCACTCCAAGCGGAACTCCATCCGTGCATTCCCCCTATCAGGCTGTACGCTTCAAGTCCCGCCTTTTCAAGAAGCGCCGCGGCGATTTTGGAAACGATTCCCGCCCGGCAGACAGCGACTACCGGCTTGTCCTTGGGAAGGGTCTCTAACCTGGAGGTCAGGGCGTCAAAATTGCCGGAACTTAGCGCGTGGTAAACTGGAAAGTTCTCACTACCGTGAATGCGCCAGCTCTGGTAATCCCCCACCTCACGAATGTCAAGGATGTATACTGGCTCCCCTGCCTCTAGTTTTCTTCTTAGTTCAGCTGGACTGAGTTCCTTCATTATATCCTCCAACGGTAACGTCAACTAGGCAATTGCGACTGAGATTGATTATCATAAATCATACCCGGATTGTCAAACGCCTAGTTCAGCAGACGATTCACTTGGCAAGCCAACGTCTTTCCATCATTCAATTCCCCAATTCCGTGCCCAATTCTAAGGCGCGTCAAACCAACAATAATCCAACCCCGCCAGAAATCATAAATCTCTGCTGGTCTGCGCGGTGAGGACCGCACGCATCCTGGACAGGGTCTCCTCTAAATGCGCCCGAGTTATGCGGTCAAGCTCCGCGTTAGCAAGAGCTACGGAAATTGCCCTGCTTAAATCATTCAAGTCTGCACGCGCCAGGGTAACCGCATCCTCCGGAATTCCGTAAGGATACAGAACCATATCTGTGAGGATTGAAAGATGGACGCGCTGAAGATTCCTGCGAAAGCTGTCAATATTCCCGGCCTGGTAAACCTCCGACCATATTGCGGAGCGCAGTTCCGCAAAGAGCTCATCAATGGTGAATGCATCCTCCATAGATGGATAGTGAAGCGGGAAATCAACTAGTCTTTCTAGCAGGATGGGATTGTAAAGCTGATATAGCGCGGAAGTCTGCAGGGAAAGGGCAACTTCGTGAACAGGATAGTCAACTCTGTCTAACTCAAGCGCGAACTCATCAAAGCTCGGAAATCTCTCCGGGGCAAGCTTGTTGAGTAGCTCATGGGAAAACCTAAAGGAGGTGGAACTGAAAATGTGCTTCTTGAGAAGCCTGAGAGCTTCCCTTTGTTGCGCGGAAGAAACCGGGCTAAACGTAGTCTTTGCCCCGGGATCGCCCACGTGGGCAAAGCTGTGCTCCATTCCGCCAATAAACTTAGGAGCGACACTCACAAGGGTGAAGTAGGAGCCAATCGCGCGACCAAAGACTCTGCGCAATTTCTGAAATCTCGCACCTTCAGTTTCAAACGCCTCCTCAAGCGAGGACAGAAGCTCCTCACCAAGCTCTATCCTGGCCACTGAAAAGTAAAGAGGGTCATCTGTAGCGTCCCATCGGGTCACAAATGGGTCTACCGCTATGGGAAAGAAGGCGTCTCCATCAGTTCCGTATGGGAGCTTTGGGTCTTTATTCCTGGACGCGATTTTCTCAAGCTCAGTTAGTTCATCCTCAGGTGTTTCCGCCTCTATAGGTTTGTAACCGTACTCAATCGCCCAGTAGTCGTAAGTGCCGAGCATCGTCTGCCAGAATTCTCCCTGTTGCATACCTTTAGGTGCGACATTCACCACGTTGTAGTCCATAACCGATGCGGAAAGCCCTTCCCTTTGCGTTAAATCCCTGTTCTGAAGGTCAGCGAGTGAATGAATTGTGCTTGCCTTGAAGTTATGGCGAAGTCCAAGCGTATGACCAACTTCGTGGGAAACCAGGTCTTTTATACCGTCATTGATGAACTTCTTTGCCTCCTCAGTTCCAAAATCAACGTAACCCCGAGCTGACAGAACCGCGAAAGCAAAGGCACTCTCAAGCATAAGCCCTTCCCCATACTCGCAGGCTTCATGGGAGGGATCAAAGGTGGGCAACTCGCGCCAAGACTTCGGTAGAGATTTTAGTAAAGGATTAACATATTCCTCTAGCGTCATCGCGTAAGATCGGACGAAGTCCGCGGCGATTCTAATGTCAGCTGCGTAGATCTCTCCAGTGTAGGGGTCCGCCCAGGACGGACCAACCGCATAACCTCTACCGGGATTCACTATCCACTGCACAACGTTGTACCGAATATCCGCGGGGTCCCAATCCGCATCATCCGGCATTTGCCTAACCTGAATCGCGTCCCTGAAGCCAATTCTCTCAAAGGCTTTGTTCCATTCCAAAATACCCGCGCGCACCGCGTCACGGTACTCTTCGGGAACGGTGTTTTCAACCCAGAATACTATCGGTTCCTTCGGTGGGGAGGGATTCTCAAAGGGAAACTTCTTCTCCAGGCGCCAACGGTTAATGTAGCGGACGTAGGGATTCTCCTTCGTCAGGTCGGTATAGTCTTGATACATCGTCAAAAAGTAGCCGACGCGGTCATCCGCAAGGCGCGGTTTGTAACCAGGGGGAGGAAGCGTGTAAAGGCTGTAGCGATAGATATGACGAAACGAATCTGGACCGCCTAACCCCCCACCCGCACGGTAGAATGCGGTAACCTCAATCTCCGTGTTCTTCGGGAAGGATTTCAGTTCGCTGAAGTAGCTTTCCCCTGCGTCAAAACTCATCCCACCTACACCACCGAACATAGAGAAACTTTCGCCAAGCCTGGCATGGTCGCGAATGAAGAGCGAACTCAAATCAACGAGTATATTCCCGCTATCCGGATGAGGTCCAGCGGAGATGTTTGAAGACGCGAAAACGGAATCCGAGACTCCACGCTCCACCGCGCTTTTGATTGGCGTTCCATCCTCCGCGCGGTAGCGAACGTTCTTCTCAATAAGCTGAACCTTCTTCCCAACCCTCTTGAAGTATATCGGGAAATTGCCCAGCATCGCCCCTGAATCAAAGAAGTTTCCGTCACCCGCCTCGCGGAACATACTCAAAAGGTAAATGTTCTCAAACTGTTTCGGTTTCAGCTCCAAGAAAAATGTGGATTCGTCGTAATCGTAGTAAATGGTAAATAGCCCTGAGGCAACCTTCAGGTCTTTAATCTTATTCTCGTATTCTTCCCTCTCCTTCTTTTTCTTTTCCTCTTTTTCGTCCTTCTTCTCCTCCTCCTTTACCTCCTCATCTTTTGTTTCCTCTACCGTCTGGGGTTTCGCCGGCTCGGGAGGTGGCGCAGGCGGTTCCTGCGGTCTGGCGATTGAAGTTATGCCAAGGCTTAAAAAAACGATAGCCGCGAACAAAGCGGAAGTTAGACTTAATTTCATACGCTCCTCCTGTTCAGCGTCACATATGAGCATTCTACCATTAGTTCAGGTTACACATCTGCGAAATGTAGAACCGAGCAACTTCCTAGTCCCCCTGGGGATTACCACCCGTGAATACGCGTAGGTAGAATCAACGGAACTGTGGACGAGGTGGAGAACCAATGGAAATGGGGGCAGGCTCAGTAATCACGTAAAGTGGGCTGAGCACTCATTAAGTGAGCAGTTATGCCTCCGCCCCTCCTAGAACCTTAGCGATTGCGGTTAAGAGCCGAGGCGCATCAAAGGGTTTTTCAAGGGTCCCCTTGATTGGGAGATCTTCCAATTGCTCCATCTTCTTCGGAACCGCCAATCCAGTGGCAATGAGTATGTTTGCTTGTGGATCTAGTCTTAGAATAGCCTTGGCGGTAGACACCCCATCCATTCCCGGTATCATCATATCAAGGAGAATCAGCGAAATCGCCTTGCTATGAGCGCGAAACAGCGTTAGAGCCTCTTCGCCATCACTGGCGGACAGAACCTTGTAGCCGTGAGCTTCTAACGTTATACGTGTCATCTCCAAAACGGAGGACTCATCATCCACTACCATTATCGTTTCACCCTTCCCTTGGGGAATTCTTTTTGAAGGAAGGTAGGTAATCTCGGTTTCAGGAACCTCCGTGGCGGGAATATAAACCCGCATTCTCGTACCTTTGCCAACCTCGCTGTAGACATTAATGAATCCTCCATGAGACCTTACAATGGTGTATGCGGTGGATAACCCCAAGCCGGTTCCCTTGCCGGCTTCTTTCGTGGTGAAAAACGGCTCAAACACACGCCCTACATACTCTGGAGGGATGCCTTTCCCGGTATCGGAAACCGAAATGACCACGTAGGGACCGACCCTCGCTTCAAGGTGAAGCCTGGCATAATTAGCATCTATGTAGATGTTCTCCGCGTAAACGCTCAAAGAACCGCCCTCTGGCATAGCATCTCTTGCGTTGACGCAAAGATTCATGAGCACCTGGTGAAGTTGAGTCTTATCGCCGATTACCGGCCATAGGTTAGGCTCGCTGGCGACGCTTACTTCAATGTTCTTGTTGAACGTCTCACTGATTAACTTCTTCACGTCCTCAAGAATGTTCCCCAATCTCAGCACTCCTCGTTCACCACCAGCGCCCCTGCCGAAAAAGAGTATCTGCTTAACAAGTTCCGCTCCCCGTCTCACGCTTGTTTCAAGAATCTCTAGCATTCTCGCCCCTTCTTCGTCGGATACTTTACCCTTTAAAACGTCAACCGACATAAGAATTGGTGCGAGGACGTTATTTAGGTCGTGCGCGATTCCACTTGCCAACGTTCCAAGACTCTCCATTCTCTGGGCGCGGAGGAATTGTGCCTCAAGCGATTTCCTCTCCGTGATATCAGAGTTCACTACAAAAACGGCTTTGGGTGAACCATCTTCACTCCGAACGAGCGTCCTACTGCTTTGGACAACTATCTCCCTGCCATCCTTCGTCTTTTGGCGCAACTCACCTGTCCAGTAACCCTTTTCAAGCAGGGTTTTCGTAACCTCCTCGCTTTGCGGGTGTGCACCGAATACCTCGGTTACAGTTTTTCCCCGAAGTTCTTCTAAAGTCCAGCCGTAGAGTCTCTCCGCTCCCTTATTCCAGTAAAGAAAATGCCCCTGCAAATCGCGCACCATAATAGCGTCGTTGGCGATGTCCAGTAGCGTGGCGCGCTCGTGAGCCTCTTGTTCTAACTTTCTTCGCTTGGCGCGCTCCTGAGCCTCATAAAGCTCCCTTTCAACCGCAGGGACAAGGCGGGCGAGGTTATCCTTCATTACGTAGTCGTTGACGCCCGCTTTCATCGCCTGAACCGCGGTTTCCTCGCCAATACTGCCCGAAACAACTATAACGGGGATTTCCGGACAGCAGTCGCGCACCATTCTAAGGGCCTCAAGGGCGTTGAGCTGGGGAAGATTGTAGTCAGCCATGACTATGTCAAATGGCTTCTCCTTACAGTGCCTTTCCAACGAGGAAGCTAGTGCGGGTGCGGTGTCCACCCTTTCGTGGGTGGGTTCAAATCCGCCTTTCTCAAGTTGGCGAAGGACCAGCTCCGCATCCACAGGCGAATCCTCCACCATCAACACGTTAATTGGCTTTCCCAAAGAAATCACCTTCCAGCAGGCGGTTCGTTGAGCAATAACCAGTAAAGCCCCAACTCCGCAACCGCCTGAACGAACTCCTCAAAATCAACAGGTTTCCTGATATAACTATTCACGCCAAGTCGGTAGCTTTCCACTACGTCCCGCTCCTCGGTTGAGGAGGTAAGAATGACAATCGGGATGGACTTCATTCTTTCATCAGACTTGACCTTTTTAAGAACCTCCAACCCATCCACCTTTGGGAGTTTCAAGTCCAGAAGCACCACCTTTGGCTTCTGTTCAACTCTGCGGTTGGCGTAACTTCCTTCCGCGAAGATGAAGTTAAGAGCTTCTTCGCCATCCTTGACCCAGTGAAGCTTGTTAGCCAGGTTGTGCTTCTTCAAAGCTCTCGTGGTTAGCTCCGCATCATCAGGATTATCCTCAACCAGAAGTATTTCAACCTCATTTAGGTCTTTCTCGTCCATTGTTTTCCTCCTTTACAGGTAGCGAAAAATAGAAGGTTGCACCCTCGTTAAGCGCGCCCTCAGCCCAGACTCTTCCACCCTGCCGATGGACAATTCGCTGGACAATCGCCAGTCCTACGCCGGTTCCCTCAAACTCTTCGGCTCTGTGAAGGCGCTGGAAAACTCCGAATAGCTTGTCCGCGTATTTCATATCAAATCCCGTTCCGTTGTCCTTCACGTAATAAACCGTTTCATTTCCCTCATTGTATGAGCCAATTTCAATCTCCGCCTTGGGCGTGTTCCTGGTGAATTTAAGCGCGTTGGAGATTAGATTGGCGAAGACCTGCCTCAGGAGAACCGGGTCGCCAACCGCCCTTTGCAGTCCTTGAATATCCTCCTGAATTTTCCTCTCGGGCTCTAATGTCCTAAGTTCATCAAAGGCGGTACGAGCAAGGTGAGTCATATCAATCTCAATCCTTTCAGGTTCTCTGCGACCTACGCGGGAAAAGGCAAGAAGGTCGTCTATCAGCCTCGCCATTTTCTGGGTATTGTCACGGACGACGTTCAAAAGGCGTTGACCCTCATCATCCAACTCATTAGCGTAATCTTCAAGGAGTATTCTGGAAAAGCCGTCAATTGCCCGAAGAGGCGCCCTCAAGTCGTGGGAGACGGAGTAGGAAAAAGCTTCAAGTTCTTTATTGGCTGATTCAAGCTCCGCAGTTCTCTGCCTGACTCTTTCTTCAAGCTCCTCATTGAGCCTGCGCAGTTCTTCTTCCATCTTTTTGCGGACGGTTACGTCCTGAATAACACCAACCATTCGTGTTGGTTTGCGGTCGTTGTCAAAGGTGACTTCGCCCTCGGCATGAACGAATTTCACTACGCCATCCGGCAGGAGCAGGCGGTAGTCCATACAGAACGGCTTTTCCCCCGCCAGAGCTTCCTTCACCGCAAGCTCAACCTCTTCCCTATCCTCGGGATGTATCCTTTGAAAGCCAGTTTCATACTCCAACTGCGAGGCGGTCTTCTCGTCTACACCGAAAATCCTGCACATCTCCGGCGACCACCAAATCTTTCCCGTTACCAAGTTCCAATCCCAATTTCCAATGTGGGCAATTCTCTGCGCCTCCGCGAGGCTTTCCTTAGTGCTTCTAAGTTCTTCCTCCGCCTTTTTGCGCTTGAAGAGGAAGCCAAGCTCCGCGGCAACTGAACTAATAAGCTCAATAAGCTTTTCATCTTCCCGCCTGACGTCGCGGACAAAGAAATTTAGAACAGCGACAACCTCATCACCCGCCAATACGGGTATGCCAATTCCCGATTTGAGACCGACCTTTTCCGCCAAAGGCGAGCGGGGGAAGTTGCTGTTCTGAGTTACATCTATTGACCAGGCGGGTTTCTTGGAAGACCAAACTCTTCCCGAAAGCCCAACGCCAGGAAGAAAGGTGAACTCTCCGCTCTCGCCTGCGAACTTCTCCAAGGCGGAATCTTTTTCGTGCCAAGCGCAGACGCATACCATTTCGGTATTATCCTCGGAGGGCATCCAAACCTCGCCGAAAATCCAGCCCGTTTCCTCGCAAACCCGTTGAATCGCGGTTTTCAGGGCTGAATGAAAATCCTCGGAGACGCCAATCTCCAAAGCCATTCTTTGAAGAAAGGCAATCCTTCGCTCGGCGATTATGCGTTCTTCCCTAGTTCGGAGAGTGGCTATACCGTAGGAAAGGTCGCCGGCAAGCTCCGTCAAAAGTTTCACTTACGCTTCATCAAAGGCGTCACACTCCGAGGCGCAAATGTTGAGAGCGCCGAGAACCTTCCCGTTAGCGATTAGCGGAAGCGCAATTGATGACGCGTATTCGCCTTTGGGCGCAAGGTCGCCAATTCGCGCAGTCCCATCAATCGCCACCGCATTCCTTGCGATAACCGGTTTCCCAGTTCTGACAGCTTCCCCAACGGTTTTCACCCCGAGGGGGTTTAACCCCGAGGGGTTACGCCCTCGCTCGTTATCAGCCCAAGAAACGCTAAGACTTCCAAGATAATTCTCTTCACACCCCGCCTGCGCAACCGGGAGAACTGATTTATCGGAATCGTCCACCGCATATCCGACCCATACCATTTTGTAACCGCCAACACTCACTATTGAACCGCAAACGCTTTCAAGGAGTTCCGCCTCGCTGTTAGCGCGAATGATCGCTTGATTGCACTCGCTGAGGGTTTTCAATGCTCTATTGACTTTCCGAAGCTCTTTATCGGAGAGTCTAATTCGTGAGGTGGCACGCAAGTAATCGTTTACTATGAAGGCTAAGGCTAGGGCGTAGGCGGAAAAACTAAGAACATGCCAGAGCCACCAAGTGCTGTCCCAGAGGGAAGAGTACTTGAACGCTAGCTCCGCCATTCCAAATAGGACAAACATACAAGCAAATAGGTAGGAGAGGCGGTCGTGGGTGCGGAGAAAGTCCAGGACAAAGTACAGCGCGGACACCAGAAACATAATTCCTGCCAAAAGGTTTATAGCAATGGCGGTGGAGGTGAACTGCTGGTTGATTACCATCAGGGGAAACCACTGCCTTTGGAGAACGACAAAGACGCCGAAGAGTACTGAACCAGTGGCAACGACCGCCAGAATCCGTCCGAAACCTCTCTTAAGTCCAGTTAGTATGTTTTCGGGTAACCAGACAAGAACGAAGAAAATCGCGCCGACGAGACTCGCCGTGCTATGAAGGAATACGAATCCCTGACCGGGGTGCCTGATGGCGTGAAAGGCGTCCAGTATCCCCATTGAAAGAAAGCCTGCGGAAACAAGGAGCAATACGCCCTTAGTACCCGTATCATTCCTCGTAGTTAGGAGCAATGCCAGAAGAATCGCCGCGGTGGCTCCAATCGCTTCAACAGTTGAGTGCAGAGGTTCGTTGGATAGGCGCCAATTTTGACCAAGATACGCTTTCAACATAAATGAGAGCGCGGGGACTAGGATAACGAGCAGGACGAGCCAAGATACAGCTATTTGTCGGCGTTTCATTTTCAAATTCCGAAAAAGTGAGCAAGAGCGCTAAGGAATGTTAGCTTTGCGGATGATTTTAGCGCAGAAACTGTTGGCAAGCCGCGTGCGTGCCAAATACCACCCTTTATGCCTCCTTTCCCCATAATTTATCAGTCCAGTCTTTCCACTGAACAAACACGCAGGCGGTTAGCCCGCCCTGCACTTTCCTGTGCCTTCCTCCCGAATTAATGACCATTATAACACAAAGGGAAGGTTCCGAAACTCATATGACAGATGTACCCACAGCCCAACTAGCCGGATGTAAATGGGGTGGGCGCTGAGCGCTTCACAATACGGGTCACAAGCGCAATTGACTTGGATGCTCAGCTTGTGGGTTCTCCTGAGTCAGGGCAATTTATCTGGGAACCGGGACAGTATGGACGATATCGGAGATTAACTCGTCCACGTGCCTACCCTGAATCTCAAATTCGGGAGAGGGAATGATGCGATGATTCAGGACGTGGGGAACCAGCTCAACTACATCGTCGGGGATTACGTAATCCCTTCCGTCAAGACAGGCGAGCACTTTGGCACCTTTCATCAGAAATATGCCTGCGCGGGGGGACCCACCAAGGGCAATCTCTTGTCTTTCTCGCGTCCTCCTGACTATCTCAAGATTGTAAGCGAGAATTTCCTCCTTGACCTTCACGGAGCGGGCGCAGTCGCACAGCTCCTCATAAGATGAGGATATGTTAAGGGATTCAATCCCGGCGGTGTCTAGTTTTTGCGGGTCAAATCCCGCATCATACCTGGCTAGAACCGTAAGTTCATCCTCGTAGGATGGGTAGCTAACTTTAACCCGCATCATAAACCTATCCAGCTGAGCCTCCGGCAGTGGATAAGTTCCCTCGTATTCAATAGGATTCTGCGTCGCGAACACCGTAAAGTCCGTGGGGAGCTGGTTAATGTTTCCTTCAATGGAGACTTGCCTTTCCTCCATCGCTTCCAATAGGGCGGATTGAGTCTTGGGTGGCGTCCGGTTGATTTCGTCAGCTAGCAAGAAGTTGCAAAAGATTGGACCTTTATGCAGGTGGAACCTAGCGGTTCCAGGATCAAAAACCATTGTTCCAATAATATCAGACGGCAGAAGGTCAGGGGTAAACTGAACACGTTTGAACTCGCCTCCCACTATTTTGGCAAATGTCTTAACCATAAGAGTCTTGGCTACGCCTGGAACCCCTTCAAAGAGAATATGCCCACGCGAGAAATACGCAGTCAGCATCAGGCGGAGAACGCTTTCCTGCCCGACAACAGACTTCTGGAATTCTCCCAGGATTCTTTCGTATAGGTTCTTGATTTGTATGAAATCTGCCACTTATTTCTAATTTTGAGCTGGGCCGTAGGGTTGAATACACTCTGTGGAATGAAACGTTTCAACCTTCTTTGATTAGAGGATTCTTAATAATTCTTATACGGCCTGGTGGCCAATAAATGACCAGCGCTTTACCAACGAGATTTTCCTCGGGAACAAAACCCCAGATGTGAGAATCCGCGCTTCGGTTCCTATTATCACCTAAGACGAAGTAACTTCCGTCTGGAACAATCTCCTCCGGCATATCGTAGGCAGGCTTTTCCGCTATGTAAGGTTCCTCCAGAGGCTCGCCGTTCACGTATACCACGCCGTCCTCTATCCTTACTCGGTCACCGGGAAGCCCGATTACTCGCTTGATAAAATCTTGACGCTCGTCCCCCGGATACCGAAATATAACAATATCTCCCCGCGAGGGTTTGGCAAGATGAAACTTGTAGGAAAACCGATTCGCCAGTAGGCGGTCACGAATTAGAAGCGTTGGTTCCATACTCTGCGATGGAATGAAGTAGCTCGCTATGGCAAAGCTCCTAACGAACAGCGCAAGAATTATGGCGATGAGCAGGTTAGGCACGAGTTCAAACCCCAGAAACTGAAAAAGGTTTGCGGGAGAAAACTGAAGCGGGGCACGCAAACCATCAGCGAACAGATACCCGCTCCTGGGACGCGAAGGAGCGAAAATTCGGAATCTAACCTCCCCCTCTTCAGGATTTAGCGTAACTTGACGAAGAGTCTCCTTCGGAGCGAAACTTCCAGCGGTAAGATTTAGTGTTATTGGTTCATTCTTGTGGGTGTCTTTGAGCCTCAAAGATACTTCACAGAAGCTCTTCCCGTCTGCCTTGATTCTTTGCGAATCAAACGAAATTGAGGAGAATCTTGAAGCATCCAGTTTTGCCTGAAGCCTCCCCAAGTTACACTCCTGCCTCGCTGTTTACCGCCTTAGGTGAAAACTCCCTCTTTTCCCTAAGACGGGTCGCCTTCCCCGTTCTTTCTCTCATATAGTAAAGCTTTGCACGGCGGACAACGTTACGTCTGACTATTTCAATTTTATTCACCCTGCGCGAGTGAACAAACCAGGACTTCTCCACACCTATCCCGCCACTGACCTTTCTAACCGTGACCTTCAACCTTGAGCCGCTGTTACGCACTGCGATAACCGTTCCTTCAAATACCTGCACTCGCTCAACCTTTAGCTCCCCGCGAGTAATCTTGCCCTTAGCGGCGATGCGGTGAATCTTCTTCAGAGGAACGTGGTCAAGCCCACCTTCAAAGTAGTTCACGTGAACCCGCACGGTATCGCCCGGACGAATCTCCGGGACTTCTGACGCGGGCTTCAGAACCGTATTTTCGTATCGTTGGACAAGGGAATCCATGTATCCGCTCCTAAAACTTATTATTATACCAGAGAAACGCTTTCACTATCTGATACGCCCCGCCAGAGAATTAGCGGTCTGGCTCGTGAGCGTTCTCAGCTTCATCCTGAGATGCATCCTTTAGGAGTCCCTTAAATCTCTTTAAGTACTTTTCCCATAGATCGGGTCTGCGTTCCTTGGTAATTTCCTCAGCTTTCAATCTACGCCACTTTGCAATTTCCTCGTGATTCCCAGTTAGAAGAATTTGGGGGACCTTCATCCCACGATACTCAGCGGGGCGAGTGTAGTGTGGATGGTCAAGCAAGTAGTTCACAAACGAATCCTCAACCACGCTTCTTTCATACCCTACAACTCCCCGAATCAATCGGGCGACCGCGTCAATGAGTACCATTGCCGGCAGTTCACCCCCTGAAAGCACGTAATCGCCGATGGAGATTTCCATATCAACCAGCGTGGAAATCACGCGCTCGTCAATCCCCTCATACCGCCCACTGAGCAAAATCAGCTGGTCGCAGGTTGAGAGTTCCTTGGCAAGCTCGTGATTCAAAAGCCTCCCGCGAGGAGTCATGTGTATGAATCTTCGGTTGTTAAGAAGCGCACCCTCAACGCTAAGAGCATCATAGGCGGAGAATATGGGCTCAGGCTTCATCACCATCCCAGGCCGACCACCATAAGCTACGTCATCAACGCTCCTATGTTTGTCAGTTGCGTAATCGCGAGGATTCACCAATCTGTAGGAAATGGAGCCAGCTGAAACCGCCCGTCTAACAATGCCGTACTTAAAAACCTGCTCCACAAGGTCAGGAAAGATGGTGATAATGATGAAGTTCACCATCTTATTGTAACTGATGGGCATACCCTGGGTAATAGCCCAAGTAAGAAAGGGGCGTAGGGTTGTGATAGGATAACTCGCCGAACGAACGCACTAACAAAAGGATTGATATGGAAGTACTGAAGAGCCAATTTGAATTAAACAGGTCTCATACCGTGGACGAGGCATGCAAGCTTTCTGTTAGCGAAGAAACAGGGGTTGAGGTTGTCCTGTGCGGATGGGTGGAGAAGCAGAGGGACTTGGGAAAGCTCATCTTCTTCCGAATTAGGGATAGGTGGGGAAGCCTGCAAGTTAAGGTGGATGAAAGTCAGTATCCAGGTGCCCACGAAGTCGCCAAGAAACTTCGCTCGGAGTTTGTTATCGCGGTCCGCGGACTACTCCATCTCCGCCCAGAGAAGGAAAGGAAGGACGAGGTTGGCGGTGATAGAGAGCTAATCGCAGAGGAAATTCACATATACGCCACCGCCAAGACACCGCCCTTTTACATCGCGGATGACCCACAAGTTGACGAGGATATGAGGATGCGCTTTAGGTTTCTTGACCTAAGACGCGCACCGATGATTAGGAACCTAACGATTCGGCACAAAGCGTTTCTAGCGATGAGGAATTTTCTTAACGAAGAAGGCTTTCTTGAAATTGAAACGCCAATGATGACAAAACCTACGCCCGAAGGCGCGCGTGACTACCTGGTGCCATCTAGGATCCATAAAGGCAAGTTCTACGCCCTACCACAATCCCCACAGCTTCTTAAACAAATATTGATGATTGCCGGGATTGACAAGTACTTCCAACTGCCCAAATGCTTCCGCGACGAGGACCTACGGGCGGATAGACAACCGGAATTTACCCAGTTGGACTTAGAGATGAGCTTCGCCACTAAAGACGAACTTTTTGACCTGATTGAAAAATGTATGGCGTACATTTGGAAGGAAGCCATTGGGGAGGAGGTGCAGTTGCCCTTCCCGCGCCTGACCTACGAGGAAAGTATTCGGCGTTTTGGTGTTGACAAGCCTGATTTACGGATGGGTGCGGAGATCATTGACTTCACTGATACCCTCGCAAATTCGGAGTTCAACGTCTTCGCAAGGGCAATCGGTTCCCAAGGGCGAGTCTTGGGAATATTCGTTCCTAGAGTAACTCCCACGAGAAGAGAAGAGGAGGAGCTGAACCAATACGTAAGAGGGTTAGGATCAGCAGGCGTTCTAGTGGCGAGGCTTGATGAAAAGGGAGACCTTTCAAGTTCCTTCTCCAAATTCCTCACCCCCGGTGAAAAGAATGTAATGGTTAGGCAGGCAATAGAATCCGCCTACGCTGATCAGGCGTTTAGCCATAGAGAAACAGTTACAGGGTGCTTAACGATTATGGCTGGCGACCAGGGAAAGGTGAGACCTTGGCTAGCAAGGCTAAGGGAATACATTTGGTCAAGATTCTCAATACCTGTAAAATCCGGCTGGCACTTCGTTTGGATTACCGATTTCCCCCTATTTGAACATGACCCCGAAAGCGGACAACTTAAGCCAAGCCACCATCCCTTCACCCATCCCATACCCGGTTATGAGGACTTTATTGAAATGGAACCTACCCGCGTCATCGCCGACTGCTACGACCTCGTCCTCAACGGTGCGGAACTTGGTAGCGGAAGTTTGCGTGTATTCAACCCAGAGCTTCAGAGGAGGATACTACGTGTTCTCGGTTACACGGACGACCAAATAGATAGGCGCTTTGGTTTCTTGCTGAACGCTTACTCCTACGGCGCACCGCCACATCGCGGAGTGGCTCTTGGAATGGACAGAATCGTTATGCTGATGTGTGGAGCAGAGAATATACGGGACGTTATCGCGTTCCCAAAAACTGCTCAGGCTACCTGCCTAATGACGGGGGCACCAAGTGAGGTTGACAATGAGCAGTTGCTGGAGCTGGGGTTAGAAATCGGTCCTTAGCCAGTGTAGTTCCTTCCTATTACAAATATATCAAGTTCGTCAATGATGCCGTCCTGATTGCCGTCAATAATGTCGTCTTCTGAATCCGTGGGCGCCCCACCGCTGTAACTACTCCTATGCCCGAAGTGATCAATTATCTTGAGAACATCCGCCTCATTAACCTTACCGTCACGGTTGTAATCGCCTGCCTTAGGGGGTGGGGGCGGAGGTTCGGTCGGAAATGCCTTTGCCATGTCAATTCGCCCGTGCCCGTAGACCTGGTCCCATCCAGCGATTCCCATATCAACCACGCTTGATTCTAGCTTCTGCCTGATCTGTGCATTAGTAAAAGTACTGTAGTAGGAGGCTATCAGGGCGGCAAAACCTGCGACCATCGGGGTGGAAGCGCTAGTGCCGGTAAACTGGTAATCCGGGTGGAATGTGTACCCGGATGCACCATTAGTGGTAAGAATGTGAGTTCCTGGCGCGACGACGTCCATCTCCTCGCCTGTCTTGCTGTAAGTGGCGACAGTCTCGTCAATCACGCCCGTGGACGGGCGGACGGTGTTGAGGTTGAATATCGTGGTCGCACCGACGCAAACAACTTCAGGAAGAGCGGCTGGCCAGTCAAGAGCGCCACCGATGTTCCCAAAACCGACGTTCCCTCCCGCTGCGACAAGCACCGCGCCCCGCGACCATGCATCACGAATGGCGTTTTCCTCAGGTGTTCCGCCAGGCTCACCGCCAAAGCTCATATTGATAATCTTGGCGCCGTGGGTGACCGCGTAGTCAAGCGCCTCCACTTCAGCGGATACGGGTATGTCCAAATTTGTTCCCACGCGAAGAATCATCAGGCGAACGCCTTGATGACCGTTCCCTCCACCCGCGACACCAGCGATGCCAGTGCTGTCATCCGTCGCAGACGCTATTATCCCCGCGACCCAGCTCCCGTGGGGTTCGTTCGTTTGTGGATCGGTGACGTCCGGATCCCCTGTCTCACCTCGGCTGGGGTCCCAGTTGGCAAAATCGTAGCCGTAAACATCATCTGTAAAGCCATTCGCGTCGTTATCAATACCATCGTCAGGAATCTCCCCGGGATTCTCCCAGAGCCTTCCTTGAAGCTCGGGATGAAGGAACTTTATCCCCGTGTCAACCACAGCCACAATCACGGACGGGTCGCCAGTGGTAAACCCCCAGGCGAGCGGAGCGTTAGTGTAAAGGAGACCCCACTGATTGACGCGGGGATTCTCAAATGCCTGCTCAAGGGTCGTGTTTCCCTCGCCCAGAAGGTAAGGGTCATTGGGGAGATAAGGGTTACCAGCTAGAAGGTCATCAAGCCCGCTAACCCGCTTCTTTATGTTTGGATAGGCAAACTCCACGATACCGGTCTTCTTAAGTTCAACCGAGAATACAAATGGGTCAACGTCATCCGGAACCTTAAGAATCTCGTAGGTATCGTAACTTAGCCTCAATGAGCGAACGTGGGCAACGCGCTTATTCACCTGAGACTGAACTGATTTTGGGCTCTTACCCTCCTTGAACTTGACTATCACTTGGTTATTGTGCACCAGCGCGCTACCCGCTAGAACCCTATGGGAAAAGAGCTGGAACGGGATAAGCACCGCGATAGCCAAACCTATTGTCCAACTTAGGCGAGGGAACAGGATCCTCATAATGAATTGACCTCTTACGATTTACTTTCAGTTATTATACCCATTAGTCGCGCCTCCTGGAGGAATCAGAGTATGATAGGCTCACAGTTTCCTGGAGAGTCGCGGAGAAATCTCATCAACGAGCTTCTGTAAACGTGATTCAAGAATCGCCTCCCTAACCGCGTCCATAAATGACTTGTAAAAAAACAGGTTATGGTAGGTTAGGAGAATCGCCGCTGAAAGCTCATCCGCGGTAAAGAGATGCCTCAAGAAGGCTTTACTGTAATTCCTGCAAACCCTGCAGGTGCAGGATTCAATTAGCGGTGATGCGTCCCTATTCCACTTCTCCTGCCTTATGTGGACGTAGCCCTCAAAGGAATAAGCCACACCGTGCCGAGCCATCCTCGTCGGCAGAACGCAATCAAAAAGGTCGTATCCCCAAGAAACAGCCTGGAGAATATCCGCGGGCGAACCCACACCCATCAGGTACCTAGGTTTATCCTGCGGAATAGCTAAGGCGCATAGGGACGCGATTCGCTCGTAGTCTCCGCGACTTTCACCGACTGACAATCCGCCTACCGCAATTCCCGCAAAATCAAGGCTGGAGATGAATTCAACGCCCCTAGCTCTTAAGCCTTCATCGGTACCGCCCTGAACTATCCCAAACAAGAAAGCCTTATGTGAGGGTTGCGCATCCCTAAAGCGAGTCACCGCCCTAAGCGCCCACTCATTAGTCAAACGTAAATCGTCCTCAACCTTCTTTGGGTGAGCTGGATAAGCGGTGCAAATATCCAAAGCCATAAGAACGTTAGACCTAAAGGAGAGTTGGGTGTCAACGCAGGATTCGGGGCTAAGAAAAAACTCCGCGCCACTTTCGTAGTCGCGAAACCGCACGCCCTCCGGCGTAATTTCCCGCAGTGGCGATAACGAAAATATTTGAAATCCGCCTGAATCGGTAAGTATTAACCCACGCCAACCAGTAAACTTCTTCAACCCGCCAAAATGGCTGATAATTTCTACTCCCGGCCTGCAGATCAGATGATAAGTGTTCATAAGGATCAGGGGATAGCCAATTGCTTCCACGTCCTCAAAAGTTGCATCTTTAGGGATCCCTCTAGTGGCGATAGGTTGAAAGTAAGGCGTGAGGACGCGCTTCTCTCCGAAGCACATCACCCCCGCACGCGCATTCCCGTCGGAATGCATAACTTCAAAGAAAGAATCACTCATTACTGAGCGCCTCCCAAGCGTTTGCCAATGATTTCTCAGAGGTCGAAAGCCCAACCACATCTAAAACCCGCTCAAAAGGCTTGGGGACGGGAGCCTCAACGGTTACGGTAAAGTCCTCTAAAGGATGGCGAAATGAAAGCTTGTAGGAATGCAGAAAGAAGCCACCATACCCGGTAACGATACTGAGCAAATCTTTTCGGGAAGCCTGCCCTATGGCGTCTTGCCATGCGCGGGGGTAGCTCTTACCCACAGTAGCCTTCAGGAAGTGGATGAACTCCTTGTTCATCTGCGCGCCGTAATCGGTATCTTTCAGAATGAACTGTCCCCGGGAGGAAAGATGTACGCGTATTTGGTGGGTTCTACCGGTGATTATACGGACACAAAGGAGGTTCATCAGAGGGCTTTGCGCGAGTCTATAGAACCGCGTAATTGCTAGCCTGCCCTTTTCTGAGACTGCACGGAGTTTTCTTCTGCTCCGCCTCCTCCCGAGAGGGGAACTTATAATCCCAGCCTCCTCTATCCCGCTCCCCAACGTCAAAGCCAAGTAGAGCTTTATTACTTTCCGTTCACGGAACAAACGCTGAAGGAGGAAATGCGCCCTAGCATTCTTAGCGACTACTAAGAGTCCGCTGGTCCCTCGGTCAAGCCGATGAACTATCCCAGGTTTGAGGACGTCTGAGGTATCAGCCAGGGAAAAACCCCTAGCCTTCAAATAGTCCACCAGTGTCGGCTCAGTTGTTTTTGGGGTGGGATGAACCAGGACGCCCGCTGGCTTACTGCCGATGAGAAGCGAATCGTCCTCATAGACAACCGGGAAAGTAATGGGAATCTCGCTCAGATCAAAATCCTTCTTCGCACCTTCAAGGACAATTGCTTGCCACGCACCAATATCAATGCTGAATTCTTCACCACCTTTAACTCGGTAGCTCTTGTCCACGTTTTTCGAGGAATCAATTGCGACACCGCCCGCCTCTATGAGCTTTGATATCCGAGAGCGGGTAACACCCGATAACAACTCTGCGCTTCTAGTAGTTAAGATGGCAGTAAGCGCAATGTCCAGTCGCTGACCAGTGAATTCAAAAGGGATTTTCACGCTGATAATACTCATTCAGGTAGAACAATCAGTATTGTTGCATAAATAAGACTGAACGGCCGAAAATGCCCTGATTCGTCTATCACCACAGTTGCGTGCTCTTGAGATATAATTTTGGTAGGGAATAACAGCCATTTCGGATGCGCTAACACGCTTATTTCATCGCTTCCGTGGGGACGAAGATCTTGTGGCTCGGCAGGGAACAATGAAGTTGAAGAGGCTGCGGGCAACGCTACCTTTTAGGATATTGACTGCCCTAATCCTTGGGATGGCACTGCTATGCGGAAATGCTACATCCTGCGGGAAGAACAAGAGAACGCCCTCCTTATCCGAAAGCTTCTTGACGGATGGAACCGCTTCAAGGAATCAGCTGACGCTAGACGTCCGAAGAGAAGTTGCGCTTTCAGACGTTATCAGTGAAGTAAAGACATTGCCAGTCCCGCCGGGTGTAAATGGCGCAATCTTCCAAATGTTGGCGGAAGAACTGGTAACACTCTTGAACGCAAGCAATCTGAACAGAGTCGTTTCACTTCCGCCAATAGGCGAGGGCAACAAGGTGAAAAACCTATACGCCAAGCGCATAGAGGATGGAGTGTACGAACTTAGCTGGAACTACCATAACGTGGGCGACTACGACCAGGATGGCTCCGTTTCCATCTCCGATATAACGCCCGTCGCGGAGAGGTTCTTCCACTCCATTTTCCGAATGGTTTGGGAATACCCCAAGGATACGATAGTTGACGGGAATCGCGATCTATCAATCACTATTCAGGACATAACACCCATTGCCGAAAACTTCTTCCGGAGATGCGCCAGCTATTCCGTGCAGGTGGCAGGCACCCCTGGCGGTCCCTTCAGTGAAATCTCCACTATCCCTTTCCAAAACTCATCGGGTGACTGGCGAAGGTTCGTGGAAACTTTCTCATTGACCCCGGGAACATATGTCAGAGTTGTCCCGGTAGATTATGACCGCATTTATGGAGAACCAAGCAACGTAATCAGAGTGCCTAACCCACCCCTTTATCCTCCCAACGCAGTCGTAAGAGCCGAACCAATTAATGGAGTAAGACCTCTGGAAGTAAACTTTGACGCCAGCGAAAGTTCCGATGCGAACGGTGAGATTGTTAGCTATGAATGGGACTACGAAGGAGACGGCGCTTGGGACGAGGAAACGGGAACCGAACCGTTCGCCTCCCATACTTATACCCTTTCCGGCATCTATGAAGCAAGAGTTAAGGTGAAGGATAACGATGACTTTGAGGACATCGCGAGCGTTAGGATCGGGGTAAGCTCTCCTGAGAATCAGGAACCTGTCGCGGTCCTCTCCGCGGAGCCACTAAGCGGTTACGTCCCACTAACGGTCAATTTTGACGCGTCCGCCAGCCTTGACCACGACGGGACCATTACCCTTTATCTTTGGGATTTTGACGGGAACGGATACTGGGATTCCTGGTCGGAGACGGAGCGGTGGGCTCAGTTCACTTATGATGTTGCGGGAAATTACACAGCCAAGTTAACGGTGTGGGATGATGCGGGAGGTGTGGGTACGACTGAGATTCAAATCCTTGCCCAAGCAGAACCTCCACCTCCTCCCCCTCCTCCACCATCAACCCGTGGGGATTGGTGGATGTTCGGAAGAGATGAAAGCCACAGCAGGAAAAGCTTCCTAGTTGGAGCCCAAGCTCCAACACTCGCCTGGAATTTTGACGACCATTTCACCGCTTCATCTCCTGTAGTAAGCAATGACGGAACCATCTACTACACCTCTAACAGGCTTTATGCGGTCAATCCCGACGGGAGTTTCAAATGGCAGAGTGAGCCCGTTAGCGGGTATCAAGGAAGCTTGATAAGAAGCCCTGCTCTGGGAGAAGATGGAACGATCTTTGCGACTTTCGGAACGAGCGAGCTCTTCGCGTTTGGTAGCTGGGGACAACTAAAATGGATGTTTTCAGCTGGGAATCGAATCACCGGGAGCCCCGCAGTTGGAGAAAACGGGGATGTTTATTTCGGCTCTAATGACGGTTTCCTTTACTGCGTTGAAGATGAAGATGGCTCGCTCAAGTGGAAGTTTCAGGTGGGAAGCGCGGTTGTTGCGACTCCTGCCATAAGTGAGGATGGAACGATTTATTTCGCATCTGCTGGAAACCTTTACGCGGTGAATCCGGACGGCACTTCCCGCTGGAACGTCCACGTTTACGACGAAACAATGGAAACTACCTCCAGTCCAGCTTTGGCGGAGGACGGAACTATCTACTTCGTGGGAAAGGATGGTTTATACGCGTTCAATCCCGATGGGTCACTTAAATGGAAGTATGACAAACCGTTTTCGCGCACCTCCCCCGCTCTCGGCAATAACGGGGATATCTACGTAAGCTCAGGTTGGGATCTTTACTCCATTAGTCCAGACGGAAGAGAGAATTGGAGCTATCCTGCTTATTCCTACTCTAACAGCCCAGCGGTGGACGCTACCGGCTTAATATTCATCGGTTCTTCATCAAGAACGCTTCACGCAATTACTGCGGAGGGGTTCCTTAGATGGTCATACGATTTCGGAGACAGCAACCTAGAGCTGGGGAACCCTATAATTGCCGGGCACGGACTGCTGATCGTTGGAACGAACAAGGATGGGTTATTCGCGTTTAAGAACGGTGAATCCGTTCCACCAACCCTAATCCTAAACGCCAGTCCTACCACTGGCGATGAACCCTTAATGGTGAGGTTTGACGCGAGCGAAAGTTACGACCTTGATGGAAGCATTGAGAAGTTTGAGTGGGACTTTGATGGGGATGGAATCTACGATTTGGATTCCACGACTGAACCGTTCGCGGAGCACACCTACGAGGAAAGCGGCAGGTACAACGTCCTCCTAAAAGCCACCGATAATGACGGTCTTCAAAGCTACGCGAGAATTGAAATCTCAGTAGTCCAAACAAGATGGGCAGTTTCAGGAACGGTTACTCAGGAGATAGGAAGTGGTTTAGAGCAGGTTACCATCACTCTTGAACCGGGAGGATACCAAACACTCACGGGCCTAGGCGGATTTTACACGTTCCCAAAGGTCTTCAACGGGTCCTACACCGTAACCCCATCAAGGGAGGACTGGAAGTTTACCCCGGATAGCGTGGAGGTTGTCGTCAATAGCCGAGACGTGACCGGAGTGGACTTCTCTGCGGAGTGGATGGGCGTAGGGGGAAGGGGTGACTGGTGGATGTTTGGAAGAGAATGGCAACACAGAAGAAGAAGCGAGTCTGTCGGGCCCAAAACTCCTAATCTGGTTTGGCGCTACTATGTCGGGAACGGTTACTACACCAGCCCTTCATTGGGCTATGACGGCACTGTCTACGTCGGCGGAGGTGGACCCTTATCCGCCATTAGCCCCGAGGGAACGCTAAAATGGAGATGGCGAAATTATGAACCCACAGGTGAGGCACTCACTCTCGCTCCCGCCATTGATGTTGACGGCGTAATCTACTGGGGAGGCGGACCATACGAATATCCATATGGGATTGTTTCATTAAATCCAGACGGAACTTACCGGTGGAGCATTTCCATCAGCCTAAACTACAATTCCAGTCCCGTGATTGGTCCCGACGGAACCATTTATGTCGGCGGTGCTTTTAACGGAAAAGTTTACGCCATTGAACGCGATGGCACAATAAAATGGGAGTACATTCTCGGAGGAACGAATACCTGGGTAAACTCAAGTCCAGCGTTAGCGTGGGATAGAAGCCTCTATGTGGGCGCGCGCGATGGAAAGTTTTACTCATTCTCCTATAATGGCGAATTGAATTGGACCTATCAAACGGGTGCAGGAATTCATTCCAGCCCAGCCCTTGACGACGAGCTAACCGCAGTATACTTCGGGAGCGATGACGGTTATATTTATGCGCTGGATACGTCTGGCAAGCTTAAATGGAGGTACAGAACTGACGAACCCGTATATTCTAGCCCGGGAATAGCGTCTGATGGAACCGTTTACGTGGGAAGTAGAGACGGTTATCTCTACGCGCTTAACCCTGAAGGCACGCTAAAGTGGCGGTATAGAACGAATGACGTTATGTTCTCTAGCCCAGCGATTGACGCTGAAGGAGACGTCTACATTGGCAGTTTGGACGACAACATTTACGCCATTGATGCGAACGGAAGCCTGCTTTGGAATTACCAGACGGATTTTAACATTTACGGCAGTCCATCAATTTCTGCGGATGGCACCCTCTACTGCCCCGGAGGAGATGGCTACCTCTACGCCTTTAGGGATGAGTAGACGTTAAGAAATGACTTGGGTGAGTTCTCAGACCGCTCAAATCCCGGCATAAAGACCCGTCGGATTTGGTAAAGAAGAGCGTCCTAAGAATTCCGCTCGGGTGGTAGAATTCCTTATTAAGTGACCAATTTTCTCATAGTTTCCTCGTGCAAAGAGAAGAGGAACCGCACCTTCGCCACCGCGAGAATTAAAGTGGATGGTTGCGAGGATGTCAGAATCGTCCTCTCAGGGGGATGGAGTTTAGAAGAAGTCCTTGGAGCAGACGTTAATTGCTACATAGTCATCCCTCCTGTGGCTGAGAAAAGCTTGAGTATTGAGAAGAATATGGTGATTGACCTGAGGGAGCTCCACTTTCTTGCGGATTGGGACCCAAAGGAAGAACCTGAATCTTACCTGCGAAGCGCGGTCAAAGAGCGAAAATTCGGGAACTTACAGGTAAGAGAGTTGAATGATGAGAGTAACGGAAACCTAGAAGGAGTACTGTATGACGCGGTTGCCTGCCTCCTAAGCTATATAGCAAAGCTTAATAATCTGGGAGAAGATGTAAGGTTTCATCTAACGCAGATAGCCCGTGAAGGTTCCCTTCCTACCTTGCCCTTCTCACTTGAGGAGGAAATCGCAGTAGGGGCACGACCTGAACAGCTCTCCCCAAGCGAAATCAGTCACCTGCTAGCACCCCGCGCCCACCCAAGAGTTTTGCCGAAAGAACGCTCGTTCAGCTTCGGCGGAGCAAGGGAGACGTTTAACAAGCTCAAAAGCGAAGGGGAGAGATTCGCCAGTTTTGAATACCGGGAGGAGCAGGTTAAATTCGCCCTTGAAGTGGAGAAGGCATTGGATCAAGCTCAGCATCTAATAGTAGAAGCGGGGACAGGAGTCGGAAAATCCATCGGGTATCTTATACCGGCAGCGAGTCGCGCCTTTAAGGACGAGGAGTCGGTGATAATTTCTACCTACACGAAGGTCCTACAAGAGCAAATAGTGAATTCCGATTACCCCCGCCTAGTAGAGCTAATTGAGGAGGAAATTCCTCAACCGGTTATCCTAAAGGGAAGAGAAAATTACCTTTGCCTCGAGAAGGCCAGGCTCAAGCTTCTCGGTGAGACGGAATCCGTTAGGGAATTCTTTACAGAGTTGATTGAGAAAGGAGCGGGCGTAAAGCACCACACGCAACTTGCTAGGGAATTGAGCCTTTGCGCCATCAAGCTGGTGACCTCCTCATTGTTGACGATGGAAGGTGAATTTGAACACATCAGGCTAGGCACGGGACTGCCAGAAGAATCCCAACGCCTGATTCGCGAAAGCCTGAACTGCGCTTTCCGAGGATGTCTGAGAGAAAGATGTCCGCTATTCAAGGAGTGCTACTTTTACTCGCAGAGGGATATGGCTGAAAGGTCGCGCCTGACAATACTGAACCATACCCTTCTTTTCTCACTTTACCACGCTGAGACACAGCCCGATGACGCCATAGCGTCCTTTGTTGACAAGACAAAGCTGTTCATCCTTGATGAAGCTCATAACCTTGAAGATGCCATTCTTTCCGCACTCAGGGCGGATATAAACTCATATGAAGTCCTAGATTTCATTAATTCCCTCCTCAAGTTACTGGAAAACAAAACTTTAGTCGCACGGTTATCAATCCCGGATCAGGAGCTTTCCGATGAAGAGAAGGACACCAGAAACAAGCTTTCGTTGGTTAGGAAGCTCATTCCAGAATATTGTGACCAATTGCATAAGACTGCTGCCAGAATTGCAGGATTGGCGCAGACGCTTCTAATGAATTTCAGAGAAGGAGAAGATGAAATCTTCCAGTTTGAAATACTTGCAAGCCACGAAGCTGAAGAGTTACGAATTCAGAACGAACTGCTTGACTCAGTCATTAAATTTGACGACGTTCTTCGCGAGGTGGCACTTCAACTTGAATACGTCGCCCAAAAAACCGTCCGCGGAGACTGCGTAGGCAAGTTCGAGATTGACGACAATCGTTATCAAATGCAACTCAGTGAAGTGGTGAACCACCTGGCGGAATTGCGGAAAGCGTCTTCATCTTTCCTGACAGAAGAACCTAGCATAGCCCGGTGGATTGAGGTCAAGGCAATAAACTTCGCGGACGGCTACGTCTTCAAGTTGTCATCCTGTCCCGTTACCGTAGGCACCGCATTCGCGGACTTCCTAAGTTCAAAGACCAGCGTTGTGCTTGTATCTGGCACGCTCTCTACAAGGGGGAATTTTGACTTTTTCAAAGGAACCCTCGGAATTGAAGAATTCACCAAGAAGAGATTGCGCGAGATAAAGCTTAAGAGCCCCTTTGACTACGCCAGGAACACCCTTGTTCTAATCCCCAGAAACGCGCCAAGTCCAGACTTCAGTGATAAAGATGCCCATCAAAAGCACCTTGCAGGCGTTGCGGAACTTGTTGAGGAATGCGGGCATCATTTCCGAGGCGGAATCCTCGTTCTTTTTAACTCTTACTCCGATCTACAGGTTGTCGCAGACTTGGTCGCGGACAAGCTGGTTGAATGCGGGTTGAAACCGCTAGTGCAAACTCGCGGAACGTCTAGGGCTCAACTTGTTGAGGACTTTAAGAGATTAAAGGGCACCGTTTTACTAGGCACGCGAAGCTTCTGGGAGGGGTTTGACGTCAGAGGAGAAGACCTCAGGTGCGTCCTAATTAGCAGGCTCCCATTCCCTAACATTCGGGACCCTATTACCGCCGGCAAAATAAGATGGATTGAGAGCCAAGGGAGGAATTCATTTCAAGCGTTTATGCTACCCTTCGCCATTACGAAGTTCACTCAGGGCTTTGGGAGACTGATCCGAAGTAACATTGACTACGGGTGTGTAATAGTGATGGACACCAGGATTCTCAACAAGAGTTACGGACCCAGTTTCATCAAGAATCTACCAGATCCGCAGATAAAAGCTGTTCCCCTTGAAGAAATTTCAGAACACATTTCACGGTTCCTAAGATCAAGGAGGAACCAGGCTTGAGAATAGCGGTAATTGGAGCTGGTCCAGTAGGAATGCTCGTTGTCTCTTCACTCGTTAGAAATGGTCGGAATCCTGGCTTGACGTGGGTCGTGAGAAGACCAACCCTAAGAGAAAAAGTGCTGGCTGAAGGAATCCAACTTTATCCCCAGAACCCCTGCCCAGAGAACCACCTCTATCCACGGGACAACGAGGACCTTTCACAGATTTCTGACGAGGGTTACATTCTACCCGCAACTCGCCAAGAAGACTTTTTTAATGACCCTTACGAGGTTATTGACACAAGACACATCAGTGTCGTGTCCTCCACATCTGAACTCTTAAATAATGAATACGACTTGATAATTGCTTGTGTGAAAGCGTATGACTTGACATCCCTAAAATCGCAATTCAAAGAGGTGGACACCCTAAAGGTGTTCGTGACAAACGGATACTGGCTGAATCCTGGACTGGATCTAGGTATCCTATTTGGTGGCGGATACGCGAATGAGAATAAACTCTCCCTTTCATCAGGCGGAACTCTCGCTATCGGCAGGGTAAAATCCCCGTACGCGGACTTTCTCCTGCAGTTCACCGAGGAAAACTCTACCGGTGCCCTCGTCTACAACCTTAGAGAACTCTCCGCACTTGAAGAATTGCGAACTTCCATTGACAACGAACTCTTATCCGTGAGCATTATTGCGGATATTTACCCAGTGATGCTCCGGAAGGCAATTGTAAATTGTGTCATCAATCCCCTATCCGCCCTAACACTTAGTGAAAACCGCGCGGTCGTAGGAAATTATGCTGATTCGGTGGTTGGCCCGCTCCTATCAGAAACGTTCTCCGTGCTGAAGACAGCACATTTCATTCCCCCCAACGATCCTCAGCTTACCCTATTTACCCTGCTGAATGAAATTCGCGAGGTGAGCAGACGCACCGGCTCAAACCTGAACTCAATGCTCGTAGACGTTCTGCGCGGGAGACCCACTGAAATGCGTTTTCTGAATCAGGTAATCTGCAGTCTAGGAACACGTTACGGCGTCCCAACGCCCATTAGCACCGCTATCGTGCAAACGTTGGATATCTTGGAAGGGTCGTCCCTGTTCGGCGACTCTCGTGAAAACAGTGACTGAGCGCACGTTTGCCCCCAAACTTGTTCACCGGGATAGGGACGCTCTTCAGAGTTATTATGCAGATACCTGGGAGGATTGTCAGGCTTCAGCTTTTCCGCAGGATCCGGTTTGAGGTATTAGTGCTCCGCTTCTTCTCTTTCAGCCTTCCTCTTCACCCAGGGCATTGATTTCCACAAAGTGACAAAAAAATTGTAGACCTCATCCGCAAATGTGAGTGTGAAGGCTGGCCCAGCACCCTCGGTAAGCCTCACATAATTGGCAATACCAAGTGCACTGGCGTATTGGGGGGCGCGGAATTCATCAAATAGTCTAGAGTAGCCGATGGGCAAGCCAATTCTAACCGCTCTTTTAAGGTGATGCCTAAAGAACGGGCCAACCTCCCGCATATACGAGCCCCCACCAACCAATACAATCCCGCCGGGTACTTGCTCCACGAATCCACTTTGCCCAAGATCGTTCTTCACCAGTGCCGCCCACTCTTCCAGCCTCGGAAGAACGACTTCAATAAGCTTCTGTTTCTTTATTTTTGAATACTCTCTTTGTCCGTAAAGCTTCACGTCAATCAGGTCGTCCAGTTCTTCCTGCTCAGGTTTAACCCAGGCTTTAACAAATGCTTTCTTAATTCGTTGAGCCTCCTCCAACCCAACGCCAAGCCCCTGCATAATATCCCTGTCAAAGTTCGCTCCGCCGACTAAGACGGTGGATATGTATACCGCAAGACCGTCCCTATAGATACCGATGTCGGTAGTGCCGTGCCCAAGGTCTATAATCACACAGCCGGTATTCCTCTCTTCATCAGTAAGAACAGCCTCGGAGGCGGAGAGAATGGACGGGACGATCCCCGCAACTTCCAACCCAACCCTATCAAGCGCGGTTCGGTAGTTATTCATCAGCCATGAAGGCGCCAAGACGTCCTGGGCATTCAATGAGAGAACGTTCCCAAACATCCCCACAGGGTTCCTCACTCCACCAGAATTGTTAATTAGATACTCCTGAACGATTCTCTGAAGGAGCTCATACCCCGGCATACCTGCAACGGTTTCTATGGAGTTGGAGAGTTTCTCAACATCCTCAATCGTAATCTCCCGCGGGGAGTCGCCTAGCTTCAGCTCACCACTGACCGCCTTGAACACCATCTCTTTGCTGGAAACCGCTACGTAAACCTTCTCAAGGCTTACGCCTGATGAGTAAACCGCTCCAGAGAAGCTGGCGTCTATCTCCCGCGCGCAAAGGTTCACGTCCTTTACCAATCCCTTTACTACGCTCCTGGCAGGGGTCGTATTGATTCCACGGATTATTACATCCTCCTCGGCAATCTCCGCTACTACGCTTGTGATCTTGGAGGAGCCAATATCAATTCCCGCTATGATTCCTTTTTCCACCGATCACACCACCCTGCTTATAAGCATAGCTTCCCTGATGACCAGGGGAACTATAACGGTTAGTTCTGGCCGAAGTCCCGAAATTAGGGTTACCAAGAAGAGGGAGAAGACGAAGGCTACCAGAAGCAGAAATTGCATGGGACTATTAAGCTTCCTCCCCTCTTTTACCGCTAATAGGCTGGACAAGAACACGTCAAGAAATATAAGTGCAAGAGCAAGCAGAATCAGGGGATGTGGAAGCCACCGTGAAGGCGAGAATACGCCGATGAGAAGTCCAGCTGCAAGAAGTATGATCCCAGTGATTACCAGCGCCCCCCGATGTTCAACACCTTTACTACCGTTCACTTTTCACCTTCCTGTTCATTGTAGACCCGTTTCCTCCTGTTTCTTCACTTCCATTCAGGAAGCGTGGCTCTGTGCGGTTGCTATCCTGATTGGTCTGAATTCCACCCGATAAGCTTACATCTGGGAAGCGTGAAAACCTGAAATTCACTGGAAGAGCGTAACCGGAAATCTTCAGCCTCTCCTCTTTGCTCAGGGTTATCATCAGACCGTAGCGCTTAAGTTGTTCAATGATACCGCCACGCATTAGAAGAGAGTCGTAAAGTATCTGCGGGTCGCCAATTGCCTTAACCACAAATGGAGCTGTCAGTTTTTGCCCATTGACCACAACCGTGGGACCAGTGCACCTGATGAAGGTAGTTGCGACAACCCTCTCTTCAATCTTACCGCTGCCGATGGAGATGGCTTCAGCCCCTCCAGCTCTTAACTCGTTCAAGAGGTACAGAATATCGTAGTCGTGAACCAATCCGCTCTCCACAACGCTAAATTCCGCGGGGTCGGTAGTATCCGTCGCGTCTGCCAACGTGATCTGCACCCCAGGACCCTCAACAGGAAGTATACCGCTCACCGCCTTAGCGTTAAAGAGTTCTTCTTCCACCCGCTCCTTACCAATCTGACCCGCTAGCAGTTCCCGCATGAACTTCTCGTTCTCTGCGCGGAGTCTTTGAACCTCTTCTTTTAGAAGGTTTATCTCTTCGGTCTGCTGACCCAAAACCAGAGATGAAATGTGAAGCGAGTCCCTCGTTCTAACGAGTTCGGTCAGTCCTTTGCCTAAGATACCAGCGATAACACCGGTTATAAGCCAGAAAAGCCCGTATGAGACGTATTGAAACCTCATTCTCACTACGCCTATTTTACGATAATTAACAATGAAGCGAAAAATCCACTGATCAGGAAAACGATTATCCTGCGGGAATGGAGATTAGCGACCCCAAATAGGACGAATTCCTGATCCTGGCTTATAATGATGTGGGCTGTGGCGGAAAATGAAGATAAGCTCTCCGTTTCCTTAGGCAACCTGAAGTTCAAGAATCCGGTGCTTCTGGCATCTGGATGCGCGAGTTTTGGGGAGGTTTTTGAAGGAATATTTGACGTAGGTATTGCAGGAGCGCTCGTAACCAAGGCGATTACTCCGATGCCCAGGGAAGGAAATCCACCCCCCAGAATATGTGAAACCGCGAGCGGAATGCTGAACTCCATTGGACTTCAAAATCCGGGAGTTGAGGTGTTCGCTCGCTCCATACTGCCCACACTTAGGGAGAAAAACCTCAGGGTTATAGCAAACGTTGCTGGCTTCACGTTTGAGGACTATGAAACGGTCGTGAGAAGGCTCAACGAGGAGCAGGGTATTTACGCGTATGAACTTGACCTTTCCTGCCCCAATGTAGCAGATGGACTCGTGTTCGCTACGAATCCCTTTATGTTTGGAAGTATATGCGAAAGAATCAGGAGGATCACGGAACTTCCCCTCGTTGCTAAACTTTCACCCGAAGCGGGGGACCTAGTTCCGTACGCGAAAATTGCTTACGGAACCGGGCTCGACGGAATTACCGTTTCAAATACTTGGCCTGCTATGGCTCTGGACGCAAGAACGGGCAAGCCGAAGCTTAATACCATTATGGGTGGGCTTTCTGGTCCCGCGGTGAAGCCATTAACGGTTTTACGTGTATACAAGTGCGCTCAGGCGGTCCCGGATTTTCCGATACTTGCCAGCGGTGGTGCGGTAAACGCGTTGGATGTCGTTGAGCTAATCAGAGCTGGAGCGCTGGCGGTTCAACTTGGAACCGCTCTTTTCCATCAGCCGAATGCACCTGTTAGAATACTTGAAGCGTTAGAATCACTTCTGGAAGAAATCGGAATCACTAGAGTAGCCTACCTAAGGGGTAAGACAACCTCTACAAACGCATAGTCCCCGAGTCGCTATCTAAGGTTTTCCACCACTACCTGCTTACCGCGTTCCAGCCATACCTTGTGCTAGAATCCGAAATGGCGAGAAAACAGCGTTCTTTCGCCCCACGAATCTTGTGATTGTAATTGGGTAAACAAATGCGATTGATGGAGAAAATCAGGACTAGATTTAGAGTGTTCTTTATGTTCTTTATGATCATCTTCGTGGTCGCCACATTTGGCGGTCTGGGTATTGGCTTCTTTTACAACCCTGGAAGGTCAGGCCAACCTGCAAATACGACCGGCGGATACCGTTCCCTTGTGCCGGGGATAACCTCGGTTGCGGAGATTGGTGGCAAAAAGATCCCATCTGATCAGTTCTGGCCTAGATTTAGGGAGATTGAATCAGCACTCAATAGGAGTGGTAATAGGGAGGATAATAACCCTTTCACCAGCTTGGAGACAATGAACCTAGTTCTGGAGCAGATGTTCAGGGAGGAGGTCTTATCAAGATACGCACGAGAAAACCGAATCGGCGTCACGGATGCTGAAGTGAACCAGAAGATTGAGGAGATTATCAACCAGCTTGCCGGCATTGAAGACGAAAATGACCCGGAAAAAAGCGTCGTAGCCGAAGTCACGAGGAGGATTAGAACCTACGGGGAGAAACAGAGAATCCTTAATGACTACCTGGAAAGAAACAACCTTAGCAAAGCCCAGCTTACTGAAACAATCAAGAGGGAGTTACTCGTATCAAAGGCTAATGACTCTATTCAGAAGTTAGAGCAGGACAAGGGGGACAAGGTGGCAAAGGAGAAACTTGAGAAAATTGAAGCGGAGCTCAAGGCAGGTAAGGAGTTTGCAGAAGTGGCAAGAGAGCATTCTGACGATCCATCCTCGGAGCAAGGCGGGCTCCTAGACTTTTGGTTCCCTAGGAATTTCCTGGACCCTTCCGTCGCGGAAGTTGCCTTCAAGCTGAAAGTTGGCGAATACTCCGAGCCCATCAAGCAGGAATTCGGTTATGAGCTTGTTCAGATAGTGGATAAGAAAGAGGCAGTTGGGAAAGAGTTTGAAAAGGAACGCGAAAACGTTATTAAAAGGCTGAAGGAACGAAACAAGGGGATTACCGACTATGAACCAACCGAGGAGGATATTAAGAAGGAATACGAACAGGTCAAGATACGGAGAATAGTCGTCAAGAACCCTTACCAGTCCAAGGCATTTACACGGATTGAGTGGCTCATAGAATCTTATCCAAAAGTAATCTACGACCCACAGATTCTTGCCTACCGAGCCTATAACCAGGAAACGCTCCACTTCCCTGAAGTTAAGGATCAAACTCTCACACAAATCGCAAGCCAAGCAAAGGGGGTGGACGCGGAAAACCTTAATGTTCTCCCTGAGCTTGTCAAGAATTATTCCTATGAAGACTGGGGCAAGAAGAGGAAGAGCTACGGTGAACCTCCGGAAGATCTCTTGCCTGCCCTTGAGAAACTGGGCTACTCAGCCGAACCTATGGAGGACAAGGAGAATAACCGCTCAAAGCTGGATGAAGCAAAGATGCTTAAGGAGAACAAAGGCGAGAAGCCTGGCGTTGAGGCGGAAGAAGGAAAAGAGGAAGTTCCTGTTGTCCCCGCGTATCCTCTGGCTATTGGTTTGCTTATGGAGGCGATGAAGACGAACCGTGGTGTAGCCAACATTAACTATTTCGCCGCCTATCTTTACGATGAGTGGATTGACGACCAAAAAGCTAGGGAGATCTTCCCATTGGACGTTGACACCGCCAGGGCGGAAATTGAAAGGCTACTTCTTGAAGCGATTGATAAGTTCGAGTTTCAACCTCATTATTATGCTCTTCTGGCAAAGAACTACGCGTTATGGGTCAAACCAGAAGAGGCTAGAAAGCAGGCTGACCTGGCACTTAAATATGGCGGGAATGACGAGAAAGTCTTGGGGACGGTTCGCACCGTTTACATAGAGATCGGAGACAAGGAAAAGGCTCAGGAAATTGCCACCAGGATCTCCGAGATTCAGTCAGAGAAAGAAAAGGAAAGGGCGGGACGCTCAAGTGTCCCTATTCAGATTCCTAGTAAATAGATACGCCCCACTGGATCTGGAATATCCAACTTATGCGCAAAATTCAACATTCCAGCGTTAAGAGCACCTAATGCTTACCTCAAGGAATCAATCCGCGCCTAAATTCCAGATTGCAGAAACGCAATGAAATATCCTTCCCCATTCGCTAGACTACACTTTGGAACCAGTGGAATCCCCTTTGAAGTTAAGGACCGGGGATACTTCGCCGCCATAAAACTTCTTCGCGAATCGGGACTTTCCGCAATGGAAATGGAGTTTGTTCAGCAGGTGCATATGACCGAGGAATCAGGCGAGGAGTTTGGTAGATCTGCCAAGAAGCTAGGAGTACTCCTCTCCTCACACGCCCCTTACTACATCAACCTAGCGAGCCTTGAAAAACAGAAGATTCACGCGAGCATTAGCAGAATAGTTAGAGCCAGTAAGGTAACGTCCTCCGCAAAGGGACATTCAGTAGTGTTTCACGCGGGATACTATCAGGGTAGAAAGCAAGACAGCGTCTTTAGCCTTGTCGCCAAAGGAATAACTAGAATTGAGAAGGAACTGGAGAAGGAACGCATCAGCATTTGGTTAAGACCTGAGATTACTGGAAAAGAAACTCAGTTTGGGAATCTTGACGAGCTAATAAGGTTGTCGTGCGAATTTGAAAGCGTGCTTCCCTGCGTGGACTTCTCACACCTTCACGCAAGAAGCCAAGGGAGGTTCAATACTGAGGAAGAATGGAGAGAAGTCCTTCACCGATTGAAGGAGGAAACTCCTAAGGAAAAACAAATCCTAAAGCGTATGCATATCCACCTGTCCGGTATTGAATACGGCGCGAAGGGAGAAAGAAGGCATTTGCCACTTGAAAAGTCCGACCTGGAATTCCCAATGTTGTTGCAGGTATTGGCGGATTCTGGAGTACGTGGAACGCTAATATGTGAATCTCCAGCCGAGGTACTGCTTTCTAATACGAAAACACTCAGGGATACTTACGCCCTGTTTACCCCTGTAACCAAACGTTCAAGCTCAGCGCCAACGCGCGCCTCCAAGCACTCCGTCAATTGAAGGACTGTCCTTTTCTTGTCCTTCGTATATTCCGCATGGAAGTCTAATACGTTGATTGGATCCCCAACGCTTACTATTGCCCGTCTAGGTCCGCGGACGGGCGGTCTATCCAGAACCTTCCACTTTCTCCTTGAGATTACCTTCAAGAATCGCTCGTCAGACACTTTCTAGAACGTACTCATCGTGAACAGCGACAAATCTCAGTAGCTTCCACAGATCCTGATAGAGAAGCCTCAGCTCCTCTTCCCTGCGCTTATGAACTTCGCGCTCGTACTCAGACGCGAGTACCGCGCCAAAGAAAGCCTGCTCCAGAGAGCGCCTTCAGCCTTTCCAGCTCGCTGGCTTGGATGCTCACTTCGGTAATCCTGCATCCAAAACGCAGCACCGCGGGCAAGAGGAATTTCGCCAAGGCGCACGCCTCCTTATTATGATTGGGACGGTGAAAAACGTAGGGCTCGTATCCCCTCCTCGGCACAGAAGCTACGTAAGAATCTCGCCCGCTTCCCTTCATTTCGCCAAAGTCTAAACCGCCAAGAGTGAGCGCACGACATTATAGCATCACCCTACTATGGATAGGATTTGAGCTCAACAAAAATAGCGAGGCGGTAGTCGGGGGCACTCCTCTGCACGGACGATTGACAGTCCGGAACCGTGGGTCTAAAATGTTTTGGTTAGCGGGCAGGGAATCTTGCCCATTTTTCTAACTTGGCGCAAGTCAAGAGGGATTACGGCTAGTCTAAATGCCAATGCAACTTTTTTAGGGTATTATTTGAAGATGTTTATTCCGAATACTCGCGTATTCGGGTGCTTATAAGCAGTGTGAATCCAAGCGTAGAGTAATCGGCATTCCGGGAGACGCGGAGTTGATTTACGAACCTTATATGGATTACAACTGGGTGGCGATGTTCCTGGTCGCCGGCTTGATATTTGTGGTGGTAACTCTAGGTATCTCTGCGCTGGTCAGAGCTCATAAGCCAGAGTTTGTGAAGCTGACTACTTATGAATGCGGGGAAGAACCGGTAGGACAGGCTTGGCTAAGATTCAACGTCCGTTATTACGTGATAGCCCTCTTATTCTTAGTATTTGACGTGGACGTGGTGTTCATATTCCCTTGGGCGGTAGCTTACCGACTTCTAGTATTTGGTGAACCGCAAGTCCCATTCGCCCCCATTGGGATAAGCGCGTTGGGCGAGATGGTGCTGTTTCTAGGAGTTCTTTTGATAGGGTGGCTCTACGCGTATAAGCGAGGTGCATTGGAATGGGTCTAATAGATGGGCACAACATTGGCTATGTTGACGGTTTGCCTGGAGTGGTGCTTTCAAAGGTTGATTGGTTAATTAACGTATCGCGAAGAAACTCGCTTTGGCCTCTGACCATGGGCTTAGCCTGCTGTGCGATTGAGATGATAGCGACTACCACCGCGAGGTACGATATAAGCAGGTTCGGCGCGGAGGTATTCCGTCCTAGCCCAAGGCAAGCGGACGTGATGATTGTTGCGGGCACTGTCACCTACAAGATGGCGGAGCGCGTTAAACGCATATACGAGCAAATGGCGGAGCCCAAATACGTAATAGTTATGGGCAGTTGCGCGACTAGCGGTGGGATACACGCGGACTCGTATTCCGTTTTGAGAGGGATAGACAAGATTATCCCGGTTGACGTTTATGTCCCTGGATGTCCGCCACGTCCTGAGGCTCTCCTGAATGGTCTAATCACACTTCAGAGACGCATTGATAGGCAAACGCTGAGAAGGAATTCACCCAACTTCGTCTTCGCTAACCGGGCAAAGTCAATACCCGAAGCTCCAGTGGAAGCTATGGTTGCTGTGGCAGAGGGGCACGCGGAAGATTTCTCTATACTAACCACTGGAAAGGAAAATGAAGGCTGGCTCTAAATATCTAGCGTGCAGGTCTGTCGCGCCATTGGTTAATCCTACTTCACCACAATTAAAGGCGGATGAATAAGGTTGGCGGAACAACCGATTTTTCAGGCATCTTCGGCAGTCTCTTCAACTTCCCATATGAGTATGACCCGGGAAAGCAGGTGCTTAAATTGTCCGCAAGGCATCTGGCTTTAGTGTTTGAAGTTCTACTCAATGACGATCGGATCGCCTTTGACTACTTGAGGGACCTAACCGCGAAGGACCAACCACCTGGGCGTTTTCACGTCGTTTACAACTTCTTGAGCTTCCGTCACTTGCACACACTAATGGTTGTCGCGGAAGTTCCCCCACCCGACGATGGAAGCTTGCCTGAAGTAGAAAGCGCAACGCGCTACTGGAATAGCGCGGAATGGCTGGAGCGTGAAGTCTATGATATGTTCGGAATCAGATTTAAGAATCATCCGGACCTGAGAAGGGTTTTTCTTGACGAAACGGTGAGTTTCTTTCCGCTGAGAAAGAGCTTTCACGTGGAAAAGGTCGCCAACGTGGCGGATTTGAATGAAATTGAGGAAGGGTTTAGGAAAATGGCGGAACAGCAGAAAAGAACTGAGGAGGAAACTACGAGGAAGACAAGCGTTTCCAAGACTGGCGAGTTTTCCGTTGATGGAACCGCCTCCACGAGCGAGGTTGAAACTTAACCTATGGATAGGACACTGGAACAAAGGCGAACCCATTGGGAGAAGCGAGCTGATACGCTATGGACCGAGGAAATGATCCTCAATATGGGGCCACAGCATCCTTCCACCCACGGAGTTCTTAGACTGGTGCTCCACACGGATGGAGAAGTGGTAAAGAAATGCACTCCCCACCTTGGTTACCTGCACCGGGGGATAGAAAAGCAGAGCGAGCACAAGGAATACCTCCAGATAATACCGCTTTGGGACAGGGCTGATTATTTATCCTCAATGCATATGAGCTATTTGGTAACCTTCGCCGCGGAAAGCCTGATGAAGGTTGAAATACCGAGAAGAGCGGAGTACATTCGCGTGATATGTATGGAGCTCCAGAGATTAGCCAGCCACCTTATCTGGTTTGGAACCTTCGCGCTTGATTCAGGAGCTATCACTCCCATATTCTACGCGTTCAGGGAGCGGGAACTAGTCCTAGATTTGCTTGAACTCGCGAGTGGAGCGAGGCTTCTTTACAATTACATACGCCCTGGCGGAGTGAGGATGGACGTAAACAGGGAATTCCTCCACCGACTGGAGAAGTTCCTGGTTCACTTTGAAGACTACCTTGACGAGTATGAGGAGCTTTACACCGGCAACGCCATATTCATAAACCGAGCAAAGAATGTAGGAGTGCTTACCTATCAAGAGGCAATAAACTGGGGCGCGAGTGGACCCGTGCTAAGGGGATCCGGTAAGAGGTGGGACATTAGAAAGGATGAACCTTACTGCGTTTATGAAGAGTTTGACTTTGATGTTCCAGCCGGGGAAAACGGGGACGTTCTGGACAGGTACAACGTGCGCTTTCTTGAAATGAGACAGTCGCACAGAATTATTAAACAGGCTTTGGAGGGTCTCCCTGATGGCAAGTATACCGCGAGAGTGCCCACTTCCGTAAAGCCTGAACCCGGCGAAGTTTACGTGAGAATTGAAAGCCCCAGGGGTGAGCTCGGCGCTTACCTTGTGTCCGAAGGTGGAAAGATGCCTTACAGATTCCACGTAAGGGCGCCTTCGTTCGTTAATCTCTCCGCACTTGATGTTATGCTACGCGGACATTTGATTGCAGACGTCGTATTGATATTGGGAAGCATTGATATAGTTGTTGGCGATATTGACAGATGAAACCACAGGAGTACTTACAGCCGCCATTTAGCATCTGGGATGCCTTTCGCCTCTTCCTTATCAAATACGGGATCTCTTACGAAGTTGCTGATGCCTTAACCCTGGTTGTAGCTTTTACGATTCTGCTCGTATTCGTTCTAGTAATGGTGCTTGGACTCGTGCTTTTGGAACGCAAGTTCCTCGGGTGGATTCAGATTAGACCCGGACCCAATCGGGTGGGACCCTGGGGACTGCTTCAAACGGTTGCGGACGCAATCAAGCTACTTCTGAAAGAGGATATTATTCCCCTTAACGCAGATAAACTAACCTTTGTTATGGCGCCAATAGTGATGTTCCTGCCATCCTTACTTGCTCTGGTCGTTATCCCATTTGGAATTGCAAATATCAACGGAAGGTACGCCTACATTGTTATTCAAGACTTGGACATTGGCATCGCGTACCTGTTGGCGATTTCTGCTATAGGGGTCATTGGAATAATTATGGGCGGGTGGGCAAGCAACAACAAGTACTCGCTTTACGGTGCAATGCGTTCCGTAGCTCAACTTATTAGCTACGAAGTTCCTATGGTGCTTGCGCTAGTTTCGGTCGCACTTTACGCCGGTAGCTTGAGGCTAGTTGACGTTGTTCAAGCCCAGAGTCATATCTTTGCATTCTGGCCTTTGTTTCCCGCATTCTTGATTTTCCTCATCTGCGGGGTGGCGGAAACCAACCGCGCACCGTTTGACCTACCAGAGGCGGAGAGTGAACTTGTTGGCGGATTCCATACAGAGTATTCAGGAATGAAATTTGCACTGTTCTTCCTGGCTGAATACATAAACATATTTGCGGTCAGCGCATTGGTAACTGTCTGCTTCTTGGGCGGTTGGAAGGGACCAGTTTTTCTGGGTGAGAATTTGATATGGCTAACTTCGCTTTTCTGGTTCTTCCTGAAGGTTTCTTCAGTTATAATCCTCTTCATTTGGTTTAGAGGAACGTTCCCAAGAATCAGAGTTGACCAGATGATGCACTTTGCGTGGAAGTTCTTGCTTCCCGTAAGCGTAGTTCAGCTGTTGATTGTTGGCTGGGCGATAACGTATCGCAATCCAATACTTAGCGGAAACGTAATCCCAACTGTTAGCGCCAGTGATCTATGGGCTCCCGGTGGCGTTGTGGAGATTCCAGATTACGTGCACGTGACCACCGCTCAGGGCTTGAGGATGTTGAATCAATCAGAGTTTATCGCTTTCTTGTGGAGCTTATTGGGCTTCCTTATGGTAATCCTGTTCCTTGGAGGGATGCTTTATAGAACAATGAAAGGTTTCACTCCCAGTGGCAGGCTATTCAAGGAGATCCAAACTTAGATATGCAACCTAACGCGGAAAAAGTCAGGGAAAAGGATACGCGGGCATACGAACCTGAAGGTAAAGAACTTCTTATTCACTTTTACTTTACGGAGCAGGTTCCCGTCTGGTTCAAGCTATTCTCGCTTTTCGCGGTTGCTTGGTTTACATTAGTCTATGTCCAATCTAGATACTTTGGACTATTTCAGGACGTCGCTGGGATGAGCTCCTCCGAAAGGGCGTTCCTCGCCTTTTATACCGCTGTCCCCTTGATTCTGGTTGGCTACATTGGAGTGGTGTTTTACTGGTGGTTCGCCCACGTCCTACAGAACTTTTCTGAGTGGGGACGGGAACGACTCTGGGCAAGAATATTTTGGTTCTTAAATCTAATCCTGGGTAGCCTGATAGTAATTGATCCCTTTGACGTCATCCTCAAGAATCTTGCAAAGGTTCAAGTGGTCAGCGTTCCGGGCATAGGATACGTAAACCCGCTTGAATGGCTCCTGTACGGGCTTCTGGCTTATCTCATTGGGCTCTTGTGTTGGAATTACATAAAGCTCGCCTGGCGAATCACCTGGCGGAACTTGAAGGAATGGTGGGAATACGCGGTAAGCCTTCCGATGGGCTTGAAGATTACCGCTATCCACCTTTCTCGCAAGAACTTTACCTTTTACTACCCCGAGCAGAAGAGGGAAATCCCAGACTACTTTAGAGGCAGACATATTCTAGACTTTGACGAAAATGGCGAGCATCTGTGCATATCCTGCAAAGCGTGCGAAAGAATATGTCCGGACAGGCTCATTCTAATTAGTTTCGTGAAGAATCCCGAAACCAAAAAACTAGAGCTAACAGGCTTTCTTTTGGATAATGCCCGTTGTAGTTTCTGCGGACTCTGCGAGGACGTGTGCCCCACGGGAGCGGTTAGGCATACCGAAGAGTTTGAATACTCTGTTGAGGACAGGGGAGACCTAATCCTGGATCTGCTGGCTGAGTATAAGGAGAAGAGCAAGGAGCTGAGGCTAAAAAGAGCGAGGGAACGCGAAGCGTTAGGAACTGGCAGGATTACCCAATCTGATCCAGAAGATTCAACGAAAGCCCAAGCGTAAAATTTTCTCTTGGCTGTTTCAGGCTTATGAGTGCGCAAACGTTGCTTATCATCTATTGGTGGGTTTTCACTTTTGCGATAGTGTTGGGCGCGATTGGAACGGTGACGTTCAGGAGCCTGTACCATTCCGCGTTAGCCTTAATCACAACTCTCGCTGGAGTGGCTGGCTACTTTCTGCTCCTAAACGCGGAGTTTCTCGCTGCAGCTCAGGTCATCATCTACATAGGCGCGGTAATGGTTTTGATAATCTCAGGCGTCTTGGTTGCCCAGAACATAATGGGTCAGGAGATCACTCAAAACAACCGCCTAGTGGTGCCAGCGATCATATCCGCAACCGCTCTGTTCCTCGTTATGGTCGTGTCCGTCAGTATGACCGCCTTCGTATTTGAATCTACCGGGTTTACATTGGAGAGCAACGTGAAACAAGTTGGATGGAGTTTGATGGCTACTTACGTTTTACCATTTGAGATTGCCGGCGTGCTTCTCTTTATGGTGCTGATGGGCGCGATAATTCTTGCGCGAAGAGACTAAGAAATGTGGCTTTCATCTTTTGTTTTGCTCTTACAGGAAGGATCTGAAGTAACTTATTCGTGGCGTCAGTTCGTTGAGATATTTCCACAATACTTACACTCCTTCCTATACGAATTCGGGCCCAGACAATTCTTCACCATTGCAAGCTTTCTTTTCTGCGTCGGCTTTTACGGAGTGATCGTTAGGCGAAACGCCATAGCAGTCCTAATGGCGACTGAGCTTATGCTTAACGCGGTGAACATACTTTTCGTTGCCTTTAACCGCTGGTGGGGAATGAAGCTTACCCGCGCCGCTTTCACCAGCATTGAGAACGTGTATTCGCCCGTAGGGCAGGTGTTTGCTATATTCGTCATAATCATCGCGGCTGCTGAAGCCGCTGTTGGAATTGCGATAGTGCTGGCTCTTTACCGAACGCGCCGAAGTGCAAATATTGAAGACGCGAGTCTTATGAAATGGTAATGGAAGCTTTTTTTCACGGTATCTCATTGCTTGTTCCGGCTTTGCCTCTCCTTTCCTTCGTCATAATCATCCTTTTCGGAGTTTACATCAAGGAAAGAGCGTCACACCTACTTGCCACCTGGGCTATGATGATAACCATACTTCTCGCGGGTGGCATCCTTTACGAGAAGCTAGTCGGCAAAGCTAGTGAGGGTTTTGTAGCCTCTTGGAACTGGGTTGAAGTTGGAAACCTGCGAATACCGTTCGCTATTTTTCTTGACAACATCTCCGCAGTCACACTCCTCATGGTTACCGTTACCGCAGGAATGATTCACCTTTTCAGTCAAGGTTACATGAAGGGGCAGGTGCGTTACACGCGCTTCTTCGCCCTTATCTCGCTCTTCTCCTTTGCAATGCTAGGAGCGGTTCTAGCCGACCACCTCATCGCGTTCTATATCTTCTGGGAGATTATGGGATTTTGCTCCTACGCCCTTATAGGCTTTTACTTTGAGAAGAGAAGCGCTCAGCTGGCAATGAAGAAAGCCTTCATTGTGACACGCGTTGGGGACGTCGGCATGTTCCTGGGCATCATCCTACTTTACTTCACAACTGGTACCGTGAGATTCTCTGAGCTTGCGTCAACGTTTACCGGCGGAGGTGCGGAACTTAGCCAACAGCTTGTAACCGCCATCGGCATCTTGCTCTTTATGGGGGCTATCGGAAAAAGCGCTCAGTTTCCGCTCCATGTATGGCTACCGGACGCAATGGAAGGTCCGACTCCTGTATCAGCGTTAATCCACGCAGCAACGATGGTTTCCGCGGGCGTGTACTTCGTGATTAGGATTTTCCCGATCATCTCCGCAAGCGACACCACAGCTGTCACGGTTGCGGTCGTGGGCGGATTCACCGCCTTTATGACCGCGCTTATTGGACTCGTGATGAAGGACATAAAGAGGGTCCTTGCCTACTCAACGATGAGCCAACTTGGATATATGTTCCTGGCACTTGGCGCCTTGGGGTATACCGCGGGTGCGTTCCATCTCTTGTCTCATGCGTTCTTCAAGGCTGGACTGTTTCTTGGAGCAGGCTCCATAATCATCGCCCTCCATCACGAGCAGGATATGCGCAGAATGGGCGGTCTAGGCAAATTGATGCCGATAACATATTTGACTTTCCTCATATCTGCTCTGTCACTAATGGGAATTCCGCCATTTTCAGGCTTCTGGAGCAAGGACGAAGTTCTGGCGAGCGTTTTTTCAAGGGCTAGCGAGGTTGGTGGAGTTTACTGGATACTCTTCCTGCTGGGAGAACTCACAGCGTTTATCACCGCCCTTTATATGACTAGGCTCCTAATTCTGACATTCTCAGGCACTTACCGAGGAAATGACACGCCCCCAGAAGATTACCTTGAAGACAAACGTAAACTTGAGAATCAACAGATTGCTTGGGAAGTAAAGAGATATGGTCAAAGCCTCGGGGGGCTAGCTACCCTTTACTTACAACCTGCACTCTCCCGTGAACAACTGCTCACGGACGGCGGAGACCGCGAGGTTGCCGGCTCGGAAAACCCCTCGCGCCCACATTTGGGGCAGGAAATTGGAGGGCATCATCCCGCAGGAACCCATCACGTCCATACACCAAAAGAATCGCCTTGGGTCGTCTGCACCGCGCTCATTGTACTAGCGTTCTTCGCGTTGTTCTTTGGATTCGTAGGTGCCGCCCCTCTTGGTATCAATCTGTGGCAGTCGCTTATCCACGTCGGCCCACCCCACGAAGAAGTAAATTGGCTTGTAATGGGCATTTCCACAGCGATGGCTTTTGGCGGTCTTGTAACCGGCTACGTTATATGGGGAGCCAAACCGTCCTTTGCTCTAAGGGCTTATCACCTGCCCTGGACGAGAGCAGTGGAGAAAGTTCTCGTGAACAAATTCTACTTTGACGAATTTTATGAAGGATACATAGTAAGGAGCGTTATGTTGCTCGCCAGAGCTTTTTGGGCATTTGACCTTTGGGTAATTGACTTGCTTGTGAATGCCTTCGGAGCTGGTGCCAAGCTGTTCGCCTATGCTTACGCTTGGTTTGACCTATGGGTTGTTGACGGGCTGGTGAACGTCGCTGGATACCTGTGGCTTGGAGTTAAATGGCTTATCAGGCCAATCCAGAGCGGTTATCTACAGCATTATATGTTGTTAGTTCTACTCTGGGCGATATTGCTTTTTGTTTATCGTTATTTCTTTTAACTAGAGGAGTTCTATGAACTTTGCGGGACAGATTATCTTGTTCTTTATGAATCCAATCAACCTCAGCATCTTCCTGCCATTCCTGGGCGCCTTAATCATTATGGGGGTATACCACAAGAAGGAAAAGGTAATCAGAGGGCTTGCGCTCACCTTCACTTTGATACCGATGATCGTCACACTCGGACTATGGTTCGGAACGTGGAGCGCGGTAGAGAGGATACTGCCATCTGGGTTCATTGGTGAGGTTATGCGGATGTGGGCAAAGTTCGTGCCCTTTTACGAAGGTTTCAACTACTTTATGGACCTTAACTGGATAGGCGCGCTGAGGATCCATTACATCGTCGGCTTGGATGGACTTTCATTTCCGCTATTCGTTTTGACAGCGTTCCTCTCGGTACTTGCCTGTATCGCGAGCTTTGGGATTAAGGAACGCGTTAAAGAATACTTCGTGCTTTACCTGATGCTGGTTGGCGGAATGTTTGGGGTGTTTGCAGCGCTGGATTACTTCCTCTTCTACATATTCTGGGAGATTTCGCTTGTCCCAATGTATTTTCTAATCGGAATTTGGGGAGGACCCAGGAAAGAGTACGCGGCGATAAAGTTCTTCATTTATACGCTGTTCGGAAGCGTGTTTATGTTGGTAAGCATCATTGCTATGTTCCTCTATGGAGGGGTTGGAAGCTTCTCAATGATAGAACTCTCCAATGCTGATGGACTTAGGTTGGTCCCCCTTGTCGCGAGGGCACTTATCTTCCTCGGATTTTGGCTCGCATTTTCAATAAAGATACCGCTTTTCCCATTCCACACCTGGCTTCCTGACGCCCACGTAGAAGCGCCGACGCCCATATCAGTGATTCTAGCCGCAATCCTCCTAAAGATGGGGGCATACGGTTACCTTAGAGTGCTTTATCCAACCTACCCTGACGTAGCGTATTACCTCGGCCCTTTCATAGGCGTTTTGGCGGTGATAAGCATAATTTACGGTGCTATGGTTGCGATGGTTCAGCCCGACCTCAAGAAGCTCGTCGCCTACTCTTCCGTCTCCCATATGGGGTTCGTTACCCTGGGTATCGTAAGTGCCAATCCAGACGGGATTGCTGGCGCAATAATGCTGATGATAGCGCACGGACTAACCACTGGAGCTTTATTCCTCCTTGTTGGTGTGATTTACGATAGAACCCATACGAGGTTAATAGCGGAGCTAGGCGGGCTTTCCCTGACGATGCCACGTTTTGCCTTCAATATGTTCGTCTGCGCGTTCGGTTCCCTCGGACTTCCTGGATTAGTTGGCTTCTGGGGTGAATTTCTCATTTTGAAAGGTGCGTTCACCGCGAATGAAACCTGGAGTAGGGTTATAGCGTGGGGAATTAACGGACAAACTTTAATGCGTTTGTTCGCGATTCTGGCGGTCATAGGAATCATCCTTACCGCGGGTTACATTCTTTGGATGATGGAGCGAGTTATGCTAGGCAGGGAGCATCCACGCTGGACTGGGCTACCGGATATGATTGCGCGGGAGTACTGGGCGCTCGTCCCTATAACCGTTCTGGTGGTCGCCTTCGGCGTTTACCCAAAACCAGTTATGGAACTCTTCGGCTTCTTCTCCGACTCCCTAGCCAAGTACCTCACAGGTTTTGTATAAAGCGGGATTCACCATACCGTAATTGCGGAAAGTAATACCATTGTGAAAATCCTTTTCATGTTTCCCTTCTTAGAAACAATCTTAGAAACTCTTGAAATCCATTGCCTCAAACTCAAAGCCTAAATGTTTAGTATCTTTCCTTCTTCACCTCCTTTTTAGAAATTCTTGAAAATTAGTAGACGCGCAATTTGAAGTATGCTAACGTTGTTTTACCTGTGATGAGCGAGAAGATGGGAGTTGGTGCAGCGCTATTGGCAGTAGCTCTCCTTTTCTCCTGTGGCAAGAGGGAGCAAGCGCCCGGAACACTTTCCAATCAACTTCCCCCGAAGGAAGAGGCGTCAATTGTAACGTTACAATCCACGTTGCGGGAGATTGCAGAATTTCAAACCCCTAAGGACGTGGATGCGGACGTATTTGAGCAACTCAAAACCGCCCTGGCGCGCCAACTTAGTACATATTCCCAGAGTAGGCGGGACCCAGGGGAAGGGCGGGTAAATTTTAGTCCCGCAGGGAGGGCTGGGCTAAAGCCCAGCATACTCCTGGAGGAACCCGCCCCCGCAGGAAGGGAGGGACAAAGACCCTCCCCTACAAGTTCCGCCCTACGATTCGTCTCCAATCCGCCCACCGGCACCGCCAATCGCGTTACCGACCTTGCGCTAATTGACAACCTAGTCGGAAC